>Ga0157376_10003660_pt1 | contig 10609 bp, 6 predicted proteins | sample M45metaG_FD_121801 | JGI IMG/M metagenome (GOLD analysis project Ga0157376, IMG submission 121801) | Miscanthus rhizosphere microbial communities from Kellogg Biological Station, Michigan, USA - M4-5 metaG | ecosystem: Host-associated > Plants > Roots > Rhizosphere > Soil | place: USA: Michigan... | reverse complement strand
GCAGCGCGCCGTCTACCAGCCGTACATTCTGGCGATGCAGATCGTGACCATCGCGTGCCTGCGCTGGCAGTCGCCGATCCAGGCAGGGATCGCGCAGGATCTCGCGTTCGTACCCTTTGCCCTGGTGGGAGCCGTCGGAGGACTGGCGGTGTTCCAGCGGCTGAGCCAGAAGCAGTTTCAGCTGGCGGTGAGCCTGTTGCTTGCGGTGTCGGGGGTCGGGCTGCTGGCACGCGTGCTTTAAGCGCTACTCACAGTACATTTCCACTATGAGCCGCCTGATGCGCGCGGCATCCGCGACGGAAGCGGGTCGAGGCGCTTGCCCAGCCGGTCCTTGCTGATCGTTCGGATCTGATCAACCGCCATGGGAACCGCGAGCTTCACCTTCGCGGATAGCAACAGCGCGACTTCCGCTTATTCGGTAAACGGCATCGCGCAGAGGAAGCTGATCACGCGCGAGGTCTTCGATCCGGCGGGTACTGTCTGTCACTGAACGCGCGAGTGGAGTCGAAACATACGCTTCCCGCTACCGTCGTTGAGCGGCCGCTTCCTCAGGAGTCGATGGCCGTTTCGGGGGAACTTGGGCGGCAGGTTTGGAACGTGCCGGCCACGAGCGGCGGGAGTTGGCCGCGAGTTATCGACCGCGGCGCCCCAGGCTAGCGACGTGCCGTCAGTTCCTGATGAAGACGCTCGGTCTCGCCAGAGGGTTTGACGCCGAGCACGATCGATAAGAGCTCGCGGCAGCGGCGGAACGCATTCAGGGCTTCGGCGTGGTCGCCCTCTGCCGCCAGCGCTCGCATGAGTCCGCGATACAGCGGTTCGGCCAGGTTGTCGGTTTCCAGCCCGCGTCGATACAAATCGATGGCGGTCTTCCAATCGCGGGAATCCTCGACCTTCTCGCCCAAGCGCTGCAGCGTGCGCACGAAACGCGCGCGCAACACATCGCGCGGTTTGGCGATCCACGCATCTTCATCGGCCCCGAGCAGCGCACCGGGATAGGCGTCGACCAATCGATGCGCCGCGCGCACCCGGGAGGCGTCCGTCGAACGGCCGTCGCTGGCATCCTCGGCCCGCTCGAGTGCCGCTTCGAGCGCCCATACGTCGGTCCACGCCCGCCCGCGATCGAGCGACAGCTTGCCGGCGCCGAGGACGATCGCATTTTCGACCTCCAGCAGCTTGCGAAGGCGGAAGAGCGCCGAATCGAAAGAGCTCTTCGCGGCGGCTCCGTCCGCATCCGGCCACAGCGCGCCCATCACATGCTCGATGTCGACATCCTCACCTCCGAGCGCGACGACGAGCTTCAGCAGATCGAGGGGCCGCTGTTGCGCCTTGCCCGTGAAGCGGACTGGTTGACCGTCACGAACGAGCTCGAAACCGCCGAGTACTTGAACCCGCAACCGGAAGGGCCAGCTTGATCCGACGTCGGGGGGTGCAACGAGCGCGTCCCTCGCGATCAGCGCTCGGACGAATTCCGTCTCGATATCATGCTCGAGCGCGTGGTTCGCGAAGCGCGCTGCCAGATCCGGGCGACTGCGCATGAACACGAAGTCGCCGCGCGCCCGGTGGTCGCCGAGCACCGTCGCGAGACCCGCCGAGACCCGCTCGACGTTGCCGGCCGTGTAGTCGGCTTCGATCTTGAGAAGCTCGCGCCGTTGTTCGAACGCCTTGCGCTCGAAGGAAGGCGCAAGCGCGATCGCCTCGTCGATGGCCTGCATCGCGCCCTCCCCATCGCTTGCCGCAGCGCGCGCCTGCGCGAGGCGCGCGAGGAAGTGCGGCATTTGCAACAATGGAACGTTCAGCTCGCGCGCGAGCGCGACCGCCCGTTCGGCGTGTTCGATCGCCGCCGTCGGATGATCGAGTCGCTGCGCGAGCACGGAACGGAGATGATGGAAAAATGGCCATTGCATGCGGCGCGTGGGTGACAGGCGGCGCTCCATGGCGTCGAGCCGCTCCTTCGCCGCGACGTGGTCCCCCTTGCTGAGCAGCGCCGACGCCTCGGCATGATCGATGTCGAAAAGGTACGCTTCGAGCCCGTAGTGCTCGGCAATTGCCCGCGCCTCGCCCATCACCTGCGTCGAGTCGCCGTAACGTCCCTGCACGTAATGCCAGAACGACAGGTGTGTGCGCCATTGCACTTGCATCAACGGACTCACGTCCGGTTTGCGCAGAATCGGGTCGATGCGGGCAATCAAGGAAGGCGCCGCTTCGCCTTCGGTTTGCCAGTTGATGTAGTTGAACAGCGTTGCCCCCGCCAGAACCCGCAGGTTGAGGTCCCTTTCGCCATCGATCAGCGCTTCCAGTCGTAGTGCGCACCTCGCAATATTCTCGTCTTCTGGTTTGCGCAGAAGGAGCGCCATCAGCCAGGCCGCGCGCGCACGTAGTTCGCTTTCGGGATCGAGAGTGGCCGCCCGCTCGTTGCCGAGCAGCCTCTCGAATTCCGGCAGGAAGCGGTCGAGTGGCGTGAAGTTCGCCCACTCGTAGTAGTAGCTCGTGACGATCGTGGAAAGCGCCAGCGCCTCCCCGCGCGGGTCGCCGATCTTGCGAAATGCGTCGTAGGCGCGCTCGATCGGCGGCCGGCCCCGCAGCGGCTGGAGGAAGACCCACGCTCGCCCGAACCAGTATTCGAGCCACGGATCGCTCCCGCGCATGGTCGCCGGCAGTGCTTCGATCCAATCGGACAGAGCCTGCGCGCGGCCCTGGCGCGCCCATTCGAGTGCGTGCGCATGAATCAGCGAACGCATCGCGCTCCAGTCATTGGCGTCACGATACAGCGTCAGCGCATCGCTGATCTCGCCGCGCTCGCCCAGCAATTGCGCGGCGCGCACGGTCGCAGCGAGCCGCTCGTCCGTAGAGAGACGCGCGTCGAGTTCGTGCAGGAGAAACTCGCGGAATAGCGCGTGGAAGTGATAGCTCGACCGTTCGCCGTGCCGCTGGTCGGTGAACAAGTGGTGGCGGTACAGGTATTCGAGCAGCCGCGGCGCCTCTTCGTTGCCGGTCAGCGCGACGGCCTCCGCGGCCGTGATCGAAGGCGGAATCGCCGTCAGCATGAGCGCGCGCCGGTTCTCGCGTCTTGCGCGGTTGAAAATCTCGCCCGCGAAGTACTGGAAAATCGTGTCCTTCCCTTCACCGATGGATTGGTCGAGTGCTGCGCCCTTGCGGCTCAAGTGCTCGCGCAAGAGCACCAGGGCAGCAACCCAGCCGTCGCTCTGCTCCCGGATCTTCTGCAGGCTTCGTGCGTCAAGATTCGTCTTTCCGAGTATCGCGTCGGCTTCCTCGAGCGTACAGGCGAGCTCCGCGTCGTCGATGCGCGCGATGCGGCCGGTGGCGACGAGCCGCGCGAATTCCGGCGGCGGATCCGACCGCGACAGCACGATGATGGTGATGCCTTCGGGAACTTCTTCCAATCCCTGCGCGAAAGCCGCGCGCTGCTCGCGGCGCGTGCGCGGCTCGTGGAAATTGTCGAACACCACGGCGCACGGATTCGGCAGCGCCGAGAACAGGTCGCGGAAGAAACCGCGCGCGAAGCGCGCGAGATCCTGCTGCGGCTCCGAGGTGAACGGCGGCAGGCGGGCGGCTGCCTTGCCGGCCAGTCGCCCGGCAGCGATGCGAAAGTAATGGATGAATGTCGCGGTGTGGGCGTCGCCGATGTCGCACTGAAACCAGATGTGCGGTCGTCGCCGCGCTGCGAGATAGCTCGCGACGAGCGTCGTCTTGCCCGCACCGGGCGGCGCTCCGATCCACACGACTGGCCGGCTCGCCGCTGCGTCGAGCAACGAGAACAGCCGGGGTCGCGGCGCCGCATCGTAGAGCTTCGGCGTTGCAAGCTTGGCAAGAGCAGGGGCGCGAACGGCCACGATCGCACGCCAGGGGACGGGGGCGAAAAGGGTAGCACGGCGCCACGGCCAGCCGCAACGTCGCCGTCAGGGCCCCACGGCCGGTCGGCACGTTGACCGTGCGCCTCCACTAGACTTCGCGTTGCCCATGCCCCTCAATTTCGGCTCTGCGCCTCAGGTTGAGATACCCCAAGCGCAATCCGCGTCGCTTGAGGTGTGGCAGGTCAATGCATGATGCCTCAATCTGAGCGGCAGTTCCCGAACGTCCTCAGCCCCTGGACGCGAGGTTCGGGCGAATTGCCGGGCATCGACGCGGAATCGATGGCCCAGTTCGGAGAGAGTGCTTGTCTACCTCCGTCTCTTCATGTCGGACGTGGAAGCCGCGATCAACCCGTTCGGAAGCCTTCAATTGGCTCCGCAACAGCATGCCTCCAACCAGATTTCTTGCTTTGAACCCGTTCTGCAACAGGATCCGCGTCGCGTAGTACGAGCGAGTGCCGGAGCGGCAGATGACGAGAATCGCCCGATCGCGCGGAAGCTCGCCCAGGCGCGTCCTGAGTTGGCCGAGGGGAATGTTGACCGCGCCAGGCACCTTTTCCACCGCAAGCTCCATCGGCGACCGCACGTCGAGGAGGAATTCGTGGTCGACGCCATCCCAGTGCCTGATCGGCATGTCGCCTCGCAGGACGTTGGCGGCGATCATCCCGGCAAAATTGATCGGATCCTTCGCGCTACCGAACTGAGGTGCGTAGCACAACTCGGCCTCCTCGAGGTCGTAGATTGTCGCGCGCATCTGGATCGCCATGGCGAGTGTGCTGATCCGCTTGTCCACGCCGTCCTCGCCGAAGGCCTGCGCACCGAGGAGCCGTCCATCGGACTTCCGGAAGATGATCTTCATCGCAATCGGCTTGGCACCCGGGTAGTATCCTGCGTGCGAATTCGGGTAGAGATAGATCTTCTCGAAGTCGCAGTCACCGAGCCGTTCGAGCGTCTTCTCGCTGGCGCCGGTCCATGCGGCCGCCGCGCCGAACAGTCCGATGATAGAAGTGCCCTGGCCGCCGCGAAAGCGCGAGTTGCGTCCGGATATCACATCGGCAGCGATGCGGCCCTGCCGGTTCGCCGGTCCGGCGAGCGGGGCGAGACTCCAATCGCCGGTAACGCAGTCCTTGACCTCGGCCGCGTCGCCGACGGCAAAGATATCGGCGTTGCTCGTGCGCATGTGGTCGTCGACACGGATTCCTCCGCGTTCGCCGATCTCCAACCCGGCCGTCTTCGCCAGCGTAGTGTCCGGACGCACGCCAAGCGCGAGAATGACGATGTCGGCGGGATACGATTTCCCCGATCGGGTCAGGACAACTAACTCATTGCTGACTGTACGCAGAAATCCGACGACCGCGTCATCGAACGCCACGTGCACGCCGCGCGCTTCGATGTAACCCTCGACCAAGCGTGCCATTTCCCGGTCGAGTGGCGCCAGCACCTGGTCCGCTATGTCGACGACGGTGACGTCGAATTTGCGATGAGCCAGGCTCTCTGCTGTTTCGAGGCCTATGAAGCCAGCCCCAACCACAACCGCCCGGGGCTTCGATGCCATGGCATGAAATCCCGAGAACCCGGGCATGCCGGAGGGAAACGAAGAAACTCGCTCGATCCACTCGCGAATCATCCGCGCATCGGGCACGGTCCTTACCTGGAAGATTCCGGGAAGGTCGATGCCGGGCAGGGGTGGTCGAATCGACGGCGCCCCTGGCGAGAGCACCAGCTTGTCATAGAGCTCGGCCGTTACCCTACCGGTTGCGATATCGCGAAGGTCGACTGTCCTCGTATCCGGCGAAACCGCGATCGCCTCGCAACCAGTCCTCACGTCAACCGCAAACTGCGAGCGAAACGTGTCCGCATCTGCGACCAGGAGGCTCGACTCTTTCTCGATCACCCCGCCGATGTGGTAGGGCAAGCCGCAGTTTGCGTAGGAGACGTATGGACCGCGCTCGACCATGAGAATTTCAGCTTTCTCGTCCAACCTCCGCAAGCGTGCCGCGCACGAAGCGCCCCCAGCCACGCCACCCACGATGATGACTTTCATGATTTTCTCCTTCACGCGATCAACAGGAAATAGGAAATAGGAATACCCATGATCTTTCGAGACGCATGCCGGCGAGGCCCGCGGGCTTGGCGGCGCCATCAGTCGTTGCTTGGAACGTGCTCAAAGCGTAAAAGGGGCCGCTAACCAATCCCTAACGGATTCTTGAACCCGAGAATTGAGGGTCTCGTTGGTTTGGGCCTGTTCGAGGTTTAGCGGGCAACAGCAGTCGATGCAATGCGCCCGGCGGAGGCCAGCGCTTGTTGTGACGCTAAGGCGAGCCGCCCCGCCGACCGTCGTGTTCGACGCGCGGGCAGCGGACACATGTGCCATCGAACTGTCCCCCGCACGGGCGCTGGCATCCGGCTCGGTCAGAACATGGATTACCCCTCCGACGGCCAGATGCATCGTAATGTAGATACCGAGCAGGATCATCGCCATCGCGATCGGGGACTTGATACGGTGCGCACCAGCGGCATCACTCGGCCCGTTTGCCACGCAGGACTCCTCGCGGGTAAGGCGAGCGGTCGGGATAGCTGCAATAAGTGTCGATTTCATGGTCGGCTCCTGTGTGGGTTTCAGTGTTCCGTTCCGCCAGGTTGCTGGGCCACCAGTACCTGCCCGAAATATGCACAAAGCGTACGAGCAAGGGGTTACCAATCGCTAACGGGTTCCCAACGCGGCAATCGAAGGACTATTTGGTCTCGCCCCTTCGTGCCAGATCGTCAGTGGCGGACGTCGACCGACGTTGGCAACACGCGCATCTCTGCGAACAGGTATTCGCTGCTCGCGTTGCCGAAGAAGATGCGGCTATTCGAATCATCGAGAAATGGCGCGTGAGAGTGCACGTCGGGAACGGTTACCAAGATTGGAGTACCGAGTATCTGGAAGGTGATTTCGTTGCCTGACTTTCGGATGCGCGCCGTGAACGTTCCGGTATCCGGCGCCGTCGGAGGCAGGTAGCCCACTCCCATCTCGATGAAAGTAAAAACGCCGGGACCCACGCTGTGGGCTGCGACGTCCACTCGCCAGCCGTTGTAAAAGCCGTAAAGTCCCTGATGCACACGGAAGTTGAGACTGTTCCGCGGCTCATTGAAATACGATGGGTCAGGCACGGCCTCCCCGACGCCGACGAAGAGGATGTCGTCGGGGGCGGAAGCGGGAGACACGAACGTAATGTCATACGTCCAGTCGCGGGAAACGTAGTCGTGACGCACGGTCGTGATGTAGTGGCGATCCGTACTCGCGGGTCCTTCGTTGCCCGCACTGTGGACATATCCCCTGCCAAGCAGGAACTGACTATCCGCGTCGGCAAGGTGGACGCCAATGTCGGCGCCCATGAAAGGTTCGACGAAGAAGGTAGATTGTGCCAACGCGGTCGCGAATGGCGTCCAGGCTCCTGCAAGGGCGACGATGACCAGCATCAAGCGTCTACGCATCGTCTTTATCGCGACGGCTGCATTGGTGTTGCGGTTCATGGCTTGCTCCTTTCCCTTGATTGGTCGGCGCGCGTCGATGCGCTGCCGGAATGAAGTCTAGGAAAGGGGAGCTAACGGATGACTTACCGATTCGCGTGGCCCGCCACGATGTAGCGGTATAAGCGCTCGGTTTCTATGGCGGCTTGAGCCCGAGAAGCCATCGAACGACTGCGCTCGGCGCCCTCGCCGCGTGGCTGATCCTGGCTGGTCAGAGTCCTACGCTGTGCAGGACTAAAGGTACGCTGCTGCGGCGCCCTCGCCATTTCCATGAGGATGATTGGTCGCCCTCTCGGCGACAAGTCCCGGTAGACCGGTGGAGGAAGCCACCTGAGGAGCAGCGACTAAACCGGCCGGTTACGCGGCTTGTTGCCGTAAGCACCCGCGAACTCGACGGCACCTTCCACCGGTTTCAATGTCGGCTTCCGGCTCCGTCCAGCGTCAACCGAAAGCTGAGATGTGTTCTTGTCGATCAACAACCGGCCCAGAACCGGCCGTCTTGGTCGTCGCAGAACTGTGTCGTGAGTGCCGGTTCGCGTCCGCACGCCCGAGGGGGCACCACAGGAGTGTGCTGTGAATTCGTAATGTTGGAAACACAAACTGAACTTGGCCGGGCGCCTTCGCGGTCTTCAGATTAGTGACAAGGTCGAATTTCCAGTAGAGGGCGAGGGCACTGGCGCGCAGGAGTCTGCTTGGGACTTGACGCTGCGGCAGGGTAAAATCGTCGGCGTATTTCAGAGCCTGCGGCGGGCCTGAGCTCCGCAACCGATCGCTCCATTTCATTTCACAAGGAGATTCGCCATGGCACTACGTGGACCACTTTTCGCCATGATTGCTGCGGTGGCTGCAGCAGGATGCGCTTCCGGCCCTCCGTTCATTGTTGTCGAGCAGCCGATGGCAATGCAGACGGCGCAACGCCGCGCGCAATTCGAATGGAATTGTCCGGCCGCCACCGCGCAGGTCCTGTCACAGGAAATGATGACGTCGCCACTGGAGTACACGCGCTTCGCGCCGCCCCAGCGGGCGGAATACACCGTCGGCGTCGCCGGCTGTGGGCAGCGCAACACCTACCTGGTCATCTGCACCGACGGCGGCGGCTGCGTTGCCGCGGCGGGGCGCCCATGAACTAGCGGAAACCAGGGCCGCGAGCCACTTCGCGGTGCCTGCTGTCTTCGCATCTGCGGGCGCGTCCTCGAGTGACCTGCAAGCGACGGGTGCCGTCGGCGACAAGCCTCGACCCGCTGTGGTTGACAAGTGTGGTTATCTTCTTCGGCATTGCGAAGCCCGTACGCGCGTGGCAAATCGGACCAACGCGCGCCTTCTGACGAGCGCTGATCCGTGCGCAGGTGCATCTGACGTTTTCGAAGTGGGCGGCATAGCCAGCGACGCGACGACAATTGGTGAGTATCATCAGTAGCGACGTTAAGGTCAGCTTCCTAGGTATTGAACGTCAGGTTTCCGGAAGATCGACAGGCAGCTTGGGGTCGAGATTGCCATTTCGCCCGACAGTAGCGAATGGCTCCTTCCCACTTTCCGAGGCGGTCAGCCAGTCGGCGCGCGTCCATGGACTAGCGGGGTAGACGATACCCCTGATAGGTATGTAACAGCCGCCTATATCGGGCTAATGGAGCCAGATTGCGGCCACCACCGCGAGCAACGGCAGCATGACGATCGCGGTGTAGGCGAAGAATGCGAAGAAGCTCGGCATCACCACGCCCCGATCCTCGGCGATCGCCTTGATCATGAAGTTCGGCGCGTTGCCGATGTAGGTGAGCGCACCGAAATAGACCGCCCCCATCGACAGTGCGGCGAGCGACTGCGCATGCTCGCGCATGAGCTCTGCCGCGTCGCCACCCGCAAGATTGAAGAACACGAGATACGTCGGCGCATTGTCGAGGAAGGCGGACAGCATTCCGGTCAGCCAGAACACCATCACATTGTTGCGAGCACCCGTGCCGTCGCTCACCAGCGCGAAGATGCCGGAGAGCGGCCCGGCGCGGCCGGCCTCCAGCATCGCGAGCACGGGAAATATCGTGAGGAAGATTGCCGCAAAGAGCTTTGCCACCTCGACGATGGGCGCCCAGTGGAATTGGTTGTGGATGCGAACGGCGGCCGGCGTGATCGCGAGCGATGCGCAACCCAGAAGCACGAGTAGCAGGCTGCGCAGCGCGTTCTGAAGATCGATCGTCGCGCCGGCGACCGCAAACGAGACGCCGGGATTCCACAGGCCCGACACGAGGACGACGCCGATCACGGCTGCCAGCAGCAGGAAATTCGGCAGGCCCTCGAGCGACAGCGGCGACTTGCTCGCGGGCGGGGGAGCGCTTGGCGCCTCGCGCCGCAGCAGGATGGTGTCGAGCGCGTAGAACATCGCAAGCAGGACGAAGACGAGAAACAGCGTCGGCAGCGCGAGCGCGCGGGTAGTCCAGAAAAAGTCGATGCCGTTCATGAAACCGATGAATAGCGGCGGATCGCCGAGCGGGGACAGCGCGCCGCCGACGTTGCCGACTATGAGGATGAAGAACACGACGGCGTGCACTCGATGCCGTCGCGCCTCGTTCGCGGTAACGAGCGGCCGGATTAGCAGCATCGACGCGCCGGTCGTGCCCATGACGCTCGCGAGCAGCGTGCCGAGCGCCAGCAGCCGCGTGTTCTGCCACGCCGAGCCGCGCAGGTTGCCGCGCACGTGCAGGCCGCCCGATACGGTGAACAGCGCGAACAGCAGGATGATGAACGGCAGGTATTCCGCGAGCAGCGTGTGCGCGACCTCGCGCGCGGTGACGCCGAGACCGAAGTTCAGCGTGAGCGGGACGAGCAGCGCGAACGCCCAGAACGCAGTCGTCTTCCCGAAGTGGTGATGCCAGAAGCCGGGCGCGGTCACCGGCATCAGCGCGATCGACAGCAGGATGCCGGCGAACGGCACGACCCACAGCGGCGACAGCGCCGCGCCGTTCAGCCCGCCGGCGGACTCCGCGGCGGCGGCGGGCAGCGCAGTGAAGGCGCAAAGGAGGGCGAGCGCGAAGCGCGACACGGCGAACCCGGCGAATGACGGACTACCAGACGCTGACGAGCGGCCGATCCATCAAATGCGCGACGGACTGGCGGCGCCACCGTCCAAACGGATCGCGCGCGCGCGTGCCGAGCAGCACGCGGTCGATGTCCTTGCGCTCGCCGATCCGGCGCAGCAGGTCGCGTCGCGGTCCTACCGCGACGCTCGACGTGTG
>Ga0157376_10003656_pt1 | contig 10613 bp, 3 predicted proteins | sample M45metaG_FD_121801 | JGI IMG/M metagenome (GOLD analysis project Ga0157376, IMG submission 121801) | Miscanthus rhizosphere microbial communities from Kellogg Biological Station, Michigan, USA - M4-5 metaG | ecosystem: Host-associated > Plants > Roots > Rhizosphere > Soil | place: USA: Michigan... | reverse complement strand
GCTCTGGCATTGAGCTATGCCGGCTCTAGTTCAGTAGTACAGATACTTCCTCCACTTCACTTCGTTAATTCCCGTCTGCCGCATGAATGCGCGCGAGGTAAGGATCGTCACTCGGCGGGGTTGACGAAGCAATTTCATTCCAGCCTCTACTGGCGTTCGATCAGCCTTTCGCGCATTGCAAGGACGGCACGCAGCAACAAGGTCTCCCAGTTGCTCAGCCCACCCCGAGCGCGTGGAATTACGTGCTCGAGCTCGAGTTCGCCGCTCAGCAACTTCGCACCGCAGTATTGGCACGTGTGTCCATCGCGGATGAGGATGTTCTTCCTCGACAGTGTCTGGATCCGCATGGGCAACCGCCGATACTGACGAAGACGAATGACGCACGGCAGCTGCATACCGACGTGCACATAGCGGTCGTGTGCTTCTTCAATCACTGCCACTCCCTTGACGAGCATCACGACTGCCCGGCGAGCGCGGGTAATATTCACGGGCTCATAGCTCGCGTTGAGCACTAATACCGGCGTTATCATTGCACTCGTCATATAACCTTTCTGGAGCTGGCGGCCGGAGTCGAACCGGCCTTGTCCTCATTACGGGTGAGGTGCATTGCCATGTCTGCCACGCCAGCTTCGAATGCATCGTCATTCCTTTGGAGCGGCTGGCCGGAGTTGAACCGGCGATCTCCGCGCTGGCGACGCAGCGTCTTACCGCTCGACTACAGCCGCTTTTCTTCTGGCTCCGGGAGGGGGATTCGAACCCAAGCCGTCTGTGATTTCAAAGACGACCGTCCTGCCGCTAGACGATCCCGGAACACGCTCTCCTTCCGTCGTTCAAACACACGTCACTTATCCATGTCAGATAACTCACCGACATAGTGACTATCGAGGAATCCTGGCCGCGGAGACGAAGCCTCGAATTCGATATGCGTCACAAAACATTGATGCGCCTCGATATCTCGGAAGGAATGATCACGGTGTTCTTGAACCGTACAGGGTATGTTGAATTTTTCGGCGGAGTCACCTCGAAAGATCCTGGGCAGGCTTTAAACCAATGTATCGAGATCACAGAGCCATTCCGAGCTTTCAGTGCATGTACTATCACGACGCGTGCTGCAGGGCTACCGAGAGGCATCGAGCGTTGCGAGTTCCTGTCACGTATATTCCCGTCCGCTCCGAAATGAGAGTAGCTCTCGTTGGAAAAGCGTGGGCTGGGCGTCTGTGAGACAGGCGGGATGTTATGCAAAAGCCGCAGATCACCCTATTTGCTCGGGTTCCGAACTAATAATGGACGATCCTGACCAGCTGTACTTCTTCACCACCGCCAAATGTCCTTTTTCTGAGAACCGTTTGCCGGGTAACGAAATATCTATCAAATCGCAGCGGGTGACATTCCTGACTCGAAAAAGGGACTGACCAAAATCGCAAGCTTCAGCGCCCTTCAGCACCCAGATAGAGCGCAGAAAGAAGAGTCAAACCTGTAAGCCATTGATTTTATTTTGGATATGGTAGGCACGACTGGATTCGAACCAGCGACCTCTTCCGTGTCAAGGAAGCGCTCTAACCAACTGAGCTACGCGCCTTCGTAGGCCCGTACTCAGTTTAACAGGACAATCCCGTAACAAGAAGCTTCGGTTCGAGCGCAAGGGGCTGACAATCTTCCCTGGTATCTTACGCAGATTTCGGGCCAGTATGTTCTTTTAAAGCTTTTGTAGTGAAAAGTCGATTGAGAAAGGGTCTGATTTCATGAGCACCAGCAGTCCAAGAAAACGATCCAGAGAATATGCCTCAGCATTAGATCCGGACAGCCGCCGCAGGCAATGTTTAATATTCGCATGCGATGCAACGATTAGCGGTCGAGCTGCTCTTCACTCTTGAGGGGCACGAAGACCATGCCCGGACGTTGCACCGTCTCCGCGATGGCTTCCACATCAAGGCAAGCGGTGGTCGATCAGAACACGCGCGAGTTCTAACGATCCGTGCTGACACAGCTCTAAGCGAAGAGAAGGTAGACATTGTTCTCGACAAGATCGTTGCAGCGGCGGGCGCATAAATCCATCACGCCTCACAGACACTTAAGGTAGCCGGCATCCCCCCTATTCAGTGCGCACACCGCGGATGCTGTGGACGCAAGTTGAAGGGGAGAGCAACGAGCTGATTTAGACGAGCGGCCGGAGTCTAATTGGAATCTACGTCTGTGAATTCCCCGGATCTGTTCCTTAACTCGGCATGTGATCTGACCCATCGCGTAAGGCCCTCGAGTTTCAACTATTTCTGATTTCCCTTGCACTCGCTTGAAGGGCGCGCAGATTGCGGCATCGAAGGCTCCCCACGAAACGACTTCACCTTCGGCGACCCACTCGCCAAGGCTATCGCCGATTCCATACGGGGATTTGTCGCAGCTTCTCTCCGAATCTGAAGTGTGCGTTCGAGAAAACTGCCTGTTATGCTCGATGGGCACCAGCTTTTGTGTGGGATTCGCAGCCCATCTGCGGACTTCCTGAGAGAGGTCAAGTTCAATGAGGATCAAGCTCAACTGCCTCGGCATCGAGCTTTGGGCCATCGTTCCGGTGGCCATCATCGGCTGTTTCGCAGCGGAGATTATTCACGTAACATGCTCGGTTGAGGCTGGTGCGTCGGCTTCGGCGAATACCCGAACCATTGCACTGGGTGCCGTCGATCCGGGTTCCTCCTATGCGCTCACCGTCGCGGTGAAGGATCCCGCCGAACTCCAGGCGGCCGAAGCCATCGATCTGGCGGTGAGGGACGCCAAAGGAGAAATCGATAGAAAGTGGCTGCATCCGGCCGATCTTGATTTTTATCTGACCCTGAAACCGCGCGAGGCCGGACCGCTGACAGTAAGCCTCTCAGCTTCGTCGGGGTCGAACCTGCCTGATATCTCGACCGTTCTCACCAGAGTGCCCGAGCGGAGTTCGAGCGCTTCGAGCAGCGACAAGCGCGGAGTGATTGCCGCAGGGCCGAACGGCACCTGGCAAAATGCCCAGTCCTTCGAACTCGGTGAGACCATCTTCGGCGGCGACGACGAGCGGCCCTACTCGCCCGCTCCAAACGAAGACGGCTATCGGGCAATGCTGAAGGGATTTCAGTGGTTCAAGTTCACCTTCCGCGAAAAAGATCCGCGACTCGTCTACTTTGCCTTGAACGTGACCGACCGCGACGTGCCCCTCGATGTGGATATCTTCCAGTTGGGTAAGGGGGAAGGCGGCAAACCCGATGTTGTGCCCTTCAAGAATGGCGAGTTCGTTTATCGCATCGAGGCTACGCAGAACTATCCGGGCCTCTACAAGTTTCGCACCCGCATTCTTGAGCCCGGCCAGGAATATTACGTGCGCGTGGCGGCCAACCATCCTGCCTTTCAACTGCACACCTATGTGCACGGGGTGCCGCCCTACATCGACCCGCATAAGGCGGTGCGATCTGGCATGGATTTCCTGATCAACATGGGAGATACGTGGCTTTCGAATACGCCTCGCCGCGGAGCAGTTGCCTTGCGCACCGTCATGCAGCACTCCGAGACCCAGCTCTGCATTGCATGCCACCCCTCGCAGTTCACCACGCGAGGATATCTCAAAGCCGTGGAGAACGGGTACGCCCCCACCCAGCGCGCGGCGCTCGAGTTTTTGACCGATCGAATCTACAACAACACGCGTCCGCTTTATGGCGAGCCGGGCGCAAACTGGGTTCGCGTCATCTACACGGCGCGCACAGTGGCCAGCCGGCTGCCGATGATCACCCATCAATTTGAGCAGAACGTAACCCATGACGCGCCACGCCAGAACTTCGACGTGCCCTATGCCGAGTACCTCAAGATTCACTACAAAGGCGTGACGAAAATGCCCGGCGACGAGCCTGATGGCTGCGAGCCGGACGTGAGCCCCTTTGAGATTGCCGAGCAGAGCTGGCATACCTTCGACATGGTCCACCATCAGACGCACGATGCGTCATGGCTCGCCGAACGCGACCACGTCGAGAGCCTTGCCTTGGCTTACGAGCCGAAGAACTTCATCGATGTGGCCTGGGAGATCATGCTGCTCTCGGAGATCGGCCGCGAGAAATACTCCGCGGAGATCCAAAAGCTGATCGCCAAGGCTTACGAGTATGAGAATGCCGAAGGCGGCTGGCCCTATCAGTTTGACAAGAAAGCTAAGCCAGCCGACTTCATTTCATACAACATCGTTCTCGCGCTGGCTGAGGCCGGACGACGACCCGAGAACGACGCTCACTTGGCTCTTGCAGTCAAGGCTATGCTGGCCGCGCAGCGCCCCGAAGGTAGTTGGGAGGGCGACCCGGTCTATCAGGGTTTCAATACACCGTTCCGTGCCACTCAGTTTGCGGTGATGGCGTTGTCGACGCTCTACCCGGGACCGACCAAAGAAAAGAACTGGCATGCGGCTTATTCAGCACCTCCGACCAAGCTCGACACCAGCGACTTGCCCTTGCTACTCGAGCAACTCGACCAGTTCTGGGATATCGCACCAGAGCCGGTGCTGCGACAGGTTCGAGATGTGCTCGTGCATAGCGATCAGCCGCTGGCACGTGAAGCCGCAGCACGAGCGTTGGGCCACATGGCTGATCCGGGCGCTCTCAGCGATCTGATAAAAGCGCTCGGCGATCCGACCAAGATGGTCCAGAATAGCGCTGCATATGCTGTGCGCATGATTCTCTCGCGCCGCACGGAGATCGCACTCAATGGCCGCAAGATGCTCATTGATGCGCTCGGCTCACCAGATGCGCGCACTCGGTGGGGAGCGGCACGCGTCTTCAACCAGCACTTCCGCGATCTGACGAGCGATCCCGCATTGCTCCGCGCGCTCGAAAACACCATCGATGATCCGGTTCCTTACGTGCGCTTCGAGGCCGCTGCAGGCATCTGGCGCTGGTACTACTGGCAAATCGATAAGCCCGAGATGCGGCGCAGCACTCTTGAGACTCTGGCTGTGCGCATGAACACGGAGACCAACCCTATGGTGCGGCGGGGTCTCGAAGAAAGCATCTACGACTTGCTCGACGAGAACACCGGGTATCTGTCTGCATGGGTGCGCACTGCCGGGGCGAAAGAAGACAAAGAACAAATTGAAGCCGGATATGAGGAAGTTGTTCGCGACCAGGCCCAAGTACTCGCGAAAGTGCTTCGCGATGCAACGCCGCTCGGCCGCACAGGCATTCTGAATGCGCTCTGGGACTTCCACATCCGCCACTATGCTTTGCCGAAGCTCAAGGCAGACACGGTATCGATCGGGCTTCCCGCGGTGCTGACGAAGTACGTTCCCGGCGTACCCGATCTTCATCGCGAAGGCTATGAGTACCCGCCATACCGCGAGGCGGTTGATTTCAAGTACGACGTAAACAATGGCTTTTATCAGACGCGCATCGGCAACGACAGCGACTTGATTCATTTCTTTAAGAGTTCAGGGCCCGAACTCGAAGACGCTCTGCTCCGTTGTCTTGAGAACGCAGACGACTCCATGAAGATGGAGGTGCTGAAGGCCGGCAGCACGCTCAGCGAGTCGGGCGATGCGCGTTTCACGCTGGCAGCGCTCAATCTATCCGAGGACCCGAGCCGCGCTGTGCGCGAGACGGTCCGCTACGTGTACGAAGGCGGTCGTCGCGGCATCCTCAATCTCGACTCCTCGGGAACGCCAGATCCAAAGCTCGTTCGAAAGGTGATCGAGATCCTCAAGCGCGGAAGTCCCGAGAGCCAAGCCGTGGTGCTCCCGCTTTTGGCTGCGCTGCCAGCTAATTCCGCGTGGACCGGCCAACCTGAGGTGAAGAAGGCCGTCGGTGCGATGTTCAATAAACAGCCACGGCCAGCCAACTATGCGCAAGTGCTTTTCGCAGCGTCTTCATTCCCAACTCTCATGCATCAACCGGCGTTACAGATGCAAGCGCTCGATGCGTTGAATTCACCGGACGCCGAGGTGCGGCGTGCGGCCGTAGACATTGCCTTCGAGCATTTTCTCAATGACCCAGCCGTCGAGCCCACTCTCAAGACCGCTTTCTCGAAACTCGGTCCTCCGGGCCAGCGTACATTCCTGGAGGAGGCAGCCAATCCCGAATTCCTGAAGAATCGCCTGGGACTATCCGGCGGGGCTGTCTCACAGGATCAGGATTATCTGAACCGAAATGCAGGCATCAAGAAGCTGAGAACTCCTCTCGAATATCCTCTTGTGGTCGACACCGCGATGGCTGACCTGCGGAGCCCGGATGCCAATGTGAGCGCGGCAGCGCTCGACACGCTAGGCAAAGTCAAAGGCGTGGAAAAGCGCCCTGAATTTCGCGCGGCCATGCAGACACTGGATCGATCTAACAATCCGCGTCTCAAGCTGATCGCCGCGCGCGTCCTGGAAGGTAAGGGTCTTGGCGACGCTCTTCGTGATGTCCAGCCCGGGTCAGTCCTCGACTTTCGCTTCTTTGAAAGCAAGGTCGAGCCGATCCTTGCAGCGCGCGGACCCGATGGCCTGGCTTGCGTTTTCTGCCACTCGAGCCATGTCATCTTCAAGCTTCAGCCACCGAATGCGCAGGGCGTCTTTTCTGACCAGGACAGCGAGGAGAACTACAAGTACGCCATGCGTGTGGTTGACGTCGCCAATCCTGCCGAGAGTCTGATCCTGATTAAGCCCACGAGGCCCACCGATAGTGCAGGAAATGTTGGTAATTATCTTGCCACGCACAACGGAGGCCAGCGCTGGCAAGCGAATCAGAAGGGCCGCGAGTATCAGACGATACTGGAGTGGATTCGTGGTGCACGTCTCGAGACGGCTTCAAACGGAAATAGTAGCCGACTGCATGGCCAGAAACCCAGCGAACGATAATCTCCGTCATGCCCATGAGGACGATCATCCGCTAATGGCCTAGCTGCTTGAATCCTTTGGGGCAGAGAATGCCCGTAGCTTGGTTGGTCACCGATTGAGATGAACCGGACACTGAGATGAGCGACTAGGGATCTGCTGCAGCTGCATATCAGCCGCTTCGTCACGACCGCTTGACAAATGAGGTCACAATCGAACCTCTGTTCAGAACTGAAGTTTGGCGCCGAACTGGATCTGGCGCGAAGTCGTTGATGTTGATGTGACGAGACCTGCGGTGGGAGAGATGCCGGACGTCGCAGAGCTGTACACAACTTCATTAGGTGTCGAGAGGTTGGTGTGATTGAGAACGTTGAAAAACTCAGCGCGGAACTGGAAGCCAAGACGCTCGGTCAGATGCGCGTTGCGAGTGGCGGAGAAATCGAGTTGTGTCAGGCCAGGGCCGGTGAGGGCATCGCGCGAGACATTGCCGTAAGTGCCGGTGGCAGGAGGCAGGAAGGCAGCGGGATTGAAGTATTGGTTGACCGACCGGGGATACAGGTCGCCATTGAAGTCGGGGTTCCAGTTGGGGCGTACAGGATTGCGGGTGTCGCCATTTCCTGTCGGGTTATAGCCTAGCTGCGGCGTGAAGGGGAAGCCGGTTTGCACGGCGAAAATCGCGCTTGCTGTCCAGCCGTATGCGAGCAGTCGAACCGGTTTCGAAGCGTGCTGCAGATAGCGGCGTTTTGGGCCGAAGGGGAGTTCATAACTGCCGTTGACGGAGGCGGCGTGGCGGACGTCGGTTGCGGCTGGCCCCCAATCGAGTTTGGGATTGAGTGGGAACTCGACGAACCCGGGAGTGTTGCCGCTAACGCTGGTATTCCACGCGGATCCGTCGTCCAGATTCTTGGAGTAGGTGTAGTTGCCGCGGAACTGGAGGCCGTTGGAGAATGATCGGCGAACGTCGACGACGAGCGAGTTGTAGAGACCTACGCCCTGCGAGACCCATGAAGTAGTGTTTGCAAGCGCCGGATTTGCATTCTTCGAGCCGGCAGGATAAAAGACGGTGCCATCTGCGAGGTACGTGGGAACGGGCTCGTTCATGTCTTCGGAGAGGATCTGGTGGTAGCTGTGAGATCCAACGTAACCGACGGTGAGCGAGGTATGCGGTGCGACCTGCTGTTCGATACGAAGACTCCAATTGAGAACAGCAGGTGTTTCGATGTCCGGTTGAATATTGCTTGGTGAGATCTTGCTGCCGGCAGGTGGTGTGGCTCCCGGCGTGATCTGCAGGCTTGAGACAGCGACGTTGGAAAGCGTCTGAGCGGTGTTGAAGGGAGCGGTCTGGTCGAGACGGTAGTCGAGAGTATCGAGGAGGCCGTAATAGAGGCCAAACCCTCCCCGTACAGCGGTTTTGCCGTTACCCCATACGTCCCACGCAAATCCGACACGCGGTTCGGGGAGAAACTTCGCTCGATTGGTGGTCAGGGCGGAGGAGCCGATGATAGGGTCGGTTTGCAGCACACCGTCGACGACGGCGTAATTGGATGCCCGACCCTGCGATTCATTCCATCCGTTTGTCGATTCGGAGCGGAATCCCGCACGAATTTCGAGACGCTTATTGACCTTGAAGGTGTCTTCGATGAACGCCGCGCCGGTGAGCATTCGCCAGCCGAGTTCGGTGGGCGAAGGAACTACCGTAAAGGTTTTTACCGTGCCCTGGAGGAATGACTGCAAATTGCTGAACGAGGCCTGTCCGTACTGGTATTGCGCGAGGAGATCGTTCGACTGAATGCGCTGCAGCCATGCACCGGCTTCAACCTGGTGACGTCCCCTTGACCAATAAACGTGATCATCGAACGTGAAGAGATTCCGGGCGGCTTTGTTGTTTGAACCCACATTGAGGCCAGCTTGCGAGATCTGCGACGCGCCGTTGGATGCAGTGCTGCCGCTAATAATGATTACGCCGATGGGTTTGCCCGCGACCCAACCGGGCAGATCGACTGGCGAGTAGCCCGTAAAAAAGTAGCTTGCGCGCGAGTATCCAAGTCGGGCCGTGTTGAGCAGCGCAGGCGAGAAGACATGCTGCTCCTGAATGCTTGCGACCTGCTCGCGCAAACTCTCGTCGATCAAGCTAAGCGGGTTCTGCGAGGGCGTGTTAGCCATACTGTCGTCTACGGTGTAGACAGCGAAGAGGAGGTCTTTCTTGCTGAGGTTGGCATCGAAGCGGGTCGTGCCGAAGTCTTCGCGTATATGTTGCGGCGGATGAGAAAAAGATTCGGCGATGCCACTGCCGAATTCGGGGCCATTTGCTTCAGGCCAGAGAGCGAGCAGAGGCGCAACGGAGGGATCGACGCCAACGTAGTGCAAATTGCCAGAAGCGTCGGGCAGGTAGCCTTGGCGGGCTTGATTGTCCGGCACCAGCGTAACAGAGCTGAGCCCCCAGTTCTGGCGAAAACCCTCATAGTTGCCGAAGAGGAAGAGCTTGTTGGTCTTGATAGGCCCGCCGAGTGAGCCGCCAAATTGATTGCGCTGGAAAACGGGGATGGCGCCCTGGTCAAAGTAGTTTCGAGCGTCCAATGCGCTGTTACGAATGAACTCGAATGCGGTGCCATGGATCTTGTTGGTGCCGCTCGTCGTGATGATGCTGACCTGCGCGCCGTTACGCTTGCCATAAGTGGCACCGTAAGTGTCGCCGGAGACGTTGAATTCGCGAACCGCGTCGACACCAAGGAGCTGTCCGCTCGTGCCACCGGGCGTCACGTTGATCAACGACGCGCCGGTGTATTCGATTCCATTCAGAAGGAAGAGATTATCCTGGGGTCGCCGGCCACTCACCGAAAACATATTTCCAACCGAGGAATTCGAAGTGCCAGTGCCGCCCGAGCGCTCGCTGGTGTAGTTCACTGTTGCGGGATTCAGAGTGAGAAGGCCATCGTAGCTGCGGCCGTTGAGCGGTAGCTCTTTCACCTGGCGTTCGTCGACGAGGCCAGCGGTTTGCTGCGTGGTGGTGTTTACAGTGGATCCATCCGCGGTAACTTCCACGGCCTGTTGGACGGACGCGACGCCAAGCACGAAAGTGAGCTGAAGGCTCTGGCCGACAACGAGAGTGGTGGATTGCTGGCTCGCTGCGAAACCCTCGTGCTCTGCGGTGACGGTGTAGGGGCCAATCGGAACAGATGGCGCGAAGAACCGCCCTTCGCCGTCGGTGATGAGCGAGCGCGTGGCACCCGTCTCAGATTGTTTCACGATTACCGTGGCAGCGCTCAGGGATGCGCCGGATGAGTCGTGCACCGTCCCGGTAATCGTGGCGCCCACTACCTGACCGTGTACTGCGAGAGCTGAGGAAAAGAGCAGCAGAGATGCGATGAGGGACAGCCGGAGTGAAAAGTTCACGTCGTCTCCTGAAAATCTTGCGTATGAGAAGGGCCCGGCTTTGTTGCCGGATTTTGATGTGAGGTGGGCCGTAAGGGGTTGCCCAACCTGCTGAATTGATGACCGGACGGGTCGATTCAGCGACAACAACAACAGCGCATCGAAGCCCGGGCGGCGTCGAGTGAGAAATGGCGCGTGTTGGATGTTAGAGAATGCATAAAGTTCAAAATTCGGTTCCAGAAATAGAAAAGCCGCTTCAGCTTTGCTGAGCGGCCGTATGGGATCAGGTTAAGCCTGCTTTAGCTCACCCGCACGACCGGCTGCCCGCGTGACAACACGCGACAAAGCAAACGGAGATGAGACGACTACCCATGCGAGGAATATACCTTTAGATCGAGTTGGCGTCAATTTCTGATCCTGTCGGATCCGAACACCT
>Ga0157376_10003654_pt1 | contig 10621 bp, 9 predicted proteins | sample M45metaG_FD_121801 | JGI IMG/M metagenome (GOLD analysis project Ga0157376, IMG submission 121801) | Miscanthus rhizosphere microbial communities from Kellogg Biological Station, Michigan, USA - M4-5 metaG | ecosystem: Host-associated > Plants > Roots > Rhizosphere > Soil | place: USA: Michigan... | reverse complement strand
GACGACCCGCCAGTACAGCGACACCGTCTGGCCCGTGGCCTTCGACGGGTCGTACGTCACCGTGAACGGGATGTACTGTTTGTTGCCGGTCGCCTTCAGGAAGTCCTCGTGCACCCACGCCAGGCCGAGGTCGTTCGGCGCGGGCTGGCCGGTTGCCACGCCGTCCACGAACCGGACGACGTCCTGAATTTCCTTCTTCTGCGCGTCGCTCTGCTTCTTGTCGTCTTTCTTCTGCGCGACGAGCGCGACAGAGAACGCCAAGGCCACCACAGTCGACAGCGCCGTGATGCTACGCCGATTAACCATACAGACTCATCTCCACGAGGAAGTTCCGAGCAACAGCTCATCATAGGCGCGGGCCAAAATCAAGTCAAACCCTTCTATGAATAGGACTTGGTACCCCGGCCGTGCGACCCGGACCCACCCGTTTAGCCCATGCTATTATCCGACTCTGGCGCGCGCGATGCCCGCCCGACTCCTCCACTTATGGCCGCGCTCCTCGACGACACCGTCGCCATCGTGCTCGCGGGCGGCGCCGGTGAGCGCCTGCACCCGCTGACGAAGGAGCGCGCCAAGCCGGCGGTGTTTTTCGGCGGGCCCTACCGCATCATCGATTTCGCGCTGAGCAACTGCATCAACTCCGGCCTCCGCCGCGTGTTCATCGCGACGCAGTACAAGTCGCTGTCGCTGAACCGCCACATCCGCATGGGGTGGAGCATCGTCTCTGAAGAGCTGGGCGAGTTCGTCGAGATCCTGCCACCGCAGAAACGCGTCAGCGAGCACTGGTACCAAGGCACGGCCGACGCGGTGTACCAGAACCTCTACTCCATCATGGACGAGAGTCCCCGGCGCCTGATCGTGCTCGCCGGCGATCACGTCTACAAGATGGACTACTCGAAGATGCTGCGCTTTCACGTGGAGACCGGCGCAGCGGTCACGCTCGCGGCTATCGAAGTGCCCGTGGCCGAGGCCTCGCGCTTCGGCGTCGTGGCGGTGGACGAACAGGATCGCATCACGGGGTTCCAGGAGAAGCCCAAAACTCCCACGCCGGTGCCCCACTCGCCGGGCATCGCCCTGGCGTCGATGGGCGTGTACATCTTCGACACGGACATCCTCGTGCGCGAACTGGAAGCGGACGCGCAGCAGCCCACCGCCCACGACTTCGGCAAGAACATCATCCCGGCGATGATCCATCGGGCGCCGGTGTATGCGTACCGCTTCTACGACGAGAACAAGAAGGCGTCGAAGTACTGGCGCGACATCGGCACGCTCGACGCGTACTTCGACGCCAACATGGATCTGTGCCAGGTGAACCCCGAGTTCAACCTCTACGATCCCGAGTGGCCGCTGCGGACATATCAGCCGCAGGCGCCGCCGGCGAAGTTCGTGTTCGCCGAGGCCGGCGTCCGGTGCGGGCAGGCGCTCGACTCGGTGATCTCCCTGGGATGCATCGTGTCCGGCAGCACCATTCTCGGGAGCGTGCTGTGCCCCAACGTGCGCGTCCACAGCTTCTGCCATGTGGAGCAGTGCATCCTGATGCCGGGCGTGCGCGTCGGACGCCATGCCCGCATCCGCCGGGCGATCATCGACCGCGACGTGCTCATCCCGCGCGGCGCGCAAATCGGCTACCACCTCGAGGAAGACCGGCGCCGTCACACCGTCACCGAGAACGGCGTCGTCGTCGTCACCACCAATGATGAACCGTTCATCGGACCGCTCAGCGAGGACGTGCTGAAGTTCGAAGCGGAAGCGGACCGCCGCGGCGGTGGAGGCTAGGGTGAGAATCACACGAGTTGTCGGACGGGAAATCCTGGATTCGAGAGGGAATCCGACCGTCGAAGTGGACGTGACGCTCGAGGGCGGCGCCTTCGGACGGGCCGCCGTGCCTTCCGGCGCCTCGACCGGCGAGCGCGAAGCGCTCGAACTGCGCGATGGCGACGCGACGCGGTACGGCGGCAAGGGTGTCCGCAAGGCCGTCGGACACATCAACCGGACCATCGCGAAAGCGCTGGTGAACCGCGAGCTCGACCAGCGCGGCCTGGACGAGGCGATGATCGCCCTGGACGGTACACCCACCAAGAGCGAGCTGGGCGCCAACGCCATCCTGGGCGTGTCCATGGCCGCCGCCCGCGCGTCCGCCGCGGCCGCGGGCATCCCGCTCTACCGCCACTTCGGCGCGCTGTACGGCAGCGATCGGTTCACGCTGCCCGTGCCGATGATGAACATTCTCAACGGCGGCGCGCACGCCGACAGCAGCGTCGACTTCCAGGAATTCATGGTGGTGCCGGTCGGCGCCGGATCGTTCGCCGAGGCGCTCCGCATGGGCGCCGGCGTCTTTCACGCGCTTCGAGGCATCCTGAAGGGGCGCGGCCAGTCGACGGGTGTCGGCGACGAAGGCGGGTTCGCGCCCAATCTGAAGTCGAATCACGAAGCCATCGACGTCGTGCTCGAGGCGGTCTCGAAGACAGGGCTGACGGCCGGACGCGACGTGTGCCTGGCGCTCGACGTCGCGTCGAGCGAGCTCTGGGCAGGCGGCGGCCGGTATGTGTTCAAGAAATCCGGCGAGCCCGACCGCACATCCGATCAGATGATCCGCCTCTACGAAGACTGGCTCCGCCAGTATCCGATCGTGTCGATCGAAGACGGCCTCGCCGAGGGCGACTGGAGCGGATGGAAATCCCTGACGACGGCAATTGGCGGCCGCGTCCAGCTGGTAGGCGACGATGTCTTCGTGACGAACCCGTCGATTCTCGAGCGCGGAATCGCCGAAGGGATCGGCAACGCGCTGCTCGTCAAACTCAATCAGATTGGCACCGTGACCGAAACGCTGGACGCCATGCACATGGCCAGCGCGGCGGGTTACGTCTCGATCGTCTCCCACCGATCTGGTGAAACCGAAGACTCGACCATCGCCGATCTCTCGGTGGGCACGGCTGCAGGACAGATCAAGACCGGTTCGGCGAGCCGGACCGACCGCGTCTGCAAATACAACCAGCTCCTCCGCATCGAAGAAGAACTCGGCTCCGCCGCGAAGTACCCTGGACGGAGCGCCATCAAGAACCTGGGCGCATGATCAAGCTCGTACTGCTGCGGCACGGCGAAAGCCTCTGGAACAAGGAAAACCGGTTCACCGGCTGGTACGACGTCGACCTCTCGGAGCGGGGCCGCGCCGAAGCCGAAGAAGCCGGCCGCCTGCTTCGCGAGGCGGGATTCACGTTCGATGTCGCCTACACCTCAGTGCTCAAGCGCGCCATCAGGACGCTGTGGGCGTCGCTCGACGCGCTGGACCTCCTCTGGATCCCGGTGATCAAGAGCTGGCGCCTGAACGAGCGCCACTACGGCGCGCTGCAGGGATTGAACAAGGCCGAGACGGCGGCGAAACACGGCGACGCGCAGGTCAAGATCTGGCGGCGCAGCTACGACATTCCGCCTCCGGCGCTGACGGCCGACGATCCACGCCACGCGGCGGGCGACCCGCGCTACGCCGCGCTCACCGCAGCCGAGTTGCCGCTGACCGAGTCGCTCAAGGACACGGTCGCGCGCTTCCTGCCGTACTGGCACGAGACGATCGCGCCGGCCATCCGAAACGGGCAGCGGGTGATCATCGCGGCGCACGGCAACAGCCTCCGCGCGCTGGTCAAATACCTGGACGATGTGCCGGAATCGGAGATCGTCGAGCTGAACATCCCGACGGGCATCCCGCTCGTGTACGAGCTGGACGAGAACCTGACGCCCATCCGGCACTACTACCTGGGCGATCCGGCGGCCGCCGCCGCTGCGGCCGCGCGCGTGGCCGCCCAGGCGACGAAGAAAACGTAGAACGCCGAGCGTCCAACGCAGAAAAAAAGGCCGGCGCGCCATGTGGCGGCCGGCCTTTACTGTTTCCTGACTTCGACGTTCTGCGTTCTACATTCGACGCTTACCGTTTGTTTATTCCACCGGCTCCGTGGTTTCGTCCGCAGCAATCCGCAGCGAGCGGAGGAAGCGGCGATCGTTGGCGGTCACTTCGAGAATCCGGCGCGGCTGCTGCGCCACGGCCCTCGAAGGCGCGGCTACTTTGGTCAGCGCCGTGTTCTGCGATCTGCTGACGAAGCCGACGACGGCTTCGAGGGTGAGCCGCATTTCGAAACCCGCGGCCCGGGCCTTCTCACGGCACGCCTCCACCTGGGGATTCTCAGCGACCGCGGCGGCAATTGCGTCGGCCAGCTCCCGTGCGAACCGGTTGACGACGTCGTCCATCCTCACTGCCCTCCCTACGCGCGCCGGGCCGGGTACCGGGCGCCTCCCGATCCGAACCTGCCTGCACCAGGGCGATGGACAGGGACCGGGCGCCAGACGTGTACATGTGTATCGGAAAAGTTCTGAGGTGGCATGAGTCTAAAGCGCGAGTCGCCTGTCTGTCAAGCACTTACGGGCGATGTTGCGGGCCAGTCGGGCTACAATTTGGGCAGGTCACGCCGATGAGCACCTACACGCCCGACAGCCTCGCCGATTGGGACGCGGCCACCGCGCTCGGCGAACCCGGACAGTTTCCGTTTACCCGCGGCATCCACCCGACCATGTATCGGGGCCGCGTATGGACGATGCGCCAGTACGCGGGGTTCGGCAGCGCCGCGGAATCCAACCGGCGCTATCGCTATCTCCTCGAACACGGCGTCAACGGGCTGAGCGTGGCGTTCGATCTGCCGACGCAGATGGGCTACGACTCCGACCACGCGCTCGCGGCCGGCGAAGTCGGCAAGGTCGGCGTCGCGATCGATTCGGTGGAAGACATGGCCGTGCTGTTCGACGGCATCCCGCTCGATCGCGTCTCGACGTCGATGACGATCAACGCCACCGCGATCGTGCTGCTCGCGCTGTACATCGCCGTCGCGCGCCGCCAGGGGCTCACCGGGTCGGCGCTGACGGGCCTGTCCGGCACGATCCAGAACGACATCCTCAAGGAGTACGTCGCGAGGGGCACCTATATCTACCCGCCCCGCCCCTCGCTTCGCATCGTCACCGACATCGTTGCGTACTGCGATCGCGAGCTGCCGGCCTGGAACTCGATCTCGATCAGCGGCTATCACATCCGCGAAGCGGGATCGACGGCGGTGCAGGAAGTCGCGTTCACCTTCGCGCATGCGATCGCGTACGTGCAGTCGGCGATTGACGCGGGCCTCGACGTCAACCAGTTCGGGCAGCGTCTCTCGTTTTTCTTCAACGCCCACAACAATTTCCTGGAAGAAATCGCCAAGTTCCGGGCCGCCCGGCGCTTGTGGGCGACGATCATGCGCGACCGGTTCGGCGCGTCCAACCCGCGCGCGCAACAGCTCCGCTTTCACACGCAGACGGCCGGCAGTACGCTGACCGCGCAGCAGCCCGACAACAACATCGTGCGCGTCGCGCTGCAGGCGCTGGCGGCCGTGCTCGGCGGCACGCAGTCGCTGCACTGCAACAGCCGCGACGAAGCGCTGGCGCTCCCCACGGAGGAAGCGGCGGGCATCGCGCTTCGCACGCAGCAAATCATCGCCGCCGAAAGCGGCGTGACGAATACGGTCGATCCCGTCGGCGGCTCGTACGCCATCGAGGCGATGACCAACGAGATCGAGCGCGAGGCCGCCGCGCTGCTCGCGCGGATCGAACAGCGGGGTGGAACGCTGGCCGCGATCGAAGCCGGGTTCATCCAGCGCGAGATCCAGGAATCGGCCTACAGGACGCAGCAATCGATCGACTCCGGCGAATCCGTCGTCGTCGGCGTGAACAAATTCGCGGACTCGAGGCCCGGCGGCGTGCCGCTGTTCCAGGCCGATGCGGAAGCGGAACGGAGTCAGATCGAGCGACTGCGGGAGGTGCGGGCCGGCCGAAGCGCGTCAGCGTGGAGCGCCGCGCTCGAGGGCGTGACGAAGGCGGCGACGGACGGCACCAACCTGGTGCCGTCGATTCTCGCGGCGGTCGAGGCCCGGGCGACCGTGGGCGAGATCTCGGACGCCATGCGAGCGGTGTTCGGCGTGTATCAGGAGACCGCCACGCTGTGACCGCTGCTCCCCTGCTGAGCGTCGAGGGCCTGACCACGGTCTTCGACACGCCGTCAGGCTCCGTACCGGCCGTTGACGACGTCAGCTTCGAAATTCTCTCCGGCGAAACGCTCGGGCTGGTGGGCGAATCCGGCAGCGGTAAATCGGTGACGGCGTTTTCGATCATGCGCCTGGTCCAGCCGCCGGGCCGCATCAGTTCGGGACGACTTCGCTTCAACGGCCGCGACCTGCTCGAACTGAGCGAACGCGATATGCGCCACGTTCGCGGCGCGGAGATCGCGCTGATCTTCCAGGAACCGATGACGGCGCTGAACCCGGTGTTCACGATCGGGGACCAGATTCGCGAAACGTTGCTCGTCCACGGGCGCGCCACCAGGCGCGATGCCCACGCGCAGGCCATCGCGCTGCTCGAGGCCGTACGGATTCCCGACGCCGCGTCACGCGTGCGCGACTACCCACACCAGTTGTCCGGCGGCATGCGCCAGCGCGTGCTGATCGCGATGGCGCTTGCGTGCCGGCCCTCGCTGGTGATCGCGGACGAGCCGACGACCGCGCTCGACGTCACGATACAGGCCGAGATCCTCGACCTGCTCCGCGAGAAAAAGGCGGCGCTCGGCCTGTCGCTGCTGCTCATCACCCACGATCTCGGGGTCATCGCCGACACGGCCGACCGCGTCGCCGTCATGTACGCGGGACGCATCGTCGAGACCGGCCTGGTGCGCGATGTGTTCCACCGGCCGCAGCACCCCTACACGCGCGGGCTGCTCGCCTCGATGCCGGGAGGCGCTCCGGGCCGGCGGCTGCGAGCCATCGAGGGCGCGGTTCCGATGCTCGGCGCTCTTCCGCCGGGCTGCGCGTTCAACCCGAGATGCCCGGATCGCTTTGATCGCTGCACGTCGATGCCGCCGCCCGATTACGGCGTCGGGGCGGGCCACACGGCGAAGTGCTTTCTTCACGATGCCTCTCGTTGAAGTCTCGCGCCTCGTGAAGCACTTCGTCCGCAACGCGGGCTTCCTGCGCCAGGGCACCCTCGTCAAAGCCGTGGACGATGTGAGCTTCGCGATCGAAGCGGGCGAGACGTTCGGGCTGGTCGGCGAATCCGGCAGCGGGAAGACGACAACCGGCCGCTGCGTCCTGCGGCTCGTCGAACCGACGTCGGGCAGCGTGAGGTTCCGCGGCGAAGACGTGGTCGGCTTCTCGCGCCGCCGGATGCGGGAGGCGAGGCGCGACATGCAGATCGTCTTCCAGGATCCGTATTCCTCGCTCAACCCCCGCATGCGGGTGCGGCAGATTGTCGAAGAGCCGCTGATCATCCACGGGCTTGGCGACGCGGCCGCCCGCCGCGCGCGCGTCGCGGAGCTGTTCCAGCTCGTCGGCCTCGACGCCGCGCACCTGTCGCGCTACCCGCACGAGTTCAGCGGCGGCCAGCGCCAGCGCATCGGCCTGGCCCGGGCGCTCGCGTTGAACCCGTCGTTTCTCGTGCTGGACGAGCCCGTGTCGGCGCTCGACGTCTCGGTGCAGGCGCAGGTCGTCAATCTGCTCGTGGACCTGCAGCAGCAGTTCAAGCTGACCTATCTCTTCATCGCCCACGATCTGCGCCTCGTGGAGCACATCTGCGCGCGGGTGGCGGTGATGTATCTGGGAAAAATCGTCGAGATGGGGCCGACCGCGTCGCTCTTCGCCGCGCCGCAACATCCCTACACGCGCGCGCTGCTCTCCGCGATTCCCGTGCCCGATCCCGACGCCCCGCGGCAGCGGATCGTCCTCGATGCGTCGCTCGTCAACCGCGACGCCGCGCTGCGGGAGATCACTGCGGGACACTTCGCCGCGATCTAGAAGCGACGATTTGAACGCGGAGCGCGCCGAGCTCGCAGAGCCTAATACCTAAACGGACCGAACTGCCGACTGCCGACTGGTTATGCAGCGCGGCGAACGTCGTTCTCGACCTGTCCGTCGCGGATGTGGATGGTCCGGTAGGCGTAAGCCGCAACGTCGGCTTCGTGCGTGACGAGGACGATGGTGTTCCCGGATTTGTGCAGGCGCTCGAACAGCGCCATGATCTCGACACCGGTCTTCGAGTCGAGGTTGCCGGTGGGCTCGTCGGCCAGCAGGATCGACGGGTTGTTCACCAGCGCACGCGCAATCGCCACGCGCTGCCGCTGGCCGCCCGACAATTCATTGGGCCGGTGGGTCATGCGGTCGACGAGTTCCACCTGCGTGAGGGCCTTCTTCGCGCGCTCGAGCCGATCTTTCGCCTGCACGCCGGCGTAGACGAGCGGCAGCTCGACGTTGTGCAGCGCGGTGGCGCGCGGCAGCAGGTTGAACGTCTGGAACACGAATCCGATTTCTTCGTTGCGGATGCGGGCCAGCTCGTTGTCGTTCATCTGGCTGACCTGCTTGCTGTTGAGGAGGTACGACCCCTTCGACGGCGTATCGAGGCAGCCGATCAGGTTCATCAGCGTGGACTTACCGGACCCCGACGGGCCCATGATGGCGACGTATTCGCCGCGCTCGATCGAGATGTTCACGCCTCGCAGGGCGTGAATCTCTTCCGATCCCATCACGTAGGTTTTCCACAGATCGATGGTCTCGATAAGCGCCATGGGTTTCAGTATGACAGATACGGCCGCCGCGGCCCTGAGGTTCCCGGCTCGAGCCCGCGGCTGGTTCAGCGCCCGGGCAGCCCGAGGGCCAGCTGCCGCAACCGGCCCTGTCGATCGCGAAGAAACACGTCCGTCGATGTGATATCGACCACCCGCGCACCGTTGACCTGATCGCCAATCTGTACGATGCGGCCATCGATGATGGCGAGCCGGCGTTCGGGGCCGTACAAGATCGTCCCGAGCGCCGCTTCAAACGGCAGGGGGATTTCAGGCGGCGCCGTAACGCGCGGAGAGGCAACGACCTGGCGTAGTGCCCGCGGCCGGTCTTCGCGCCTCGGCTCTGCCAGCGGCGGGTCTGCCTGCGGCTCCGCCGGCGGCGGCATCACTCGGGCCTGCGTCACGACCGGAGAGGGCGGCGATTGCGGCGGCGGCGCCGCGCGAGGCTCGACGACCGGCGTTGGCGCCGGAGTCGCTCGCTCGATCCGAGCCACCTGCGGAGGCTCGGGAGGAACGGCCTGGACCGGCGGCAGCGCTCGAACCTGCCGAGGGGGAGGCGCCGGCGTGACGCGCGCCGCACGGGCGCTCGATGACGGGGCGCGCCACCAGTCGCTGCGTTGTACCTGCCAGGCGACGCCCACTCCCGTAATGACGCCGGCGGCGATGGCCGCACGCGCCAGGATCGCGTTCGTGCGGCGCCGATTGCGCTCGCGGAGCAGGTTGACGGGACCGGGCCAGTCGATCGCGGCGGCCAACGCCAGCCGGTATTCGGCCGCGTGCTCGCGGAATTCGTCGGCGGGCTCCGGCAACCGGGCGGTGTCGATCCCGAACAACGAATCGAGCGTCTCGACCTCGACGTCGAGCGTCTCCATCAATCCGACGGCCATGCTTCGCAGCTCGCGCAAGCCGCCGCAGATACAGACCTGAGCGAGCGCGCCACGCCAGGCGCCCTGCCCTGCGAGAAACCCGTCGATCTCCTCCGCGAGGCGGCGCGCGATCTCCTCGCGGTGCCAGGGGAACCCGTTCTCGTCCTCATAGCCCCAGTCCAGCTCACAGGCAGCCATCAACAGGCCGTTCCGCACCAGCGCCAGGGCTGTCGCGGTCGCCTCGAGCGCGACGTAGACTTCGAGTCGATCGGGTGGTGAGAGCGTCCGGCGCAGCCTGGCGAGCGACATCAGCGCGATCGCCGGCGTCACGATCGACTGCAGGCGCACGCCTTCGCCCGCCAGCCACCGCAGCGCGGCGACGAGGCCCGGCGTCGACGCGAGCGCGACGACCACCGGTCGCGCAGGCACGCCCTTCGCGCGCGGCGCCGCGAAGATGTCGGCCACCCGGCCACGTGTTTCCGCCCCGGCGCGCTGCATGGCGGCGACCGCCTCGCGGCGCATGCGCCCGAACGAGCGCTGCTCGACGACAACCTGGCGATGGTCGGCGTGCAGCCCCCACACGACAGCGGCGGCCTGCATGCCCCGGAACCTCGCGAGCGGCTGATGCGCGTCGGTACCCTCACGCGCCAGGCGCGCGAACGACCGGACCTGTGTCGTCGATGTCCCGTGACCGACCCGCGGACCGGAGTCGATCTCCACGACGCGGCAGGCGACGGACGACAGTTCGACTCCGAGGTGGACGGGCATTGTTTCCCCTAGCCGTGTTCCTCGTCGTAGTTGGCCTTCAGCTTCGCGACGACGGCCGGATCGGCCAGCGTGGTCGTATCGCCGAGCGCCTTGCCTTCGGCGATGTCGCGCAGGAGACGCCGCATGATCTTTCCCGAGCGCGTTTTCGGCAGGTCCGCGGTGAACAGGATATCGTCGGGCCGCGCGATGGCCCCGATCTTCTTCACCACGTGTTCCTTGAGGTCGTCGATCAGCCGTGGCGTGCCGGGCGTGCCGTCCTTGAGCGTAACGAACGCGGCGACTGCCTGTCCCTTGATGTCGTGCGTGCGGCCCACGACGGCGGCTTCGGCGACGCTCGGATGATCGACCAGCGCGCTTTCGACCTCCATGG
>Ga0157376_10003652_pt1 | contig 10622 bp, 9 predicted proteins | sample M45metaG_FD_121801 | JGI IMG/M metagenome (GOLD analysis project Ga0157376, IMG submission 121801) | Miscanthus rhizosphere microbial communities from Kellogg Biological Station, Michigan, USA - M4-5 metaG | ecosystem: Host-associated > Plants > Roots > Rhizosphere > Soil | place: USA: Michigan... | reverse complement strand
AGCCGCATCACGCGCATCATGTTCAGCGCCACGAGCCCGCCGAGCGCCAGGGCGGCAAACCCCAGGGCCGTCGCGTCGACGGCCGCGGTGTAGAACAGCGCGATCACGATGACGGCTCCCATGTCGTCCGCAATGGCCAGCGCCAGCGCCACGCCCGCGATGGTCGAATGGATCCCCGACTGGTGCACGAAAAACCACAGCACGACGCCCAGCACGAGGTACGGCGTGAGCCGCATCACGCGCATCATGTTCAGCGCCACGAGCCCGCCGAGTGCCAGGGCGGCAAACCCGAGGGCCGTTGTGTCGACGGCGGCCGTGTAGAACAGCGCGATCACGATCACGGCTCCCATGTCGTCCACGATCGCCAGCGCCGTCAGGAACACCTTGGCGCCGATCGGCAGCGACGGCGCGACCAGGGCCAGTGCGCCCAGCGCGAATGCGATGTCGGTCGCCATCGGGATGCCCCAGCCGCGCATGGCGGGGCCGCTGCTGTTGATGGCCAGGTAGATGGCGGCCGGCAGGATCATCCCGCCGAGCGCGCCCGCAATCGGAAGCGCCGCCTGGCGCGGCGACGAGAGCTCGCCGGCCACCAGCTGACGCTTGATTTCGAGGCCGACCAGCAGGAAGAAGACCGCCATCAACCCGTCGTTCATCCACGCGCGGAGCGTCAGGGACAACTCGCGGTTCGGCAGGCTGATGGTGACCGGCGAGGACCAGAAATGCTCGTACGCGCCGGACCACGGCGAGTTGGCGAGAGCGAACGCGAGCGTCGCGCTCAGCAGCAGGAGGACGCCGCCCGCGGCTTCAGTCTGGCTGAAGCGTTGGAACGGCCGCGATCGCACAGGGGACGACACCGGGCAAGCATAGCAGGCGGTCGGCCGCGGACCCCTGACACTACCGTGGCCGCCACGGCAGCGGGTACGCGAGCACCGGCGCGATCGCGTGCGAAAGCACGTGGTAAGGCACCGACCCGCGTTTCGCTCCGAACCAGCCGCGCCTGTCACGCAACGCGGTGACGAGCAGCTCGATGCCCTCGGCGGCCGCCACCGCCGCGATCTCGTCGGCGATCGCGCCGCACGTCACGCGTGCATCCGTGGGGACGTACCGGCCGGCAATCACCGCAAGCGCGTCCACGCGACGCTGCGCCCTGGCAATCCGGATTCGGTCGTGCGCGCCGAGGTCCCCGCGCAGCCACTTCGGAGCGGTGATCCCGGCGACGACGTGAAGGGCGAGCAGTGAGGCGCCGAACCAGTGTGCCAGGCGCGCCGCCGTCTCGACCTCTCTCGGCGACGCCTCGTCGAGCTCCACGGGCGCCAGGATCCGGTTCCCCGGCCACGATTCCAGCATGACGGCTTCGTTGCGGCGCGGCACCGCCAGAACCGGCACGCTCGTGCGCTGCAGCACGCTCATCGTCGTCGAGCCGAGCAACAACCTGTCCGCGCCGGTCAGGCCATGCGTGCCCATGACGATGAGATCGAATCGCCTGGACGCTGCCGCCTTCAGGATCTGATCCGACGGGGTGCCGATGGAGACGCGGCACGCCAGGCGCAGGCGCTTCCGGCTCGTGGTGAGCGTTTCATCGACGAACGCCTCCAGCTCTTTCAGGCTTTGCTTTGCCACGCGGCGATCGTGCAGGGCCGCCGCCGCGGCCGCGAGGAGCAGGGGATCGTTCGCGTACGTGGCCGTCAGGGAGCCGCCGCTTCGACCAGCCATCGCCTCGGCATATCGCAGCGCCTGCCGCGACTGTTCGGAGAAATCGACCGGGCACAACACCGATCGGAAGCCCGCCCACGGTTTGGGTTTCGAGGAGGGCATGGAGTCTTACGCTTTCTTCGCCGCTTTTCTCCGCGGTTTCGGACGGGTCCGCCGCCCGGGCTTCGATTCCACGCCCGACAGCAGGGCGTCGACCGAGCGCATTTGCAGCTGGTCGCGGTTCCACATCACGTCGGTGACCGCCCGCACCAGGGGACCCGGAGTCTTGCGCGCCATGGCACGCCTCATTTCCTCGTGTGGATCTTGAATTTGCGTCCGAGCCAGCCCGCGCCGTCCTTGAGCTGGTCCAGTGCACGCCGGGCCCAGACGAACTCGGTCGCGAGGATGGCCAGTCCGGCCGCGATCGTCAGCCAGCCGGGTCCGGGGAGGGCGAGCATCGCAATGCCGGCGATGAGCAGCACGCCCCCCGCCAGGGTTCTGGCAATTCGCACCACCATCTGGTCTGGGCAATTTTCCCCCAGTACTCTCGAAAATCCCTCATCGCTCGTCACTTCCCCGCCTGAGCCGGCGTCGCGTTCATCCCGCCGGTCTTGCCCGACATCATGCCGGCCATCATGCCGTGCATGGCCCGATGCTGCTGCACCAGGGCAGTGACGACCTCGGCAATTGCGTCGGTCTTCGCTTGTCCCGTGGCGTCGTTCATCTTCTTGACGAGCTCCTCGAGCTTCGCGTCTGACGCCATCATGTTCCCCATCATCATGTTGCCGCGCATTCCGCTCTGGGGACCCTGCGCTGTCGGGTCGGGCGCGGTGGCGGTGCCCTGCTGGTGCTGCTCGTGCTGGGCGGCCGGCGCGGCCGCAAGACTGACGACACGGGCAGGCAGCGTCCAGGCCACCACCATTCCGAGGCCGATGCCGGTGATGAGCGCGACGTGCGATTTCATGGTCTTCCTCCGCCTGGGATAAGAGCAAGACGCTGGCCGGATACGTGCATCGCCTGCATGCGAGATGTTGCCACGCACCTTTGGCACGCTGGCCGGCCTCGCCCTCGCGATGGCCGTCGTTGGCGCATGTCAGAAGGATACGCCCGCGACTCCGACACCGCCTCCGCCTGTCCACTCCACGATTGTCGTCAGTTCGATTTCCGTGACCGGCGAACGCGCCGCGGCGGGTGGCTACACCTACCACGTAGTCCTGCACCTGCGCGAAACCGGCGGCGCCGCCGCGACCATTTCCGCCGTCAATCTCACGTTCGTCAACGATTCAGGCACCGTGGTCTCGGCGCGGTACGACCAGCCGATCCCGGCGACCGGCAACATGTGCCCGGCGAACGGCACCGCGGACACGCGCGAGTTCGTGACAACGGACGCCAACGCGGCGCACGCATTTGCGCAGTCGGTCCAAGCGGCCGTCACGTACACCGACGCGGCGGCGACCGCGGGGACTGCGACCGGCTCGACGAACATCCCGCCGCTCGCTCCTCCTCCGCCGGTCACGTATACGCTGACCGGCGTCATTACCGACGCGGCAACGGGTGGTGGCATTCAGGGCGCGCGTGTCGAAGCGCTGAACGGCGCGAACGTGGGGAAGGCCGTGACGACCGATGGCTCCGGCATTTACACGCTCACGGGGTTGACGGCCGAGACGTTCCGGATGCGTGCCTCGGCGACGGGTTACGACTCCGGCGAGCAGAACGTCACAGTCCCGGACGTCCCGCGGGCAGACATGGCGCTGCGCCGGACCGCAGCCGGCCCGTGCACGTACACCGTTTTGCCGACGGGTACATTCAGAGTGAATCAGAACGTCACACAATCCACCCTCGCCATCACACAAACGTCCGGGACGTGCGGGTGGACGGCGACGAGCGACGTCAGCTGGATCATCCTGGATAGGGGGGCCGGCAACGGTAACGCGACACTTGGCTTCACGGTGAGGCCGAACGTCACCTTCGTCGGACGCACTGGAACCATCACGGTCGAGTGGAGCGGCGGTCGATCGCAGCTGACCGTTACGCAGGACGCCGATGTCCCTCCCTACTGCATCGCGACCATCGACAACAACCCGCTCAGCGTGCCGGCGGCGGGCGGCACGTACGACGTGCGAATCGTTCCGGCTCCCGGCATGCCTCCCGATCTTTGCACTACCTGGAACGCGACCGCGGGACCCGAGATTACGTTCATCCCGCCCACAGGCAGGGGCAGCAGCCTGAAGTTCAGCGTCGCGGCAAATGGCTTCACGAGTCCGCGCTCGCTCTTCATCAACGTGAGGTTCCTCGGAGGAGGGGGTGCGGACCTGACCATCAATCAGGCCGCAGGGCCGTAACGGTCGAGGTGCCTTGTCTCGGTGTGCCGGATAACCGATACTCCTTCGAGGACATCCTGGTGTTGTCGCGCACCTTCGGCACTCTGGCGGGACTGGCCCTTACACTGGCCCTGGTCGGGGCGTGCTCGGAAAAATCCACGCCCACTCCGCCGACTCCTCCGGCGCCGCTCCACGCCACGATTGTCGTCAGCTCGATTTCCGTGACCGGCGAACGTGCCGCGGCGGGCGGCTATACGTATCGGGCGGTCCTCCATTTACGGGAAACCGGTGGCGCCGCAGCCACCGTCTCAGCCGTTGATCTGACGTTCGTAAACGATTCGGGCACGGTGGTCTCGGCGCGTTTCGACCAGGCCATACCGTCGACAGCCAACATGTGCCCCGCGAACGGCAGCGCCGACACGCGCGAATTCGTGACGACGGACTCCAACGCGGCGCACGCGTTCGCGCAGTCGGTCCGGGCGACCGTCACGTACTCCGATGCGGCGGCGACCGCGGGGACCGCGACCGGCTCGGCCAACATTCCGGCCCTTCCGCCCCTCCCCGGTCCTCCGCCGAACACATTCACGCTGACAGGCGCGATCACGGACATGGCCACCGGTGCCGGCATCCAGGGCGCGCGCGTCGAAGCGCTGAACGGCGCGAACGCGGGGAAATCCGTGACGACCGAAGCGTCCGGCGCGTACACGCTCGCGGGGCTGGTCGCAGAAACGTTCCGGATGCGCGCCTCGGTGCCGGGCTACGACACCGGCGAGCAGAACGTCACGATTCCGGACGTGACGCGCGCGGACATGGCGCTGCGCCAGACCGGCGGCCCGTGCGTGTACACGGTTTCTCTGACCGGGACACTCGACGTCCCTCAGGCCGGCACGCAGTCCAGCCTCACGATCAACCGGCCGTCGGGGACGTGCGGATGGACGGCCACGAGCGACGTCAGCTGGATCGTGCTGGATAGCTCGTCCGGCAACGGCAACGCGACGCTTGGCTTCACGGTCAGACCGAACAACACGTTCGTCGGTCGTATCGGCACCATCACGATCGATTGGGGCACGGGCCGATCGCAGTTGACCGTCAGGCAGAGGGAAGACATCCCCGCATTCTGCGTCGTGACCGTGACCGTCAACGGGCAGAACCCTATCAGCGTGCCGGCAGCCGCCAGCGGTCCGTACACGGCGAACATCACACCCGTTGCAGGGATGCCGCCCGGCCTCTGCTCAAATTGGACCGCGACGGGGTCCGGCGGGATCACTCTCAACGCGCCGACATCCGGTCCGGTTCTTCCCGCGCAGGTTACGTTCAACGTCACGCAGAACACCTCGGGCGCCAGTCGTGCGCTCTCCGTCGCAGTGTCGGCGGGCGGACCGCTTGTGGCCTTGAACATCTCCCAGGCGCCGTAGACTTCACGCGCCGGAGTCGCGCTCCCGGCCCGTGTAGGATACGCGTGTGAAGCGCCGCCGATTCCGGCCGTTGCTGTACGGCGTCCTGTTGATGCTCGCCGGCCTCGCCGGCTACCTGACCGTCGTCCTGCTGGCGGCCTTTCTCAAGCTGGTCTCCGTGATCTCCGGCCAGCCGCTCGATCTGGGACTGCGCGAGGTCCTGTGGTACACGGGGGTGCCGGTCTGCATCGGGCTGATCCTGTGCCTGTGGGAGCTGTTCGTGCTCCTCCCCCGGCGCCGCCATCCCCGCCTCGTCTCGTTTCACGAGCCGGACGAGAAGCACCTGACCGTCCTGCTGACGGCCTTCAACGACGAGGAGAGTATTGCTCTCGCGGTTTCAGACTTCCGCGCGCATCCGCTCGTGCGCCGCGTGATCGTGGTCGACAACAACAGCAGCGACGGGACGGTCGAGGCCGCGAAAGCCGCAGGCGCGGAGACCATCGTGGAAACGGCGCCGGGATACGGGCGATGCGTGTACCGGGCGCTTTCGGAAGCGGTTCGCTGCCAGGACACGGAGCTGACCGTTCTCTGCGAAGGCGACATGACCTTTCGCGCCGCCGACATCGACAAGTTCATGGCGTACATCCCGCACGCGGACATCGTGAACGGCACGCGGATCGTCGAGCAATTGCGCGAGTCCAGGACGCAGCTCACCACGTTCATGTACTACGGCAATTTCTTCGTCGGAAAGCTCCTCGAAGCGAAGCACCTCGGACAAGGCACGTTCACCGATGTCGGGACGACCTACAAGCTGTGCCGGAACTCGGCGCTCCGCACGCTGCTGCCGGCGCTCGACCCGGCGGTCAACCTGGAGTTCAACGCGCATTTCATGGACGTGTCGCTCGATCACGCCATCCCCATGGTGGAGTGCCCGATCACGTTTCATCAGCGGGTCGGCGCCAGCAAGGGAGGCAACACCAGCAACGCGCGGGCGTTCAAGGTCGGCGTCCGGATGATCCTCGGGATTACGTTCGCGTGGTAGCCTCGTCCGCACAGATGAATCCCGGGTATCACGAGACGCGATTTCACTTCGATCCGCGCAGGGAAGTGTTGTGGGCGACGCTCTGTGACAGCTATTTCCAGGAACTGGTGTCGCCGGACGACTGCGTCCTCGATCTCGGCGCCGGCTACGGGCATTTCATCAACAACATCCGGGCGAGGCGCCGGATCGCGTTCGACAGCTGGCCCGGCATGACGGGCTTCCTCAAGACCGGCGTCGAGGGCATCGTCTCGGCCGCGACCGATCTGACCGCGATCGGAGACGGGACCGTGGACTTCGTGCTGGCGAGCAACCTGTTCGAGCACCTGACGCAGGCGGAGCTCGCCGTCGTGCTGAAACAGGTTCGCGCAAAGCTCAAGGCGTCCGGCACGCTGGCGATCCTGCAGCCGAACTACCGGTTTGCCTACAAAGAGTATTTCGACGACTACACGCACGTGACGGTCTACTCGGACCGCAGTCTCTGCGATTTTCTGTCGGCGAACGGTTTCCGGATCGAGGAGTGCCTGCCGAAGTTCCTGCCCCTGACGATCAAATCCTCCTTCCCGGTGTCGCCGTTTCTGATCCGCGCCTACCTGCGCCTTCCGGTGAAACCGTTCGGCAAGCAGATGCTGATCCGGGCGAGCCCCGATCAGCCCGGCGCCTGATGCGCAACGCATTCGCCGGCTACCTGCTTGTCTTGTGGGCCATCCTTCTGAGCAGGGTCGCTGCCTTCCTCGGGCGAGGATGGGCCGTCCTGCACTATCCCTTCGAACTGGATTACGGAGAGGGCGTCCTCATCTGGCAGGCGCAGCACGTCACCGATCTGACGCAGGCATACCGGAGCATCACGCAGTTCCCTCACGTGGTGTTCCACTACCCGCCCCTCTACCATCTGATGTCGCGGCTGGCCGAGCCGGCCACCGGCGATCTCCTGGTTGCGGGCCGCCTGGTCTCGGTCCTGTCGACGTTTGGCGTCAGCGTCTTGAGCGGTCTCATCGTCTGGAGCGCGCTGCCGCGGAAGATGCCGCTGTCTGTCCGCGCGACCGGCGCGGTGGCCGCGGCGGCGCTCTGCTTCAGCGTCGACAGCCTCGGCTGGGCGTTCTACATGCGCGTCGACATCTTCGCGGTGTTCCTGGAGTTCGCCGGGATCTATCTGTATCTGCAGGGACGGCGCCGGCCGGCGCTCGAGTACGCGGCGTTTTTCTGCTTCTTCCTGGCGCTCTACACCAAGCAGACGATGATCGCCGGTCCGCTTGCGTGCGGGATTGCCGCGCTTCTGATCGAGCCGGGGAAGGCGGTCAGGCAGATCGGTTTCCTGATTGTGTGCGCGGGCGTGACGATGGCGGCGCTCGTGCTGATGACGCGCGGCCACTTCTTTCAGAACCTTTTCCTCTACAACCGGAATCCGATGAGCCTGGCGTCGCTCATTTCGATCCTCAGGCCGAACGTGCTGGCGATGGGCCCGATGGCGGCGGCCGCGGCGGGCCTGCCGGTGGCGTTCCTCGCCGCCCTGCTCGCCCGGCGCGGCGGCCGCCTGGGCCGATTTCGCGCCGCGATGCGCCATAGTCCATTTCATCGGTTCGTAGCGGTCGGCGGGTTGTTTCTTCTCTTTGCGCTCGGCGTTTCGTTGACGGCCGCCAAGGTTGGCGCGAGCCAGAACTACATGCTGGAATGGAACCTCGCGGCGTGCCCGCTCGCCGCGCTGCTCTTCGCGGACGTTCTGTACTGGTGGCATCGTCAGCGGCGGCTGCATCCGGCGTCCGTGGTCATCCTGCTGTCGGCGGTCCTCTCCACTCACGCATTTGGCGGCTTTCCGCTCAGCTCGGCTCTCTACGAGGATCCGGACGGCAGCGGCCGGCAGAATGCTGCCGCCGTGCTGGAGCGAATCAGGCAGGTCGATGGCCCGGTGTACTCGACCGACATGGTGTTGCTGTATCGGGCGGGAAAGGCTCTCGCGGCCGAGCCGGCCATCATCAGCGTGCTGGCCGAGCACGGGCAGTGGGACGACGCGCCGTTCGCCGACCGGATCGCGTCCGGCTATTTCGGGTTGATTGTGAGCAGCCGCTTCCCGCTGTCCGAGCGGCTGATGTTTTCACCCGCGGTGGAGGCTGCCATCACGCGGGCGTACGAGCCGAGGGAGAGGATCGGCGCCTACACCCTCTACCGGCCACGGTCTAGTGCGCCGGTCGCACCACGATAGCGGCGATCGCGTGCGGGCGGCGGGAGGGATCGAGCTGTGCGCCGAGGTGGCGAACCAGGGCTGTCCAGTCGCGGTCCTTGCCGGTCACACCGCTCACGCGCAGAGATCGCCCGTGAAACGCGGCCGCCCAGTCCGGCCGGGCCCGACCGGATGCGTCGAAGGCGACGACCTCGAACGCGGGCCCGTCCTTGTAGACAGCGATGAGGCCCTCGTCGCGTTCCTGGCCGATCGCGACTTCGACCCGCACGACGCGGCCCAGGGCGTGCTCTTCGTAGTGGGCAAAGATCCCCTCCACGAGCGGATGCCCGGAGGCGAAGAAGTCGATCATCTCGTTCTCGACGGCCTCCTCGCGGTCGAATGAGCCGACGTAGCTCGATCCGCCGGCGACGCCGGGCAGACTGTCGACCAGCGCCCCGTTGCCGAACTCGATCGCGAAGACCCGCTGTCCTTTCGGACGCTCGACCGCGAAGCCCAGGCCGATGCATGCCGTGACCACCACTTCCTGGTTGATCGCGTCGAGCTCCGCGGGAACGCGGGCGAGGATGCCGGCGGCCATCTCCGATCGATAGGGGTCGCGATGGAGCTGCTGATAGGCGGCTTCGCGGATGCGCGTGCGAGCCGCGCGAGCTTCGTTCACGAGCGCCGTGAAGCGCTCGCCGGAAAGCGACGCGAGAGGATCGACCGCGATCTCCTCGATGGCGCTCTCGACGTGGGCCAGCTGCGGCTCCAGCCCGGCGAGCGGTTCGCGGAAGAGGCCCAGTTCCTCGAAGAGCCGCACGACGTCGGCGCCGATTCCGCCCGGCGGCCGGAAGTACACGATCTCCACCGGTATGCGCCGGCCGATCCGATCGAGGCGGCCGATCCGCTGTTCCACGAGCGATGGCTTCCAGGGCAGGTCGAACAGCACCAGGCGGCGGCAGAACTCGAAGTTGCGGCCCTCGCCTCCGCATTCGGTGGACACCAGCAGGCTCGGTCCTTCGGATTCCCGGAAACGGGCGACCTCCGTGTCGCGGCGCGCCGCGGACAGATCCTCGTGAAAGACACCGGTCGCGAGTTGCGCCCGCTCGCTGAGCGCCGAACGCAGCATCTCCAGCGTCTCGCGGTGTTCCACGAAGACGAGCGTCTTCTCCCGCGCGTCGCGCCAGCGGGGCGCCCGCGAGAGCAGCCAGAGCAGGCGCGGATCGGCAGCGTCCATCGCCGCGGCCTGCTCGCGCAACTCGACTTCGTCAGGTCCCAGCACGGCGCCGAGCGCGGCTCCTGATGCCAGCGCGCGACGCACGCGATCGATCCGTTGCCGCGGCGCCGGCGCGTAAAGCGAAACCGTGGCCCGGATCGCCGACTCGACCGCGTGCCGCGCCCGCCAGCCCGCCGGATCGTCGGGGGCGATCGGCATGCCCACCCGCGGCGGCAAGCCGCCGATGTCGGCGCGCCGCGTGGAGCTGGTGCATGGCGGGAGAGGCGTGCCGCGCGCGAGACGTTCTTCGAAACTCACATCCTCGGGAAATTCCTGCGGGCGCAGCAGCTGCAGCAGCCGGAAGAACCCGTGGGCATCGTCTTCGAGGGGCGTGGCGCTGAGGAGCAAAACGTGGCGGCCCAGGCCCGCGATGGGCGCGACGGCGCGCCACGTGGGCTCGCCGGGGTGCCCCTTCGGGCGCCGCAGCCGCTGCGCTTCGTCCACGACGAGCAGGTCGATTCCCGCCTGCACCGCCTGGTTGGTCAGCTCCCCATGCTCCGTCAGTGTCTCGAGCGCGATCACGGCGCGACGGTGGACGTCGAAGGGGTTGAACCCGGGACCGAAATCGCGCGCGACGTCGGCGATGCGCTGCGTGTCGAGGAGCGTGAAGACCTGGTGGTACTTCCTCCAGAGCTCGCCCAGCCACTGGACGGTGAGAGCTTCCGGCGCCACCACGAGACAGCGCTCGACTTTTCCCGCGTGCACGAGCCGATTCAGGATGAGCGACGCTTCTATCGTCTTT
>Ga0157376_10003651_pt1 | contig 10623 bp, 8 predicted proteins | sample M45metaG_FD_121801 | JGI IMG/M metagenome (GOLD analysis project Ga0157376, IMG submission 121801) | Miscanthus rhizosphere microbial communities from Kellogg Biological Station, Michigan, USA - M4-5 metaG | ecosystem: Host-associated > Plants > Roots > Rhizosphere > Soil | place: USA: Michigan... | reverse complement strand
TTGAAGAAACGGTAAGTGAAAAACTTCCGTCATCCCCGGAAACCGTTCCTTCATGTATTCCCCTGCCATTTTGTTTTTCAGAAACAGTCACGCCACTAAGCGGCATCCCGCCCGGGTCTTTTACAAATCCGGAGACCATGAAATCCCGGTAAGGGTTGAATGCCATGATGAATAAGGCTATGGCAAAACCTGTTAAAAATACGTATCGCATAGTAATTATTTTAATAACCAGATGCAGCCGGTTTTCTAATTACACACCGATCGGAGCGATATTTTAGTTATTTTTCCGGAACCGAGTTAACAGAAGCAAAAGAAATACATCATTGCCCTTTCTTAAAGACATAAAGTATCCGGAAGCAACTGACCTGGAGCTGATTCAACTCTATAAACAGGAAGGCAATATCCGGGTAGTGGCAGAATTGTACCAGCGTTATATGGATTTAATATATGCCGTCTGCCTTAAATACCTGAAAGAGCCTGAGTCTGCCAAAGATGCAGTCATGGAGATATTTGAAGAACTGGTTACTAAATTATTAAAACACGACGTCAGCTATTTTAAAGGATGGATTTATATGGTGGCCAGGAACTTCTGCCTGATGCAATTGCGCAGTCAAAAACAAATGCCGCTGGTACAGATGCCGGAATTTATGCAAACGAGTGAAAATCTGCATCTGAATGAGGTATTTGAAAAAGAAGAACACCTCAGTCAGCTGGTAAAATGTATGGATACGCTTTCTCCTGATCAAAAGCACACTGTGCAACTTTTTTATATTCAGGAAAAAAGCTACAAGGAAATCGCGGGCATGACGAACACGGAATGGGGTAAAGTACGCAGCCTGATACAAAATGCCAGAAGAAATTTAAAAAACTGCATGGAAAAAAACATCTTGCCAGACTGATCGTCGACAGAATAAAATGAAACCAGAAAAAAATAATATCCATTATTCGGCGGAGTATCTCCGAAAATACCTGGATGGGGAACTCCCCGACCGGGAAATGCAGGCATTGGAAAAAGCGGCACTCGAAGATCCGTTTCTGGCAGACGCGATTGAGGGTCTCGAAGAAAGCCGTCATCACCCCGTTTCCTTTGAATCCGGTCTTGCAGACCTTGAAAAAAGACTGGCCCTTCGCATAGGGGAAAATAAACGGAAAACCCGGGTGATCCTATTATTTTCAAAATGGAAGATCGCTGCTTCTGTTTTATTCATCCTTGGTATTACCATTTTTACATATACTTATATAACCAGTAAAAACAAAGCAGAACTGGCTACTACAACAGCAAAAGACAGCGTCAGTGTTCCTGCCACTGAACCCGCAAAGGTTCCGGCAGATACAGCTGGCATACATGCGAATCAATTACCCGGCTTGAATGTCGAATCAGACACAACGACCGGTAGTGCTGAAACGGTTTCCGATGAATCAATTGCTTCGGTGAGAGAAAAAAAAGCTGAGGCATTCAGAAAAAAAGAATTAACAGCATCCGAAAAGAAAAAGGAAAATCCTTCCCCCGCCGATTTATCCGGGAAGTCTGCTGATAAAGATTCCGGGTCAGCCGGATATGCCAAATCTTCGATAAACAATGAACAACCGGTTCCTGTCTCAAAATCAGTTGCCTCACAGTCCAATGAAAAATCTTTGGGACGGAGAGCAATGAATGATAAAACAGTTTCTGAAAATTTAATAAAGGGGGTTGTTGTCGACAACAAGGGAAAACCCATTCCATTCGCAAAAGTGAAATTTAAAGGATACGGAAATGGCACATTTACGGATACAAGCGGATTATTTAAATTATATGCGAAAAATCCGGATATCACTGCTGAACTGGAGTTTATTCATCCCGGGTACGAACCTGCAACAGCGGAACTTATCCCGGACAGCAGTTTTACCAATAAGGTTCAGCTGCACGAAATAGAATCCTCCATGAGTGAAGTAGTTGTGACAGAAGAACCGGAAGATCAGAAAACCGAATCCCCGGAAGCATATTATAAAAATAAAAAAGAGGATAAAGCGCCAACCATTTTGGGATTGGAGGATTTCAACAACTATATCATTAAAAATAAAAAAACTGTTTCCACGGACTCCCTGATGAAAGGGGAAGAAATAATTTCATTCATGCTTTATGATGATGGGAAAATAACTTCGTTCAAAATTGAAAAGTCAATTTCCCCCGCTCATGATGAAGGGATTCTTCGATTGATCAGGATGGCTCCGCCGCTGAAATTGCAGAATGCAAAAAAACAGCGATATCGTGTGACGGTAACTTTCCCATAAGAAAAGCCTGCAAATTCCTGAATTATTTTCTACTTACCGCTTATATCTGAATTACTGATAAAAGCAATTCTTTTGCTGTCGGGCGACCAGGAAGGTGTATTGATGGAACCCTGCCCGCCATATAAATAAGCAAGGACTTTGGCAGGTCCTCCTTCAAATGGCATCATGCGGATATAAACATGCTTATAAGGCGGATGAATGCCTGGTGCTACTTCTTCCATCAGGAAAGAAATAAAAACAATCCATTTGCCATCTGGTGAGATATGTGCAAACCAGTTATTGAATCCGTCATTCGTTACCTGCTCAGTATTACTGCCATCCGGCTTCATTCTCCAAATCTGCATGGATCCGGACCTTACGGAATTAAAATAAATGTATTTCCCGTCTGGCGAGTATTCCGGACCGTCATCCAATCCCTTGCTATCTGTGAGGCGAACTTCAGGTCCGCCTGTAGATGGAATTTTATAAACATCATAATCTCCATTACGTTCTCCGCAAAACACCAGGAAATTACCGTCTGGAGACCATCCGTGCAAATAAGACGGGCCCTTGGGTGTGATTTGTTTTGGTGATCCGCCGGCAATAGGCACGGTATAGATAATAGATCCTCCAAGTGAACTTACATTGCTGCTCAGACCGAGCATGTTACCGTTGAATGAAATGACATGGTCATTATTGTTTTTGTTCACCGTTCCTGTATTTATTATGGAAACCTGCCGGGTAGCCAGGTCAAAACGATTTATGAGTCCTTTGGAATCATTAAATATCAGGGCTTTCCCGTCAACGGTCCAGTTTGGAGCCTGAATGGAATTAGGAACAGTATAAACAATATCTCTCTTACCTGAAGCAACTTCCAGAATCTCCAAATTACTTCCAAGGGTCATATCTGTAGTCTGATCCGATACTCCCTTCAAAGGATATGTAATCCGCAGGTTGCTGAAGACACCTGTTTCAACAACATCTGAATTGTGAGAACCCACAAATAGTCCGACATATATTTCATCTCCAAGGTCAATATTGTTTATCGTATCGCTGACAAACGGTTCACCATAAATCGCAGCACGCATGATATACTGATTTCCCTTGCGTTCCAGTTCGAGGACATTAGCTTTGGTTATGGCCGCTTTTATCTCTTCAGTCTGTGCACCGGCGGACCTGCGAAACTGCAGGGAGGTCAAACCATCTCCGTGTTCTACTGTATTTACATGAGCCGAATTCCCATCCAATGATTTACGGGCCATCAGACCTACTTTCCGATGATAGTTCACCCACCCTCCCAGAAATTCCGCCCGGGTGGAAATGATAAAATCACCTTTTATTTTTTTCCAAACAAACTGAAATTCATCGTGGTCATCCCATACATTATATCCGGCCCCGGAAATGACATATTGCCCCGTCGCGGGAATATATAGGGCCGATCCGGGTTTTATATTGGTTCCGACATCTGTATGACCATCAAAAATCCCTACAGGATTTTTTTGACTATACGATGTAAATGAAAACAGGATGAGGAGAATGGCAGGCAAAAGCTTCATGTAAAATGGTTGAAAGAGGTGAATATAATTGTCAATTGTTAATTGTCAATTGTCAATTATGAATGCTCAAATACCGGTTGATTTGCAATTTGGAATACAGAAAATTGAAAATTGACAATTGACAATTGACAATTAAACCAGGTTTTCCTTGATAAACTTGTAACTATGTGTGATGCTGTCGAAAGGTGAACCCGGACATTTATCCTGTTCTACGAAGAAATATTTCATTCCTGCTTCCTGCTTGTGCTGAAAAATAGTCTTGAAATCAATAATGCCACTTCCGACTTCAGCAAAACTCTGATCCGCTTCTTTCGACATATCTTTCACATGCCAGAGCGGGAAGCGGCCCGGATGTTTTTGAAATAACGCCAGCGGATTCTGCCCGGCTTTTTTTATCCAGTACAAATCAATTTCCATTTTTACAAGATCCTTGTTGGTTTTTTCCAGAATGATATCATATGGAAATACTCCATCCTGTACCTGGAATTCAAAATCATGGTTATGGTAACAGAACTGTATATTAGACTTTTTACAGGTTTCAGCGGCTTTGTCGAATATTTCCGCGAGTTTTTTATAGTGGTCCAGATCACCCCGTTCCTGATTGGACAGGTAGGCGCAAACCATATATTTAATTCCGACTGTGGATGCGTCATCCACGGCTTTTTGCCAGTCATGTAACAAGGTACCATTTACGTCGGCACCCTTCTCTTTTTCTTCGCCCAGTCGGTAATGCCCACTGGTAGCCATCAATCCGTTTTCAGCTAAAACCTTTTTATATGTTGCCGCATCCATGCCGTAGAATTTCTCCGTACCGGTATAAGTGGCATTTTCTACAGAATTATATCCGATCTGCGCTACTTTGGCAAGCGTTCCCAACGGATCTTTTGACATGGCATCCCGGACAGTATATAATTGAAGACCGATAACAGGCGGAGCAGCAAGACTAGTCAGGGGACCTTTTACAAATACTGCAGCAGATAAAGCAGAGGCAGATTTAATAAACACTCTTCTGGATGTCATAAAATGATTTTTAGCTTAGCAATCGGTTTTCGATATATAAATGTATGACCTTTAAAACAAATTTCATTTTTTTGAGCTACATGTGCTATAACAGAACGAAAATCAGTAAATGATTCCGGATGTTTACCAGATCAACCCTGAAAATCAGGTATAAAAAAGCACAGGCCTGGCCGGGCTTTTAAAAATTATTACCTTTTGCAAAGTTTATCATTGAAAATCCGCAAATATTAAACAATGAAAGTCCGCCTGCTCCTGGTCTTTAGCATCATATTGGCAACTGCCATGGGCATGGGAAAAAGGGAATCTTATTTTCAGGTTCCCCATACCGGTGATCATCCCAGTCTGCCAATCGGATCGTCAGCTCCGGCTTTCTCTCTTCCGGCAACGGATGGGAAAACTTATTCCCTTTCCTCATTCAGTAAAGCAGATGTGCTGGTAATCATTTTCACGTGCAACCATTGTCCGACAGCCCAGGCATATGAAGACCGTATGATACAGTTGACCAAAGATTATGCTTCGAAAAATGTGGCAGTTGTTGCCATCATGCCCAATGATCCGGGTTCGGTCAGTCTGGATGAACTTGGATATACAGATATGGGAGATTCATTTGAAGAAATGAAACTCAGGGCAAAGCAGAAAAACTTCAACTTTCCATATCTCTATGACGGTGAGAACGAGAAAGTGGCCCTTGCCTATGGGCCAGTTGCTACCCCGCATGTCTTTATTTTCGATAAACAGCGGATCCTGCGTTACAGCGGTCGCATTGATGATATGGAGAAACCGACTAGGACACCAACCGAGCAGAATACCAGAAAGGCCATTGATGAGTTATTAGCCGGTGCGCCGGTTTCCGTTCCAACAACTAAAGTTTTTGGATGCAGTATAAAATGGGCGGAAAAAAGCAACTGGATAGATAAAGCGAAAAAAAACTGGGCGAATGAACCCGTCAGTCTGGATACCATAAGCGAGCAGGGGATCAGGGAGCTGATTCAAAATCATTCTGATAAACTGAGGCTGATCAATGTTTGGGCTACCTGGTGCGGACCCTGTGTAACGGAATTTCCTGAATTCATTACGATGAACCGCATGTACCGGAAAAGGGATTTTGAATTTATCAGTATCAGCGCGGATGAAATGTCAAAGCGGGGCAAAGCCCTACAGTTTTTACAGAAACAGGAAGCTTCGTCCAGAAATTATATTTATTCCGGCGACAGCAAGTATAAACTTATAGAAGCCATCGACCCGAAATGGCCCGGCGCCTTGCCCTACACCATACTTGTAGAACCGGGCGGAAAAATAGTCTTCGCAAAAGAAGGGATCATTGATCCCTCCGAATTAAAAAAAGCCATTGTAGAGAACAGCTTTATTGGGCGGTACTATTAGTCAATTATTAATTATTAATGATTAAGGATTAATGTTGATCCGAAAATCGTTAATAATTAATAATTGATAATTAATATTTATTCTGTTCCTAATAATTTAAAAAGTTCATTCAGATTAGGGGAAAGAATGATATCTGTCCTGCGGTTCTGCGCTCTTCCCTCGGGTGTGCTATTGGAATCAACGGGATCATACTGGCTTTGGCCGGAGGCTGTGAGCCTTGCAGGATCAACCTGATAATTTTTGATTAGTACGCGTACAATAGAAACAGCGCGGGCCGTACTCAGCGCCCAGTTGTCAGGATATAAATTACTTCGGATGGGAATGGAATCGGTATGGCCATCTATTTCCACTTTGATTTCGGGATTCAAATTCAATACAGCAGCCAGTTTACCCAGGGCCTGCACACCTTTGGGATTTACTGCAGCACTCCCTGAAGGAAATAATAAACTTTCCTGCAGGCTTACATACACTTTACCGTTTTTTATAGAAACAGTCAGTTCTTTGGAAGAAAATCCAACCAAAGCCTCTGCCATTTTTTTACGGATATCCTCAATCGCTTTTCTCTGCTGGTCCATCAAAGCCTGCAATTGCATGAGCCTGACCTGTTGGGCAGCCAGTTCTTCTTTGCTCTTGTTTAACTGCGAAGCCTTATTGGCAGCATCGGTTGAATACTGGCCGGCTTTAAAAGCAAGATCGCTTACCTGCTTATTGAGGTCCGCGATCTGTGTTTTCATTTGGGCAACCGAAGACTCCAGCCTTGCACTGTCGTTTCTGGCTGATTGCAGGGCTTTTTGAGAAGCTTCGAATTTACTGTTGGAAACACAACTGCCCATCAACAGGGAAACCGTAATAAATAATAAAAAATGAATCTTATGCATTTTCATGTTTGGTAATTTTTGATATGACAAAAATATTAGATTCTTTAATTGCCTATTTCCTGCAATTTTGGAGCCATTGCTACCAGAATGCCGTATACAGACCGGCAAGTATGCCGAAAATGATGACGGAACCCAATATAAACGCGGAAGAAACCTTAAAGTCTTTTTTATCAATTTCGATGGTATGGGTGTCCCCTGGGGAAGACGGCTTGTACAAACTGATCAGGATCATGACTATCACTATGATTACAAAATCGATCGTCATCCTGTCCAGGAATGGAAAATCAGGAAAAACACCTCCAGTCCATACGGGCAGAAATTTTAACACGGTTGAAACCGGGATCGTAAGCAGGGTTCCTGTTAAAGCAGCAGCCGCTGTGGTTCTCTTCCAGAAAAAACCAAGTAAAAAAATGGCCAGCACACCAGGAGAAATAAATCCCACATATTCCTGTATAAACTGATAAGCCTGGTCCAGACTCTTCAACGACGGAGCAATCAATGCAGCTATGCCCATGCTGACTATTACAACCCATTTGCCAATGCCCACCAACTGTTTTTCGGTCGCTTCTTTATTGAAGAATTTCTTATAGATATCCAATGAGAAAATAGTCGATATACTGTTTGCTTTACCGGCCAGTGAGGCAACAACGGCGGCTGTTAGTGCTGCAAATGCAACACCTTTTAATCCGGGTGGTAATAAATTCATCAATGTCGGATATGCCTGATCAGGTTTTATAACTCCGTCGGACATCATTTCTTTCTGAAACATCCCATTCTTATGTAAAACAAACATGGTAATGCCGGGTAATACAACAATTACCGGCACGAGCAATTTTAAAAATGCGGCAAAAAGAAGCCCGCTCCTGGCTGTTTTCAGGTTTGCACCTAATGCTCTCTGAATTATATACTGATTGCATCCCCAGTAAGCCAGGTTATTGATCAGCATGCCACCGATAATGACAGAATTTCCCGGTAAAACCTGGTAATAAGGATCTCCTTTATGAAAGATCATATGAAAATGATCCGGGGCTTCTTTCCTGAGAACTGACAATCCCTTGAGTATATTACTACCATACCCGAAATGTTCTGAAAGCAGGGTGAGTGCGAGGTAAGTGGTAACAAGACCGCCTACCAGCAGTACCAGCACCTGGATGACATCGGTATAACCGATCACTTTCATTCCGCCAAGTGTTACAATAATAGAGAACAGGGCTAGTCCCGCGATACTCCATCCAAATGAAATATCTGAAATAGAGGTAATAGCAATTGCGCCGAGATAAATGATGGAAGTCAGATTCACAAAAACATAAACGAGTAACCAGAAAACGGCCATCAGGGTACTTACCTGCTGGCTATAACGCCTGGCCAGGAACTGCGGCATAGTAAAAATTTTATTCCGCAGGTAGATGGGCAGAATAAAAACGGCCACGATGATCAGCGTGGCAGCGGCCATCCACTCATAGGTTGAAATAGCCAGGCCTAGTGCATAACCCGATCCCGACATGCCGATAAAATGTTCTGCAGAAATATTAGAGGCTATAAGAGAAGCTCCAATGGCCCACCAGGCGAGAGAGCCTTCGGCAAGAAAAAAATCTTTCGAATCCGTGGTAGCGGATTTTTTCTTGTGGTAAACATAATACCCGTAGGCAGAGACGACTATGAAATAGACAAAAAAGACAAGATAGTCCGCTCGCTGTAATTTATGCACGTGGAATGATTCGCCAGTTTCAGTTGGGTAAGGGAATTAGAATTTTAATGTCGCGGGTAAATATTTATTCACCAGCTCTTCATAATAAGGTTTGAGCTGGTTCCAATCCGGAGGCGTCGGGTTTTTTGAATAGAGGTCATAAGGATTGAAGAGTTTCACCCATTTAAGCATTTCCCTGTCCTTATCATCCAACAAATAATCGTATGCGCCTTCCCGGTGCCAGGCATAGAATGAATGATAGCGAAGCATATAGAGCCCGGGCTCCGGTAAGGAATCCTTCATCATCTGGTAGACATATTCGTCGTGGCCCCATGACATGGTCACATTTTTTAGTCCGCAGCCTGGCTGATATACCCCAAGATGGGAACTGAGCAGCGGATCTTTTGCATCCGGGTTATAGGCAAAGAATTCCGGGTAAACCACTTTTTTGGAATGTGCACAACCGACGGGAAAGGTATCACCGACCACGGCCCACTGGGGTTCGCCAAATAAGCAAAGCACTTTCCCCATATCATGCATGAGTCCCACCAGTACCATCCAATCAGGATGCCCATCTGCCCTGATGGCTTCAGAAGTCTGCAGTAAATGCTGGAACTGGCTCAGATCTGTATCAGGATCGGAATCATCGACCAGCTGATTCAGGAACTGGAAAGCATCCCATACAGGCATTTCACGCTTGCCAAACTGAAGAAATTCCTGTCGTTTTGCCTGAACAAATTCATAGGTCTGGTAGGTATGATTCAGGCGGTAGAATTCCCTTACCGTATCACGGGCGGGCTCTTCATAATTCCGGAAATCTTCCTTTGATTTGCCAGCCGTCTCCTGTTCCGGATACCTTTTCAATACATCTTCTTCCCATTCATCCAGGCTATTCAGGGGTGTCAACTCGGTCTGCGTAAAATTTTTATGATTGGACATAGCAGCAATTTATTGAATTTACGAATTCTTCCTTTTAGATCAAATAAAATTCAGGGTATTGTTAAAGAATAATAATTTTATTACCCATTAAAACCAGTAGTATGAAAAAGATACTTTCTTTTTTGCTATTTTCTTCTTTCCTGGTATCTAACGCACAAAAACATAAACTTGTTCAGATATGGGCCACTGATGCCGTGGTTGCCACACCGGAATCCGTTTTGCCGGATTTTAAAAACAACCTGTTATATGTTTCTCTGATCGATGGCGGCGCATGGGATGTGGATGGTAAAGGCGGTGTAGGTCACCTGAGTGACAAGGGAATGAATTATGATTCCACCTGGATCACCGGATTGAATGCACCGAAAGGCCTCGGTATGCACCGTGATAGAATGTATGCTGCAGACATCAGCGAAGTAGTTGTGATCAATATTCCTAATGGGAAACTGTTGAAGAAAATACCCATTGCAGGTGCAAGCGGTCTGAACGATATCACTGTCACCGAACATGGAATTGTTTATGTATCTGATTCCAAGACCGGCAAAATCTGGAAACTGGACGGTGAAAAACCTGAACTTTATCTTGAAAATGTGACGGGGGCCAACGGTTTGAAAGCAGTCAAAGACGACCTGTATTATGCCAAAGGCTCTGCTTTCATGAAAGCAGATTCTAAGAAACAAATCACACAAATAGCCGACGTGGGGCAGGCCATTGACGGGATCGAACCGATTGGCAATGGTGACTTCCTGGTCAGCTCCTGGCCCGGTTATATTTTTTATGTGTACGCAAACGGAACATCAGAACTGCTGCTGGATACACACGAGCAAAAAAAGAACACCGCGGATATCGGTTATGACCCGGATAAAAAAATTGTTTATGTACCGACGTTTATGGACCGGCGTGTAGTTGCATA
>Ga0157376_10003649_pt1 | contig 10625 bp, 8 predicted proteins | sample M45metaG_FD_121801 | JGI IMG/M metagenome (GOLD analysis project Ga0157376, IMG submission 121801) | Miscanthus rhizosphere microbial communities from Kellogg Biological Station, Michigan, USA - M4-5 metaG | ecosystem: Host-associated > Plants > Roots > Rhizosphere > Soil | place: USA: Michigan... | reverse complement strand
TCTGCTTGATGACAAAGTCGTTGCCGGGCATCGCCTGCGCGCAAAAAGTGTTCGAGTTGTGGCACCTTAGGCCATTCGTCGCCTGCGCTGCAACCGCTGCGCCGGCTCATGCAAAGACCGGAACTTGCCTCCGGGGTTCCTCCATCACGGGAAAACGCAGACCGATGCAGAGCTGGATCGATACACCCACCGCGCTAGCAACCTGGCTCGACGCGCGCGCGATGCCGCAGCTGATCGGCCTGGACACCGAGTTCATGCGCACGAACACCTTCACTCCGCGCCTGGCGCTGGTGCAGCTCTGCATCGGCGGGCATATCGCACTGCTCGACATTCCGCAGCTCGGACAGCCGGAACCCTTGATCGCGCAGTTGCTCCATGCGCGCAACCTGTGCGTCATGCACAGCGCCGGCGAGGACCTCGAAGCGCTCGCTTCGATGCTGCCGCGCGGCCCGGCGACATTGTTCGACACGCAGATCGCCGCGGCGATGGCCGGCCTGGGTTTCGGCCTGAGTTACCAGAAACTTGTCGCCCTGCTAATCGGAGTCGACGTGCCGAAGGGTGAAACGCGGTCGGACTGGCTGCTGCGTCCGCTCAGTGCAGCACAGCTGGAATATGCCGCGCAGGACGTCGTCTGGCTGCCGAAGCTGCACGAAACGCTGGCGGAAAAACTCGACGCGCTTGGCCGCCTGGACTGGCTTGCCGAGGATTGCCGGGCGTTGATCGAACGGGCCAACACGCAACCCGACCCGGAACCGCAGCGTGCGTTGCGCGGCGCGGCCGACTGGCCGATCGAGCGCCAGGCCTTGCTGCGCCGGCTGCTGCGCTGGCGCGATGCGCGCGCGCGTACGCTGGACAAACCCAAACCGTGGATTCTCGATGATGCGCATGCGCTGCAACTGGCCTCGCAGGCGCCGCGCGACGCCTCCGAACTGTTCGAGCGCACCAAGGGACTGCGAGCGCTGCGTGGACCACAGCGGCAGGAATTGCTGGAATTGCTGTTGGCGCCGCTCGCGGCAGAGGACCTCGCTTTTGCACCAATCCCGCCCCCCCTCGATCTCGAACAGCGCCGCGCGATGGCGACGATGAAAGAGACCGTGACGGCGATCGCCGCGCAACTCGATATGCCTGAAGGTCTGCTATGCGCGCGCCGGCATCTGGAATCGCTGCTCACCGAGCGCGCGTGGCCCGCGGCGCTCAATGGGTGGCGCCGGCCGATTCTCCATGATCTTTTGATGGCGCAGCTGCCCTGACAAAGGCCGCACGCTGTAAATACCGTTCGCCCTGAGCGTAGGCCTGAAAGGCCGAAGTCGAAGGGTCGGTGTGACACTTCGACTTCGCTCGCTTCGCGAGCTACGCTCAGGGCGAACGGTTTTGATACGCCACAGTTCTGCATGCATGCGCACTAGCCTGTCCGACGCCGCCCGATAAGAGCGGCTTGACACAGCCACCCCGCATCGGTTCCACTAGCCACATGCTGCACCGCGCCATTACGACGACGACCACGACCACTACTACTGTGGTGCGGTCGGCCGTGCGCGAATAGCGAACAAGAATCCCGGCCCCGCACCTCGATCGAGATGCGGGCGCGCCAAGTCCTCATCCCGATCAGCGCGGAGCCCCTGTCGGAGGCCCCAATGAAAGCGCTCGATTCGATTGATCCAAATCCCACAGCCGCCGAAAGGCAGTTGGCTGATCGCGTGCGATCCGCGCAAGTCGTGGCGCACAAGTTCGGCGGTTCGTCACTCGCCAACGCAGACCGCATCCGCCACGTGGCCGATCTGCTGCGCTCACGCGCGGAGGCTACGCAAGTCGTCGTCGTATCCGCCATGCAGGGCGTCACCGACGCCTTGATCGGGCTGACCGCAGCGGCGGCCAGCAAAGCCGAATGGCGTACGCAATGGCAAGCGCTGCGCGACAAGCATCTCGCGGCAGCTGCCGAATTGCTCGGCGCGAACGCCGCGCCGATGCAGGCCTGGTTGGGCGAACGCTTCGACGAACTTGCCGAAAAGCTGCATGCGATCAGCGTGCTCGGCAGCGCGGGCCGCGACATCTCCGATGCGTTGAGCGGCAAGGGTGAAGTCTGGTCCGCCCATCTGCTGCACGCCCTCGTGCGGGCCGAAGGCGCTGACTACGACCTGCTCGACGCGCGCGAGCTCCTCGTCGTGCGTCACGAAGAACTCGGCGTCGCCGTCGACTGGGACGCAACCGCACAGCTGCTGGGAGAGTGGCGGCAGCAGCATCGCGCGCCGCGCACGATCGTGACAGGGTACGTCGCGCGCGACGCATCTGGCCGCGCGACCGTGCTCGGCCGCAACGGCAGCGACTACTCGGGCGCGATCTTCGCCGCCTTGTGGGACGCGGACGAACTGCATATCTGGACCGACGTCGACGGCGTGCTCAGCGCCGATCCGCGCGTCGAGCCCGAAGCCGTGACGTTGGCGGCGATGACCTACGAGGAGGCCTGCGAACTGGCCTACTTCGGCGCCAAGGTGATCCATCCTCAGACGATGGCGCCGGCCATCGCACGCGGGCTGCCGATCTTCATCCGCAACACGTTCAAGCCTGAACTTGCCGGCACGCGCATCGATGCCGACGGCGACGACGCCGGTCCGGTCAAGGGCCTGACCCTGGCGCACGACCTTGCGATCGTCAACGTCGAAGGCACCGGCATGATCGGCGTGCCCGGCACGGCCGAACGCGTCTTTGCTGCGTTGCGCGCGGCGCAGGTGTCGGTCGTGATGATCTCGCAGGGGTCGTCCGAGCATTCGATTTGCAGCGTCGTGCGCGCGGCGCAGGCGCCCACGGCGCAGGCTGCACTCGAAGGCGCATTCGCGCGCGAACTGGCAGCCGGCCAGATCAATCGCGTGCAGTTGTCGGACGGGATCGCCGTGCTCGCCGCGGTCGGCAACCGGATGGCTGGCGTCCCGGGCACGGCCGCGCGGCTGTTCGACGCGCTGGCGCGCGCGCGCGTGAACATCCGCGCTATCGCTCAGGGCGCCTCGGAGCGAAACATCTCGGTCGCGATCGAGGGCGAAGAAGCCGCCAAGGCGCTGCGCGCCGCACATGCTGCATTTTATCTTTCTCCACAAACGGTATCGGTCGGCGTGATCGGACCGGGCAAGGTCGGCGCGGCGCTGCTCGACCAGATCGCCGCGGCGTCGGCGCGACTGAAGCGCGAAGCGAACCTCGACTTGCGCCTGCGCGCCTTGTCATCGAGCCGGCGCATGTGCCTCGACGATCGCGGCATCGCCGGCGAGTCCTGGCGCGCGCGCATTGGCGCTGCCGGCGAGGCCTGCGACCTCGACCGCTTCGCCGATCACGTGCACACCTCGCATCTGCCGCACGCAATCATCGTCGACTGCAGTGCCAGCGATGCTGTCGCCGGCTACTACGCCCAATGGCTGGCCGCCGGCATCCACATCGTCACGCCGAACAAGCAGGCCGGCGCCGGTCCGGTCGAGCGCTATCGCGCGATCCGCGAAGCGGCGGCAAAAGGCATATCGCGATTCCGCTACGAAGCAACGGTCGGCGCGGGTCTGCCGATCATCAGTACGCTGCGCGACCTGCTCGACACCGGCGACGAGATTCTCGCGATCGACGGAATCTTTTCCGGCACGTTGGCCTGGCTGTTCAACAGCTACGACGGCAGCGTGCCGTTCTCGGCGCTCGTGCACCAGGCGCACGCACTTGGCTACACCGAGCCCGATCCGCGCGACGACCTTTCGGGCACCGACGTCGCGCGCAAGCTCGTGATCCTTGCGCGCGAAGCCGGCTGGGAGCTATCGCTGGCCGACGTGAACGTGGAAAATCTCGTACCGGAATCTCTGCGCGGCACTCCACCGGACCAGTTCATGGCGCAACTCGATCGACTCGACGCAGCGATGGCGCAGCGTCACGCCACCGCAATTGCGAACAGCCATGTGCTGCGCTACGTGGCGAGTCTGAAGCGCGACGGCAGCGCCAGTGTCGCTCTCATCGAGCTGCCGCGCGATCACGCCTTCGCAAACATCCGCCTGACCGACAATGTCGTGCAGTTTTCCACGAAGCGCTACTGCGACAACCCACTGGTCGTCCAGGGACCGGGCGCAGGTCCCGAGGTGACTGCCGCCGGCGTGTTCGCCGACCTGTTGCGTGTTTCTGCCGCGCTTGGAGCGCGCGTATGACGCTGGAGCAGGCCACCGCATTCGCGCCCGCTTCGGTCGGCAACATCGGCGTCGGCTTCGACATCCTCGGACACACGATTGTCGGACCAGGCGACCGCGCAACGGTCCGCCGGATCGACGCGCCGAAGGTGCGTATCGCCGCGATCCGCGGCTGCCCGGTCGAACTTCCTCTGGAGGCCGCGCGCAACACGGCTGGCGCCGCATTGATCGCCATGATCGAGGATCTCAAGCCGCCGTTCGGCTTCGAGATCGAACTCGACAAGGGCATTGCCTACGGCTCCGGAATGGGCGGATCGGCCGCCTCGTGCGTTGCCGCGCTGGTCGCCGCGAACGCCCTGCTCGACTCACCGCTCACGCGTGCACAACTGTATCCGTACGCGCTCGCCGGCGAGGCCGTAGCCAGCGGCGGGTTTCACGGCGACAACGTCGGCGCGATGCTGCTCGGCGGCATCGTGCTGGCGACTCCCGACCGGCTCGTGCGCATACCCGCGCCGGCCAAGTGGCATTGTGTACTTGTGCACCCCGAAGCGACGCTCGAGACGCGCCGTGCGCGCGAAGCGCTGAAGGGCGCCTACGCGCTGACCGAGTTCATCGCCCAGAGCACGAACCTCGCGCTCGTGCTCAGCGGCTGTCATCGCGGCGACGCGGAGCTGGTTCGCGCCGGCCTGCGCGACGTGCTGATCGAACCCCGGCGCGCGGCCCTGATCCCGGGTTTCGCTCGGGTCAAGCAGGCAGCGCTCGATCACCGCGCCCTCGGCGCGAGCATTTCCGGCGCGGGGCCGAGCGTGTTCGCCTGGTTCGAGTCACTCGTCGCTGCCGAACTCGCGGCGCCGGCCATGCGCGCTGCCTTCGCGGCCAGCGGCATTGCCAGCGAAACCTTCGTCTCGCGAGTCAACGGTCCGGCGGCCGGCCTCGTCGAATGAAGTTTCGCAGCACGCGCGGCGAAGCGCGCGACGTCAGCCTGAGCGAGGCGATTACGGCGGGCCTGGCGGCCGACGGCGGTCTCTACGTGCCCGACGACCTGCCCCATCCGGGCGTCGACAAATTCGACGCCACAGCGGCGCTGCCGCTCACTGCCGCGCGGCTTCTTGCGCCGTTCTTCGCTGGCGATGCGCTGTCTTCACAGCTCGACGCGATCTGCACCGAGGCGTTCACATTCCCGGCGCCATTGCGAGAACTGGCGACGCCGAACGATCAGGTACTCGAACTTTTCCACGGCCCGACCGCGGCATTCAAGGACTTCGGCGCGCGCTTCCTGGCGGCGAGCATGCGCCGCCTTCCGCGCGACACATCGAAGCCACTGACGATACTCGTTGCGACTTCCGGCGATACCGGCGCGGCAGTCGGCGCAGCGTTTTCCGCTGTGCCGGGTTTTCGCGTCGTGATCCTCTACCCCGATGGCCGCGTCTCGCCACGCCAGGCGCACCAGCTCGGCTGCTTCGGCGGCAAGATCACCGCCCTGCGTGTCGCCGGTTCGTTCGATGACTGCCAAAGCATGGTCAAGGAGGCCTTCGCCGACAGCCAATTGCGTGCGCAGGTGCCGTTGAGTTCGGCCAACAGCATCAGCCTCGGCCGCTTGCTGCCGCAGATGAGCTACTACGCGCACAGCGCACTGGCTCACTGGCAGCGCCGGCAGGCACTGCTGAATTTCGTCGTGCCGACCGGCAACCTCGGCAATGCGTTCGCTGCAGTACTGGCGCGAGCCGTCGGCTTCCCGATCGGCCAGATCGCGCTTGCCTGCAATGCCAATCGTGTACTCCCGGAGTTCTTCGACGGGGCCGACTACTCGCCGCAGGCAAGTGTCGCAACACTCGCGAATGCGATGGACGTCGGCGCACCGAGCAACTTCGAGCGGCTGCGCTGGTTCTATCCCGACGCAACTGAGTTGCGGCGCGAATTTCGCGCATTCAGCGTCGGCGACGACGGGATCCGCACGACAATCCGCCAGCGCTACGAGAGCTCGGGCGACGTCTTCTGCCCGCATACGGCAACCGCAGTTCACGTACTCGAGCGCCTGCGCTCGGCCGGTCAGGACGGCGACTGGGCCGTCGTTGCCAGCGCACATCCAGCAAAATTCGACAGCGTCATCGAACCACTGATCGGGCGGCAGGTCGAGGTTCCCGACGCACTGGCCGCCTTGCTGGCGCGCCCTGCCCACGCTGAACCGCTCCTTCCCTCCTACTCCGCCCTGCGCAGCCGCCTGCTGGCCGATTGAGGCTGGCCTTGCCACGGACTTGGCGCGCTGCACCACACGCGGTATCATGCGCGCCCCGTGCCGGACCAGACCGGCACCGTTTTTCGCGTGGGGCGGTAGCTCAGCTGGGAGAGCGCTGCGTTCGCAATGCAGAGGTCGAGGGTTCGATCCCCTTCCGCTCCACCAAATTGAAGTCCTGCAACCGGGTTATACCCTCGAAACCGCGCCCTGACGCGGTTTTTTCATGTCCGCGGCTCAGGCCTTCCCGAGCGCGGACAACGCGTGTCCACAGTGCCGGCAGAACCGCGCATCGGCGTCGTGCTCTTCTGTCTGACAACCCGGACAGCGAAAGGATGGTGAGGACCGCCTGATGCTGCGGAAGGTCATCTCGGCCGTGACGATGCCGGTCGGGACGGCGAGAATGCCCCAGCCCAGCAGCATCATGCACGAGGCGATGAACCGGCCGAGATCGGTCTTCGGCGTGATGTCGCCGAATCCCACGGTGGTCATCGTGCTGATGCCCCAGTACATCGCTACCGGAATGCTGGTGAACCCGTTCTCGGGGCCTTCGACGACGTACATCACGCTGCCGAGGATTGCCACCAGGATCAGCACGAAGCCGATGAAGACGGTGATCTTGCGCCGGCTGGCAACAAGGGCTTCTCCGAGGAAGCCGAACTCCGAAACGTATTCGCTGAGCTTGAGGATTCGAAAAATCCGTATCAGGCGCAGCAGCCGGACATTGAACAGCGCGGTGGCCGGCGGAACGAAGAACGCGAGGTAGGTCGGCAATATCGCCAGCAGGTCCACGAGACCGAAGAAGCTCGTCGCATAGCGCAGCGGATGCCGTATGCTCGCGAGCCGCGCCGCATATTCGATCGTGAACACGATCGTGAACGTCCACTCCAGGACGCCGAACAGCGTGTCGTGGGCCGCTGTCAGCGAATCGACACTGTCCAGGATCACCACCGCGACGCTGGCAAGGATCACGAAGATCAGCGCCAGATCGAACCGTCGCCCGGCAGGCGTGTCGGATTCGAAAATCATCGTGTAGAGGCGCAGGCGCCACGGCTCTTCGGGCCGGCCATAGCGGGCGGCAAATGCCGACTGCGCGGCCGCGACCGAAGATGGTGAGGCCGAGGCCAATCCAATTGTCGTCATGCGCAGTGCCTGCGGAAGAGTTCATGAAACCGTACCACAAGGCCGGCCAGCCGGCGAGACAACACCGGTTGCTAGCGTCAGTTTCAATTTTCCGTTCATCCTGAGCGTAGCGCCGAAGGCGGCCTCTCTCGGCCATCCATGGCCTTCGAGGCACTTGGGCTCCTGCCCGGCGACTTCGTTCGCTGCGCGAGCGCAGATTGTCCTGAGCACGTCGAAGGGCTCAATGCGAACGGATGAGTTTCAAACTGACGCAACACTGCGTCCCCGAATAACCCCCTCTGACGACCCGCTCGTGCCCAGCATGCCGATTCACGAGCCAGGGTCTCCAGCTCGCAAGGCCTCACGCAGCGGCCCGGCCAATCCTTTTGGATCACTGCGCCGAACCACGACGCGCGGCGCTTCGTGCCAGTCGGCGCTGGCCTGAATTGCCACGGACATATCGTTTACGAGTGCGTGGTCGATCTTCGCTTCCGGTTCGAGAAAGATTTTCTTGACCTCGAACATGCCATCGACTCGGTGCGCTTTTGCATCGAGCCGGCCGACAAGGCGTCCGCGTCGCAGGATCGGCAGCACGAAGTAGCCGTAGCGGCGTTTCGGCGCCGGTGTGTAGCACTCGAGCGTGTAGTCGAAGCCGAACATCGCGCTCGCCCGCGCGCGGTCCCATACGACCGGATCGAATGGCGACAGCAATGCGGTGTGTGTCGCCCGCAGCCGGCCGCGCTGCGCGCGATCGAGCAGTCCGGCGTAGTCGCGGTGTACGTAGCCGCTCACGTCCCACCCTTTGACGGCGACGCGCCGCAACTCGCCGGTGTCGACGCAGCTCTGCAAATCGGCGTCGGAATATCGCCTCCCACTGCGAAAGTAATCGGCGATCCAGCGTGCCTGCGCGATGCCAAGCGCGCGCACCGCACGCAGGGCATGTTCACGGCGGATTTCGTTCGCGTCCAGCGGTTCGACCATTTGCAACCCAAGGCGCTCGACGACGCGTTCGGTCAGGTCGTATACGCGCTGAAAGTTCTCGCGCCGGGCGATCATGAGTTCGCCGAGCGCGAACAGCGCTTCGAGCCAGCGCTTTTCGTCCTTCCAGCCCCACCAGCCTGCTCCGCCTTTGCGCGGCTGTTCGAAGTCGGATGACTTGACGGCGCCATGTTCGCGCACGCGCGCGAGCACGCGATCCATGCCGGCGCGATGGTCGCGGTGCATGCGCTGCGCATGTTTGCTGGCCCAGTGGTTTTCGCGTGCATTCGGACCATGCCGATGCAGCGCGTAGTCGCCGATCGGCGCGAAGCAGGCTTCGTGCGCCCAGCATTCGAAAATCTTTCCGCGCGCGAGGGCTTCGTCCAGCCACTGTGCCGGATAGCTGCCCAAGCGCGAGAACAGCACGAGGTACGGACTGCGCGCGACGACTTGGATCGTGTCGATCTGCAACAACTGCATGCGTTCGATCACGGCCAGCAGGCGCTTGCGCGTGGCCCGCGCGCGCGCTGGCTGCAACAAGCCCTGTGCCGCCAGGTGCAGGTTGCGCGCCTGCTGAACGGAAAGTGTACTGGCCACGAGTGTTATCTCGTCATTCACGCTGCACCTGAAACAATCCTTATACGCGCAAGGATATCAGCGCGCCGAAGGAACTCGACCACGGACGTTTGAGGTTCGACCAAAGCGCGCATGCCAGCGGACGGCAAGTCTCGCCCGCCCCGTCCAACCAGGAGGCTTTCATGAAAATCCACACTCGCATTGGCACCATTCCTGTCGCGTGCAACCTGCTCATGCTGTGCGCGGCCGCGTCGGCCCAGACCGCAGGCTCGCAGGACAAGGTCACCCACTACACACATCGTGACGGCACGCAGGTGACGCTGGTTTCCGGACAGCCTCACGACCCGTCGTACGGCCCCAAGCCGGCGTTTGCACAACTCGACACGAATCGCGACGGCTTCATCGACCGCAACGAGGCGGAAGCCTATGTCCCGGTGTTGAATGACTTCGATCACCTCGCGTTCCACACAACGCGGATTTCGCAGCAGTCTTACGCAAACTGGGACTATCGCTGAAGTTTCAGCGTCCGTCTTAAGCCCCTCCCCCTTGATGGGGGAGGGGTTGGGGAGAGGGTGAGCCGACGCAGTCGACGGCTTCGCCGCGTTCCCCCACGGACGCGCTACGCGCGTCGACCTTCTCCCACAGGAGAGGAAGTCTTCGGCACTGGAAGCGCTACGGCCAGACTCGAGGCCCACCACACAATCACCGCGTTCCTGCCCTACCCCCTTTTCATGAGCGCGTGAATGCTGCAGCATGTGCGCGCGCTGAAAGGGAGTGCGGACACTTATGGGCGTTGCTGGGGGTTCTCAGGAAACAGGCGGGCTACGCGCCGTATTTCGCGAGGTGCGGCTCGCACTTGGCGATCTGGTCGGTGGCAAGCTGGATCCTTCCCACGAAATCATGCTGCAGGTCCTGTTCGGCCTGCTCGGCGCGTTGGCGCGCGCCGATGGCGTGATTTCGAGTGAGGAAGCGGACTACACGAACTCTTTGATGGACGAACTCGAGCTGGGCGCGCGCGCGCGCCAGCTGGCGACAGAGGCTTTCCAGAGCGGTCGTCGCCAGGTCGATCTGGAAAGTGAGATTCAGCGTTTTCTGATCGCGTTTCCGCATGGATCGACCGAAGTCGACCGGCTTTACGACAGCCTATTGCGTCTGGCCGCTGCGGATAAGCGTATTCGCCCGGGCGAACGCCAGTTTCTCGAACGCGTGACCGTCGGGCTTGGTTACTTGCCGGAAGTGCTCGACCAGCGCCTGCACAACATCATGCACTAAAAAAAACGCGCCTCCGGGAGGCGCGTTCTGAAGATCGGTTCAGAGCGAGACGGCAAGTCTCAGTGAGGTGCGGGGTGGTTACCGCCGCCGCCACCGTGTCCGCCATGGCCACCGCCACCTCCATAGTAATGGCCGCCATGACCGCCGTAATAGCCGCCGTGAGAATGGCCGCCATAGCCGCCGTAATAGCCGATGCTCAGTGCGAACGGCCAGCCGTAGCCATAACCATACCCACCATAGTAGGGATAGTACCCGGCGTACGCGGGGTAGTAGCCAGGCGCATAACCATAACCATACGACGA
>Ga0157376_10003646_pt1 | contig 10632 bp, 8 predicted proteins | sample M45metaG_FD_121801 | JGI IMG/M metagenome (GOLD analysis project Ga0157376, IMG submission 121801) | Miscanthus rhizosphere microbial communities from Kellogg Biological Station, Michigan, USA - M4-5 metaG | ecosystem: Host-associated > Plants > Roots > Rhizosphere > Soil | place: USA: Michigan... | reverse complement strand
ATTCCGACCTTTTACATGTCGCCTATGCAGTTCCGTTAAAAGACAAAAACGGAAATGACAGTTTATGGGAAACCGTATCATATGATATGCAGCACTGGCAATACATAAGGGAAGGACTCGTAAAAATGTATGCAATATTAAAAACGGAAGGTGATCTCACTTTCAGCAAACACCTGGATGTAGCCCGCGTCGATTTCTGCAGTTTTGCCAATTCCAGTCCTTTCAGGATTCGCATTGTAAACATGTTCAATGATAATTACGATCATTTCTATGTGAAGCAGGCAGATTCTTCACGCATTTACGGACTTGAACTGGAACACCTGCTTTCTCCGAACCGGATTAGTTTTTTTACCCACCAGCAGACCCTGATCGAAGATCATATTCCAGGTATACCAGGGGATATTTTTATCAGCACTTATTTACATGAACCGATTACAAACCGGATCCGTTTCGCTAAAGAGTTTGTAAAATTCAATGAGCGATGTTTTGTCCGTTTGCTGGGCGATATGCGATCATACAATTTTGTGGTTGACATTACACCGGATATTGAAGACTTCCAGTACCGGATACGGGCAATAGATTTTGACCAACAGTCGTACGAAGGAAGAAAAAATATGTACCTCCCGCAGTTTTTTAAAGAAAATAAATCCCTCGTAGATATTTGCATTAAATATCTGAACCAGGATTCCATTACGCAGTACCAGACTGAAGAAAGAACGATGATGGCGTTTCGCGTGGCTTCTTCCAGATTCCGTCTGATGCATATTTTGAATATCATGTCAACTGACAATATTTCAACGCAGGAAAAACTCATTCAGCTTCGTGAAGAACTTGCGTCTGAATTTCAGGCACCGGTATTTTTGAAATGCCGCTCTATGGGTCAGCTCGTAAAAAGGCAACTCAAACAGACCCTCCAGAAAAATCTGGCTCTGATTCAAAAAAACCTCGGAAAATTCCAGGACTGAATGATTTCTAAGAATCATTGGAAAGGAAGGTGAAGTATTAGATGATATTCAATGAAATTCCCCGGTTGAAACTGACTGGAAATTGTATCTTTGCACCCTTAATCTGAAAAGCAAAACCATGTCAAAATACAAAGCCGGCGTTTTATTTGGAGAAGAACTGGAAGCACTCTATCAGGATGCAAAAGCAAATGAGTTTGCCATTCCAGCAGTCAATGTAACAGGTACAGATACCACCAATGCTGCTATGGAAGCGGCGGCAAAAGTGAATTCCCCGATTATCATCCAATTCTCCAACGGAGGTGCCCAGTTCGTAGCGGGCAAAGGAATGCCCAATGACAAAATGCAGGCTAATATATACGGCGGTGTTTCAGGTGCCCTGCACATCCATACACTCGCAAAATATTATGGCGTTCCCGTTATCGTTCATACGGATCATGCAGCTAAAAAATGGCTGCCCTGGATCAGTGGTTTGCTGGATGCCGGTGAAGCGTTTTTCAAGGAAAAAAAACAACCTCTTTTCAGTTCTCATATGCTGGATCTTTCAGAAGAACCACTGGAAGAAAATATTCATACTTCAATGGAATTCTTTAAGCGAATGAAACCCCTTGGAATGGCCATTGAAATTGAACTGGGTGTCACAGGCGGGGAAGAAGATGGAGTGGATAACAGCGGGGTTGAAAATGACAAACTATATACGCAACCCGAACATGTGGCTTATGCATACACCGAACTCAGTAAAGTCAGCAGGCTGTTCGGTGTGGCGGCGGCATTTGGAAATGTACATGGTGTATACAGTCCCGGAAATGTGGAATTGCGCCCGGTGATATTAAAAAACAGTCAGGACTATATAGAAAATAAATTAAAAACAAAACCGAAGCCCGTTTATTTCGTTTTTCATGGCGGAAGCGGATCCCCACAGTCACAGATTCGGGAAGCCATCAGCTATGGTGCTATTAAAATGAACCTGGACACGGACCTGCAATGGGCTTTCTGGGAAGGAGTTCAAAAGTACTATAAGAAAAATGAGCCTTATTTACAGGGACAGCTTGGGAATCCGGAAGGTGCCGACCGTCCGAATAAAAAATATTATGACCCCCGGGTCTGGCTGCGCAAGGGAGAAGAAAGTTTTGCAAGCCGGTTGCAAACGGCATTTGAAGATTTGAATTGCATAAATAGAAATGCATAAATGGCATATAGTCTACGGCGAATGGTGGATGGATACCCTGTAACCATTCACCATTTCTTTTTTGTCCCAGGGACAAATACCCCATAATCCATAAACCATAATCCATACACCATATACCAGCAACCATTTACCATGAACAATTAACCATTGAAAAAGCTTTCCTTATTATGCTTCAGCCTTTAGGCCTTTTTATCTATTTTCATCCGATGAAATCTATTTTACCCCTGTTTGTATGCCTGGTATGGATAGTCCCTGGCTTCTCCCAACAAACGCCTGCCGGTCCCGCAGCAAAAAAACCTGCAAATGGTACAACACCTGCTGCTTCATCCACTCTGAAAAGCAGTCCAAAGCCATATAAAGATGTTATTACTGACAAAGCGGTCACCCAATATGGCCTGTTTATCGTTCATAAAGTAGAAGACAAATGGTATTTCGAAATCCGGGATTCACTTTTTAACCGGGAAATCCTGGCCATTACGCGCTATAACAAATCTCCCGCGGGAAGCAGGTCCTATGGCGGAGAGAAAGTGAATGAGCAAACCATCCGCTGGGAAAAAGGGCCTGCGGATAATGTTTTTTTGCGTGTCATGACTATTGTGAGTATTGCTCCGGATTCATCTCAGCCAATCGCACAGGCCGTCCGGAATTCAAATGTAGATCCCATCGCCGCTGCATTTGATATCAAAGCGTATGGCAAGGATTCCAATAGTGTGGTGATAGATGTGACCGATTTTTTCAAACTCGATAACCAACCCGTCAGCCTGAGTCAGGATATCAAAAGAAAATATAACCTCGGCGGCATTTCATCCGAAAGATCATATATCAACTATATACATAGTTACCCTCTTAATACAGAAGTGCGTACGGTAAAAACATTCAGTTCATCGGCCGCACCGGGAGGTATCAGTTTAGGCAGTTCCACCAGCCTGCCCGCTGCAGATGTTGCGGGTGCTGTAACCATGGAATTGAATAATTCATTCATCATGCTACCGGCCATCCCTATGCGCAAGAGGTTGTTTGATCCAAGGGTCGGGTACTTTGCCAGTGAGTATACAGAATATACTGATGCTTCCCAAAAAGCAAGAACCAGCACTTTTATCCATCACTGGCGGCTCGAACCGAGGGAAGAGGATATAACACGGTGGAAAAATGGCGAACTCGTAGAGCCCAAAAAACCTATCGTTTTTTATATCGATCCGGCGACACCCAAACAATGGAGACCCTACCTCATCGCAGGAATCAACGACTGGCAGCAGGCGTTTGAAAAAGCGGGCTTTAAAAACGCCATTATCGGAAAGGAATGGCCGGTAAACGACAGCACAATGAACCTGGAAGATGCCAGATTTTCTGTCATACGCTACTTCGCATCTGATATCGAAAATGCGTATGGCCCCAATGAAGCAGATCCCAGGACAGGAGAAATTCTGACAAGTAATATCGGATGGTATCATAATGTAATGAAACTTTTGCACGACTGGTATATGATACAGGCGGGCGCCGTGGATCCACGCGCCCGAACCATGATATTTAATGACAGTCTGATGGGCACACTGATCCGGTTTGTGTCCTCTCATGAAATAGGCCATACCCTGGGACTTCGTCACAATATGGGAAGCAGCAGTAAAACACCGGTGGAAAAACTCCGTGACAAAGCCTGGGTTGAAGCCAACGGACATACGGCCTCCATCATGGATTATGCCCGTTTTAATTATGTGGCACAACCGGAAGACCGGATCAGCCCCAGGGGACTGTACCCGCGTATCGGCCCCTATGATCTATGGGCAATACAGTGGGGATATAAAATCATTCCTGATACGAAATCTTCCGAAGATGACAAGAAAGTATTGAACCGGTGGATCATAGACAGCCTGAGAGCCAATCCCATCCTGTGGTTTGGCGGAGAGGGCCAGAATTTTGATCCGAGAGCACAAACAGAAGATCTCAGTGATAATGCTGTAAAAGCAAGCGAATACGGGATCCTCAACCTGAAAAAAATAATCATCCTGTTGCCCGAATGGACGAAGGAGGAGGCAGATACATATGAAAATCTGGAGGATATGTATGCCCAGCTGATTGGACAGTTCAGCCGTTACATCAATCATGTCACAAAAAATGTCGGCGGCATATATGAAACATTCAAAAGTGTGGAACAACCAGGGGAAGTATATGAGCCGACGCCCAAACTAATACAGGAGCAATCTGTTGCCTTTTTACAGAAACAATTATTTGACACACCATACTGGCTGCTGGATAAAAATATCCTGAATAAGATCACCAGTCCTTCTTCTTCAGAAATGATTGCCAATACGCAGAGCTCCGTTTTGAATTCCCTGTTGTCCAATTCCAGGCTGTTCAGAATGGAAGTTATGTCGGACCGCTATGGAAAAACGATTGTATACAACCCGGACGACCTGGTAACAGACCTGGAAAAAGGACTTTGGAAAGAACTTAACAGCCCACAGCAGGCAATCGACCCTTTTCGGAGAAACCTGCAAAAACAATGGGTGGATATCATGATCTCACTTATGAATCCGTCGCAACCGGCTTTGCCAGCGGGTTTTCCAAGGGGGTTAATCATTATTTTCGGAGCGGATATCAAGAATACAGATATCCCTTCTATTGCCCGGGGTCATCTAACGGCATTGCGCAACCGTATATTGACGGCGGCCGGTGTGACCACCGACAAAATGAGTAAATATCACCTGCAGGATATAGCAGAAAGAATCAGTCAGGCATTAAATCCAAAATGATCAGGGTTGCACTTCTTCTTCTCTTATGGGTCGGGGTCCCAACGGCTTGTGATTTGAAATAGTCTCAAACATACAGCCTCCGATCAGTCCGGCCAGCACCAGTGCGAAGAACATCAGCCACATTTTTTCTGACCTGGAAAGTCTTTTCATAACTATACACTTAAATCTATATTGGAATTGCCAATTGCCGATTGATGGAATACCACCCGCCCAAACAATTTTCTGCTATTTCAGACATATAAGGAACGATTATTACAGCTGATTATGATTTTAAATACTCACTTCAGCACTTCTTCAATCGGAACGCCGATACTTCCATTCGGTGGCTGGATATGAAAAAGAGTAGCCAGGGTGGGCGCTATATCGGTCATCTGAATATGTCTGGCCGAAGCGCCTGGCCGGATATCCCAGCCCATAAATATCAACGGAATATGGGTGTCATAGGGGCTCCAGGTTCCGTGCGAAGTACCTGTCTGGTTATAGGATTCCAGCCAGGCGGGCTGAAATATAACCTCTACCTGCCCGCTCCTTTTATAATTATATCCGTTAATGATCATGGACCTGATGGGCTCCGGAACAAAAGCCTCGCGAATTTTCTCCAGGTCGACCGCGTACATGACCCCGGGCAGTGTTCTCAGATAATCCACAGACAGTTTTTTTATCCCGTCAAAATCAGCTTTGGCAGAATCTATTTTGCGCAAATCGTAATTGATCTGATAATTTTCCCCGGACAGGATGGAATTCCGGATTCCATATTTCTGCTGGATGAGCAGGTTGAGGTTTCCCAGAATTTCACTGCTCACAAAAAAATCTGCGGGTATTCTTTTATCCTTTGAATAATTCACGGCCTGAGCTGCACCATGATCGGCAGTAAGGAAAACAAGCCAGTTCCCCTCCCCTATCTTCGAATCGAGTTCCGAAAAAAAAGATGCCAGATCACGGTCTAGACGCAGGTAAGTATCTTCTATCTCAATCGAATTTGGTCCGAATAAATGTCCTACGTAGTCAGTAGATGCACAATTGATCGTCAGGAAATCTGTGGCGGGTCCCCTGCCCAGCTGATAGGTTTCCAAAATAGTTTTGGCAAAATCAAGTGTTAGTGTATTCCCAAATGGTGTAGAACGGAATGACTCCCGGCTTTTCGAATATGCCAGTTTAATATCATGCGGAAAAACCGGAGCGCTTTCTCCCGGCAGTTTTCCTTCGTAAGGCCGATCGTCCGGGTCGCTTTCCACATAGGTATTGATTGGATACAAAGTATTCCAGCCTGCATTTATTAACCGTGCGATATTTTTAGCATTATTAAAATCCTTCACTGCTTTCGGCAGATCCTGCATATAATAGGTGGAGGTGATAAAATTTCCACTTGAATCATCCATCCAGTATGCAGCATTTGCCGTATGACCAGCAGGCAGTATCGATGCACGGTCCTTTAGCGAAACACCCACCACTCGGGATTGAAAATTCGTGGCCATGCGAAGCTCATCGGTAATCGTAGTTACCATTAGATTATGTGGTGACATTTTTCCAGCGGCAGCAGCATGTGAACCGACTGCCTGCACCGTGCTGTCAGAAGTGCAATAAACACGAGCGCCCGTTAATTGCTCCGTCCAGTCATTGCCGGAAATTCCGGAAATAGAAGGCACGGAGCCAGAATAAATACAAGTATGTCCTACAGCCGTGAAACTCGGGAGGTAATTTATATAAGCATTCTCGCAGGAAAAGCCCTGTTTCAGCAGCCTCTTAAACCCGCCTTCACCATAACGGTTATAAAACCGATATAAATAATCCCATCGCATCTGGTCAACGACAATACCTACCACCAGTTTCGGTCTTATAAGAGTTGACCCGGCAGACTGGGCCGAGCCGGTATAAATTGTGAACAAACTAAAAACAACTGAAAGCATGCGGTTCCTCATCTCCAGCAAAGGTTTGAACAAAGGTATCCGGATTTGCTTCTTGTCTGCTTGCGTAAATACATTATTTTTGCCTCAATTTTTAACTAATGTTCTTGAATTATGGCAGATATTTTTGAAAAGCTTACGAGGCATAATGGTCCCATCGGGCAACACAGGGACAGGGCGCATGGATATTTTGCATTTCCAAAACTGGAGGGTGAAATTGGCAGCCGAATGAAATTTCGCGGGAAAGACATGATTGTCTGGAGTCTGAATAATTACCTCGGACTGGCCAATCATCCGGAAGTAAGAAAAACAGACGCTGAAGCCGCGGCAACTTATGGTCTCGCTTCTCCTATGGGTGCACGTATGATGAGCGGTAACAGTAACCACCATGAGCAATTGGAAAAAGAACTTTCAGATTTTGTCGGCAAGGAAGATACTGCACTCCTTAACTACGGATACCAGGGCATGGTGAGCATCATTGACGTTTTGTGCGGAAGGCATGATATCATTGTTTATGATGCAGAGTGTCATGCCTGTATTATTGATGGACTACGGTTGCATGCAGGCCATCGATATGTATTCAAACATAATGATCTGGCTGATTTTGAAAAGCAGGTTCAGCGTGCAAATGCGCTGATAGAGAAACAGGGAGGCGGAGGTGTACTGGTCATAACGGAAGGTGTTTTCGGAATGGCAGGTGACCAGGGAAAAATAAAAGAAATCGCAGCTTTGAAATCCAAATATCAGTTTCGCCTGCTGGTGGATGATGCCCATGGTTTTGGAACACTTGGAAAAACCGGTGCGGGTGCAGGTGAAGAACAGGGGGTGCAACAGGAAATCGATTTATATTTTTCCACTTTTGCCAAATCAATGGCATCCATAGGTGCATTTGTTTCCGGCGAAAGGCTAATCGTGGATTACATACGCTACAATATCAGGAGTCAGATTTTTGCAAAGAGTTTACCCATGCCCGTTGTACTGGGAAATCTCAAAAGACTGGAGCTCCTTAAAAATAATCCTTCACTTAAGCAAAAACTCTGGGACAATGCAGAAAAACTCCAGGCCGGACTGCGAAAAAAAGGATTTGATATCGGCAAAACGGATTCTGTTGTTACACCTATTTATATGAAGGGGGATGTTCCCGAAGCAACAGCCATGGTTATGGATCTGAGGGAAAACTATGGTATTTTCTGTTCCATTGTGGTCTATCCTGTTATTCCGAAAGGGCATATTATTTATCGGCTGATTCCTACAGCCGTACACACTGATAAGGATATCGAAGCCACGCTGGCAGCATTTGAAGCCACAAAGAAGAAACTGGATAGCGGAGACTATAAGGTAGAGGCCATTCCAGATATGGCTGAAGCTTAATGAGTTATGAATTTATGAAAGCGGGTTTAACATAAAAACCCGCTTTTTTCGTTTTTAGACTGACAGTTTCGGATATTAACGCCCCTGTCGTATTTTACAGGAGGCGAAAAAGAGCATTTTTCGAAGCGACCCCATTAGATCCTATATCAATGCTCCCGCGAAAAACCATATTAGCCGCAATGCTGATGGCTTCCTGCCATTGCTATGGAAATGACAGCTTATCGTCCAAAGATTCCAGTACGGTTACTATAACCCTTCAAAACGCTTCAGACAAGCTCTCTAAAATTGATTCCGTTTTTCTCATTTTCGACCGTTACGATCTGCGCGGAGCCGGAATCATTAAGAAAGTTTTTTATCCGGATATGGATAATCAGATCCAGGTCAGTTTGCCAATTGGAAAATATTATATCAACATTTATTGTCTTGGGATTTACAACAAGGAAGGTTTTGACCGCATTGTTTCGGCGAAACCCAATAAAAATCACAAAATTTTTCTGCGTTTACAGGCATCGGCTCTTTTCAAACAAGGCAGGGCACAAATGCCAGCAGATCACTTTGACCCCACCCACCTGGCCATTCTCAATTTTGGAAAAAAGTAGTCGCGTATTTTTGCAGCAGTCAGCACAAATAAAAAAGCCTCCTTGTTGAAGGGAGGCCGCACTAATCAAATACCATTAACCATTAAACCTTATCCTATGAAAAGTCAAATATAAAAGTTTAGAACAAGCCACCGTGTTACACCACTGATAAATTTTAATAACAAGGGTTAAATTGACGCCCGTCAACTTAAAATCCTCTACATTGTACATGGAAGAAAAACGGATCATGCGAAAATTAGTAGTAGCTATAACAGGAGCCAGTGGTTCAATCTATGCAAGTGTTCTCATAGAAAAACTGCTGACGATCCGCTCCCAATGGGAGACTGTTTCCCTGGTGATGACAAAAAACGCACGGACAGTCTGGGAGACAGAATTAGGAAATCAAGCCTATAAGGGTTTCCCCTTAGATATCTTTGAGACCGACGATTTTATGGCCCCTTTTGCGTCTGGTTCAGCACGTTATGACACGATGATCATTATTCCCTGTTCTATGGGCACCATTGGCCGCATTGCCTCCGGTATAAGCTCTGATCTGATCAGCCGGGCTGCAGATGTCATATTAAAGGAAAGAAGAAAATTGATCTGCGTCATCCGGGACACACCGTATAATCTTATCCATATCCGCAATATGGAATTCATAACATTGGCCGGAGGAATCATTTGCCCGGCTTCTCCCTCTTTTTACAGCCGGCCCAAAACGATCGAAGAACTCGCTGCCACCGTTGTTGACCGGGTTATCGACCTGGCTGGTTTTGATTTGAAAAGTTTCAGGTGGGGTGCTGAAAAGGGTTGATTGTTGACGGTTGACGGCTGGCCGTTAACAGTTGGCGGTTGAAGTCGGCAGTTGACGGTTGTCCCTCCGCGTTAGGCGTTAGGCGTTAGGCTTTAGGCTTTATTGAGTCAGGTTCACCTCTTCTACTCCCGGATGTTTGGACACATCGAATTTAAAACTGGCGTCCGTCAGATTCGCATTTCCATTCAGGCTATTGATGGTATAAACATACCGGTTCCCGTTTTTATCGAGCATTTTACCCGTGGTCACGAGATGGGATTTTTTATCGACGTATAAATAGACTTTATGAAAATTCTGGGTTTTGTCAATAGGTGTCATTTCAATTTCCACCACCGTTTTACCTCCTAATTTCTGTTCGCCATTCATTTTATAAAGGAAGTCCTTGTCATAGAAATTCGTAAACAGTTTTTGCGGTGATAAAGTGTTGGATGCGGGATCGACTTTTGTAATGGTTACTTCATTGGCCGACTTATCGAAAGTCCAGATCGTGCTCCCATCGCAATAAATTTCCTGTCCGGTAATCTTCACGACATATTTGTTTCCTTTCATCGAAACCGTTCCTTTTTTTGTTCCCTGGGGCGCTCCCTGGGCATCCTGGATTTGTAATGTGAAAACAGCCTGAACAGATTTATATGATTTTATTTTTGCGGAAGCCTGATCCAGAATTTTTTTTGCTGCAGGATCACTGCTTTGAGCATAACAGGCAGATATAGCCAAAAAACAGGCTAAAAAACTGAATATCACTTTCATATATGAAATTTGATAATAAGGGAGGCAAGATATGTCAATCGGTCTGCAATCGTTATGCCATGCATGTTAAAAATGGTTTGCATGTCCACCGCCCAATTGCGTGAGATAAACAGAAAGCTCAGAGTCGGTTTTAATTATTACCTCTCTTGCTTTGCTGCCCTGGTTGGGTCCTACAACGCCAGCCGCTTCCAGCTGGTCCATCAATCGGCCGGCCCGGTTATATCCGAGTTTCATACGGCGCTGTATCAGCGAAGTTGAACCCACCTGGTTCTGTACAATAAGACGGGCTGCTTCTTCAAAAAGCGGATCCCGGT
>Ga0157376_10003642_pt1 | contig 10634 bp, 10 predicted proteins | sample M45metaG_FD_121801 | JGI IMG/M metagenome (GOLD analysis project Ga0157376, IMG submission 121801) | Miscanthus rhizosphere microbial communities from Kellogg Biological Station, Michigan, USA - M4-5 metaG | ecosystem: Host-associated > Plants > Roots > Rhizosphere > Soil | place: USA: Michigan... | reverse complement strand
TCGCGAGGAAGACGCCCTCGGCGGCCACGATCCGTACAGCGCGAGCAAGGCGGCGGCCGAGCTGGTCGCGGCGAGCTACCGCAGCGCGTTCCTGGAGGCGCAGCAGACGGCGGTCGCGACCGCACGCGCCGGCAACGTCATCGGCGGCGGCGACTGGAGCGAGGATCGGCTGATTCCCGACGCGGTGCGTGCCTGGCAGAGCGGATCGGTGCTGACGATCAGGAGACCGCAGGCGATCCGTCCATGGCAGCATGTGCTCGATCCGCTCGCCGGGTATCTGCACTTGGCCGAGCGGCTCTGGCACGCGCCCAACCTGGCCGGCGCCTACAACTTCGGCCCGCGCACCGACGAGGCGGCGACGGTCGGTACGGTCGTCGCCCTGGCACGCGCCGCCTACGGCTCGGGCGAGTGGCGCGCCGAGAGCGACGAAGCCGGGCCGCACGAGGCCGGCCGGCTCGCGCTCGAGGTCGCGCGCGCGCGTGCGGTGCTCGGCGTCGCGCCGCGATGGGGCCTGCCGGAAGCGGTGCAACGAACGATGCGCTGGTACCGGCGGCTCGCCGACGGTGCTTCGGCGCGAGCGCTGTGCGAAGCCGACATCGCCGCTCACGAAGCCGCGGGGGCCGCGGCGCTGGCGCTCGACAACGTCGGGCCGAGAGGGCACGCGCCGTGAATCGGCTCGAGGTCCAGGACACGGCGCTCGCTGGCTTAAAGCGCGTGCAGCGCTTGCGCCTCGGCGATCAGCGCGGCTTCCTGGCGCGCCTTTTCTGCGCCGACGAGCTGCGCGACGCCGGCTGGAACGCGCCGGTCGCGCAGATCAACCATACCCGCACGGCGGATCGCGGCAGCGTGCGCGGCCTGCACTTCCAGCGTCCGCCGCGAGCCGAGAAGAAGCTCGTCCACTGCCTGCGCGGCGAGGTGTTCGATGTCGCGGTCGATCTACGGCGCGGCTCGCCGACCTTCCTGCAATGGCACGGCGAGCGCCTGAGCGGCGACAACGGCGTCGCGCTGCTGATTCCGGAAGGCTTCGCGCACGGCTTTCAGACGCTCGCTGGCGACGTTGACATGATCTACTGCCATTCGGTCGCCTACTCCGCCGAGAGCGAAGGCGGAGTTCATCCGCGCGACCCGCGCCTGGCGATCGGCTGGCCACTGCCGATCGCGCTCCTGTCGCCGCGGGACGACGGCCACGCCTGGCTTGACGACAGCTTCGACGGGATCGCCTCTTGAAGTGCCGCCATTGCGCTGCCGAGCTCGAGCGGGTCTGCCTCGACCTGGGGAGCGCACCGCCGTCCAACGCCTACCTGAGCGACGCGACGCTGCGCGCGCCCGAGCTCTGGTATCCGCTGCGCCTGCTCGTGTGCGAGCGCTGCTGGCTGGTGCAGACCGAGGACCATGCCGGCCGCGAGGCCCTGTTCGGCGACGACTACGCTTACTTCAGCTCGTTCTCGTCGTCCTGGCTGGCGCATGCCGAAGCCTATGTGCAGGCGATGCGCGAGCGTTTCGGCCTCAGCAGCGCCAGCCTCGTCAGCGAGGTCGCGGCCAACGACGGCTATCTGCTTCGCTTCGTGCGCCAGGCCGGCATCCCCTGCTACGGCATCGAGCCGACGGCCAGCACGGCCGCCGCGGCGCGCGCTCTCGGGCTCGACATCGTCGAGCGCTTCTTCGGCGTCGACCTGGCGCGCGAGTTGATGGCGGCGGGTCGCCAAGTCGACCTGGTCGCGGCCAACAACGTCCTGGCCCACGTCCCTGACATCAACGACTTCGTCGCCGGCTTCACGGTGCTGCTCAAGCCCGACGGGGTCGCGACGTTCGAGTTCCCGCACCTGCTGCGTCTCTTGCGCGAGAACCAGTTCGACACCGTCTACCACGAGCACTACTCGTATCTGTCGCTGACATCGGTGCAGCGCATCTTCGCGGCCAACGGCCTGGCTGTGTTCGACGTCGAGCAGCATCCGACGCACGGCGGCAGCCTGCGCGTGTTCGCCCAGCGCAGCGAGTCCGGTCGACGCGCTACCGGCGAAGGGGTGGCGAAGGTGCTGCACGAGGAGACCGTCGCCGGCCTGGCGACGGCCGCGGGCTACGAGGGCTTTCAAGCGCGCATCGACAAGGTCAAGGACGACTTCACGGCGTTCCTCATCGAGGCCCGGCGGGCCGGGCGCAAGGTCGCCGCCTACGGTGCCGCCGCCAAGGGCAACACGTTGATGAACTACGCCGGAACCCGGCCCGACCTGATCGCCTTCGTCGTCGATCGCAACCCGGCCAAGCAGGGCAGGTACATGCCCGGCAGCCGGATTCCGATCGTCGCCGAGGAACGGCTGCGCAGCGATAGGCCCGACGATATCGTCATCCTGCCCTGGAACCTGCGCGACGAGGTGATGCAGCAGCTGGCCTACGTCCGCGAGTGGGGCGCACGCTTCGTAACCGCCGTTCCCGAGCTGAGGTGCGTGCCTTGAAGGTTGCGGTGAGCGGAGCGAGCGGCTTCGTCGGTCGCCACGTCGTGACCGCGCTCGAGCGCGCCGGCATCTCGCCCACGCTGTGGGTCAGGCCGTCGTCGTCCTTGCCCGAGCGCTCCGAGCACCGCGTCGTTCGCGTCGACGTTCCCGGCCCTCCGGAACAGCTGTTCGACCAGCTCGGCCGGCCCGACTCGCTGATCCATCTCGCCTGGGGCGGGCTGCCGAACTATCAGTCGCTGCACCACTACGAGCAGGAGCTGCCGGCGCACTACCGGCTGTTGAAGCAGCTGGTTCGCGACGGCCTCTCGAACCTGGTCGTCGCGGGGACCTGCTTCGAATACGGATTGCAGTCGGGCGCGCTTGCCGAAACGATGGCCGCCGATCCCGCCAATCCCTACGCGCTCGCGAAGGACACCCTGCGCCGGCAGCTGCAGTGCCTGCAGCGCGAGCTGCCGTTCGCGTTGACCTGGGCGCGCCTGTTCTACCTGCACGGCGAAGGCCAGGCGCAGACTGCGCTGCTGCCGCAGCTGCGCCAGGCAGTCGCCGCCGGCGCGCCGCTGTTCGCGATGTCAGGTGGCGAGCAGCTCCGCGACTACCTCCCCGTCGAGCAGGCGGCCGACCACCTGGTTGCGCTCGCCGGGAAGCAGCGCGAGCACGGCGTCGTCAACGTCTGCTCGGGCCGGCCGATCTCGGTGCGCTCGCTGGTCGAAGGCTGGATCGCCGCGAACCGCTGGCAGATCGGCCTCGACCTCGGCCGCTATCCCTATCCCGCCCACGAGCCGATGGCCTTCTGGGGCGACAACGCGAAACTGACGCAATGCCTGGACGCCTTCTAGTCGCGCCGAGCGACGATCTGCGCGAGATCTATCGCGCCGAGCAGCTGCCGGTCCTGCAGAACCGGATGTTCGCGAGCGCGCAGGCAGCGCGCGAGTGCGCGCGCGGCGACGTCGTGCTGGTCCAGTCGCGCGCCACCGGGCTGATCTTCAACGCCGCGTTCCGGCCGGAGCTGGTCGAGTACGACGCCGACTACCAGAACGAGCAGGGCCTGAGCGCCGCCTTCGCGCGCCACCTCGACTCCGTGGTGGCGGTGATCGACCATCACTTCGCCGGCTCGACACTGATCGAGGTCGGTTGCGGCAAGGGCCTCTTTCTCGAGCGACTGCTGGCCAGCGGCTTCGATGTCACCGGCCTGGATCCGACCTACGAGGGCACCAATCCGCGCGTGATCAAGAAGTTCTTCACGCCGGAGGTCGGCCTCTTCGCCGACGGCATCGTCCTGCGCCATGTCCTCGAGCACGTCGTCGACCCGGTGGCATTTCTCGGCGGCCTGCTTGAATCGAACGGCGGCGAGGGCCGGATCTACATCGAGGTGCCGTGCCTCGACTGGATCGCCCGCAACGACGCCTGGTTCGACATCTTCTACGAGCACGTCAACTACTTTCGCCTCGCCGACTTCGATCGCATGTTCGGCACGCTTTACGAAGCGGGCCACACCTTCGGCGGGCAGTACCTCTATGCGGTCGCCGACCTGGCGACGCTGCGCACGCCGCGCGGGCGAGCGCGCGACGAGTTCGCGTTGCCGCCCGGGTTCATGTCGTCGTTCGAAGCCTGCGAGGCGCGCCTCGCCGCGCAGCCCGCACGCGCGCCGCGGGCCATATGGGGCGGGGCGTCGAAGGGCGTGATCTTCGCGCTTTTCATGGAGCGCGCGGGCACGCCGATCGACACCGTGATCGACATCAATCCGGCCAAGCAGGGCCGCTATCTCGCCGCGACGGGACTGCGCGTGCAGTCGCCCGAGGAGGCGATGGCGCACCTGCCCGACGGTGCCGACGTGTTCGTCATGAACAGCAACTATCTGCGCGAGATCGAGGAAGCGACGGCGCACCGGTATCACTGTCTGCTGATCGACCAGGGGAACGAAGCATGAACGACGAATTCGAGCGCGAGGTCGCCGCACGCGTCGCGGCCAACGGCAGCGACGCGCCGCTGCAGGCGGCGACGCGCAAGTTCATGGCGAGCTCGATCGCCGCCAAGTACTCGTACAACTTCTCCTGGCTCGGCCGGCCGATCATCCAGTACCCGCAGGACATCGTCGCGATGCAGGAGCTGATCTGGTCGCTCCAGCCCGAGCTGATCATCGAGACCGGCATCGCCCACGGCGGCTCGCTGATCTTTTCGGCGTCGATGCTCGAACTGAACGCAGCCTGCGGCGGCCCGGCCGACGCACGCGTCGTCGGCATCGACATCGACATCCGCGCCCACAACCGCGCCGCGATCGAGGCGCATCCGATGATGCGGCGGATCACGATGCTCGAGGGCTCGAGCGTCGCCGCCGACGTCGTCGCCCGCGTGCGCGAGCTCGCCGCCGGCAAGAAGAGCGTCCTCGTCTGCCTCGACAGCAACCACACCCACGAGCACGTCCTCGCCGAGCTCGAGGCCTACGCGCCGCTGACGACGGTCGGCAGCTACTGCGTCGTCTTCGACACCGTCGTCGAGGAGTTGCCTAAGGAGCTCAGCTTCGACCGGCCCTGGGGCCCGGGAGACAACCCGATGACGGCGGCACGGCGCTATCTCCGGGACCATCCCGAGTTCGAGATCGACGAGCGTATCGACCACAAGGTGTTGATCGGAGTCGCGCCAAAGGGCTATCTCCGGCGCGTTCGCTGAGATGGCGCTGCCGGCCGACGCCGGGCTCGTCTACGCGTGCTTCACGCACGTCCCGCTGACACTCGCGCTGCCGCCCTATGTCGTGCCGATCTATCTCGGCGCGGTGCAGCATGCCGGCGCGCTGAATCTGCGCGACCTGGCGCCCGAATGGGAGCCGCACCATCCCGTGCTGGGATCGACGGCGGGCGCGTTCGCGCTCAAGAACCTGGTGCGCGAGCGCTTTCCGCAGGCGACCCGGATCGGCATCTGCCAGTACCGCAAGTTCGTCTCGCGCGAGCGGATCAGCGCCGTGCGCGACCCGCGCTATCGCGTCATGGACGTCGTGCCGCGTGAAACGCTCGCCGGCGATCGCTTCGCCGAGCTGCTCTGGCCGGGCGCGGCGCAGTTCCTGGTCAGCGGCCCGCGGCGCTTCACGCGCGTGCCATGGCACCGCCGCGGCTATCTCAAGGAATACGCGCGCGATCATTGCGTCGAGGACTTGCTGCGCTTCACCGCCGAGGCCGTCGACCAGGGCGTGCTCGAACGGAAGGAAGTGCTGCCGTTCTTCCGCGAGGACGTGATCGTTCCGGGCGGCGTCGAGCTCGGCGTCTATCCGGCCTCGTTCTGGCTCGCCAGCACCGACAGCATCGAGCGCGTCGTTCGCGCCTGCGTCGCCAAGCATGCGACGGTGCGCGACGGCTACCAGGCGCGGCTCTGGTCGTTCTGCTCGGAACGCCTCGGCAGCTGGCTGCTGCTGAGGCGCCTGCGCGCCGAGGTCGCGTCGATTCCCGGCAGCGGCATCGAATGGCTCGGTCGCCGGCGCTGGCGGCGTCGCTTCGTCGGCCAGCTCAATCTCGTCACCGAGGGCGCCGCCCACGCCGGCTACGCCGGCGGCACCTGAGCGTCACAGATAAAGGGCGTCGCGCCAGGCGCCGCCTTCGCGCAGCATGTGCATCGCGTAGCCGTGCGCGGCACGCTCGGCCTGCACCCACTCGCGCGCCAGGCGCGAGCGCTCGGCCTTAAAGCGCTTCCGCGCCCACCAGTTCATGCCCACGCGGGCGTAGAAGTAGTCGCGGTCGCCGAGGTCCTTCTGGCCAGTCTCGAGCTTGATCGCCTTCTGCGTGATCGAGCCGAAGTGATGCAGCAGCGCGTCGCCGACGGTGCCGACCGGAATACCGTTCCTCCGGCAGCGCACCAGGTACTCGACGTCCTCGCGGCCGCCGAGGCGTCGGTCGGTGTCGGGAAAGCCGATCGACTCGAACACTTTTTGCCGCACCGCGAAGCAGACGCCGTGAAACCAGCCGGGCCTGAGCGTGCCTGCCATGGCACGAACGAACGCGGCAGCATGTGCCTCGAAGTCGTAGTCGAGCGCGCCCTCGGCGAGCGCCGGGCTGACGACGTCGAGGCCATGGCGCTCGCCGGCGTCGAGCAGCGCCTTCATCGCGTCGGCGCTGACGATGACGTCGTTGTTGAGCAGCACGACCCAGTCGCTCTCGGCGAGCAACGCGCCCTGGGTCCAGGCGCCGCCGCAGCCGAGGTTGACGGCGTTGCGGACCGAATGGATGGCTCGCTGCGCCGCGAGCCACGCCGGGGTCGGGTCGCTGCTGCCGTTGTCGATCACCAGGATCGCCTCGGCTGGCGTGCCGTGCTCGAGCAGGCTCTGCACGCACTGCTGCGTGTAGTGGAGCTGGTCGAGGACCGGGATGACGACGGTGTAGCGCATGCGGACGGAACTAGGTCTTCGGCCGCGGCACTCGTCCCATCAGATAGAACTCGTCGTTCGGCCGCATCGACGCGACGTTGGCGATCCGGTTCGACAGGCCGAAGAGGGCGGTGATGCCGGCGATGTCCCAGGCGTCGTCGTCGCTGAAGCCGTGCTCGCGCAGGGCGGCGAAATCGGCGTCGCCGACAGTCGAGGAGTCGAGCGCGACCTTCATCGCGAAGTCGAGCATCGCGCGCTGGCGCGGCGTGATGTCGGCCTTCCTGTGATTGACCGCGACCTGGTCGGCGACGAGCGGGTTCTTCTCGTAGATGCGCAACAGCGCGCCGTGGGCGACGACGCAGTAGAGGCACCGGTTGGCGCCACTCGTCGCGACGATGACCATCTCCTTCTCGCCCTTCGTGAGCCCCGACTCGCGCAGTAGCAGCGCGTCGTGATAAGCGAAGAAGGCGCGGAACTCGTCGGGCCGATGGGCGAAGGCGAGAAAGACATTGGGAACGAAGCCGGCCTTCTCCTGCACCTCGAGGATCTTCTGCCGGATGTCGTCGGGCAGGCCTGCAAGCGCGGGGACGGGAAAGCGGCTGATCGGCTTCGCCGACGAGGTGGGTGCGGCGGAGGAGGGCTCGGCCATGGTCAGCTCCTGAATTGCAAGGTGTGCAGGCGTGCGTACAGGCCGCCCGCGGCGAGCAGCTTCGCGTGGCTGCCCGATTCGACGATGCGCCCGGCCTCGATGACGACGATCCGGTCGGCGCGCTCGATCGTCGACAGGCGATGGGCGATGACGAGGCTGGTGCGTCCCTTCATCAGCCGCTCGAGCGCCTGCTGGACAAGTCGCTCCGACTCCGAGTCGAGCGCCGAGGTCGCCTCGTCGAGGATCAGGATCGGCGCGTCCTTGTAAATCGCCCGGGCGATCGCGAGGCGCTGGCGCTGTCCGCCCGAGAACTCGCTCGCGTTGTGGCCGACGACGGTGTCGAGCCCGTTCGGAAGCGACTCGGCAAACTCGAGCAGGTTGGCGCTGGCGAGCGCGGCGCGGATCCGCTCGCGGTCGGCAGCGCCTGCTTCGCCAGTGCCGAGCGAGACGTTGGCGGCGACGGTGTCGTTGAAGAGAACGACGTCCTGGCTGACGAGGGCGAACTGGCGCCGGAGCGCGACCACGTTCCACTGCGCCAGCGGCTGGCCGTCGAGCAGCAGCGCTCCCGACGTCGGCTCGATGAAGCGCGGCAGCAGGTTGACGAGCGTCGTCTTGCCTGCGCCCGAGGGCCCGACCAATGCCACTGTCTCGCCGGCGCGCAGCTCGAGGTCGATTCGGTCGAGCGCTGGCCCCTGCGCCGCGCGATAGCGCAGCGTCACCTGGCGCAGCTCGATGTGGCCGGCGCTTCTGCCCGGGTCGAAGCTGCCGCCGCGCTCTGGCCGGCTGCCGTCGATCAGGCCGATGCCCTTGTCGAGCGCTGCCAGGCCGCGCGTCACCGGGCCAGCGAGCTCGGAAAGGTGCTTGATCGGCGGCACTAGCTGCAGCATGGCGACGATGAAGGCGACGAAGCTGCCGACCGAGGTGCCGCTGTGGGCGCTCTGCCAGAGCGCGACCACGATCACCGCGGCGAGCGCGCACGACGCCAACAGCTGCGTGATCGGCGTCATCGTCGACGCGGCGACCACCGACTTCATCGACAGCCGCCTGAGCTGCTGGCTGACGCGCTCGAAGCGAGATGCCTGCGAGGCCTCAGCGCCGTGCAGGCGAACGCTGCGCCATGCGAGCACGTTCTCCTCGACGACGTAGGCGAGCTCGTCGATCGAATGCTGACCCTCCACGGTGACGCGGTGCAGGCGACGGCTGAACTTGCGCATCACGTAGGCGAGCGCGGGGAGCAGGATCGCAACGAAAATCGTCAGCTGCCAGTTGAGCCATACCAGGTAGCCGAGCAGCGCCAGGAAGCGGAGCGAATCGCCGACCAGGCTCTGCAACGAGTAGACGAGCTGGGTGGCGCCGTTCTGCACCTCGAACGTCAGGGTGTTGACGAGGTTGCTCGCCGTGTTGCGGCTGAAAAGCGCGGGCTCGGCGTCGAGGACGCGCTGAAACATCGACTGGCGCATCTGCATCGTGCCGCGGTTGGCTGCCCAGGCGAGACCGTATTGCGAGAGGAAGCCGGCGATGCCGCGGATCGCCGTCAGGCCGATCACCGCAATCGGCACCGCCCAGAGGGGAAAGGCGTTGGAACGAATGCCGTCGTCGAGCAGCACCTTGAGCAGCGCCGGAATCGCCGGCTCGGTCGCGGCGGCGACCAGCGCGCCGACGACAGCGAGGACGAAGCCGCGCCGGCTGCCGGCGAAGAAGGGCGCGATCCGACGCAGCCGCTCGCCGAGCCGGCGGCGCGAGAGGTCGGGCAGACCATCGATGGCCGGGTCGACGCCCGATGAGGCGGTCGCTGTCAACGGCGGCTCGGGCATGACCGTTGCCTCTGGTGCGGACGGCGCCCTTTTCTCGTCGCGTACGCGCTCGGCCGGCGTTTCCACGCTCACGCAGGGAACTCCGGCCGTTTCCTTGGACTCTGCAGGAACATGAGTTTCACGTACTTGTAGTAGGCATACTCCGCGTTGTAGATCGCAAGCATCAACCCGTGCCGACCATCGAGGAACCCGAGCTTCAACAAGTACGTGCGCACGAAGGCGAACAGCCCGTGCCCGATCGCCTTGGCGAGGCTCGCTTTCCTTCCGCGCACCTGCATGTCGCGCGCGCTGCCGCTCGAGTAGCGGTCGAGCTTTTCGAGCACGTCGTGCAGATCGGGATAGCTGTGGTGGATCAGGCTCGCCTGCAGATCGCCGATACGGCCGGCGACGGTCATGTGGGCATGGAGAAAATCATCGGTGAAGCCCGAAAGAGATCGTCGGCCGAGGCGCAGCGTCCGGTCCGGACGCCAGCCGCCGTGGTGCATCACCCTGCCGCAGAACTCCGACCAGCGCGGCACGCGGTAGCCGTCGGGGCCCTCGCCCGCGATCGCCGCCTTGATCTCGGCCTGCAGCGCCCGGGGAATCCGCTCGTCGGCGTCGAGCGAGAACACCCAGTCGCTTTGCGCGAGCGCGAAGCCGCGCGCGACCTGGGGACCGTAGCCCGGCCAGTCGGTGACCAGCACCCGCGCGCCCGCTGCCCGGGCGATCGCCGCGGTCTGGTCGGTGCTGCCCGAATCGAGCACCAGCACTTCGTCGGCGAAGGCAGCGCTGGCGATGCAGTCGGCGATGCGCGCGGCCTCGTTCTTGGCGACCACGACCACGGCAAGCGAAACGTTCGGGCGCATGGCGGCGGAGGTCGTGGGACGAGGTCTTTTGTCTTTTCGGTGGCGTGACGCAGATGGCGCTGCTCTCTTTCCCATTGTCCCAGATTCGATTCGCACGCCGCCTCGCCCTCGCCGCGTGTGCCCTCGCGCTGGCCCTGCCGGCAGCGGCGCAGTTCCGGGTCGAGATCTCGGGCGTCGGCGCGACCCAGCTACCGATCGCGGTGGTGCGCTTTCGCGACGAGGACAAGAGCAACCAGTCGCCGTCGGCGATCATCCGCGCCGACCTCGAGCGCAGCGGCGCGTTCAAGATCGTCGACGCCAACGGCACGCCGCTCGACGAGACCAGCCAGCCGCGCATGCCGGAGTGGCGCCAGCGTGCCGCCGACGCGCTCGTCGCCGGCTCGGTGACGCGCCTCGCCGACGGCCGCTACGACATCCGTTTCAAGCTCTGGGACGTCGTCAAGGGCAGCGAGCTCGGCGGCCAGAGCAGCGCCGTCGACGCGGCCGATCTGCGCTTGGCAGCGCACCGCATCGCCGACTACATCT
>Ga0157376_10003641_pt1 | contig 10638 bp, 4 predicted proteins | sample M45metaG_FD_121801 | JGI IMG/M metagenome (GOLD analysis project Ga0157376, IMG submission 121801) | Miscanthus rhizosphere microbial communities from Kellogg Biological Station, Michigan, USA - M4-5 metaG | ecosystem: Host-associated > Plants > Roots > Rhizosphere > Soil | place: USA: Michigan... | reverse complement strand
TTCGCCGACGACCACACGATGCAGGATGGCCGGCTCGTATCGTTTCTGCAGCAGGTCAGCGTGCGCACGCGCGTCTACGGTGGCGCCGAAGCGTTCGTCGCCGAGTTGCACGCGCGCTGGTCGCAGCGCCAGCGGCCGGCCGCAGCCAATTCCAGCAGCAGCGCGCCGCAGCGTTTCCTGCCGCCATCGCGCGAAATGCCGGAAAACGCGATCTTCATCAGCTACGCGCGCGAGGACTTGCCCGCTGTGCAGACGCTGAAGGCCGCGCTCGACAGCGCCGGCCTGACGACCTGGTTCGATCTCGACCGCCTCGAAGGCGGCGACGATTACGACCGCAAGATCCGCGCGAACATCGGCCGCTGCAGCTACTTCGTGCCGATCATCTCGGCGACGACGCAGCGCAGGCACGAAGCGTACTTCCGCCGCGAGTGGAGCTACGCTGTCGACCGCGCGCGCAACATCGCCGAGGGCGGCGTGTTCATGCTGCCGGTGTGCATCGACGACACACCGGAAGCAACCGCGCTGGTTCCGGACCAGTTCAAGGCGGTGCACATCACGCGCCTGCCGAATGGTGAGCCGACGCCGGAATTCCTACGCCGCTTGCAGGAACTGTTCGCGCGGAGCCGGCCATGAGCAACTGGATCGAGTCTTCGTCTCCAAAATGTCCGTTCGCCCTGAGCGTAGCGCCGAAGGCGCGAAGTCGAAGGGTCCGCTCGACACGAACGGTTGCTGCATACGCTCCACTACGCTCAACAAGAACGGTTGTAAAAGTCGGAAACGAAGACTCACGCGGTGCATGCACATGGAGCCAACCATGAGCCCCGCCGACAGCGGCACGCCCGACGAAGTGTCTATCGATCCACAAAATCCGTGGCTGGGCCTGTTTTCGTATTCCGAAGAAACGCGCGCCTATTTCCACGGCCGCGAAGAGGAAGCAGGCGAACTTGCGCGCCGCGTGCAGCGCAAACCGCTGACCGTGCTGTTCGGCCAGTCGGGACTGGGCAAGACCTCGCTGCTGCGCGCCGGACTCGTGCCGCGCCTGCGCGAAGAAAGTTTCTGCCCGGTCTACGTGCGCATCGACTACGCGCCCGGATCGCCCTCGCCTTCCGAGCAGATCAAGCAGGCGATCTTCAAGGCCACCGCCGCCGCGGGGCATTGGACTCGGCCGGGCACTGCGATCGAAGGTGAATCGCTCTGGGAATTCCTGCACCATCGCGAAGACCTGCTGCGCGACACGGCCGGCAACGTGCTCATGCCGCTGCTGATCTTCGATCAGTTCGAGGAAATCTTCACGCTCGGCCAGGCCGACGACGCCGGGCGCATGCGCGCGAAGGAATTTCTCGAGGACCTCGCCGACCTCGTTGAAAATCGCCCGCCGAAAGCGCTCGAGGAACGCCTCGACCAGGACGACAAGGCCGCCGAGGAATTCGATTTTGCCCGCGCCGACTATCGCATCCTGATCGCGTTGCGCGAGGATTACCTGGCGCATCTGGAAGGCGTGAAAGGAATCATGCCGTCGATCACGCAGAACCGCATGCGCCTTGCCCGCATGAACGGTGCGCAGGCGCTCAGCGCGGTCGTCAAGCCCGGTGGAAAACTGGTGTCGCAGGAAGTCGCCGAGTCGATCGTGCGTTTCGTTGCCGGCGGCTCCGAACTCGTCAACGCCGAAGTTGAACCTTCGTTGTTGAGCCTGATCTGCCGCGAATTGAACACCGTGCGCCAGACACAGGGCCGCGCAGAAATCTCCGCCGACCTGCTGGCCGGTTCGCGCGAGACGATCCTCTCCGAATTCTACGAGCGCACGCTCGCCGACCAGCCGCAAGGCGTGCGCAAGGTCATCGAGGACGAACTGCTGACCGAGTCGGGATATCGCGAAAGCCTGGCCGAAGAGCGCGTGAAGAAAGCGCTCACCGCGGCGGGCGCCGCGCCGGATTCATTGGCCAAGCTCGTCGACCGGCGCTTGCTGCGCATCGAGGAACGCCTCGACATGCGCCGCGTCGAACTCACTCACGATGTCTTGTGCAGCGTCGTGCTCGCGAGCCGCGACAAAGCGCACGAGCGCGAAGCGCGCGAGGAAGCCGAACGCCAGCTCGCCGCGCAACGCACGCGCGAGGCCGATGCGCATCGCACGCTGATGCGCACGCGCATGGTCGCCATGGTCTGCGCCGTGCTGATGGTGCTCGCCGGCGCGAGCGCGATCTTCGGCTGGATCAATCTCGGCCGCGCGCGCGCCGCCGACGCCGAAGCGCAGAAATCGCGCGCACTCGCGGAAAAGGCACGCAGCGATGCCGAAAAACTCGTCGCGTTCCTGATCGACGACTTCTACACCGAGCTCGAGCCGACCGGCCAGCTCGACACGCTCGGCCGGCTCGCGCACACGACGGTCACGTATTACGACGGCCTGCCGAAGGAACTCCTCACTGCGCAGACGGAAACATTTCGCGCAATGGCACTGGTGCGCGAAGGCGCCGCGTTGAACGCGCGCGGGCAGGTCGACACGGCCTACAAGATCCTCGGCGACGCGCAGGCCGCGTTTGAAAAGCTTCATGCTGCTGACAAGGACAATGAAGCGGTCGCCTATGGCCTTGCCTTGGCCCTGTACCAGCAGGGTAACAGCGTCACCTATAATGGACGCGGTACTGCCGCGCAGCTGATCCAGGCAGCCGACCTGTTGCGGCCGCTCGTGCAGAAACCGGACAGTTCGCGCCAGGTCCGGCAAGCCTATGCGGACACCCTCAACATCCTGAGCCATACGCAGCCGAAAGAAATCGGCGTCGCTACGTGCCAGGAAGCGCGCAAGATCCTCGAAGGTCTTGGCGCGCTGGACCTTTCGAATCTCAATGCCGCGTCGGCATATGCCGACACCGGCGATTCCGAGGCACGTCACCTGATGGCACTCGGACGCATCGACGAGGCGCAGAAGCTTGAATTGCAGGTTTACGATTTGACCGAGAAGGTGCTCGTGCAGCGTCCGAGCGACCTTCGCGCCCTCGCTGATCGATTCTTTGCGGCAGGCTTGCTCGGAGACTTGGCCGACCGGCGGCACGACGATGCGGCAGCGGCCGACTACGCAAACCGCGCAGCGAAAGCTGGCGAAGACTACGTGCGCTTCAACCCGGCCGACTTGACTACTTGGAGCTGGTGGATCACAGGCCTCGAGCAGGTTGCGGACACGCAGTTCCAGCGCGGCGAGATAACGAACATGCTTGCGACGATGCGCCAGACCATGGCGTTGGCTGATGATAAGCGCATACCTTCCAGCCTCGGGCCAATCCTGTGGTCGCGCTGGTTGAAAGTTGCCACGATCCAAGCAGCCCTCGGCGACCGGGCCGCCGCGGAGGAGTCGGTGAAAGCGTTCGCGCGCGATATCAAGGAGCAGGCGGCCACACTGGCCCCCGAGGATCCGCGCCGGCAGATTTTAGCCAGTGCGGAGCAAGGCCTGCGCAGCAGGGTTCAGTTGATCGAGGGTGATCCGCAGGCCGCCTTTGCGAATGCCAGTGCGGTGATCAGTCACACCGAGCAGATAAAACCTTCCGCGCCGACTCCCAATTTCGAGCGCTCGAAGGAAAACAACTTGCGCTGGAACTTGACTACCGCTGCGACCGCCGCGCTTCGGCTCGGTCACGGCGCGCAGGCCGAGCCTTTGGCGCGCCAGCTCGCCGCGATCCCGTCCGACCAGAACTCGAACGTCAATTCTCGCGAGTTGTCGGCAAGAGCCACTGTCATTCTTGCCCATGCGGTCGCAATTCAGGAACGCGGCGCTGAAGCGCGAACGATCCTGCAGCCCGAGTTCGACTACTACCAGGCGGAGCTGAAGGCGGGCGCCCACGGCACGGGTTTCCGCCGCGACTACGCTTATGCGCTCTATGTCAGCGCGCTGGCGCGCCCCACCGATGCTGAAGGCCGGGCGAAACGCGACGCCGAACTGGCGGAGGCGGCGAAACAGATTGCCGGCGTGTCGGCGGAAGCGGCGAAGCTTGTGTACGTGCGCGAAATGGCCGAACAGATCGCGGCTGCGCGCGCGGCGCACGGCTGACCTTTCGCAAGTGACAGACTTCGATCGCGTCACGCTGCGCACCGATCGCCTTCTGCTGCGCCCGCTGCGCGAAGCGGATGCGCCGGCGATTTTTGCGATCCGGTCCGACCCGAAGATCATGCGCTACACGAGTTCACCGCCGATGACTTCGCAGGATCAGGCCGAAGCATTCATCGCGCGCGAGACCGCCGGCATGACCGCGGGCGAAAGCCTGCGCCTGGGGTTGCAGCGGCTCGACGACGAAACGCTGATCGGCTCCTGCCTCCTGTTCCATCTGAATGCGCAATGCCGGCGCGCCGAGGTCGGGTACGAGTTGCGCCACGACGCGTGGGGCCGCGGCTACATGCACGAAGCGCTGAACGCTTTGCTGCAGTTCGGATTCACCGACCTTCAACTCAATCGCGTCGAGGCGGACATCGATCCGCGCAATATTCCGTCGGCAAGATCGCTTGAACGCCAGGGCTTCGCGAAAGAAGGATTGCTGCGCCAGCGCTGGATCGTCGACGGCGAAGTATCGGACTCGGCGCTGTATGGACTGCTGCTCAGCGATTGGCAGGCGCGGCAGCTCGATGCCGGCGCCGCTGGACCATCCGAAGTTGCGGACACCATCCCCACCCAACCCTCCCCTTGAAGGGGAGGGCTCAAGCTGCGGTCTGAGCTGCTCTCGCGCGTCGCCAATTCGAAACTCGTGGCGCTCTGGGACATCCCAGGTTCCACCAACACCTTCTTGCATGTGCAAGCCGCCACGCGCAGAGTAGGGCTGCGCAGCGGGGTCCGCCGAACTCGGTAATCGCTGCCCCGAAATCCTGAATAAGAAGCAAGAAGAACAGGCATTTCCGCGATCGTTCGGGCGGGCACGCGGCCTGTCCCGATGGAAGCAGGTATGGCGGCGCCAACGCCGGCCAAAGGAATGTGCGAAGCCACCTCGAGGGGCCGCCGATGAACTGCACGACTCCAAATGCCCGGTCGTCGCTGAATCCAGCGCGAACATCAACGGCGGCGAAGGTCTGCGTAGCACGCAGGCATCGCGCAAGATCGTTCTTCACGGGGCTCGCGACGCTGTTGACCATGTTCGGCAGTCATGTCGCGGCATGCACACCGCCAGCGGCCAATACCAGGTCGGCGGTTCCGGCGCCTTCCGGATTTTCGTCGTTCTCGCAGGACAAGGACCCGATGGATTTCTTTCGCGAACGGGCGACAGACCGGACGGTCAGAATTCACGCAGCCATCGCTACGGTGCCGGACCCGATCGCGACGAGGCTCGGGCGTTCCTTCGACCTGGAAGTTTCCGCACTGATTTCCGCGTTCGAGGTGCGCGACTACGTGCTCGACGGTTTCTGGCTGACCTGGCCCACCGACGGAAAGACGGAGGACACGCGGTCGCGGAAAGAGCCCAGCGTATTGGCCTTCCGCAAAGATGTGTGGCGCCGCTGCGCGGTCGATCAGCCCGCACCTGACTGTGCCGACGCACCGGCTGTCGAGTACTACGTCTTGCTGCTTGTCGGTGAAGCACCGACGTTCGGCGTCCATCGAGAGGCGTTTGCCGCGGCTGCACGCGATGCTGCAGAGCTTGAATCGTTGAGCGATACCAGCCGCACGTCCGCGGCATCGGGTGGCGTGGACCATCCGCCTCACGCTGGCGAAAAAAAGACGGGCGAGAATCCGGCGACCTCGAAACGGGTCGTGCTGAAAATCATAGGACCGTCATTTTCCGGTTCCATGCAGTCGCTGACGACGGCATTGGAAGGCGCCGCGGCGGATACCAAACTCCTCGCCTTTGCGAGCAAGCCATGCCCCGCGGCACCCGTGGGAGCTGCAGCACCTGCTTGTCCGCAACTCCAGGCACATTTGCACTCGCCCTCGGCCACGGTCGCGAGCAACGCCAATGCAAAAAAGCAGACCGCGAATGCGGGTTCGAACATGGAATTGTGGTATCGCCCGGTCGCGACGGACCAGTGCATGCAGTTGAATGCGCTGTTCTCGTACTTGAAGGAAACACAAAACATCCTTCCCAAAAACATCGCGATTCTCGCCGAAGAGTCGAGTTTCGGACTCGGAGCGAGCAGGTGCCTGCCGCCGTCTCTGCAGCGTGAGGACGGTTTGCAACCCAGCGTGCTGCAATTTCCACAAAACATCGCCTCGATCCGCGCCGAGCACGCCGTGTTGTCAAAGGCCGACCGGAGCAGCCAATCGGCATTTTCGCTGCCCGGCAAGTTTCTCGAGCTCGACATGACCGGCGTGGACCTGGGCAAGGATTTGCCGCCGCCCTACCAGCCCAATCTGAGCACGCGCTCGGACGAACTCGTTCTGCATCAAATGCTCGATGCGCTGGCAACATTCAGGCATCCCGCCGCCACAATCATCGTCGCCACCGACATTCGCGATCGCCTGTTTCTGCTCAACGAGATCAGATCCGCGCTGCCGGGGACCCTGCCTATCGTGCTGGAAGTCGACAATCTCATGGTTCACCCGGACTACCGTCAGCTCAGCCGCGGCAGCGTCGTCGTCGGTGCGGGCGACACGTTAGTCTGCATCGATCTCGAACGCGGATCGGGCGGAAAAGAAATCAATTGCCGAAGCCTCTTGCCATCGGATCAACCGCCCGAAACGCCAGAAACGCCTTCCTACTGGCCATGCAACACCAAGGAGGTTTTCGTACGCAAGCATGCGCGCCAGTATTACCCTTTTGCCACCGACTACGCCGCCAACACGTTTCGTGCGGTTTTGCGCGTAACCGACCCCGCCGAAACCGACGCCAAGCCCGAGTGTCCGCAATTGCTGGTCGCGACGCTGGCTGGATTTCAGCCCATCGGCGATCTGACCACCGTCGGCATTCCCAGCGACGCCGCCACATTGGGCATGCTGCTGTCGTCGGAAACCCATGCTGACCTGTGGCGTTTCCTGATGCCCGTGGTCGAGATCTCGTCGCTGGCGTTCCTGCTGATTGCCGTTTGGCTCTGGAACGACCGCACCGGCATTCGCGCACTGGTGCCGGTTCCGCGTCACTCGCTTCATGCGTTCGGTGTGCACGCGTCGCGCTTCTGGCAGTGGATTTTTCATCACGCCGACTACGTCGCCGAAGCGAAAGCCAGGAAGACTCCTGTTACTGACGACAAGCGCTTCACGGCGATCCGCGTTTTCGCGTTTTCGCTGGGGATCATCGCGCTCGGGGGCCTGGCAGCGGCGACGCCCCGGACCTTGGGCTTCTTCTTTTTCTTGCGACAGGACTCCCAGCTTCCGGGCGCGACGGCGCTGCTGCATGGCCGCGACCCGATGGCGATGCTTGCCGTCGCTGCAGTGTTCGGCGCGGTGATCGTCATATCCGGCTTGCGCCTGCTGATCTGGAACGGAATGTGCCGAAGAATCGCAAAGGCGACCGATGTTCCAAAGGCATTGGTCGAGCGCCTGCGCGAGGGTGGCTATTTTCGCGGAATCCTGGCGACCCTGGCATTGCTGGCAGTCGTCGCAGCGTCGGCGAACGGCGCTTCGGCCACGGTCGATCCGCAACCTCCGGCGATCCTGCTCGGTGTCGCGGCGCTCGGCGCCGGGACCTATTTTCTCGTGCAATTGTGGTTCCAGCTGCTGCGTTTGCAGCAGCTTTCGCGCGAGTATGCGCGCGCGATGCCGATCATCCAGCGCGAGACCGGCCAAGCGGATTGGCCGACTCCGCTCGCACTCGGCCAGTCACCAACGAACCCGCTGAACCTCGTGCTGTTCCGCGAGGATCTGGAGCGCCTGTGCAACGACGACGCCGCCGATTGGGCGCAGCAGACGGTCGGCGTAATCTGCGGCAAATGGCCGTTCAAGGATCCGCCGGGGAGCCCGGCCTTCGCGATGTGGCAGGGCTATTTGGTCGCCCACCTCAAAACCGGAGCATCCGTCCTGCGCGGCTGCGCCTGGGCAGCACTGATGGCGCCCAGCGCCGCACTGGTGATGTTGGAGGTCTACCCGGCGCCGTTCGAGCGGTTGCAGACAATCACCGCCATCGGATTGATGGCGCTGAGCTTCTGCGCGGTCGTCGTCACGACGTTGCGCCTGGAGAAGGACATCCTGCTGAGCAGGATGTTCACCAAGGATGCCGACCGCGTCTCGCTGGGCGATGCGATCGGAGCCCTGTTGCCGAAACTTCTGGTCATGCTCGGCGTGCTGATTTCCGTATTCGCACCCGACCTGCTGTCGTTGCTGCCGGATCTGAGCAAATTGCTTGGCGCCGCGCATTGACGAAACAGGTAACGCCTTACGGCGCGCGTTGCGTAGGGTGCGCCTTGGCGCACCGCAATTTCTTTTGGCGCAAGAACGAAGAACGGTGGGCCAAGGCCCACCCTACGCGTCGATCAGCGGCAAACTCAAATGTGCCACGCATCCACGCGCCTTCACGCGACTCTCCAGGGTCAGCGCACCACCGTGTGCCTCGGCGATCTGGCGCGCGAGAACCAGGCCGATGCCCGACCCGCCCGGCTTGGTCGTATAAAAAGGAGTAAACAGGTTCTCGGTCGTGCCGAGACCGGGACCGTCGTCCTCGATTTCGATGTGGGCGACGTCGCGCTCGACGCGCCAGCGCGCGCGCACACCTTCGCGCAGCGGCAACGTTGCATCGGCCGCGTTCTTGATCAGGTTGATCAGGGCCTGCTCGATCTGGTCCGGATCGGCGTTGACGTGCAGCGGCGGCGCGTCGGCTACGACCACAGCGAGGCGTTGTTCAAGCCGCGCGACGCGGCGCACGAGTTCGCCGATCTCGAAGTCGCGCTTGTTCGGCGGCGGCAGGCGCGCGAGCGCGGTGTAGCCCGCCATGAAACGTGTCAACGCTTCGGCGCGATCGCCGATCACGGCCAGGCCGCCACCGACATCCTCGCGCCAGTCGGGCGGCGGCGGTTGCTGCGCGAGCAGCTTGGCCAGCGTGCCGGTCATCGAACGAATCGGCGTCAGGGAATTGTTCAGTTCGTGACCGAGCACGCGCAGCAGACGCTGCCATGCCGCACGCTCCTCCTCACGCAGTGCGCGGCTGAGATCGGCCACGACGAGCAATTCATGCGGCTTGCCGCCTTCGCGAAAGCGCGCGCGGCGAACTTCGAACCGCCCCGTGCCGCCGGGAAAAGCGCGCTTGCGGATGTGCGTGTCCTCGTTCGCCAGGCAGTCGGCGATGCCGAGTTCGTCGGCGGTCCGGCCGAGCAGTTCGGCCGCCGGTCGCGCCAGCAGATGCTCGCCGGCGGGGTTGATCAGGCGCAGGCGCTGGCCGGAATCGAAGGTGAAGATCGCGATGTCGGTCGCGCCGATGACCTTGGCCAGCAGGGCGCTGGTTTCCTCGACCTTGTGGCGCTGGTCGCGCAGGGTCTGCGACAGGGTGTTGATCTCCCACACGACTTCGCCGATCGGATCGCCGCGGCGCGCGCGCGATCCGCGCAGGCTGAAATCGCCTTCGCGCAGCGCTTCGAGCAGGTTCGACAATGTATACAATGGGTAAATGACGCGATTGCGCAGGCGCACCGCGAACCACAGCGTGACGACGGCGCCGACGCCGGTCAGACCCCAGAGCAGTCCCGACGGAATGTCGCGCCAGATCAGCACCGCGGCCAGCAACGCGCACGCCGGCGCAGCGACCGTCAGCGCCGCGATCAGAACGCTCGCGTCGTAAGTCCAGCTTTCGAAGTAACGCTGGCGCGTCGGGATGGGGTTGGTGCTGCGTGGCATCTATTTTCTCGGAGGGACGAGGGGCGAGGGTCGAGAGGCGAGGAAGAGAAGAGCTGGCGCGTCCGCTTTCGCCTTTCCCTCGTCTCTCGCCCCTCGCCCCTGCACCAATCCTACTCCGCCGCCCGAATGCCAAATTTCTCTAACCGCCGATAAAGCGCCGCGCGGCTCAATCCCAGCATTTCGGCGGTCTTCTGGATGTTGCCGGCGCAGCGCTCGAGGGCGCTGCGGATCATGTCCTGCTCGGCCGCATCGAGGGTCTGGTTTGCCGGCGCGCCAGCGGGAGTGTCGAGAGGAATGCCGAAGTCGAGTTGGGTGATCTGCGCGCCGGAGGCATTCAGCACCGCACGCTCCATGACGTGCGACAACTCGCGCACGTTGCCCGGCCAGGGATATTCCTCGAGCGCCCGCAGCGCAGAAGCACCCAGATGCATTCCGACGCGCTCGTAGCGGCGCGCACTGCGCGCGAGGAACGCCTGCGCGAGCGGGACGATGTCCTCGCGCCGCTCGCGCAGCGGTGGCAAATGGATCTCGACCGTGTTCAGGCGAAACAGCAGGTCCTTGCGGAACCGGCCGGCCGCGACTTCGGCAGCAAGATCGGCATTGGTTGCGGCGATCAGGCGTACGTCGACCTTGAGCGTGCGTGACGAGCCGACCCGTTCGAGTTCGCCATCTTCGACGACGCGCAGCAGCTTGGCCTGCTGCGGCACGGGAATGTTCGCGATCTCGTCGAGGAACAGCGTGCCGCCATCGGCCGCCTCGAAGCGGCCGATGCGGTCCGTCTTCGCATCGGTGAACGCGCCGCGCACGTGGCCGAACATCTCCGCCTCGAACACGCTGTCGGCGATGCCGCCCATGTTGACCTTGACCAGCGCGGCATCGGCGCGCTTCGAGCGCCGATGAATCAGGCGCGCGAC
>Ga0157376_10003638_pt1 | contig 10639 bp, 4 predicted proteins | sample M45metaG_FD_121801 | JGI IMG/M metagenome (GOLD analysis project Ga0157376, IMG submission 121801) | Miscanthus rhizosphere microbial communities from Kellogg Biological Station, Michigan, USA - M4-5 metaG | ecosystem: Host-associated > Plants > Roots > Rhizosphere > Soil | place: USA: Michigan... | reverse complement strand
AGTCGACTCGCGCCCGGATCGGATCGATGACAACCTTGCTTATATTCGTCGCGGTGACATCGATCTGATTATTGGCGGTGGTCGTCGTCGGAGCATTCAGTGTTTTGATCCATTTCGTATAGCTGTGATTGCCGCTCTGGCCCAGATTCCAGTCCGTGTTGAGGGAGCTGGTCGTCGGATTCGCTGTCGGGTCATTCAATCCGAATGCCCCCGATATCACGTCGATCTTGCCGTAGGGCGACACGCTCGGATCGCGCACCGTCACGCCGGAAATCCAGTAAGCATGATCGCCGACCAGATTGAACATGGGCTCATTCCAGCCTTGGTTAACCGAGTACGTGATATGAGGTGGGTCGATAACCTTGGTCAGTGGCTGACCTACGCCGAAAACTGTGTCCAGGAAGTCGGCTTGAAAGGATTGGCCGCACGGCTTGGGGCTGATCCCGTTGCAGGCTGTGAGGCCAAAAATATGTCCCTGACCGGTAAAGGACCACCACTCGTAGCGATAACCGAGTGAATCCAGCTTTGCGCGAATCGCCGAATTGCCCTGAGCAAACGGTTGATCACCGGTGCAGGTGCCGTCGGCGCCGCCCACAGAACCGATGAGCGGGATCCAACGCAGCGAGTCGATCATGGGATAAACAAACGAATCGGCCCCGCCTGGTGCATTGTTGCCGTTGTAGCCCGTGCCAGCGCTGGGGCACGGCACGTGTGGGATCGCTGCGGCATAGAGGTCCGGGAACATGCTGGATTGTTTCCAGGTGCTATAGCCCCCTTGCGAGATCCCGCTGGCGACGATCTGGTTCTTGTCGATGGTGAAGTGACGCATGATGTCCGCCATCACTTCCCATATTTCCGCGCCTGCCTGGCCCCACCACCAATATTGCTGCCCGCGACCTTCGGTAATATAGACGAGCGAACCGGTCCCTCTCTCACCCAACGCAATCGACCGCTCTGCGCTTACCGGAGGATTGCGCTGAAAATTATCCCCTGCGCCGTGTAGGTCCGTGACCAAGCCGTATCCGGTCGCCGGAGGCACTTTCGTGGGAATGAAGAGAGAATAGGGCTGCAGACGGCCGGCAAATTGTGGGATGCATGACGTGGTGCCGTTGGCCGCAACGGTGCTGGTCGGCGTGCACCCTTGACTCTTCATCAGGTTGGGTGCTGACGGATTTCCAACCCCCTGCATGACCTCGTAGCTGGCTGAATAAATGCGGTTGGTGAAACCCTGGTTGATGACTCCGCTGTCGTCGTCAACCCCGGAAGCGAGCTTCACGAAGTCGATTGTCGCGAAAAACGATGAGAGGTCATGGGTCTGCACGCCGTTTACGTTCACGATGGCCGCGAGGGTCGATCCCTGAACGCCATCGCGCCAGCGCGTGTACGTCTGGCCGCTGGCATTGGGCTCGTTGAACCGATAGGCGACATTGAAAAAGGCCGGCGGATTGACCAGGGTGCCGGCACCTCCCGGCGCCGTCGCTGTCGCGGTGGTGCCGGGGATGGCATAGGTCGATGTCGTGTTGTTCCATAGGCCCGTTGCGGCAGCGACCCGGACCGAGGTTTTTCCACGCGGATCGTAGGCGGTGAACGGCAATCGAACCTCGATTTGCCGACGGACCAAATCGACGGTGGCCGTTAAGTTCGCCAATACCGCGGTGGTAGCTGCGTCCGTTACCACGGCGTTCGTACCATTCACGGTGATAAAGACGTCTGCCGGCTCGACGGCGTTCGCTCCGAACGGAATTGTCCGCAACGTACCCGCCGTACCCCCGAGGGCGATGGTTGCGCCCACCAAGCTTGCATCGCTCATCGAGTTGTAGGTCAGCCTGACGGCAGTGTCCGTAGCCGTGAGCTTGAGTCGCACCTCGACGAAATCAGCCGCGTTTTCGAAATACGCAGCAACGTTGGTGGGATAGGTGTAACGACCAGATCGCGCGAGCTGGGTCGAGCCCGCATTGCCGTTCGTGGTCGCACCGCGGTCGTCATATAGAAAATCCTGATACAGGAACTCTCCATTCCGATACGCAGTAGATCCGGAAACGAGAATCGGGGCCGCCTGCCATATCCCGGTATTTTCCAGTTGCGGCGCTCTCGGTGGCGGATTGTTCAGTGCCGCCGGCCCCGGTTGAATGTCAACGCCCACCGGCGCGACGCCGCCAGTGGCAACCTGACACGCTATTGCCAAGGGCAAGGCAGCCCATAGGCTCATCGCTCTCTTTCTCAACATCTGTTCCTCCATTGTCGCGGGAAGTTGGCCAAGATCGCTGACCCGAGATGGGTTGCGGTGCCATTCGCTGGACTAAAGACGCATTTCACGCCTTCACTTCCAAGGCGTCACGCCAAAAGGATACGAAGTTTTCGGCGGGTACGGCCCGGAGTAGACACACCTGAAATTGATCGCGTTGGTTGGGTCCCCCGACCCCAGATAATAGGGGTACTGGGGATAGCGACACATAGGCTGGCTTGAACGCACTGTGAACGGCGGAATTCCGTCCTGAAACGTTGCGGTTATGTTGTCGGGAGGAATGTTTCCGTCCTCGACCCAATTGTCCACAAGGGCAATGAAATCGACGTAATAGGGGACGGTAGCTCCGGTCACCGTATTGGTGCCTACGTTTCGGTTGTGCCACGCACCGACAAGGTTGTAATGGCGCATGAATTGGTCAACCGTCGACCGCCCCATTGCCGCTACGACACTCTCGTAGTATTGAATTGGAATTCTGGCTCCGGCGGTGTAATCGGAAGTGTTCGATTTCAGCAGAAGCTTGCCGCCATGGCTGGCGAATTGGGAAAGGTCTGGATTCGTGGCATTGATCACCGACATGACATACTGAACGCCCGCCGGGTAGTCTTCAGGCCTGAAGGTCAGCGAATTGAAGGACGTCGTGCCGACCGTCGCCACCAACAATGGGCTGGGGGCATTCGTTGCAGCCAAGTTGGGCTTTGTATTTGATTGCGGGCCATTACCCTGGATTTCGCTCCCGACCCCCCAGCCCGCGTAGGTAGTCCATCCGTTTGCCGTGGGATAGGGATAAACGGTAGGTGCGTGCCACAGATCCACGACCGCCAACTGAGCGTCCGATAAGCACGTATTGCCAGTATCGGCACCACCCGGGCATCGTATGTTCTGAAAGGGGTGTGGGGTAAAGGTTGGGTCGAACAGCTTGTTGCAGTTGAGGTAGTTGGAGATCAAGCCATCGACCACCCCGTCGGTCCCATCACATTGTCTCCGCACTTCCTGGTTGATCGCGGGGATCTTCGCCGGTGGGATCCAGCCATCCGCCAATTGGGCCCTTTGGAGCCTGATTGGCAGATAAGTACCGACCTCTGCCCATGAGACGACAGGTACCTGACTAAAAATTCCGTCATAGTCCAGCGGATATCGTTGGGCGACTTGCAAGGCTTCGCGCCCGCCCGTCGACGATCCAAAGAAATAGGATTTACGCGGTTGCACGCCGTATGCAGCGACAGTGAGTGCCAGCGCGACATCGTGGGTCTTCTTGAGCTGCGCGTAGCCATAGTTGACGAAGGATTCCTGGTTCAGCGGCCATGTGTTGCCGCCCTGGTGCCCCGAATCACTGCCATACATTGCGTATCCACGAGTTACTAGATAGGGCGAATCCGGTGGTATGGACTCGGGCCCGAAGCGCATTCCATTTCCAACGAGGGCGCCGGGAATGGATCCGTTGTTTCCGCTTCCCCCCAACTGCGCAATCTTTTGATTCCACTGATCAGGGATATTCACCTGGAAATTGATGTTCGGCGCGGTCGGATCAACGGGACGTATCGCCCCTAACACGCGACAAAATTGAGGAGTTGCCAGTGTCACGGTGCTACCGGACACGCTTTGGGGTATAGCCGGGATGACCGTGGCGCTGGTGATCGTCACGCCTGATGTGGGCAAGCCGATTGCCGACGCAGGAATGGTGAGACCGGCAAGCGATGCGCATGTTGCGGCTACGGGAATTGATCTCGTAATCGTCTGCCGGGCCACTGGTTGCGGCTGTCCATCTTGCCCATTGAAGACTTCGACAACATTTGGGCCTGGCTGCAAACCAGTCAAGGTTGCCGAGACGGCTCCGGCACCGCTCGGCTGGAACGCTCCGCTGACGTCTTGCCCGTTCAATTTGATGCTGGAGTTATGCAGGTAGGCGTCAGAGGGCCCAAGCACTACAACAGAAGCACTCGTGCTTGTCACAAACCAATCGGCCTGGGACCCTACTGTGTCAATCGTGACGGTGGCGGCGTTTGCCCACGCCACCGCGAAGGGCAAAGCCGCGCATAGGCCGATCGCTCTCTTGCTCAACATACTTTCCTCCATAAGTGAGTCCTGCCGCCGCCGCACAGCCGGTAGACATCTTGATAAAGGCGCGCTACGTTTTTGGCTTCACCGATTCGTGTTTAGATGTGAGGATGCCAAGGCATGTTCTCGCGTCCAGAAAAATGGGTTGGCCTTTCGAGCCAACCCTTCAAAGGCTCCGACCGCTCGGAGGAGTAAGCGTCGAAGCGCCTTCGCAGCCCGCGCCAGGTCGCCGACGCCTTTGCTGCCGGCCGGATGTCAACCACAGCTTGAATCCCGGCGCAGCTAGTTTCCGAAGTGGCGCACGCCGCCTGGACCGCAGCCGTCGAGTGTCACATCAAGGGGGCCGTCGGTCAGCACCTTCAACGCGACGTTGCAGTCGACGCGCGCGCGAACCGGATCGATCGTCATCGTCCGGATGTTCATCGCGGTAAGCTTGATGCTGTTGGACACGGGAAGGGGTGGCGTCACTCCGGTCCAGTCCCGCGTCTGGTACGTGTACGATACGGGCCCGGTCGTACCGACATATACGCCCGAACCAGTCTGCGTCGGCGCGGAGTCGGGAACGTTGAGCCCGAAGCCCATCGACATGACCTCGACCTTTCCGATCGGCGGGCTGACGCTTGCATTGCGGAGCGTGAGTCCCGACACCCAGTACACGTGATCGGAGGTCACGCCGACGGCAGGCTGATGCTGCTCGCCGTTCATCACGTAGGTCACCACCTGCGGATCGCGCTTGACAGCCTTGTTCTTCATGAAGTCCACCATCGGCCCGTACTCATCGCCGATCATCGGCGAGCCCACGTGACCGTGCACGAACGAGATCTTGTTGTATCGATACCCGAGTTGGTCGAGCAGGTTCTGATACTCGCTCTCCGCCCAGTAGGCACAGGTGGTGTCGAGTGTCCCGAACCAGTTGTATTGAGGGAGCCATCGCGTATTGGGAGCCGTAAGAATCATCAGCGAGGAGACGCCGCCGGGCGGTTGCGTTCCCTGCACCCAACCGGTGCCCGCGCTCGGACAGTTCACCTGCGATTGCGCCGACCCGAAGAGATCCGGGTATTGGCCGGAAAACTTCCAGGTGCCGAATGAACCCATCGACGTACCACCGATCGAGGCGAGGTTGGGGTTGAGCTTGTAGCGGCGCGCAACGTCGGCCCAGGCCTCGAAAACATCCGCTGCCGCGAGTCCGTAGTACCAGTACCCGGGGCCTCTGGCGTTGGGCGTGATCGAGAGGTACGGAGTCTCGAGTTGCGACGCTTGCTGATGCCAGCGCAGGGGCTCGGTATTCATGTTGCCGCTGAGGTAGTGCAGGCTCAGGAAGAAGCCGTACCCCTCCGGAGGGGGCGGCGTGGACGGCACATACACCGAGTAGATCTGCAGCTGACCGGAGAACGTCGGGTTGCCGCATCCCGTCGCCGGGCAAAGGCTCGGTTGCAGCGTCGATGCATTTCCGCGTCCCTGCGCCGTCTCGAAGTGGCTGGCGAAGATGCGATTCATCCGTCCGGTCTGCGGAACGCCGCCGGCCTTGCCCGGCATGTCGTCGTTCACGCCGTTCGCGAGCGCGACGAAGTCGACGTTTGCAAACAGGTTCTGCAGGTTGCCGCTCGTGATCGTGGTGTTCTGGTTGGCGGTTGCAAAATTGGTGAGCGGCTCGGCGTAGCGAAAAGCCACGTTGAAGAAAGCGGTCGCGTTGGGATTGTTGGTGTTGGCGCCGCCGGGTCGCGTGGCGGTAGCCGTCGTGCCCGGGAAGTTGTAGCGGTTATTAGCCACGTCCCACAATCCCGCCGCGGCCGCGACCCGGACCTGGGTATTTCCGCGCGGATCGAAGACCGAATACGGCACGCACACGTGGACCTGGCGGCGCTGCGAATCGACCACTGCTGCCAACCCCGACGACACGAGGGGTGCCCCGCTGGCCGCATCGACGGCATCCACGGTGGATCCGTGGACCGTCACGAAGACCTGCCCGGGTGCTCGCGCGTTGGCGCTGTAAGGCATGCTGAAGGCGTTGGTCGAGCTGCCCAGCGCGATAGTCGCTGCGTTCAGCTGGGGATCGATCATCGTGTTGTACGTGATGCGAACCGCGGTGCCTCCGCTCAGGGGCTTGAGCCTCAGCTCGACGAAGTCGGCCGCGTTACCCGCGTACTTGGCGGTGTCGGTCGGATACGTATTACGCCCGCTGTCGTCGTAGATGAAATCCTGGTACAGGAACTCGCCTGAACGATAGGCGCTCGAGCCTGATATCAAGATAGGCACTGCATTCCAAGGGCCGGTGTTCTCGAGCTGCGGCGCAATCGCCGGTGGAGCGTACAGGATGTCGGGTCCCGGCCTCGGCGGTGCGGTATTCAAGAGGCTGCCCAGATCGGGTGCCGGAGGCTGCGGATTCACTTGCGAGAAGTTCTGGCTCCCGCAAGCTCCCCAAGGGGTTTGCGCAAGAGTCACATCGGCGAGCACTAGAGCAACCGGTAGTGCAAGAAGCGAAACTATCGTCGATCGTGTGACCGTACGGCGATACAGCCGCTGTGATGACATCATGGATCCTCCTTGTTCGATGCCGCGACTTGTCGCGCACCTTGACATGACCCGAGCTTCCCACGGGGCTGCTCCGCCAAGACAATGCCGCGGTTGCTTCGATGATCCGCCCTGCCGGGCTCCCTTATAGCGCATCAGGAACGGGAGTACCATTCGACAAACGTCGATACAATATGTGTCGGCGGTGGGAAACAGTGTGAGTATCGGAAGGGGGGCGCACGTCGCTCCTCGACGGGTGAGGGTGTGGGCCGCATTTCCATAAACCTGCCAATCCGACGCGGACAACAGAGCTCACCCCGAAGGAGGCGGCTGCACCCCTTGCCCGCTTGCGATCGGCAGCTACAGGATCCACAAGCCGATCGTCGTGAACAAAACCATCAGTGCGAGCATCGGCAGCTGGCTGATCACCGCTTTGCGGGCGGTAGGAAAGATCTGCGACCCTATCGACGACGGAGCCCTAGTGTTCCACCATTGACGTCACCGCGATTAGGTTCCATCCGTGAGGTGTCTTCTCGGCGACAAACGCAAGCGCGTCGTACGGAAGGTGGCGCAGTTTAGCGATGGCAACAGCACGTGGGGCGGGTGCGTCTGACAGCGATGCCACTAGGAACGGCAGCAATGGCTGCACATCCTTTCCCTTTACTGTCATGGGGTAAAAGGCATCCGCGATGGACCCGTAGCGAGCGACCGCCTCCTGATCCCGCGCCAATCGATTTATTTCGGCAATCTGTCGCTCCGACAGCGGCCCGGCGGAATGCACGGATTCCGCCACGCGCCCGTGGTCACGAAGGCGCCAAGCCTTAAGTCGAGCCGCCAACTCCGCGCGCGGCATGACGCGGCTTGCCGGGGATGCGTTCCTTGGCCTTGCCTCGATTCCTGGCCCGAACTTCGCGGACAGCTTGCTGAAATCGGTAGCAACAATCCAGTCCGCGAAAAAGTCGTTGAAGAACTGCAGCACGTAGGGCTCCACGGGACGCTGCTCGGAACGCTTCCCCCTGAGCGCCGGGAGCAGATCTTTCTTCCCTTTCATGGTCCAACGGACCTTGCCGTCGGGCAGGGTGATGCCGTCCAGGAACGAGGTGTCGGTAAAGAGCTGTGACTCGAACCAAGCCTTCTTCTCGGACTTCGTCGATGCCTTGGTGAAGGCGCTCAGCGCCGGCCGTAAAGAATCCCACTCCCGGGGGCGTCGGATATTGCCGGCCACGTTGGGAAATGCGATCAGCGCCTCATAGGTTGCCTTCGCCATTTTTTCCGTGTCGTCCGGCCAGGCGCGGGTGTGATCCGCCCTGTGGGATGCCCATCCTCCCCGAGCCGCTGGATGGGCGGAAGCGCGCTCGGGGTCACAAGAAAAATAACCCGGTGCGGGCACCTGGGGTATCCCCTGGTGCGACCAGGAGTCCTGCAACGGCATAAGCGATTCACCCAGCTTGTGCAGCAGGAAGGAAGCCTGTTCCGCGGGAGCGCTGCGCAATTCGACCAAGCCCCTGCGTGCTGCATCGCTACCCGGTTCGACTGCGCGGTTGGCGGGCAGCGCGGGAACCGCCTTCGCGGCGGGATAATGGAGCGATTCGATATTGCGGGCTCCGGTGTCGTCCGGCCACAAGCAGGCCGACTGAAACGCGAGTTCGACTGTGTGGATCAGTCCGGAGTCGCTGCGTCGGTTGCCGGTCGCAATGAACTCCGCCTGCTGACTGGTGAACCCAGCCTTCATAGCCAGCCAGGCGGTAAGCCCGTAGTTCACATCGCTTTCGAATGCCGCCGCATCGGCGACCGATAGACAACCCCATACGAGCGCGAGTGCTGCCGCGCGAGACAGTTGGCACTCTGGACGCAGAAGCCCCGGGCCAGGTTTGATAGGCGCCATGTCGTGGCAGGATCACTTCCCTCGCGTCGGCATACGACGATATTACTACGCCGTTTCTGGCTCTCGCACCGATGAAAGCGCCGGCCTATTGAAGCTGCGGTCATGCGACATTCGTCTAATTGACGATGCCGTATTTCGAGACTAGGCTTTAGTCGCCCGGCGTCTCGCCGCCAGGACCATAATTGTTTCATCGTCAGGAGGAATCATGGAGCGTAGCCTGCCCCCGAACATGACGAAGATGGCGTTACTGCTGTTGTCCTGTCTTTCCGCATTGACCTTCGCAGTCGATTCCTCGGCGCAGTCGACAGGCTTTCTATCCCCGGTACCGCGGGCGTCGTGCGGGGCGAACGACCACCCGGAGAGTGGCTTGCAGGGCCAGGTGCCGGCGTTCCTTCGTGCCGCAGGCTTCAACGGCTTTAACTGCAACCTCGAGCTGGTTGGTCAGGCAAGAGGCGACGGGGCAAATTGGCAATCCGCCGAATACATTGATCGTGCCGACCGTAAGTGCGCGTATCACGGGACGTCCCTCAAGACGGCAAATCGCACGACCCTCGGTGTCTCGGTCGTAGATATCAGCGATACCGCGAACCCTGCGGTCACCAACCACCTCACCACCATTTCGATGGTCGACCCGTGGGAGTCGTTGAAGGTGAACGTCCCGCGTCAACTGCTCGCTTCGGTCAATGCACGCAACGGCAATGGCGGGCCCGAAATCGATATCTACGATATCTCGCTTGACTGCCGGAGCCCTCAGCTGCTTTCGTCCCTCGCGGTGGGCAAGGCTGACGGGAGCACGGGCATCCCCGCCACGCTCGCGGGTCACGAAGGTAACTGGGCGCCGGATGGGCTGACGTACTACGGTGGTGACCTTCGCACGGGCGGTGGCCGCTATTACGCCATCGACACGACCGATGTAAGAAACCCGAAGCTGCTCGCGTTCTGGAAACCGTCGGTCGCCATCCCGCACGGCTTGTCGGTAAGCGATGACGGGATGACCGGCTTCTTCGTTGCGCAGGGTGGAACCCCCATCGGCAGCCTTACCAATCCCGCGGTTGCGCCGACCAATGGCTTGCTCGTCTACGATCTCAGCCAGATTCAAAATCGGCTTCCCAATCCGCAGGTGCCGCAGATCGGTCAATTGCTGTGGAAAGACGGGTCCAATGCGCAGCATTCGATCCCGGTGAAGATCGGCGGGAAGCCGTATTTGATTTTCGTGGACGAGGGTGGATCCGGCACCGGCTTGTCAAGCGTGACCCAGGCAACGGGAGCGTGCGCAGCCAGCATGCCGCCATTCCCGATGGCGAGAATCATTGACATCAGCGACGTGACAAACCCCACGCTTGTGGCGCGAGTTACCCAGGAGATCAACACGGTCAAGGCATGTAAGCTGGTGCTGCCTGACATAACGGGCCTCTCGCTGTTCACGTACGGCACCCACTACTGCAGCGTTGATAACAAGCAGAACGCGACCACGCTAGCATGCGGACAGTTCAATTCGGGCATTCGCGTGTATGACATTCGCGATCCGCTGCACGTGCGGGAGATCGCGTACTACAACCCGCCTGGCACGACGACCGCCAGCCCGGGCTCGGATCATGTACGAAATGGCGGCTGGAAAGCGGGTGGGCCGGACTGGTGCTCGTCGCAGGTGCATCTGGACGCGTCCAATGGAACGCTCTGGACGACATGCCAGGACAACGGCGTGCTCACGCTCAAGTTCACGAACAATGTCTGGCCATTCCCCGAAAGCTCCACTCCACCGGGCCAGCAAAACTGATCCGGAGCAACTGAATGCGAAGGCTTTGCTCGCCTACGCCTTAGCTGCGCGCTAAGCGTGTAGCCGGACTGCGCGGCATCAGCAGCGGATCGTCGGGAGGCCAGCCTGCCCGGGAGGGCTTGTGGCTCGTATAGAGGGCGAGGTTCGCTTCGAGAAAGGGCTT
>Ga0157376_10003637_pt1 | contig 10640 bp, 10 predicted proteins | sample M45metaG_FD_121801 | JGI IMG/M metagenome (GOLD analysis project Ga0157376, IMG submission 121801) | Miscanthus rhizosphere microbial communities from Kellogg Biological Station, Michigan, USA - M4-5 metaG | ecosystem: Host-associated > Plants > Roots > Rhizosphere > Soil | place: USA: Michigan... | reverse complement strand
TTGCCCAGAACTTATGTCCGCTTATGCGCCAACCTGTAAGTAGTGCGGGCGTCGGCTTCGGTCGGCGCATTCGATAATTCGCTAGGTACAGTGAATCTGGACAGCGCAGGCTTCTCGAAGATTAGTTGCCAAGGAATTGGCAGTCGATATTTCGCCCAACTCCAAAAGCTTTCGCCAAAGAGATAGAGGCGCGGCTCTCTTCCTGGGACAAAGAAAAGCTCGTTCTCGTTCACGAGTTTCTACAGCAGGAACAATCCAAAGAGGCTCCGTCGGAGCAACTCGTACGAGCTGTAACGGACGCATCATGGGCAGCCGTGGAGGCGGCGACGAGGGCGGAAACTAGAGCCACCACCGCAATTTATCATCTCGGTAGCCGCAATGCTGGCAGCGGTAGCATCCGCTGTTGTCGCTTTTCTCGGACTGAAATACCTCGGCGCGCTGATCCTCGAGCTCTATGGAATATTGATACCGGTTCTGCGCGTTTCGGGCGGCCTTATCGTGGCCGGGGGCGGATGGAAGCTTCTGAGCGATGGCAGTCAAAAGGAATTGGATGCTTCGCAGGATGGCGTTTCGCGCACCAATCCGCTCGACCAGGCGTTCTATCCGCTCACGTTGCCGTTAACGACCGGCCCCGGCACCATCGCGGTGGTGATTAGCCTCGGGCTCTCCAGGGCGTCCTACACCAACGCGACAGACGATCTCCTTTTCGTGATCGAGAGTCTTTTGGCCGTTGTGGTGATCGCCATCACCATTTTTTTCTGCTTCGCCTACGCGGATCGCGTACAGCGGCTGCGGCTTTCCGCGTTCATTCTGTTTTGCCTTGGTATCCAGATACTATGGTCAGGTGGAAGCGAGCTGTTGCGATCCGTGATCCATTCCGGGTCGTGAGCCCGCCGGGGCTGAAGGCGTTGAGCGCCAACCGTCTGGCTTTGAATTGGTCGCGTTACCGCTACTTATGCCTTCGAGATAGTCTGACTGGCACGACGCCTCTGCCAGACGTAAACGGGAATGCCGAGCACGAGCATGATCGTCCCATACAACACCGCCTTTGCGCCGCACCCATAGAGGGTGAAGATAGCAAAGACGAAGGCGATCACCTCGATCGGGCCTAATCGCGGCACAGGACCGCCGCCCGCCACGTTCGCCGCGACCAGCCCGGTCGCCAGTGCGCAGAAGGCGTAGGGTATAACAGCCGCCATGGTGCTGAGGCCGACAACGAGATCGTAGAAGGTCTTAAGACCGGGCGGTCCGGCGACCTGTGACAAGATCAACAAGGTTGCAAAGATTGCCGAGATGACGATGCCGATCGCAGGTACACCATTCTGTGAGAGTCGTGCGAAAACCGGCGGAAACAAATCGTCACGTGCGGCTGCCATCGGAACCTGACCCATGAGCAAGGTCCAGCCGTTGAGAGCTCCTAATGCGGAGATGATGACCGCGATGGAGATCACCGCAGCCCCCCATCCACCCCAAATTACGCGTGCTGCATCGGAGAATGGCGCCACCGAATGGATGAGCTGCTCGCGGGGCACTAGCCCCATCACCGCTGTAGTGCCGAACACGTAAAGCAGCGCGGCGATCGATATGCCGAGAACAGTAGAAATCGGAATGGTTCGTTTCGGATCAATCACATCCCCTGCGGGAATCGTCGCTGATTCCATGCCCAAAAAAGCGAACATTGTGAGGGGTGCAAGCGCAGCGCTGGCGGCTAACAGCGATTCGCCGCTTGGATTAAATTCGCTCAAGTTCGATGTGTCGATAAAGAATAGTCCGACCACGGCAATGGCGGCGAACGGGACCAATTTTGTATAGGTGGCAACCTGAGCAAATAAGCCGGCTTCTTTGACGCCGCGCAGGTTCACGAGCACCACGGCCCAGATAGCGGCCAGTGTGAGCACGACAGCCATAGGGCGATTGTGCAGTGAAGGGAACAGATTCATCATCGCGCCAGCGAAGGCGACCGCTATGACAGGCAGGGAACTCCAAATTGAGATCCACAGTCCCCATGCAATGGTAAAGCCGGCGAAGTCGCCATAAGCGATGCGCGTGTAGGCATAGGGCCCACCAGTCGCCGGCGCTAGCTTCGCGAGCTTCGCAAAGGTGAGGCCAACGCAGATGGCGCCTGCCCCCATCACGACCCAAGCGAGAATTGCGAGATTGCCGTAGGGCGCCATCGCGGCTGGCGAAAGATAAAAGCCGGAGCCAACCATGTTGCCAATCACGATAGCGGTGCACGCCGAGAGGCCAAGGCTTTTGCTGGTAACTTGCCCGCTTTCTTTGTTAGGACTTTTTTGCTGCGAAGCTCGCATTGTCGCGACCCTCAACGTCGCGGAAACAATGCGGACCATGCGGTGTCGAGGGAAATGGTCCCGACCACTCGAGCATCACAGCCGTCTCTGAAACCGCTGCGAAACACGCATTCGTCGGCGCTCAGGTTTGTGTCCCAGTAGCGGACGTCGAACGTGAGCGATTTCCAATAGTAGGAGACACCGGCGGTCCAAGCGAACTGCTCGAAGGCATTCGGATCTTCGAAGAACTGGTACCCGGCGCCGGCATATAGGCCGACTTTTTTCCATAGCTTTACCCGCCCACCCCCTGCGACCCAGGTGCCGGTGAAGCCGCTTTGGTTGTAGTCGGGAGCGAAAAAAATGAGCCCGCGAAGGGTAAACTTGTCATCCTCGCCAAACGTATAGTCCGTTTTGGCGTAGATTTCCCCGTAGTCCGGACTCAAATCTTCCGGTGCATAGAAATAGTGCACGTAGCCGATGCTGGGTGACCATTTCGGACCGAGGAATTTCGGCTTGATCCCGCCGGCAACGTCGATCTCGGCGCCTTGGACCCCAGCGCCAAAGTCAACATCTGACGAGAACCATACGTTCACGATTGCATCGCCTAGGACTGGTCCTAGACCATAGCTAGGCTCGATGTACCCCTGAATTGCGGGATCGCTATCGCTTTGGGTTATGCCGCGGGATTGGTAATCGGTCGTGCCGGCGATGCCAATCGCCATGTCCAATTTGCCGGCCGCTGCCGTTGGTGGTGGAGGGGCAGTAGGCTCAATCTCATCTTCTCGTGCCGATGCGCCTCCCGCCCATAGTATGGTTGTCGCTACACCGAGTCCTCGAAGTAAGACTCCCCAGCCCTTCTTCATCGCCGCCCCCTGGTTCTTGGCCGCGTTCGATGGAGCTCAGGGCCCGCACTACATACGATTCGGGCTTGTCCAATGCGGCATGTTGAATCCATTACTGCGGCGGCTCACATGGAGCGCCAGCTAACTAATGATTGCGATTGACCAATAATCGTCGGGCACTCATCAGGGTGCCATCCCTCGGCCACTAGGACCAATCTGGTTGCAATCAGATTAGCACGCGTTGTACCATTTGTGATGCTCGATTGAGCGGATAAGCGGAATGGTCAGTCGACCGTGGCGCGGCAGCAACAGCGCGCCGCACTTTTCTGTAGCTAGCACTTCTCGATCCTCCTGCGCTTTTCCAAAGCCGAGGGCAGCAAGGTGGACGAACCGGCTTCCGCGAATTGCTCACCGGCACTCTGGTCGATCCAGATGCGCGGTCTTGGATTCGCCTTCGCATCAAATCAAACATTGTTGGACGTGCGACGGCTCGGTTTGTGCCCTGGGTCGATACATCGTGATGGTGAGCGCTGGAGAGGGGAGCAATCATGACCACCGCGCAGGAAACGTCTGGAGAGGCTTCGGCTCAATCACAGAAATTGACACTGCTGCCTCTCATCGCCCTGGTTGTCGGGTCGATGATCGGCGGCGGCGTCTTCAATCTTCCGTCCGATATGTCGCGTCACGCTTCGCCGGGCGCGATTCTGCTTGGCTGGATCATCACGGGCGTCGGCATGCTGATGCTCGCCTTCGTCTATCAAAGCCTCGCCGTACGAAAGCCGGAGCTCAATGCCGGTCCCTATGCATACGCCAAAGCGGGATTCGGCAGTTTCGTCGGCTTCAACAGCGCGTGGGGATACTGGTTGAGCGCCTTCCTGGGCAACGTCGCGTATGCGGTCGCGATATTCTCGGCGCTTTCCTATTTCTTTCCGGCTTTTGGTGACGGCAACAACCTTCCCTCGATCATCGGCGCATCCCTTTGTTTGTGGCTCATCTATGCGCTGGTCATGAAGGGCATCAAAGAGGCGGCCTTCGTCAACGTCATCACCACCATCGCCAAGCTCGTTCCGATTTTCCTTTTCATCCTGATCGCAATCATTGCCTTCAACTGGGACAAGTTTACCTTCAACTTCTGGGGGCAAGGCAATGCGGAAGGAACCGGCGGTCTCGGTTCAATCCTCCATCAAGTGAAAAGTACGATGCTGGTGACCCTATGGGTATTCATCGGCATAGAAGGAGCGAGCGTCTATTCAGCCCGCGCAGCCAGTCGGTCTGATGTCGGGCGCGCCACATTGATCGGATTCGCCGGAGCGCTTGGCATCTATGTGCTTGTTTCACTTCTTTCGACGGGCGTATTGAGCCAGTCGGAGTTGGCCGGCTTGAAGGTTCCCTCAATGGCGGGCGTGCTCGAGCCACTGGTCGGCGCCTGGGGTGCGGCCCTCATCAACCTCGGTCTTATGATTTCGGTGGGTGGCGCCTTCCTGTCCTGGACCCTTCTTTGTGCGGAAATTCCCTTTACGTGCGGCCGCGATGGGACGTTTCCGAAATGGTTTGGAGCAGAGAACGTGAACGGATCGCCAGCGAACGCGCTGCTGGCCACCACCATCCTGATACAACTGTTTTTGATCCTGAGTTTCTTTTCGAAGAACGCCTACCAGTTCTTCTACTTCATCGCCTCGGTGGCGATCCTGCCACCCTACGTTCTCTCGGGAGCCTATGCTCTGAAGCTCGCCTTGAGCGGCGAAGGTTACGGAGCCGACGACCGTAGCCGCAACTGGGACATCTTGGTTGGCGCGTTGGCGACTATTTATGGCCTGTGGCTCGTTTACGCGGCCGGGCTCAATTACCTGCTGATGTGTTCCGTTCTGTTCGCGCCCGGCATCCTCGTCTATGCCCAGGCGAGACGGGAACGTGATGAGGCTGTCTTTAAGGGGTTTGAGTTTATCCTCGCAATTCTCATCGTATTGCTTGCCGTCGTTGCGGCCTGTCTCATGTGGACCGGAAAGATCAGCCCACTGTGAACACCATAAAGCGGAAGACAAATACGACCCTCAGGGAGGTGAAGTATGGCTGAGTTAGGCGTTCATTCGGAAGTCGGCAAACTGCGGACCGTCATGGTTTGCAGACCCTCATTGGCGCATGAGCGTCTGACTCCGGGCAACTGCCACGATCTACTCTTCGATGACGTCATCTGGGTGCATGAAGCCCAGAAGGACCACTACGATTTCACATTGAAGATGAAGGAGCGCGGCGTCGAGGTCCTTGAACTCCACGATCTTCTTGCCGAGACCCTGGATGACCCGATTGCCCGCAAATTCGTGCTCGACCGGCGGATAACGGACAACGCCCTCGGCATTCAGAATGCTGCCTTGGTCCGGCCCTGGCTTAACGAATTGGAATCGGCTCAACTCGCCGCATTTCTGATTGGAGGGATCGCCATCTCCGACCTTCCCGACGCAACGACGAAGCGATTGTTGAGCGATGCATTTGGTGTGACCGACTTTGTGCTGCCGCCGATTCCCAACACCCTGTTTCAGCGAGATCCGTCGTGTTGGATCTATAATGGCGTAACTTGCAATCCCATGTTCTGGCCGGCCCGTCGGCCTGAGACGCTGCTGCAGCGAGCCATCTACAAGTTTCATCCGCGATTCAAGGGTGGAAAATTCAAGATCTGGTGGGGCGACTCCGATCAGGATTTCCAGAACGCCACTATGGAAGGCGGAGATGTCATGCCGATTGGCAAAGGCATCGTCCTCGTCGGCATGGGCGAGCGCACCACCTACCAAGCGGTGGGTCAGGTTGCGCGTGAGCTCTTCAAGAATAAAGCCGCGACGAGAGTGATCGGATGTCTCATGCCGAAGAGCCGGGCGGCCATGCATCTAGACACGGTGTTCAGTTTTTGCGATCGCGATCTTGTAACCGTATTTGCCGATGTCGTCAGTCAGATCAGGTGCTACCACATGCACCCAACTGGCGACGACGGTAGTTTTGAAGTTCGTCCGGATAAAGCGCCAATGCTCGATGTGGTGCGGGACGCGCTCGGACTCAATCAGCTCCGCACCGTCGCCACGGGCGGCGACGCTTACGAAGCCGAACGCGAGCAGTGGGACGACGGCAACAATGTCGTGGCATTAGAGCCGGGCGTGGTGGTCGCATACGACCGCAACACCTACACGAACACGCTGTTGCGTAAGGCGGGTGTTGAAGTGATCACGATAAGAGGTTCCGAACTCGGTCGCGGCCGTGGCGGAGGACATTGCATGACGTGTCCGGTTTCGCGGGATCCTGCCTATTAGTAGCAACACGGAAGTTTTAATGGGAGGAGAGTATGAGTCTCAATCTTCGCAATCGCTCGCTTCTGACAGTCCAAGACTATACGCCGCGCGAATTTCGCTATCTTCTCGATCTCGCCCGAGACCTGAAGCGCGCCAAATATGCGCGCACGGAACAGAAGCATCTGGACGGCAAGGAAATCTGCCTCATCTTCGAGAAAACATCGACCCGCACCCGCTGCGCGTTCGAGGTGGCCTGTTACGATCAGGGGGCCAATGTCACCTACCTTGATCCATCAGGTTCGCAGATCGGTCACAAAGAGTCGTTCAAGGATACGGCGCGCGTGCTGGGGCGCATGTATGACGCCATCGAGTACCGTGGCTCGGCCCAGAAGGGCGTGGAAACGCTCGCCAAATACGCCGGCGTTCCCGTATATAACGGGCTTACTGACGAGTATCATCCAACACAGATGATCGCTGACGTGCTCACCATGCGCGAGAATAGCGATAAGCCGATCACGGACATCAAATACGCCTATGTCGGCGACACGCGGTCGAACATGGGACATTCATTGATGATCGTCGGCTGCCTTATGGGCATGGATGTGCGAATCTGCGGCCCCAAATCGTTGTGGCCTTCCGACAACTACCGCAAAGTCGCAGAAGATCTTGCTGCGAAATCCGGAGCGCGGTTGCTCGTCAATGACGACCCATCCGCTGCGGTCAAGGGCGTCGACTTCATTCACACCGATGTCTGGGTGTCGATGGGTGAGCCCAAAGACGTGTGGAAGGAACGTATCAAACTGCTCACGCCCTACCAGGTCAACCCGGCGCTCATCAAGGCCGCCGGCAATCCGCAGGTTAAGTTTATGCACTGCCTGCCAGCGTTCCACGATACTGAAACAGTTCTCGGAAAGCAGATCGCGGAGGACTACGGGATGTCGAACGGTCTCGAGGTCACCAATGACGTTTTCGAGTCTGAGGCCAACATTGCCTTCGAGCAAGCCGAGAATCGCATGCACACGATTAAGGCTCTCCTCGTCGCGACCCTAGGAGACTAGCTATGAGGATCGTTGTCGCTCTCGGCGGAAACGCGCTGCTGCGGCGCGGCCAGCCAATGACGGCCGAAGCTCAGCGCGCCAATGTGAAGACCGCTGCTGTTGCACTTGCCGAAATCCAGCCCGGCAATGAACTCGTAATCACGCACGGCAATGGACCACAAGTCGGCCTCCTGGCGCTTCAAAGTGCGGCCTACAAACCTGATGAAGCTTATCCGCTCGACGTTCTCGGCGCAGAGACGGAAGGAATGATCGGCTACATGATTGAACAAGAGCTCGGTAATCTTTTACCCTTTGAGGTGCCCTTCGCTACTATGCTGACAATGGTTGAGGTCGATCGTGATGATCCTGGTTTCAAAGATCCGACGAAGTTCGTTGGACCTGTGTATTCCGAGGCCGAGTCAAAGTCCCTGGCGACCGAAAAGGGTTGGACAATGAAGAGGGACGGCGACAAGTGGCGCCGCGTTGTGGCCTCTCCTCTGCCCAAGCGGATATTCGAGATCCGCCCGATGAAATGGCTGCTTGAGAAAGGAACCGTCGTCATTGCAGCCGGAGGCGGCGGCATTCCGACTGTGTATGAACCCAAGCGCGTCCTACGCGGCGTCGAAGCTGTCATTGACAAGGATCTTTGTTCTGAACTTCTCGCCCGAGAACTCGAGGCCGACGTCTTCATCATGGCGACGGACGCGGATGCGGTATTCCTGGATTGGGGACAACCCACTGCGAAGGCGTTTAGGAGGGCCAGTCCAAAGGCAATGCGGGAATTTAGCTTTCCCGCCGGCTCCATGGGCCCAAAGGTCGAAGCTGCGTGTCATTTTGCAGAGGCAACTGGCAAGCGGGCCGCGATTGGAGCTCTTAAGGATTTGAAGTCGATGTTATGCGGGGAGGCGGGCACTACGGTTGATGCGAACGCGTCATCCATTCAGTGGGCTGCTTAGCGCGTTTAAGTCTGTCGGGAGCATGATCCCCACGACGGCGAGGGACGGGTCGGCAACTAGACGCCTGAGAATTAAAATCGTGATATGGCGACTGCGAGGTAGTCTCTCAGCCCTGGCCGCAAATCGACGTTTCGGCCGCCAGATGCTCGATAGGAGAAAGCGAGTCTTCGTTGGATTTTTCGATTATCGATTTGGAGCTTGTGACTAAGCTGCTTCTGCTCTTGCTTATCGGAATGGGTCCGAAGATTGCGCTCGTGCCCTTTCTCGAGAAAACAAAGCACTTCGACGCAGAGACGCAGCGGGCCGTAGGCCGACGGATGGTGGTGACGGCGGTAGTCACGGCCCTGGTCCTATTCGCCTTGGGAGGCTTGCTCATGCGCCTCCTGCACATCAGCGGCGGTGCCGTTGCGGTTGCTGGGGGACTCATACTGGCGATCCTGGCGATCAACATGGTGTCCGGACCCGGCAAAAAGCCCGCGGAGGAAATTGGTGTTCACGAGACCCCAGAGCAAATGGCGGTCTACCCGCTGGCGGTGCCGTATCTGCTGAACCCGGTCGGCATCACTATATTGATCATTGCGTCTGACGAGGTTGTCTCCTTCGCGAGCATCGGATTGGTATTGGGGCTCGTGCTATTGGTTGGCGCATTCGACTATTTGATCTTTGCTAACATCGACAAGCTGTCAAAACGCCTAAATCCGACCGGTCTGGTTATCTCGGAGGTTGTGTTCGGGATTCTGTTGACTGCGGTTGCGGTGCAGTTAACGGTCAGCGGACTCGTCCGACTCAACATCATCGCGCCGGGCGCCACGCACTAACAAATGAGCGTGGAAATGGCTGTGAATGACACCAAGAATGAAAAGACCCCGCGCGATCCCGTTAGGCAGTGGACGCTGATCGTACTCGGCCTGATCGTCGTTCTATTTTTCTATTCGATATTCGCTGATCGGCTCACACCTTACACGTCGCAAGCTACCGTCCAAGCCTTCGTGGTGCGGATGGCCCCGGAAGTTGCTGGCCGCGTGATCGAGGTGAATGTTACCGACAATCAGAGGGTGAAGGGTGGTGATGTACTGTTCCGCCTTGACCCGCAGCCGTTTGAGCTTGCCCTTCAACAGGCAGAGGCCAAATTGGCGGGTGTCGGTCAATCAATAGGCGCCAGCACCGCCGCGGTTAGTTCAGCACAGGAACGCCTCATCGAGGCCAAAGCCAAACGCGACAACGTGCGTGAACAAGCAAGCCGCGTCCTACAGCTTGTCGAAAAGGGAGTCTACCCAAAGGCCAGGGCCGATACGGCTAACAAGGAGCTCGAAGTCGCCGAAAGCGAGGTGCGCGAGGCAGAGTCTGAGGTCGAGAAGGCCCGCCAGGAGCTAGGTCCGCAAGGAAACGACAATCCGCAATTTCGCGAGGCCTTGGCTGCCGCTGAGCAGGCCAAGCTCAATCTAGTTCGGACGACGGTTCTCGCCCCCTCCGACGGCGTCATCACGAACCTGCAACTGACCAACGGCGAATTTGTTGCCGCTGGTGAGGCGACACTAACTTTCATTGATACCCGCGACGTCTGGCTCAACGCGAATTTTCGCGAGAACAGTCTGGAGAAGGTCAAGCCGGGTCATCCGGTGGAGCTTGTTCTCGACATTCTCCCCGGGCGCATTTTCGCCGCCAAAGTGCAAAGCATCAGCTGGGGGGTATCGCAAGGATCAATTGACCCCGACACGGGTTTGCCGAAGATCAATGAGTCGACAGGATTGGTTCGCAATCCACAACGCTTCACCGTTAAGATCGAACCCAACCGAAAAGACTATGTCCCGGGCGGCGCGCTTTATGGCTCTCAGGCCAACGTGATTATCTATGCAACCGACAATGCCGTCGTGAATGCCATTGGAGCGTTCTGGATAAGGCTCGTAGCTATCCTGACCTATGCCAGTTAACGCCGCCCCCTAACCCGGCCCAGGCTGACGATGCACACGAGTGCCATGCGCGGCCTCAGCTCTGTTGCCATCATGGCGGTCGCCTGTACTTTCGGTGCTTGGTAACGGCGCACGCTCTCGGACACCTCGCCCAACACATTGCGCGTCTCGTGCGCGCGCTTCTGTCGTAAAACATCGCCACGATCTTCTAGATCATGTAGCCGCTTTCCAAAAAAAAAGAAAACCGACATACGCAAGGCCCGCTCCTCTCGACCTTAGTATTTCCGCTCGATCCACCGCCGGTTCTTGATCGTGCTCTCGTCATCGTAGGC
>Ga0157376_10003635_pt1 | contig 10641 bp, 14 predicted proteins | sample M45metaG_FD_121801 | JGI IMG/M metagenome (GOLD analysis project Ga0157376, IMG submission 121801) | Miscanthus rhizosphere microbial communities from Kellogg Biological Station, Michigan, USA - M4-5 metaG | ecosystem: Host-associated > Plants > Roots > Rhizosphere > Soil | place: USA: Michigan... | reverse complement strand
TCCGCGTGTCCAGCGAGTCCGCCACACTCACCAACGATACGCCGCGCCGTTCGAAGCGCTTCAGGAGTTCGGCGAGATCCGCCACGCTTCGGGTCAGCCGGTCCAGCTTCGCGATGATGACGACGTCCACGGCGCCGGCGTCCACCAGCGAGAGAAGGCGCTCCATGCCCGGACGCTTCAGTGACTTTGCGGACTCGCCCGCATCGACGATGGCTTCCGCCAGGTCCGCACCCTGCACCACTGCCATGGCGCGGATCTTCGCCTCCTGCGCCTCGAGCGAAACGCCGGAGTCCGCCTGCTTCTCTGTGCTCACCCTGATGTAGCCGATTGCCTTCATGTATTCATGATACTTGACTAGAGCGGTACTGTCAAGATAATATGAAAGACGATGGCAAAAAAGAATCCGGCAGCTGTTGCCCTGGGACGCTTGGGCGGAAAGAAAGGCGGGAAAGCCCGCATGGAGTCCATGACGACGGAAGAGCGTCAGGAGTTCGCCCGGTCAGGCGGGAACGTCGGAGGAAAGGCGCGCGCGGCCAAGCTCAGCCCGGCGCGGCGGAAAGCGATTGCGCGGGCGGCAGCGGCCGCGCGGTGGGGGAAGCGTAAGTAAATGCCAGGCTGGATGCCTTGGCACTAATCACTTTTCCTTCAGCAACGCCTGATGCAGAAGGGATTTGAGGTACGTTTGGTATGCGAGGCCCTTCCGCTCGGCCTGGGCCTTGGCGATTTCGATGTCCGAGAGCCACAACCGGATGGTGATGGGCCGCGATTCCTGTTGAAGCTGGACAGCCCGCTCGGCGATCGACATCCCTGGCGCAACACGCTTGGCCTTCCCGCTGCGGATTCGCTTGGCCGCCGCTAAATCGAGTTCGTGGCGGCGTTCAAAATACTGTTCCGGATCTTTCGTCGTCTTGGTTTTCATGGGGCGATTCTCTCTTTCCATGCTTTCGTGGCGAGTGGCCCTGCCTTGAACGCGGTGATGGCACGAACCTGTTGGTTTCGCATCGTCCAGACCAGGTACAGGAGGCGTCCGGCGTTGGTTGCTCCCACGGTGTGATACCGCAGTTCGCCCTCGACCTCCTCGCATTCCAAATCAACCGCCTGGCCGATCATCGCCTGTTCAAATTCCTCTGGGGATACGCCGTGCCGCTGCAAGTGTTCGGTGTTAGCGGCGTCCCATTGGAAAGCGTCCATCTATTTACAGTGTACATACAATAAGTGTACGGACAAAGCATCGCGGAGATACCGGAGGCGGCCCGGCCGGAGAATCCGCAAAGTCATATTTGGTTCTGATTCACTTGGGCCCTGGGGTGGACGAATTTTATTCCGCCCGGCGGAACGGTGGGGGGGCGGGGCCGAGGCGGCGGAAGAGAACATCGGTTATACCTCGCTTGCCGTGAAGCTTGGGCAAGGGTAATTAGCGCGATCTTGTCATGCAACGGAACCGTCACATGACAAACTACCCGCTGTCCGGTCTCATTTGGTGAGTGGGAGGGAGCCTGAATTGACATCTAACGACTACGCGAGATTGGCCGGGATAGCCGCCAGGATGGCGGCGGAAGTAGATCCCGGCGCCGACAAAAACGCAGACTTTTATCACGGCCGCAAGGTGGCCTACAGTTTTCTGTGCCAAGCCTCCAAGGCACTCCACAATCTCGTGGAGAGGGCTGGCGCACTCGAGTCTGAACGGAAGTCGGCGCGGCGGCCGCAGGATCGCGAATCCCCTACGGACGCCTGACTCGTGCACTCCGCGTCATGGCCGCGCTCGGGTCGCGACGCCAATGCGGCGATTTTCAGCCTGGTTGACGCTGAATAAGCTCTTCTTTACCCCCGAGCAGGCTTGCGGACTACTCGGCGATGGAATATTGTAGCTATGTTCCTGTTTTTCTGCGTGAGTGGAAGGGTTGGAGATGTTGCGAGGCGAATAAAATACCACCCGCGGCCGCGGAGGAATCGTGCGCCCACACGCGGCGTGCCCGATCCGCAGGCCAGAACCGAACCGGACTCGGAGCCGGTAAAGTCTCTTCAACCTGGGCGGCCACAAGGAAAAATTTTAGGACTGCAGCATCGCCGCCGGGCCGGCGCCAACTCAGAATAGTCCGCACTCTTTATCGCGCTGAATTTCTATGCCCGAGCAGCAGGCTGCATACATCCGCGGCCGCGGAGGAGCGTGCGCCCATACGCGGCGTGCCCGATCCGCAGGCCAGAACCGAACCGGACTCGGAACCGGATGAGATTTCGTTGTTCTTGACGTCGGGCCTACCCCTACCTGCGTGCCTCCGGCGCTTGTCAGCATAAGCCCATAAACCGAAAGAACACTACGCCATATTTATCAACTTGTTTTTTTTGGCCGGCACCGTGTTCCTGCGGCGCCGGCCCTTGAAAAGGTTGGTTGTGATGCGATCGAACAGTTCAATCGTACCGCAAAGTATAGCGCCCGCTACGTCTACCCGGCTCATTTCGGTGTATTTCGACGCGCTGGGCAAAATTCCTAACAATCCGATCGGAATTCATCCATGGGAGGTGTCATGAAACGAAGGTCCGCACCTCTTGATGATCTCCACCAAGAATTACTTTCCTGGTTGGACGACCTGGACCGCCCCTGGGCTCGCTGCGTGCGCGGCGCCGTCAACGGTCTGTACGGGATGCACTGCCGCATACTCCTCTCGGTAATCCAGCTTTGCTGCAAGCACGGAAGGAGAAAGTTCGCATGAGCACGGCCAGCAGTGTACGCGAATTCCACATCGGCAACTCGGGGTCCGAGGAAAGAAGCGCATGAAGAACACCGATCCACCACTTTCACCCGCCGAAAGCCTCCGCTACTACAAGCTCAAGGTGCCTAAGCTCCACAAGAGTGGCAGTGAGTTGCGCGCACCATGCCCGATTCACCATGGCAAGCGCGACTCGTTTTCCGTGAACCCTCAGACCGGCGCGTGGTTTTGCCATTCGGGCTGTCAGCGTGGTGGCGGCGCCTTTGATTTTGAGGCCGCTGTGAGCGGGGTCGATTTCAAGCACGCGCACGAAGAGGTCCTTCGCATCGTAGGGCGCACGCACTCCTCGAACGGAACAGCCAAACGCGCTGCCGCTGAATACAACTACGTCGATGAGAAGGGCAAGGTTCTTTTTCAGTGTGTGCGCTACGTCCCGAAGGACTTTCGTCAACGCCGGCCGAACGGCCACGGGGGTTGGATCTGGAATCTCGAGGGTGTTCGGCTGGTGTTGTACCGCCTGCCTGCCGTGATGGCCTCGCCCAGCGTGTTAGTGGCCGAAGGCGAGAAGGACGCCGAGGCGTTGTCAGCACTCGGATTCACCGCGACATGCAATCCAATGGGCGCCGGCAAATGGCGCGGGGAATATGCCGAGATGTTACGCGCGAAGGAAGTCTTCGTCATCCCTGACGCCGACGAACCTGGACGGAAGCACGCGGCAGCGGTACTGCGCTCCCTCAAGGGCATTGCCCGTTCGGTGAAGCTGCTACCGCTACCCGGTGCTAAGGACGCTAGCGAGTGGATTGAACGTGGCGGCACGCGCGAGGCGCTCACCCAGCTGGTGGAGCAATCGGCGCCGGGGAAGGTTGGCCCCGGCCAAGACTCCAATGGTCACGCCGCGGCTGCGGGTGCCCCTTCAGTCGAGAGGAACCCGCACTTCACGGTGAAGGACAGCGGTGTCTTTCACCAGGACGGCACGCTTGTATGCAGTCCACTCCTGGTGACGGCATATGCGAGAAACGGCGATAGCCAATGCTGGGGCCGGCTTCTGGAGTGGCAAGACGATGACGGGCGCCCGCACTCATGGAATATGCCGATGGAGATGTTGGCCGGCGAAGGGGCCGAGTTGCGGGGAGTTCTACTCGGCGGCGGAGTCACGATCAACCACAAGGCGCGAAATCTGCTGCCCTGGTATATCCAGAGCGAGCGGCCGGCGCGGCGTGTGATCGCTGCCGAGCATCTCGGCTGGCACAACCGGACGTTCGTATTTCCGGACAGTTCGATTCCGGAAGATGCTTCCGAACCGGTGCTCTACCAGAGTCCGGGGCGGACCCAGCACTTCTATCACGTGCGGGGAAGTCTCGAGGAATGGCGCGTTGCCATAGGCCGGCGCTGTGCCGCCAATTCGCGGCTGGTATTCTCCGTCTCCTGCGCATTCGCCGGCCCGCTGTTGCGGCCGCTGGGAGCCGAGGGCGGAGGCTTTCACTTGAATGGAATCTCATCATCGGGCAAAACGACAACACAATGGGTTGCGGGATCTGTATGCGGCGGCGGCCTTGATGGCCAGAGTTTCAAACGCACCTGGCGATCGACGCAAAACGCCCTCGAGGCCACCGCTGAAATGCACAATGACGGCTTGTTGTTGCTCGATGAGATGCGCGAAGTTGGCGATGCAAGGGAGCTTGATTCGACCATCTATATGCTCAGCAACGGCGCCGGCCGAGGCCGCATGACCAAAGCCATCACCCTACGGCGGCCGCTTTCCTGGAGACTGCTGTTCCTGTCCACGGGCGAAGTGACCCTGAACGAGCATGTGGCGACGGCAGGGGGCAAAACCAAGGGCGGGGCCGCAGTGCGGTTGTTGAATATCCCGGCCGATGCTAAAGCGGGGCTGGGCGCCTTCGAATGTCTGCACGCCGCCGAGAGTCCGCGTGTGTTCGCGGAAGAATTGCGAGACGCTGCGACCCGGACATTTGGCAGCCCCCTGCGCGAATTCATCCGGCGATTCAGCCTGGACTGGGATAACGAACTGGAACAGGCAAAGCGGGATGTAGCCGAGTTCGTGCGGAAGTTCTGCCCGCCAGGCGCGGCGGCCGAGGTTGGTCGGGGGCTTGGCCGTTTTGCCCTCGTCGCTGCCGCGGGTGAGATGGCGACTCGTTTTGGCATCACAGGTTGGAAACCATCGGAGGCTCGACGCGCTGCTCTGCGTTGCTTCCAGGATTGGGTGGAAGATCGCGGCGGTGTCGGCCAGGCGGACGTCGAGGCCGGAGTCCGACAAGTGCGAGCCTTCATTGCCGCTAAAGGATCGAGCCGTTTTCAATCCGTAGTTCAGGAGTTCGACCCTCGGGGCAACGAATTACGAGAACGAATCCATGAACGCGCGGGATTCTGGAAAGAGGAAGACGGCGAACGGTTCTACCTGATCTTCACCGACGTGTTCACGGATGAGGTCTGCAGCGGTTTCAATTCCCAGATGGTGCTCGAGGAACTCGAGAGGAGAAATCTTTTGGTTAAAGGCGACGGCCGGAACCTCGCGAAGAGAGAGACCGTGCCACATGAGGGAAGGCTTCGCTTTTACGTGATCCGTGCGGCGATTCTCGGTACATGAGCCCACTGTGATTAGATTTCCTTATGTTTTATGTCGGACATGTCGGACAGTCGGACAGACATTTATAAACGATTGATTTATAAGCTATTTACGAACAATAAAAGTGTCCGACACGTTTGTCCGACATTCCGGATGTCGGACAGATAGCCGTCTTGTCGGACACTTGTCGGACACATGTCGGACAGAATAAGGTGAATATTTTCTATGTTTTACACGGATTGTCCGACTGTCCGACCTGTCCGACATGTTTTTCGCCAAAGCTAAAATCATGTGGATATCGATCGTCAGCGCACCCCACGCAAGGTGGAAGCTACGAAGCGCAAATGGAACGCGCGACGGGCGTTTATGCTGAATCTCCGAACCAACACGAGAGTGCGCATCTCGGCCGCGTGCCAGGGCGCCGTGATCGGCCGCGTGGAGGATATCCGGCCGCCTGCGGAAATGCCGGATCTCGCTGGATTCTCCGATCGAGGCGAGTTTGCGCCTCGTCAGATCATGCTCGACTGGGGCGTGACGCGCGTCGCGATGATCAGCTATCACGCGAACCGAGAGTTGGACCTCATGTTCGCTGCGCTTGAAGTAGACGGTGAATGGTACGACCTGCAGCGCCAGCACTTGACGCTTGAGGTGGTCGGACACGAGGGATTGTGATGGCGCTGACTAGCCGGAAACCCATGCACGACGACCTGGGTGGTTGTCCGCCCGGCCCAAGGGCCCTAAGCAAAAGTCCCTGACCCCTTCGGGGGCGGTCGGGCGGCGCGCCTTTTTTGGTGCGACAAACGTCGCTGCTGCTTAGGTTGGGGCGTTAATTGGAGAGAGACACTTATGCAGATCAAAATCGTGAATTATTCGGCAAGCGTTCGTAGTGATGTGCAGGCGTTCATCGACCTCGAGCTCAACGGCTGGCTGCGCCTCAACGGTATCCATTTCAAGCGGGACGGCACACTGCTAAGTGCGCAACTCACGCCCACGCGGCACGGGCGCCGCATCTTCCTGCCGGCGCTCGAAGTGTTGGATGCGGATCTACGCGGGTTGATGACGGCGGAGATCCTGGCCGCGATTCACACGCACATGGAAAGCCTGCCGCCAGAAACGCGCGTTAGGCCGCCGCGGCCCAGTGCGTCGCGTGACGAGCAGGCCGTCAACGTGCAGCGGGCGCCGGAAAGGCCGCCCGCTGCGCTGCACGCTCAGCCCGCCCGTGCGATCCCGGTGCCGACCCCGTGGAAACCAACAACAGAGAAGGCAAAAGCGAAAACACTGGCTCCACCACTCCGGCTGCTGGCAAATCTTCCGCGCTCGGCCAGGTCTGACAAAAGGGAGATGACGGATTTGAAATGAGAGGTGTGCCAATGGGTAACGTAGCAAAACCCAGGCTTTGTCCTGGTTGCGGATTGAAGCGGAGGCGAGGGCTCTGCGCAGCGTGCCGGGCCGCGCAGGGTGAACTGGCAGAAGACAAAACCGATGGGCGTCACTCGCAGCACCGGTGCCGTGAGATCGCCACATCCGCCCCGGCGATCAGCAGACTCTGGAGAGACTATTGCGCAGCGATATACGGCGATGCCCCCCCGCCCTACGATGTGGAGTGGTGGTTCTACTGCGGGGCAACGTGCTTGCTGGATGCGCTCGGAGCGTTGTCCGCGGCTACGCCTTTCCCCGGTAATCCCGAAACAGACCAGGCGGCATCTGAGAATCTCCACCGTTTAATAAACGAGATCCGCAGCGACTTCAGGCGGATTCAAATGAGATCGCCCCGCGCTGAGCCGCGGCGGGACTTGGGGCCGAATTGAGGTGCCGAAAATAAAGCGGAGACACAGTACTGTGTCTCCGCTTGTCCGGAAACTGCGAAAGCGCGAATGGTGCTTCCTCCGTTGATCCCGCCGCTTCCAGGGCGATAACATCAGCCCCATGGGTATTTCAAAGGCGCCGCAAGAAGGCCAGCCGGAGATCCTGAGCCGGCCGACGAAGAAAAAGACCGAACTCCGCGTCCGCAGGTTTATCGAGAATTACGCTCGAACCGGCAACGTGAGCGCCGCGGCCAAGGCCGCCAGGACAAGCCCCTGGAAGCACTACCACCGGTTGAAGAATGATCCCGTATATCGCGACATGTTTGAACAGGCGCAAGATCAAATCGGGCAGGAGCTCGAAGACCTGGCGATAGACCGGGTGCGGAATGGCGTCAAGCGGCAGCTCTTCTGGCGCGATAAACCGCGGCGGCAGCGCGGCCGGCTCGTCTACGAGACTGTCTACGACACCGCGCTGCACATCACCCTGCTCAAACGCTTCAAACCGGCGGCCTACCGCGAGCACCAGGCGGTGGAGGTCTCCGGCAGTATCGACCTGGTCCAACGGCTCGAGCAGGCGCGCGCGCGCCTGCTCGCGATCAAGCGCGAGGAAGACGAGAAGAAGAGCGGCTGATTTTGCAATTGGAATGCGCCAACCCCCTGTGTTTATTGGCCAAAACTCACAAACAGGTGGTTTTCAGAGCCATTTTGTGTGTGATTTGTGTGATTTGAGGTGGGCCTTGTCCAGAAAATCTGGAATGTCCGGAATGTCCAAGATCTGTAGAATCTACGGTGTAAAGGATATTTCTATCCCTAATTCCTTGTGGGTTAGGGCGACTGGAACGCGGACTGCCGAGTGTGTTAAATTCGCCTTGCCAACACATGATAACACGGCTTATCATGTGTGCAGTGGAACCCAATATTGTGCCCGTTTCGAGCGCCCTTCAGCACCAGGCGGACAGCGACGAAAAGCTGATTCAGCTGTGGCTCCACGGCAAGGCGAAGCATAGCCGGCGCGCCTATGCGCTCGACATCGAGCGCTTCCGGGCGTTTATACCGAAGCCGTTGCCGGCCGTGACGCTGGAAGACCTCCAACGGTTCGCGGACTCCCTGGGCGAACTCGCCCCCGCCTCACAGAAGCGCACCCTGGCGAGCTTAAAGAGCCTGCTGTCGTTCGGCATGAAGATTGGATACGTCCGGTTTAACGTGGGCGCCGCGCTGATGCTCAAACGGCCCAAGAATACCCTGGCCGAGCGGATCCTGGCCCATGAGGACGTGATGCGCATCATCGATCGGGAAGACAAACCGCGCAACCACGCAATTCTGCGGTTTCTTTACGAGAGCGGCGCCCGCGTGTCAGAACTCTGCAATTTGAAGTGGCGCGACGTTCAGCCGCGCGAGAACGGCGCCCAGGCGACCCTCTTCGGCAAAGGCGACAAGACCCGGCACGTCTTGGTTTCCCGACGACTGTACGGCCAGCTTACTCGCATGCGTGGCGATGCCGGCCCCGACGCGCCGGTCTTTCCGAGCAAGACCGGCAAGCCCCTCGACCAGCCGGCCCTGTTCCGAATGATTCGGGCCTCCACGAAACGCGCGGGACTCGAACAGGCCGTGTCGCCACATTGGTTCCGGCACGCCTGCGCATCCAATAGCCTCGACAATGGCGCGCCGATTTCGCTGGTGAAGGAGCAGCTCGGCCATTCGAGCTTGGAAATCACCAGCGTCTACACCCACGCCAGGCCAGCGGACGGCCTGTTCAAATATCTGCGATAGGATCCATCTGACCAATTCCTGGTGGGAATTTCACCAGGGCCTGATGCCTCAACAGGGCCCGGTCCGCGATTCGATTCTGGGGCCCCAGTACGGCCTTCCAGGCCCCGAAAGGACGAAGATGCCTGAAGCGAAGATGGACCAGAAGAATCCCCAAACAGTACTGTTTGGGGAACGGCAAAAGCCGAAAACTCACAAGCCTGCTTGCCTCTGCTGGCGATGCGGCCGCGTCCCCCAGGCGCCGGAAGCGTCGGTAAGCACTCTTGCCGAAACGTTGCGGAATTCGCGCGCGCCGGGCGGTCCACCGCACTGAAGATCGCCGTGTTGGTGCCAATACTCAGGACGCGCCCAGTTCTCTTCGGTAACCGTTTGTCAGATCGCGGTCGTGATACAACCGGGTCACCGCTCAGATGTACCATGTGCGAACAAAACAAGCTGTTCTACTTGCTTTGTTCGCGCATTGACGGCGTTCACCACGCTGAAAATCGCAGTGTTCACGCCGATGCCGAGCGCAAGGACAAGGCGGCCTTGAGCCTTATCGTGGTCCCCTGGCAGCCTTCCACTCCCGCACCCGGCCGGCGCGGATCTTCCAGCGTTGATCGCCGGCACGAACCTCGATCACGGCATCGGATTTCCACCACCAGAGTTTGGCCCAATTTTGCGCGGCCTGGTCCACGGCGTCGAACAGGCTCGAGGCTTGCACGTCGAGCGAATACGTCTGGCCGTCCTGGCCGATGATTGACACACTGCAGTCCATCATTCCGCGATCACTCAGCGCCGCCCGGCGACGTCAGATCGAGCCGGCCTTTTCCGGCCACGGGTCTCCCGCTGCATGGGCTTCGGTTTGGGAAGCGGCGAGACGCCATCCATTCCCAGGCATTGAGGGCACGTCGCAAGGTAGCTGGCGTTGTTGACTTCCTGCTCGGGAGGCGGGAACGGAGCCCTGCCGATGCGTAAGACCTCGGGGAGGCTATACGTGTACCATGCCTCCCTGTAGCCGCTCCGGTGGGGCCGCAGCACAACTCCTGAGATGCGGCCGTCCTCACGTACTTTGGTGACCAAAAGCAAGCTTGTTTGCCAGTGCGGGTCCGCGCCTGGCCGCAGTTGCACCAGGTCGCCGACGCTGACCGCATCCCCCGATTCGTAGCGCGCCACGCCTGGCGGCGGTTCGTGGTTCATCGACGATGACATACCGTGGAGCCGCGACTGGCGAGTCGCGGTAATCGCATCCAAGTCACGTCGGGCCACGCGGTAGCCACCGGCGGGCCCTACGCTGACGTCGAGGGCGCCGAGGCGTCCGGCCCGGATCTGGAGCTCCAGGTAATCTCCTGGCAGGCCCGAGTATACGGCTGCCTCCTCGAGAGTGAGCCAGGGCGGGTCGGGCGCCTGAGGTGCGATACCCCGGCGATTCTCTATGACGCGGGCCACGTCCGCGGCCAAGAAAGCCGTTTGCCAGCGCTTCGTCACCGGATCCCGCACATAGCCGCGTTTGATCAGTCCGGAGGCTGCCAGCTCGATGACACGCCGGACGCTCAAACCGAGCCTTTCCGCAGCGGCGGTCTTGCTCACGTAGTCCGTTAGAGATTGTGGCGTAGAGTCGGGCTCCGGAGGTGCGGAATCCCTGCGGCTCTCCACCAACCGATCCAGGTCCGCAGCCAGGAAGACCGTCTGCCGGCGTTTGGTCGCCGGGTCGAGCACGGTGTGCCGCTGGAGCAGGCCACGAGCGGACAACTCGAGCACGCGGCGGACGCTCAGGCCGAGCCGTTCCGCGGCCGAG
>Ga0157376_10003634_pt1 | contig 10643 bp, 9 predicted proteins | sample M45metaG_FD_121801 | JGI IMG/M metagenome (GOLD analysis project Ga0157376, IMG submission 121801) | Miscanthus rhizosphere microbial communities from Kellogg Biological Station, Michigan, USA - M4-5 metaG | ecosystem: Host-associated > Plants > Roots > Rhizosphere > Soil | place: USA: Michigan... | reverse complement strand
GGGCAAATTACCAGCAATTTTTTTATGCCTTCCCCGGGCATTTCTTCAAAACGGATGTCTGTAAATGGTTGCAACCAGCCTTTTCCCAGTCTGGATTGAAAAGACACACTGTATTTCTCCGCGGGTAGGTTTAGCCGCTCCACTATTTTACGGGTAGTAGTAAATACCTGATGACGGTAACAATGTGCATGTGCTGCCGAGGGCGTATTGCAGCAATCGGGCGTATTTAAGCAATGGTTGCCGGTAGTATCGCTTTTTTTGATATGCCTTTCAGGTATGCCATGATAGCTGAATAAAATATGATCAAAGTCGCGCTGCAAATAGGGCTGCATATTGGCCACCATGGCATCCAGGTAATCCGGGTTATCAAAAAAAGGTTTGATAGTGACTATTTTAAAAGGGTATTTCTTCTTTTTATAAGTCTCCATGGTATATTCCACGGCGGTTTCATAGCTGGACATAGCATAATGCGGGTAAAGTGGCACCAGTATCACTTCTTCAAGACCAGGTTCCTTGGCAAGCAATTCTTCAAAAGCCGCTGCCGGCGTGGGATTGCCATAACGCATGCTAATAACTACTTTTTCTTCCACCGCATTTTGCAATGCCTGTTGCAATTGTTTGGTGAGCACTACCAGTGGGGAGCCTTCTTTTGTCCAGATGGTCTCATACGCTGCTGCCGATTTAGCGGCCCGGAATGGTACAATCAAACCTTTTACCAGCAAGGTTCTGGACAGGTAAGGATAATCAATTACCCTTTCATCCATTAAGAATTCTTTCAGGTAACGGGTTACGTCTTTCACCCCGGTAGAATCGGGCGAACCCAGATTCATAAGAATCACCCCTCTTTTTACTGCCATAGCTTACAAAATGTTTGCAAATGTAACCACTCTCTTACTGAAAACTTCACAGAATAGCCCTAAGAATATACTGATTACGGTTAGATTTGTCAATAACACATCTCATCCTAAAAAATGACAGTCTAATGACATTGATTTTCGTTTTTTGGTAGTCGCTAAGTTAATTTCGCCGTACTGAAAACAGAAACTGTTTACATGAAAGGAAATGACCATAATGATATTTTGAATTTCTGTATAGCGGGTATCAACTACAAAAAGACCGATGCTTCGCGGCGTGGAGGATTTGCTATTGGCACTGATCAATACAATGAAATACTAGAACAGGCCCCGCTGTATGGCCTTCGCGATGTATTCATTCTTTCCACCTGCAACCGCACCGAGATTTATGGTATAACGGATAATGTACAACAACTCATAGCACTGCTTTGTACCCAAACAGCCGGTAATGCCAGTACATTTAATGAAATGGCTTATATTAAAAGAGGTCACCACGCAGTAGAACATTTGTTTAATGTGGCAGCTGGCCTTGATTCCCAGATATTGGGTGACTACGAAATTATAGGACAGCTAAAACAATCTGTAAAAACTGCCAGGGCAAAAGGGTTTATTGGTGCCACCACAGACAGGCTGGTAAACGCCGTATTACAATCTTCAAAAGCGATAAAAAATCAGACTGCATTGAGCGGTGGTACTGTCTCTGTATCATTTGCCGCTGTGCAGTATATAAAAGAGAAAATAAACAACACAGCAGATAAAAAAATTATATTGCTGGGCACAGGTAAAATTGGCCGCAATACCTGCAAAAACATGGTTGATTATCTTCAGACCACCAATATCACGCTTATCAACCGCACACCCGAAAAAGCGAAAGGGCTTGCAAATGAATTGGGTTTGCAGTACGCTCCCGCAACTGAATTGGCAGCACAGATTGCCCAGGCTGATATTATTTTGGTAGCAACCAACGCTGCGGAACCAGTTATACTAACTTCTCACTTGCGCGGCGGGGGATCGAAACTGATTATTGATTTATCCATTCCCTATAACGTTGAAGCAGCAGCGCAGCAATTGCCGGGTATAACACTGGTAAACGTAGATGATCTTTCCAAACTGAAAGATGAAACCCTGCAGAAAAGGAAGGCAGAAGTACCAAAAGCAAAAGCCATTATTGCCAGCTATGCAGCAGAGTTTAATGAATGGTATGATATGAGGAAACATATTCCGGTGCTGAAGGCTGTAAAAGATAAATTAGAACAAATACATTTCTGCCAGATAGATACCGGCGCTTATATTGCCCCGTCATTTATTGATATTACTACGGAAAAGCCCGAAGCCAGGATACAAAAAGTAATTACTACAATGGCTGTTAAAATGCGCCGCCAAAATCAGCGGGGTTGCCAGTATATAGAAGCCATTAATGATTTTATGGCTACTGGTACAAACAACTAATCGTTTTAATGAAAAACAAAATAAGGATCGGCACAAGAGAAAGCCAGCTTGCAGTGTGGCAGGCTACTGCTGTGCGTGACCTGCTTGCGCAAAATGGTTTTGAAAGCGAACTCATTTATATAAAAAGCGAAGGCGATATTGATCTGCAAACACCTTTGTATGAAATTGGGGTACAGGGCGTATTTACCAGGAGTCTTGATATTGCACTGCTGAATAATAAAATTGATATAGCGGTACATTCAATGAAAGATGTGCCGGTACAACTGGCAAAAGGCATTGTACAGGCGGCCGTTTTAAAAAGGGCCTCTTACAAAGATTTATTTGTGTACAAAGAAACAGCTTCATTCCTGGAGAATCCTTCTTCCAGGGCGGTTATTGCCACCAGCAGTATCCGAAGACAGGCTCAATGGCTGCATCGCTATCCTCATCATACAATAGAAAACCTGCGGGGTAACGTAAATACGCGTTTAAAAAAAGTGAAAGATAATAATTGGCAGGGCGCCATATTTGCTGCGGCAGGGTTGGAACGAATCAACCTGCGGCCCACCAACTGCATAGAACTGGACTGGATGTTGCCGGCACCTGCACAAGGCGCAATTATGGTGGTTTGCAGGCAAAACGATACCCTTTGCATAGATGCCTGTATGCACTTCAACGATGCGATAACGGCGCTTTGTGTAAAAATTGAAAGAGATTTTCTGAAAACATTACTGGGCGGTTGCTCCACACCTGTGAGTGCATTGGCAGAAGCTAATAATGACACTATCAGTTTCAGGGGTAATATTGTTTCACCCAATGGCACTCAAAAGATTGAAACAAGTGCTGCAGCCGGGTTAAATAATGCCACGGACCTTGGTATACAGGCAGGCAATGAAATGCTGCAAAAAGGTGCCCGCGAAATTACAGACAGCATTCGCCATGCAGCAAAATAAGATAACTATATTATCAACAAGACCGCTCAGTCAAACGCTTATTACTGAAGCGGCAGCACAGGGTGTTGAAATAGATGTTCAACCTTTTATTGAAACAGCAGTTATTCAATCCGAAGAAGTTCAGCAAAAAGTTGAACAGGTATTGTTGCAGCCGGCTGTTGTTGTTTTTACCAGTATGAATGCTGTAGAAGCGGTGGCTGCATATAGAAATGCTGCCATGCCCAACTGGCGTGTTTACTGCATGGGGCAAACTACACAGGACCTGGTAAAAAAATATTTTGGCGAAACCAGTATTGAAGGGATTGCAGACAATGCCTCTGAACTTGCTCAACTGCTGGTTGATACCGCACATGTAAGTGAAGTGATTTTCTTTTGCGGTGATCAGCGTCGTGATGAATTGCCGGATATACTAAAGAGCAATAATATTGCGGTAATAGAAATTTTGGTGTACCATACTATTGCCACGCCACATGCAATTAACAAACCTTATGATGCTGTGCTTTTTTACAGTCCCAGTGCCGTTGCCAGTTTTTTTTCTGCAAATAAACCTGGTGAACAAACCGTGCTTTTTGCAATTGGCAACACAACTGCTGGTGCTATAAAGAAACATACAGCCAACAATATTATAACCGGCGACAAACCCGGCAGGGAAAACTTAGCTGAGAAAGCAATCAGCTATTTTGTGAACAGCGAAAGGTGAAAAATAATTAAAAGACCCTCTCCCGCTTTTGAGGAGAAACAGAAATTGAAGTAAACTTTATGAGTACGATAAAAAATGATCTTCTTTTAAAAACACTCCGTGGTGAGCCAACGGAAAGAACACCCGTATGGATGATGCGGCAGGCTGGCCGCTACCTGCCGGAGTACATGGTATTGAGAGAAAAATACGGTTTTTTTGAACGTTGCCAGACACCCGAACTGGCCTGCCAGATTACATTACAGCCCGTGGATATAGTTGGGGTAGATGCGGCCATTTTATTTTCAGATATATTGGTGGTACCACAGGCTATGGGGCTTGAAGTGCAACTGGTAGAAAGCAAGGGCCCTGTTTTACCTGACCCCATAAAAACCACCGCAGACTTACAACGGATACGGGTACCCGAAGTGCATGAAACATTGCAATATGTTTTTGACGCTATTAAATTAATAAAAAAAGAGCTGAACAACCGCGTTCCGCTGATTGGCTTTGCGGGTGCACCGTGGACATTGCTTTGTTATATGGTACAGGGCAAGGGTTCTAAAACTTTTGATGACGCCAAAGCATTTTGCTATACACAACCCGTACTGGCACACCAGCTTTTGCAAATGATAACAGACACTACCATTGCCTATCTGAAAGGCCAGGTGGCTGCAGGCGCCGATACCGTACAAATTTTTGATAGCTGGGGTGGCCTTTTAAGTCCCGATGATTTTGAAAATATTTCATTGAAATATATCCGCCAGATTGTGACGGCATTAAAAGATGAAGTACCAGTGATTATTTTTGCAAAGGGCGCCTGGCATTCATTGGATAAAATGGCGGCTACCGGAGCCCAGGGTTTGGGCATTGACTGGTGTATTACCGCGCCGCTGGCAAGAAAATTTGCAGGAGATAAAATCACCTTACAGGGTAATTTTGACCCTGCAAAATTGTTATCTCCCATACCGGTAATAAAAAAAGAGGTAACTGCCATGCTGGATGCATTTGGAAATGGAAATTATATTGCTAACCTGGGGCATGGTATTTTACCTAATGTACCTGTTGATCACGCAAGGGCTTTTGTTGATACCGTGAAGGAATACAAATACACGAATAACACGAATTGGAACGAATTACACGAATTGTCAAACATCAATTAGCCTGATTTCTCTTACCCAGGGTAAAAGTTTATATGGATACCGCTCCAAACTATAAAACATCTACGCTCGCATTCAGACAGCAATGGATTGAATACATTTACCATTTGCAGGAAAATATATGCCAGGCCCTGGAAGCCACTGATGGCAAAGTCCGTTTCAATGAAGATGAGTGGGAAAGGGCAGAAGGCCGCGGCGGCGGCGGTAAGACAAGAGTGATGGCCAATGGCGATGTATTTGAAAAAGGAGGCGTCAATACTTCTGTGGTATATGGTCATGTAACCGAAAAGATGAAGCAGCAATTACAGGTGGAGGGCGCAGCCAAATGGTTTGCTGCCGGCCTATCGCTGGTGCTCCACCCCTTTAATCCATTTGTACCAACGGTGCATGCCAACTGGCGCTATTTTGAATTGTATGATGCAGATGACAATGTTTGCGACCGCTGGTTTGGTGGCGGCACAGATCTTACGCCCTATTATTTGTTTGAGGAAGATGCCAGGCATTTTCATCAGACAATAAAAAATACGATGGATAATTTTGGAACTGATTTATACCCCATGTATAAAAAAAGCTGCGATGAATATTTTGTAAACAGTCACCGCAACAACGAAACAAGAGGTATCGGCGGTGTGTTTTACGACCACCTTCGTCCAAAAAATAATGACGATGCTGAACGATGGCGCCAGTTCCAGGAAGCAAACGGCAATGCTTTTCTTGCCGGCTATCTGCCCATTGTAAAAAGAAGAAAGGATTTGTCTTTTGGCGAGGCGGAAAAACACTGGCAGGAAATAAGAAGGGGTCGCTATGTTGAATTTAATTTGTTGCACGATAGGGGTACTATATTTGGCTTGAGAACAAATGGCAGAACAGAAAGCATCTTAATGAGTTTACCGCCAACAGTGAGATTTGAATACAACTATACACCCGAACCCAATAGTGAGGAGGAGAAATTGTTAAAGGTTTGTCTGCAACCACGTGACTGGATAATAATGGCTGATGTCTGATGTGAAGATGGCTGATTTCCGTATTCCGGAATTAATAGCTTAGGGAAAACCTCAGCCGTTTTTGGTGTAATCACCGGAGTTTGAATTTTGATTAGCTGTACTTTCGACCAGCCTGTTAAATTTTAAAACTTCTTCCTATGACCAGAGTGATGCTTCAACAGAGAACAAAACAATTTAATATTGATGTAATTAAACTTTGCGAGGATTTTCCAAAAAATGCAGCAGGATTTGAAATCGCCAAACAACTCATACGTGCAGCAGGTTCCGTTGGTTCAAATTACAGAGCCACCAAGAGAGCAAAATCAAAAGCAGATTTCATTTATAAAGTAGAAATTGTATTAGAGGAAGCGGACGAATCTCATTACTGGCTTGAAGTAGTGAGGGATTCCAAATTGAAAAGCGGAATTGAAGTTGACAAATTAATCAAAGAAGCAGCTGAACTGACAGCTATTTTTGCTGCAACAGATAAAACAGCAAAATTAAATAAAAACTAATTTAAAATATTTGACTGCTACTAAACGGGTAGCGGCTTCGCATAAAAGACATCAGACATTACCACATCAGACATCAGACATTTATGTTTTTACAGAAACGAAACCGCATTCTCAGAACAAATCCTTCAATAAGAAGTCTTGTTGCCGAAACTACCTTATCTCCCAACGACTTCATAGCGCCCTTGTTTATTGATGAGGGTGAAAACATAAAAACAGAAATTGCGTCTATGCCGGGCTATTACCGCAATAGTTTGGATGTGACGGTAAAAGAGGCAAAAGAGTTGTGGAGCATGGGCATCAAATGTATTTTGTTATTTGTAAAAGCAAAAGACGATACAAAAGACAATACCGGTAAAGAAGCCTGGAACAAAGATGGATTGATGCAGCGTAGTATAAAAGCTATAAAAGATGCCGTGCCTGAAATGGTTGTTATGACGGATGTGGCACTTGATCCATATTCCATCTATGGCCATGATGGCATTGTAAAAGATGGTGAAATTGTAAACGATGAAACAGTAGAGGCGCTGATAAAAATGAGTATCAGCCACGCCGAAGCGGGTGCTGATTTTGTTGCTCCCAGCGATATGATGGACGGCCGTATTGGCGCTATTCGAAAAGCACTGGAAGAAAATAATTTTACCAAAACAGGCATCATGGCCTATAGCGCCAAGTATGCTTCCTGTTTTTATGGTCCGTTCCGCGACGCACTGGACAGCGCACCCGGTTTTGGTGATAAAAAAACTTACCAGATGAACTATGCCAACCGCATTGAAGCCATTAAGGAAACGTTGATGGATGTGGAAGAAGGGGCAGACATAGTAATGGTAAAACCTGCACTGGCCTATCTTGATATTATACGTGAAGTAAAAAATGCAGTGCAGGTACCCGTGAGCGCCTACAACATAAGCGGTGAATATGCCATGATTAAAGCCGCTGCAAAAATGGGATGGATTGATGAAAACAAAGCCATCCTGGAAACATTAACCTCTATGAAAAGAGCAGGAGCTGATTTGATTGCTACTTATTTTGCCAGGGATGCAGTGAAATTAATTGTCTGAGCCGGGGTTATGAGATTAAGAGATTCCCGCCTGCGCAGGAATGACGAAAAATAGCAGGAATGAAAGTAATAGATAGTAAGCCATATAAAAAAATATCAAACCATGACCGACAGAAGACAATTTATAAAAACAGGTGGTATATTAGGTGCAGGAGTGTTATTGCGTAAAACAAATCTTTTTGCAACAGGCAAGGCGGGTTTTGAAAGTAACCGTCCGCCACTGGCACAAAGAAAATTTACCAGTCCGCATGTAGAAGCTGCCATTGAAGAAATAAAAAAATCTTTGCCCGGAAAAGAGATTTCCTGGCTTTTTGAAAATTGTTTCCCCAATACATTAGACACTACAGTTGATTTTGAAATGCTGGATGGCAAACCGGATACCTATGTTATCACCGGCGATATTGATGCCATGTGGTTGCGCGACAGCACGGCCCAGGTATGGCCTTATCTTTCTCTTATAAAAGGAGATGAAAAATTACAGCAACTGATAGCAGGTGTCATCAACCGTCAGTCAAAATGCATACGCAAAGACCCATATGCAAATGCCTTTTATAAAGATGAAACCAAAGAAAGCGAATGGAAAAAATCTGATATCACCGATATGAAATCCGGCACCCATGAAAGAAAATGGGAGATCGATTCATTGTGTTACCCCATTCGCCTGGCGCACAAATACTGGCAACTAACCGGTGATACAACCCCTTTCGACAATAGCTGGAAAGAAATGGTTGCCCTTATCCTGAAAACATTTAAAGAACAGCAACGCAAAACCGGCAACGGGCCCTACAGCTTTCAACGCAATACCGCATGGGCAACAGACGGCGTTCCCCTGGGCGGTTATGGCTATCCTGTAAAGCCAGTTGGTCTTATCTGTTCCATGTTCAGACCAAGTGATGATGCCACTATATTCCCCTACCTGATCCCTTCCAACTTTTTTGCCGTTGTTTCATTAAAACAGGCGGCAGAAATGATAAACAAGATTTACAAAGATGCCACATTGGCCAATGAATGTTTACAACTGGCTGGTGAAGTTGAAAAAGCGTTGCTGCAATATGCAGTTGTGCAAAACGCGCAGTTTGGAAAAGTATACGCGTATGAAGTAAATGGGTTTGGCAGTTACAATTTAATGGATGACGCCAACGTGCCGAGTTTGTTATCATTGCCTTACTTAGATGCAAAACCTGTGGCAGACCCTGTTTATCAGAACACCCGTAAACTTATTTTATCAGAAAGCAATCCCTTCTTTTTTAAAGGAAAAATAGCTGAAGGTATTGGCGGCCCCCATGCAGGCATGCAAATGATCTGGCCATTGGGCATTACCATGCGGGCACTTACCAGTACCAGCGACGCCGAAATAAAAAAATGTTTACAGATGCTGGTCGCTTCTCATGCGGGCACCGGTTTTATGCATGAATCGTTTCATAAAGATGATGCCGCCAAATTTAGCCGTAAATGGTTTGCCTGGGCCAACACCCTGTTTGGTGAATTAGTATTGAAAATGCACCATACAAAACCTGCCTTACTTCAGGCTTTATAACCGCGGCAGCGCAGCAAACCCTATAGGTGTTCCAGAAATGGCAGCGGATTCAGCTTAAGATTTTGCCGCTGGTGCCAGTAAGGATAAATGGGATCTTTATAACTGGCGGCATCTAATTTTTTTACCTGTTCAATAGTAAGATTCCAGCCAACAGCATCAAGATTTTGTTTTAATTGTTCTTCGTTCCTGGCACCGATAACAATATTTGAAATGGTTGGCCGCTGCAATAACCAGTTGAGCGAAACCTGTGCTATGGTTTTTCCTGTTTCAGCCGCTACTTCATCCAGCGCATCCACAATATTATACAGGTGGGGTAAATCAGTTGCCGGCCCGTGCTCACCACCTTGTTGCATACGGTTATCTTCCGGCAGAGGTTGATTTCGTCTGTACTTACCCGATAGCCGGCCAGAGGATAGCGGGCTCCATACAATGGTGCCAATTTGCTGGTCGATACCCAGGGGCATCAATTCCCATTCAAACTCACGGTCAAGTAATGAATAGTAAGCCTGGTGCGCAATGTATTTGCTCCAGCCATATCTTTCAGCAACCGACAGTGATTTCATTAAATGCCATCCCGAAAAATTAGAACAGGCAATATACCTCACCTTACCTGTTTGAATAAGCTGATCAAGTGTTTTCAATGTTTCTTCAACAGGTGTTACTCCATCAAAACCATGCATGTGGTAAATATCAATGTAATCTGTTTTTAACCGGCGCAAACTATCTTCGCAGGCTTTTATCAGGTGCTGGCGCGAAGAGCCATATTCATTGGGGCCATCGCCCATAGTAAATGTGGCTTTTGTAGAAATCAATACCTTATCGCGCAGGCCGGTAATGGCTTTCCCCAGAATTTCTTCTGCAGCCCCGCGTGAATAAACATTTGCTGTATCAAATAAATTTACCCCCGCATCCAGGCAAAGGTTTACCATACGGGTGGCCTCATCTACCTGCGTATTGCCCCAGGCTTTAAAAAATTTATTACCGCCACCAAAGGTTGCTGTTCCAAAGCTAAGTACGGGTACATGCAAGCCAGATGCACCCAATTGCCTGTATTCCATGATTTGTTTTTTAAGTTATTAAACTATTGATTTTATTAAAAAGCAATGAATTAATTTTACCCGCTGCAAACAAACAATAAAAAGATGAACATACAGACAAGCAAAACGCTTTTTGAACGTGCAAAGAAAAGTATACCGGGCGGTGTAAATTCTCCCGTTCGCGCATTTAAAAGCGTAGGAGGAACACCGCTTTTCATACAAAACGCAAATGGCGCTTTCTTGTTCGATGCAGATGGAAATAAATACATTGATTATATCGCCTCCTGGGGACCAATGATACTGGGTCATGCCTACCCTCCTGTTGTTAATGCCATTCAGGAACAGGCTGCTTATTCTACTTCATACGGAGCGCCCACAGAGCTGGAAATTAAAATGGCCGAGCTCATCATCAGCATGGCGCCAAATGTTGATCTAATCCGTAT
>Ga0157376_10003633_pt1 | contig 10643 bp, 8 predicted proteins | sample M45metaG_FD_121801 | JGI IMG/M metagenome (GOLD analysis project Ga0157376, IMG submission 121801) | Miscanthus rhizosphere microbial communities from Kellogg Biological Station, Michigan, USA - M4-5 metaG | ecosystem: Host-associated > Plants > Roots > Rhizosphere > Soil | place: USA: Michigan... | reverse complement strand
GAGCCGATGGCCTCCTCCACGGTGAATAGGTCGGTCAGCACCTGCACCGGATGGCCGCCGTCGGTGAGGCCGTTGATGACCGGCACCGAGCTCCAGCGCACGAACTCCTCCAGCCGTGCATCGGCGGTGGTGCGCATCACCACCGCGTCGGCGTAGCCGGAGATGACCCGGGCCGTGTCCGAGAGCGGCTCGCCCCGGGCCAGCTGGCTCGTGCTCGCGCTCAGCTCGATGGCATGGCCGCCGAGCTGGAAGGCGGCGGCGGCGAAGGAGAGCCGGGTCCGGGTGCTCGCCTTCTCCATCAACAGCACCACGGTCTTGCCGGTCAGCGAGTCCTCGAGGTGCCCCTCGCGCCGCCGGCGCTTCAGCTGCGCCGCGCGGGCGAAGAGTCGGCGGATCTCCCCCCTCTGGAGGTCCCTCATCCGGAGGAAGTGGCTCATCGCGAGGCTCCGGACAGCGCGGTGAAGAGCTGCGCCAGCCGTGGCACGGCGGCCGCCGCGGTCCGGGCCTCGCCCGCGGCCTGGCGAAGCGCGGCGATCTGCCTCTCCACCTCCGCCGGCGCGGTGGACCCGGCGCTCCGCTTGCCGGCGACGGACGCTGCCACGTCGCCGACCGAGGCCAGTGCGCCGGCCAGCTCCGGGTCGAGCTCGCGCGCGAGCTCCTGCGCCTGCATCAGGCCCAGCCCCGCCCCCTGCGCCTTCCGCACCAGTGCACCCACCCGCCGGTAGGCGGAGCGAAAGGGAACGCCTCCCCGCACCAGCGCCTCGGCGACGTCCGTGGCCTGGGTGTGGTCCCGGTCCAGCGCCGCCAGGCAGCGCGCGGGATCGAACCGGATGCGGGGGATGGAGACCCGGAGCGCACCGAGCACCGCGAGCACGTTCGCTGCGGTCCCCAGCAGCGGCGCCCGGTCCTCCTGGAGGTCGCGGTTGTAGCCCCCGGGCAGACCCTTGAGGGTGGTGAAGAGCTGGACCAGCGCGCCGATGCCCTGCCCGCTCCGGCCGCGCACCAGCTCGAACACGTCGGGGTTCTTCTTCTGCGGCATCAGGCTCGAGCCGCAGGCGATGGCATCGTCGAGCACGAGGAAGCCAAACTCGCTGGAGGCGAAATCCACCACGTCGGTGGCCAGCCGGGACGCGTGGAGCAGCAGCCGGCTCGCCGCGTAGACGAAGTCCAGCTCGAAGTCGCGGTCACCCACCGTGTCCAGGCCGTTGGCCGTCAGGCGCGCGAAGCCGAGGAGCTCCTGCGGAATTCGCCGATCGGTGGGCAGCGAGGTCCCGGCGATGGCGCCCACGCCCAGCGGCGATGCGTCCACCTGCCCGAGGGCGAAGCGCACCGCCTCCACGTCCCGGGCGAACATCGCGCCGTACGCCGCCCACCAGTACCCGGCGCTCACCGGCTGGGCGCGCTGGCGGTGGGTGTAGGCCGGGAGCAGGACATCGCGGTCGGACTCGGCGCGGCTCGCCACCAGGGCCAGCAGCTCGGAGAGCCCTGCCAGCACGTCCGCGCACCGCTCGCGGACGAAGAGGCGCAGGTCGAGGGCCACCTGGTCGTTGCGGGAGCGACCGGTGTGGAGGAAGCCGGCGACCTCACCCAGGCGACGGGTCAGCTCGGCCTCCACCGCCATGTGCACGTCCTCCTCGCCCGCCGGGACGAACGCACCCGACCCGGCGTCCTGCCACAGACCGACCAGGCCGTCGTGGATCGCGCGCGCCGCCTCGGCCGGGACGATGCCCTGGCGCGAGAGCATGGCGAGGTGAGCCATCGACCCCACCAGGTCCTCGCGCAGGAGCGCCCGATCCTGCTCCAGCGAGCTGGAGAAGGTGAGGACCTCCGGCAGGAGCGAGGGGCCCCCGGCCGCGTCGGTCTTGGCGATCACGCCCCTCCCCCGTGGAGGCGGCTGTACTCTTGAAGTTGCAGACCGAGCAGGTTGATGAAGCCCTCTGCGGCGCGGTGGTCGAACCGGTCCTCCCGGCCGTAGGTGGAGAGGAGCTTGTTGTAGACCCCGAAGGGCGAGGTCCGGCCCACGGCACGGAACGACCCCTTGAAGAGCTTCATCGTCACCTCGCCGGTGACGAACTTGTTGTGCTCGTCGTTGAACGCCTGGATGGCGGTGCGGAGCGGCGAGTACCAGAACCCGTCGTAGGTGAGCTGGGCGAAGGTCGTGTCCAGCTGGGCCTTGGTCCGCGCCGAGAGGCCGAGCGTCGTGAAGCGCTCGAGGTCCTGGTGCGCGGCGATCAGGGTCACCGCCGCAGGGCACTCGTAGTTCTCACGGCTCTTGATGCCCACCACCCGATTCTCCATCAGGTCGATGCGCCCCACCCCGTGCACGCCCGCGACGTCACCCACCTTGGTGATGAGCTGGGCAGGCGAGAGCTTCTCGCCGTTGACGCTGACCGGATACCCGGCCTCGAAGCCGATCCGGAGGAGCGCCGGCTCCGAGGGGGCGTCTTTCCAGGACTTCGTCCAGGCGAACGCCTCCTCCGGCGGCTCGGTGTTCGGCTCCTCGAGGATGCCCCCCTCGATGCTCCGGCCCCAGAGGTTCTCGTCGATGCTGAACGGGCTCTTGCGCGTGGTGGGGACGATGATTCCGTGCTTGGCCGCGTAGTCCATCGCCTCGTCGCGGCTGATGTTCCGCTCTCGCTGCGGGGCGATGATCTTCAGCGCCGGGTCGAGTCCCTTCACCGCCAGGTCGAAGCGCACCTGGTCATTTCCCTTGCCGGTCGCGCCGTGAGCAACGGCGCTCGCCCCGTAGGTGTGGGCGACGTCCACCAGGTGCCTGGCGATCAGCGGGCGGCTCAGCGCGGCGCTGAGCGGATACACGCCCTCGTAGAGCGCGTTGGCCTGGAGCGCGGGGAAGCAGAACTCCTTCGCGAACTCTTCCTTGGCGTCGACCATCTCCATCGCGATCGCGCCGGCGGCCTTCGCCCGCTCGATGAGGGCCCTCGCGTCGCGAGCCTCGCCCACGTCGGCGTGGCAGCACACGACGTCGTAGCCGTAGTCCTCGGTGAGGATCCGGACCAGCACCGACGTGTCCAGGCCCCCGGAGTACGCGAGGACGATCTTCTCTCTCTTCATGACCTTCTTCCCTTCCGTAGGAGTCCCTGCAGGACCCTGGTGAGCCTCGACGCCGAGGCAGCCTGCACCGGAGCGACGAACACGGTGTCGTCCCCGGCGATCGTTCCCAGCACCTCGGGCAGCCGCGCCTGGTCCAGAGCCAGGGCGACCGCCTGGGCGGCGCCGGGAGTGGTGTGCACCACGACCAGCGCCCCGTTGTCCCGGACCCCGCGGACCAGCGGGTCCAGGGCCTCGAGGAGACCGGGAGGAGCCGCCGCCGCGGTCTCCGGCGGGAGCTCGTACACCGTCCCGCCCTCGGCGCCCGGCGCGCGGCGGGCGCCGAGGCGCGCGAGGTCGCGGGAGAGCGTCCCCTGGGTGACGTCGAAGCCCTGGCTGGCCAGGAGTGCGCGGAGGTCCTCCTGGGTGGCGACCTTGCGGCCCTGGATGAGGCGGCGGATCGCCTGGCGGCGGGCCTCGGTGGTCTGCTCCTCGCGGGCCCTCATCCGGCGGTCACCAGCGTGCCGACGCCGTCGTCGGTGAAGAGCTCGGCGATGGTGGCGTGGGCCACCCGCCCGTCGAGCACGTGGACCCGCTGCACCCCTCCGGCGAGCGCTCGGAGGATGGCGTGCACCAGGGGCTTGTTCTTGGGCGGGACGGCTCCGTCGGCGAGCTGGTGCTCCAGGTCCGTCACCGTGAGCTGGTTGCGGACCTCACCGTCGGCGAGCAGCCCCTTCGCGTCCTGGAGGAGGATGAGCTTCGGCGCGCCGAGGGCGATGGCGACCTCGGCGGCGGCCCCCTCGGGCGAGAGGTGCAGCGTCTCTCCGCCGGGGCCGATGCCCACCGGGGCGATGACCGGGAGGTAATCCTTCTCCGTGAGCATCTCGAGGAAGGCGCGGTTCACCTCGCGCACCTCGCCCATCCGATCGCGGGGAAGGAACGCGCCCGACGCCGCAGGGACAGCCCGGAGGAGAGGACCGTCCTTGCCCGAGACGCCGACCGCGCGGCCGCCGCCGGCGTTGAGCAGCGCGACCAGATCTCCGGTGATCCGGCCGGTGAGCACCATCTCCAGGACGTCGGGGTCCACCGGCGGCATCCCCTCCTCGGGAGGCACCGCGCCGTGCACCACCACCGGCCGGAGCCCCACCGAGCGGAGAAGGACCACGTCCTCGCAGAAGCTGGCCCGCAGCGAGCTCTTGCGCAGACCCTCGCCGCCGTAGCCCAGGACGCAGGTGGTCCCGGAGAAGCGCGAGATGTACTTCAGCGCCTCGACCAGGAGCGTTTGCTTGAACCCGGGGCTGTAGCGGGTGAGCCGGTCCTCGCGGCGCACCGAGCCGTCGGCCTGGGGGACGATGAGCGAGGTGTAGTCGGCGTTGATCTTCACGTAGTCGTAGCTGAAGTCGCATCCCCAGGCGGTGGCCGAATCCTTGCCCGCGGCGAGGGCGACCTCCACCACGACCTGCGGCTCGCGCATGCGGGCCCGGAGCGTCTCCGGGTCGTGCGCCTGCGGTCCGCCGTCCCCGAACACCCGGATGCCCTGGATGCGGACCTCGGCCTTCTCCGGATCGACCGGGTACTCCTGGCTGCCGGCGCGCGCGCCCACCGTCGCCAGCACACGTCCCCAGTTCGGGTCCGCGCCGAACAGCGCGGTCTTGACCAGCGGGGAGACCGCGATGGCCTTGCTGATGTCCCGGGCGATGGCCGCGCTGGGGGCCTCGGTGACCTCCACGGTGAGGAGCTTGGTGGCGCCCTCCCCGTCGGCGGCGATGTCCCGCGCCAGCTCCGCGCAGACGTCGGTGAGCGCGGCACAGAAGCTCTCGTAGTCCGGACCCGCCTCGCCCACCGGCGCGTTGGCGGCCAGCCCGTTGGCCAGGGCGAACACACAGTCGTTGGTGCTCATGTCGCCGTCCACCACCACGGCGTGGAAGCTCGCGTCCACCGCGCTGCGCAGGGCGCGGGCGAGCACAGGCGGCGGGACGGCCGCGTCGGTGCAGACGACGGCGATCATGGTCGCCATCTGCGGCGCGATCATCCCCGAGCCCTTGGCCAGGCCGAGGATGCTGACCTCGCGACCCCCGAGGTGGAGCGACCGCCGCGCCACCTTGGGATGGGTGTCGGTGGTCATGATCGCCTCGGCCGCGGCCTCACAGCTCGCGCCGAGCGACTCGACCAGCCGCGGGAGCCCCTGGGTGATCTTCTCCACCGGGAGCGGGACCCCGATGACGCCGGTGCTGGCGGTGAAGACGGCCTCGGGGGAGATGCTCAGCGCCGCCCCGAGCGCGCGGCGCACCTGGGCGACGTTGCGGCGGCCGGAGTCGCCGGTGAGGGCGTTGGCGTTGCCGCTGTTGATCAGCACCGCTCGGACCCCGGTCGCCGGGAGGCGCGGCTGGGCGTCCTGGACCGGCGCGGCGGGCGCGCGGTTGACGGTGAAGCAGCCGGCGGCGGACGCCGGAACGTCGCTCACCACCAGGGCCAGGTCCTTCCGGGCCGGCTTGATGCCGGCGTGGAGCCCGGCGAAGCGGAACCCCTCGACGTTCACGGAGACACCCCCGGGGCCGGCTCGAGCGCGGTGCGCTCGGGGAGCCCGAGCATGAGATTGAGGTTCTGCACCGCCTGGCTCGCGGCCCCCTTGAGCAGGTTGTCGATGGACGAGACGACGATGACGCGCCCCGGGTCGAAGCCGGAGTCGGTGGTGGAGACGGCCACCGCGGCTCGCGGCGTGCCCACCGTCCTGGCGATGGAGACCTGCTCGGGGCCGTCCAGCACCTCCACCAGCGGCTCGTCGCGGTAGGCCGCCCGGAGCGCCTCGGCCGGAGCGCCGGCACCGATGCCGGGGGCGAGGCGGACCGAGGCGGTGGAGAGGATGCCTCGCTTGATGGGGAGCAGATGCGGCGTGAAGGTGAGGCGGACGGGCTTCCGTGCGCCGCGGGACAGCGACTGGGCGATCTCCGGGGTGTGCTGGTGCCGGAGCACCTTGTAGGGGCGGACGTCGTCTGCCACCTCGCAGAAGCTGTAGGTCTCGGAGGCCTGGCGGCCGGCGCCCGAGACGCCGGAGGCGGCGTCGACGACGATGGACTCGTCGGTGAGGAGCCCCGCCCGGAGCAGGGGCACCAGGGCCAGGGCTGCCGCGGTGGGGTAACAGCCGGGGTTGGCCACCAGGCGAGCCGAGGCGATCGCGTCGCGGTCGACCAGCTCGGGGAGGCCGTACACCGCGCCGGCGAGGAGACCAGCCGCCCGGTGCTCGAAGCCGTAGTGCTCCGGGTACGCCGCCGGGTCGGAGAGCCGGAACGCGCCGGAGAGGTCCACCACTTTCACCCCGCGCTCGAGGAGGGCGGGGGCGAGCTCCATCGATGCCTCGGCCGGAGTGGCGAGGAAAACCGCCACGCAGTCCTGGGCGGCCTTCAGCACCCGGGCGTGGGGCACGTACGACAGGCCGCCGACCGCGCCGGCGATGCCCGTCCTCGCGCGGACGGTGGCGCCCTCCCAGCGGTCGCTGGCGACGAAGCGGACCTCCACTCCGGGGTGCGCGGCGAGAACGCGGCAGAGCTCGATGCCGGAGTAGCCCGAGGCCCCCACGACGCCGATGGAATACTTATGCATGAAGTCTGCATATCTATACGCAGGGTCCGACGGGTGCAAGTGACGTCTGCGTGCAGGCCTCGCGTCGGGCGCGCGCCGTCAGTGGGCGCGCTCGAGCACCCGGACTGCCACCTCCGCCGCGGCCTCCAGCTCCTGGCGCCGCACGCCCGCCCGGGCCAGGACCGCGAGTCCGTGGCCCTCGGCGGCGAAGAAGCGCGCCAGGGTGCGGACGTTCTCCCGCCGGGCGATCCGCGGATCGCGCTCCAGGGCCTGCTGGAGGCGGTCGGTCGACGCGCGCACGGCCGCGACCACCTTCTCCTTGAGCGGCTCGGGCGCGGTGGCGCACGAGCTCACCGTTCCGACGAAGAGGCAGCCCCGCGGGCCGCCGGGCTGGGTCGCCATCTCGATCAGGGCCCGGAACCAGGCGCGGATCGCCTCCGCTCCCGAGGCGGGCGGGGCCAGGGCGTCGCGGATGACGCCGTCCACCTGCCGTCCGTACCGCTCGAGCACCGAGGTGAACAGCTGCGCCTTGTCGCCGAAGGTGGCGTAGAGGCTCGCCCGGTTCACCCCCAGCGCGTCGACGAGGTCCTGGACGCTGGTCGCCTCGTACCCGCGCGTCCAGAAGAGCGCGGTCGCGCGGTCCAGCGCCTCGTCGACGTCGAACTCGCGGGGGCGGGCCATCCGGCTGAACTTAACCCCTCGATTTCCGGGAGGCACGTCCGGCCTCGTCGATTTTGTGGAACGATCGTTCCAGAATGTGCATCCAATCCCCCGCACCCGGTTCCCGGAGCGTCCCGCCCCGGCCCGGTGTCGAGGGAGCAACAGCGAGCCATGAAGAGATTCGAGTCGAAGGTGGTCCTGGTCCTGGGGGGAAACGCCGGCATCGGCCGCGCAACCGCTGAGGCGTTCGCACGGGAAGGCGCGAAGGTGGCGGTCGCGGCGCGGCGCGAGGAGCAAGGCGTGGCGGTGGTGCAGGGCATCCAGAAGGCCGGCGGCACGGCGAAGTTCTTCCGCGCCGACGTGGCCAAGGAACAGGACGTCGCGGCCGTCGTCGAGGGGACGGTCAGGGAGTTCGGCCGGCTCGACGTGGTGTTCAACAACGCGGGCATCGAGGGCAAGAACGGGCCGATCGGCACCCTCGGCCCGGCCGATTTCGACGAGACCTTCGGCGTCAACGTGAAGGGGACCTGGCTGGCGATGAAGCACGCCCTGCCCCACCTCGTGAAGACGAAGGGCACCATCGTCAACAACAGCTCGGCGGTGGCGGACGTCGGCTTCGCGGACTTCACCATCTACTCCGCGACGAAGGGCGCGGTGAACGCGCTCACCCGCGCGGCCGCGATCGAGTTCATCCCCCAGGGAGTGCGGGTCAACGCCGTCGCCCCGGGGCCGATCGTGACCGACATGGCCGCCCGGGTGTTCGGCGGCCTCGACGCGCTCCAGGCGGTCGCGAAGCAGGCCGTTCCGGTGGGGGTTCCGGGACGGGTGGAGGACATCGCCGCCGCGGTCCTCTACCTCGCCTCGCCCGAGGCGGGCTTCGTGGTGGGCCAGATCCTCACCGTCGACGGCGGCCTGACGGTGCGCTGAGCGTTCGTCGTGGCGACCGGGACGGGGCGGCTACCCTGGCCCCGGTCCCCGCGACAGCATCCGCGGCATCCAGGCGCGGCGGGCCGGCTCTCCGGAGCCTCCGGGGAGGCGGAAGCCGATGGTCGTCCCGATCCCCGGAGCGCTCTGGACGAACGTCGCGCCTCCGTGCGCCTCGACGATGCCCCGGACGATGGACAGGCCGAGGCCCGTCCCCCGCGTGGACTCCCCGCTCCAGTACGGGTCGAACACCCGCTCCAGCTCGTCCGCCTCGATGCCCGGCCCGTCGTCGGAGATGGAGCAGTGAACCCAGCCCTCGGTGACCCAGGCGCGGATGGTGATGCGCCCCTCGGTGGGGGCGAACTTCACCGCGTTGGCGAGCAGGTTGGAGATGACCTGGAGGAGGCGCTCCCGGTCGGCCTCCACCGGAAGGGACGGCGGAACCTCCAGCCGCAGCAGCTGTGACTTCTCGTCGGCGAGGGTCCGGAACGTGTCGGCCGCCTCCTGGAGCAGCGCGCTGAGGTCCTGCGGAGCGCGCACCAGCGACAGGTGCCCGGTCCGGATGGTCGCCGAGTCCAGGACGTTGCGGATCAGGGACTCCATCCGCTGGGCACACCGGGCGATGAACTCGCCGTGCTTCCGGGCCTGCGGTCCGAGCTCGGCCTGGGACTGGCCCAGGAGGTTCCGCGCGCCGAGCCGGAGCGCGCCGAGCGGATTCTTCATGTCATGGGAGACGATGGCCAGGAGCTCCTGCTCGGCGTTGAGCGCCTCCACCCGCTCCATGCTGGCGGCCGCGAGCACCAGGACGGTGATGCTCGCCACCGCGAGGAAGATCTGCAGCGTCAGCAAGCTCGTCTCCGGCGCTGCGCCCGCGAAGGGGCCGTGACCGCCGAGCGTCCCCCAGACGGCGAAGACCGACGTCAGGAGGATGGTCGCCGTCCCGCCCCGGGGGCCGAAGCGGATCGCCGCCCAGATGAGCACCGGGAACAGCACGTGTGCCTGCCGGAACGGCGCGGGATCGAGGGCCGGGCCCAGGAGGAAGACGAAGCAGCTGAGCCCCACCGCCGCGACGGCCAGCGCCAGCGCCTCGAGCGCCCTGCGGAGGGAGAGGGTCAGCCCGGGCAGGCCGGCCCAGGTGAGGATCACCGGCGCCACGACGAGATCCCCGAGCGCGTCGCCCACCCACCACACGCGCCAGGTCTCCAGCACGTGCCCGGGAAGCGCGAGCCCGGCGGACCGGAGCACGGCCACTCCCACCGTGGCGCTGACGGTGGTGCTGAGGATGGCCGCCAGGGCGACCAGCGCGACGACGTCGACCAGACGATCCAGCGCCAGGTGAATCCGGGCCACCCGGGTGAGCAGGGCGACCGCCAGTACCGCCTCGAGCGTGTTGCCGATGCCGATGCCCAGGGCAACCCCGAAGGAGGCTCCGCTCCAGATGTTGGCCACCACGGCGCCGAGCATCACCACCGGCCAGAGACGCACGCCCCGGAGGAGGAGCGCGGCCAGGGCGATGCCCGTCGGCGGCCAGACCAGCGTCGCGAGACCACTGACCGGCGCCATCGTGAGGCCCAGCCGGGCCGAGAGCACGTAGGCGACGAGGACGACGGCCAGCTCCGTCGTCCGAACGACGGCGCCTCTCCCCGGTCCAACGATGGGGTCAGTCTCCGGTGGCTCTGGTCGCGCCCTCACGCCCCGGTCCTTCCGCACCGTGAGTGAGGCTATCCCAAGGGCGCGGACCCCGCCGACGGGACACTTTCGATACAAAATAGGCAATACAAGCATACCGCCTATTGAATAGCGGTCCGGAGGGCGCATCATGTCGTTCTCATGGACGAGGTGGACACCGAGATCGTGGACCTGCTCCAGGCCGACGCCAGGCTGACGCAGGCGCAGATCGCGAAGAAGGTGGGGCTGTCCCAGCCCTCGGTCGCCGAGCGCATCCGGAAGCTCGAGGAGCAGCAGGTCGTCACCGGCTACACGGCGAAGGTGGACCCGCGGAAGCTCGGCAAGGACATCACCGCCTTCATCGGCGTGGCGATCGAGCATCCCAAGTACTTCGACGGGTTCGCCCGGAAGGTGCTGGGCCTCGAGGAAGTGCTCGAGTGCCACCGCGTCGCCGGCCAGGACAGCTACGTGCTCAAGGTGCGGACCGAGAACACCGGCACCCTGGACCGGCTCCTCACCGAGGAGCTCCGCACCCTGCCCGGCGTCACCCGGACCCAGACCACCATCGCCCTCTGCACGGTGAAGGAAGAGACGCGCATCACGCCGCGGAAGGAGCTCGCCCGATGAAGATCCAGACAGCGAGGCGCATGCGGAAAGTGGCTCCCTCGGCGGTGCGGGAGATCCTCAAGGTGGCGGAGCGTCCCGACGTCCTGTCCTTCGCCGGCGGCCTCCCCGCCCCGGAGCTCTTCCCGGCCCGGGAGCTG
>Ga0157376_10003632_pt1 | contig 10644 bp, 7 predicted proteins | sample M45metaG_FD_121801 | JGI IMG/M metagenome (GOLD analysis project Ga0157376, IMG submission 121801) | Miscanthus rhizosphere microbial communities from Kellogg Biological Station, Michigan, USA - M4-5 metaG | ecosystem: Host-associated > Plants > Roots > Rhizosphere > Soil | place: USA: Michigan... | reverse complement strand
ATAAAACTCAGTGTATTGGTATATTTTTTAAAAAGAGGAATACTTGTCAGGGTATCAATCATTTTATACACTTTCTGCTCGTTGATACTTAAGGGTTCGGGCCGGTGTTGTTGCCAGTAAGCCATACCGCGAAGGCGGGCGCTGTCATTGATGACTACTTCTTCCTTTACTTTGTTTTCATCCAGCTTTTGTGTGATGAATGGCTGATTTACCTGTACGTTGTTGTAGATGCTTGTTTTTCGGGCAATAATAGAAAGCTTGTTTTTTTTCATGGGCGACATGTCCGCCACAAACTTGTCTTTTGAAAAAATCCATGTACTGTCTGCCTGCTGCGCAAATTCCTGTACAATGCTAAGTTTGTTTACATAGTTGATATTGGCAGTGGGTGAAATGGTAAGATTTATTTTTTTGATAGCCCATGTCTGGTTATGCACCCAGCAATCGCCATAAAATGTATTTTCTCCTTCGCGCTTTGGATAAAAGAACAAATGAAAATACCGCTGGCCCGAAATAAACTGCGTATCAGCGCCGCGGTAATTGTAATAGTTGCTTCCCTGGCTGCTCAAAGGGCTGGCGAATTCTTTTCCAAATAACAGGATAAAATTTTCGTAAGAATTAATCCGCTGGTTAAGGCCGCCGATGAATTGCAGTACGGTTTCATTTTTTATACCGGTTGTCTGCACCGCTTTTATATTTTCTTTGGCACGATAGGGACTGGAGCTGTAGTAGAAATCTGATAATGCTTCCGTAATAAATACCGGCAGAAAGGGCCTGGTTTCAGAAACGCTGTCAATATTATCCAGTATAAAGCCAAAAGGACGAAGCAATTTGTACTGGTTAAAACCATCACGGTTTATATTGTTGATATCAAACTCCAGCTTATTGTACAATTCATAGCTGTAAGAACTGAACTTGTAAGGATTATTGACCGGTTTGTTTTTTACAATCCGTTTCCACCATAACAGGCCTTTGTTGTAGGTATGAGAAACAATTACGCTGTCGCCCTCTTTGCCCTGGTCTAAGAAAAGGGAAAGCGCCGCCGTATCCTTACCCGGCCGCACTACCAGCGACAGGTTTTTAAAACCAACATAGCTGATGACAAGTGTGTCTTTTCGTATATTGTTATAAGCAATGCGGAATTTGCCCAGGCTGTCTGTGAGTGTGCCCCTGCCGCTGGCCTTCCATACCACACTGGCAAAAGGTATTTTCTCTAAAGTAAACTGGTTGCTGACGCTGCCATGGATAAATTTTTCCTGCGCAGATAAAGAAAGGCTTGTTATGATGATGATGCTAACTGAAATGCATACCCGCAATATATTTTTTGCAGGCATATCTGTAGAAGAGGGATATAATTTGTCAATTATCAGCATCCAGCGTGTATAGGTTAGGTGGTCCCGGATACTGGCTAAATGGGTTTTAATGGGTGTAGATAGCTAAAGATAATCATTAAAAATTCATTAAAAGAAGGGTTTAAAGGGATTTTTTTTTGCGGGCCTGTATGATTAGCCAACTGCGGATTATCAGAACTCAAACGAGTTAAGATGCTCCCTGGGGATGGTTTCCTGGTTGCCCGTTTGCAGGTTTTTAATGGTACAGGAGCCATCTGCCAGTTCTTTACTGCCTATAATGACCGCATAACCAATATTTTTCTTTTCCGCGTATTTAAATTGCTTGTCAAATTTGGATGCATCGGGGTACAACTCGCAACGAACATCCTTATTGCGTAGTTGCTGCATCAATACAAACGCAGTTTTGCTCTCAGCATCTCCCAGGTTAAAAAACAATACCTGTGTGCCGGTTTGCACAGCGGCGGGAAATAATTTCAGTTCTTCCATCACATCATAAATCCTGTCAACGCCAAAAGAGATACCTACGCCAGGAACATTGGCTAAGCCAAATGTGCCGGTAAGATCATCGTAACGGCCACCACCGCCTATTGAACCCATTTGTATGCCATTGGCTTTTACTTCAAAAATAATCCCGGTATAATAATTCAGACCCCGTGCCAGGGTGAAGTCGATGGTAAGTGGTAAGTGGTAAGTGGTGAGTGGGGGGTAGCTAATAAGAAATTCAATTTCGTCAATACCTTTTTTGCCCGCAACAGTATTGCCCAGCAAATCCTTTATTTGTGCTAATTTATTTTCGTTACTGCCTTCAATGGACAGGTATTTTTCAATAATGCCGATTTGGTGGGTGTTTAATCCCCTTGCTATTAATTCTTCTTTTACTTTTTCAAGTCCAATTTTATCTAATTTATCTATGGCAATGGTAATGGTTACCAGCTGATCGGCGCCGCCACAAATTTCCGCCAGCGCCGCCAGTATTTTACGGCTGTTGATTTTTATTTCAACATCAATACCCAATTTTTTAAAAACAGTTGCGTATATCAATGCCAGTTCGGCTTCATTGATAAGAGAAGTGCTTCCTACCACATCCGCATCACATTGATAAAATTCGCGGTAGCGGCCTTTTTGTGGCCGGTCTGCCCGCCATACAGGCTGTACCTGGTAGCGTTTAAACGGCATCGTTAGCTGGCCGTGGTTCATCGCAACATAACGTGCAAAGGGAATAGTAAGATCATAACGTAAGGCCCGTTCCGTTAATGCCGCATCGTTCTTACCCGTCAGTACGTTAGCAAAGGCTGTTTTGGCTTTATCTATATTCTTTGGATCGTTCAGCCCATTATTGAGAATTTTAAAAATCAGTTTATCACCTTCCTCGCCATACTTGCCCATTAATGTTTCCATGTTTTCCATAGCGGGCGTTTCCAGTGGCTGAAATCCATACAATTCAAAAACGGATCTTATGGTATTGAAAATATGATTGCGTTTGCGAACAGTCTCCGGTCCAAAATCTCTTGTTCCCTGTGGTATTGATGCATTTACTTTTGCCATTTCTGCAATGCGTATTTTAAATTGGTGGGTTTATTTTTCTGCCAATGCCTTTTCAATTATTTTATCGCAGGCAGCATCAATCATATCATATACTTCATGATAGCCTGGTTCCGGCCCGTACCAGGGATCGGGTACATCTTTATTTTTGCCCGGGTATAGTTCATTCATCAGCAGATCAACTTTGCCTGAATTATATTTATTTTTTGCAATCCATCTCATTTCATCTATCACTTCTTCTGCCATGGCATAGATTTTATCGAAATTGTCAAAATCGGCAATTACAAACTGTCTTGCCCGCTGCTGGCTGATATCAATACCATGCTTCAGCGCTACTTTTTGTGAGAGGCGGTGCGGAGCCTCACCAATATGAAAGCCGTTGGTGCCGGCGCTTTCGATACTCCATTTTAATCCCGCCTTCCATGCTTTATCCTGCAGTATTCCTTCAGCCAACGGGCTTCTGCAAATATTGCCCAGGCAAACCATCAAAATCTTCATGGCGGCAAAGGTAGGGAAGAGAATTTTGAGATGACTGATTTTTGGATGTCTGATTTGGTTGCGCTGAATTTCTTCGGAAACGACGATATGTTATATTCCCGATGCCTGTTACTGCAACCTGCTCCGGCAAAAGGCCTGCCGCTCGTAGCTCACCACTTTTATATATATTTAGTCAATGAAAGCCATATTAATATTTCTGCTGCAAACCACGATTGTATTTACAGTATCAGCACAACAGGATACTTTGCCTGCCAGGGTATACCAGTTGAGCAAAATTGCTACCGTAAAAGATTCTAGCCGGGATCGCATACAGATCATGGATGGCAGCACCAGTGTGCTGGCCAATACAGAAGCCCACCTTACTACCCTGGCACCCGGAAAAGCAGCACATCCACCACACACACATACCAACCAGGAGGAATTGATTGTTGTAAAAGAAGGCTTGCTTAAGGTAACCATTAAGGGAAGCAGCAAATTATTGTCTGCAGGCGGGCTTGCTTATTCATTGCCGGGCGATGAGCATGGCGCTGTAAATGCAGGCAAGACAAAAGCAGTGTATTATATTGTAAAATATACTACCCATAACCCAGTGAATGCTGAAAGAGGGGCCCGTTCGGGTGGTTCCATTCTGCAAAACTGGAACGAACCAAAGGTGGATAAAACAGACCGGGGAGAAAGGCGCCAATTTTTTAACAGACCCACCTCCTTGTTTGAAAAGTTTGACATGCATGCCACTACGCTGCAAAAAGGAGCGGTTAGCCATCTGCCCCATACACACCGGCAGGAAGAAATTATATTGATCAAAAGCGGCAATGTATCTATGCAGATAGGAGATAAACATTACCCCGCTACTACAGGTGATCTTATATTTCTGCCAACCGGCGTACCACATGCACTGGAAAATACTGGCAATGGTACCACCACCTACTTCGCTTTTCAATGGCAATAGTAAATATCAGTACAGCTGCTGGCTATGGGCAAATGCAGCAATATGCCCGTAAATGCCGTCTTAAAAACTGATTTAATTATAACACTGCCTTAATTTTTTCTGGTTTATTAATGTATCTTAATCTGTGTTTTATATAAATACAGTGAATCTTTCACTGTATTAACGATTGTATACAACGGCATTAATAATTGGCCGGCCTTAGATATGAAAAGTAGCTGTACACTTTTGTCATTGCTTCTCTTTTTTACCGCTGGCGCCCAGCAGCCATTAGCAGATACTGCTTTTTATACGCAATCAATTAACAATGCCCTGGCCGATTACAAAAAACAGGTGCAGGACAATCTTCATATTTTTAACGGCATTGAGTACCTGCGCAGCAGCCACGGTGTGAAAGGAACGCCCTTTTTTGAAGCAGACAGCCTTTTGCCTGGCTCGGTTTTTTATGATGGCAGATTGTATGAAGATATCCCCCTGCATTATGATGTTGTTACAGACGATGTGGTAATCGAAAATTATACGCAAAACAATGAGATGAAGCTGGTACCCGAAAAGCTGGGCTATTTTTATATTGCACAGCACTTGTTTGTTCGTATTACTGCCGATTCTTTACTGCCCTCTTTTATTACCACTGGCTTTTACGAAAAATTATACGATGGTAAATTGTCTGTATTTGCCAGACACCAGAAAGTGCCCAAACAATCTGTTAACGGATCAGAAAATGAAGTGAAGTACATTGAATACAATTATTATTTTGCCTTTCTCAACAATACCTTTTATAAAGCCGGAGATAAGAATGAATTCCTGGCAGTAATGGCCGATAAAAAAGACGATATCAGAAAATACATAAAAAATAATAAAATTAATTTCAATAAGAAACGCGAAGCATCAATGGTGCAGGTAGCGGAGTATTATTCTCAATTAAAAAATTGAAATGCGTTATTGCTGTAGGGGGCTTGCAGGTTGCCTGTTAACGATGTTTTCCTTTTTCCTCGCCCATGGCCAGGATACCACGCGTATTACGGCAGATTTTAACGGCAATACCTTCCGGCAATTTGTACACAGCATAGAAGCTTCTACGTTGTATCACTTCTATTACGATGCGGAAGAAACGGACAGTCTTACTGTTAACGTAAAAGCTATGCGCAGCCCATTGCCGCAATTGCTTGACCAGGTTTTTCAAAAAACACTTTTTCATTACGCTATTGATTTGGACAACCGTGTCTTCATAACAAAAAAGGTTATTGTAAATACCGTATTACCAGAAGATTTTTTCAATCCTAAAAAAGCCGGCATTATTACAGATGATAAAAAAGATTTGACAGCCGATGATTTGCCAAAAGAAAAAATAAAAGCTGTAGCAGAAAACAAATTATTTGTGATTGGTATTAAAAGCGGCAAAGACAATAAAGCTACTGCATCGCTGGCTGGTTATGTAAGAGATATTAAAACCGGTGAGGGAATTGTAGGTGCGTCGGTTTATCTGGACACGTTGGGAATAGGCGTCAATACCGATCAGTTTGGTTATTATTCACTCACACTTACAAAAGGGAGGCATGTGCTTACTATAAGCAGTGTTGGCATGAAGGATGCAAAGCGGCAGGTAGTGATGAATGCAGACGGAAAACTGGATATAGAATTGCAGGAATACATTGGTACACTCAAAACAGTAATCGTTTCTGCAGAAAAAAGATCAAATACAAGAAGCCTGCAAATGGGGGTGAGTAAATTAAACATAAAGCTTATAAAGCAGGTACCGGTGGTTTTTGGTGAAGCCGATATATTAAAGGTAGTGCTGGCGTTGCCGGGCGTTACTTCTACCGGAGAGGCAAGCAATGGTTTTAATGTTCGCGGGGGTTCTACAGACCAAAACCTGATTCTTTTTAATGACGCTACCATCTATAACCCCAGTCATTTGTTTGGTTTTTTCTCCGCCTTTAACCCGGATGTAGTGAAGGGAATAGAATTGTATAAAAGCGCCATTCCGGAAAAATATGGTGGCAGGCTTTCTTCTGTACTGGATGTGGCCTTGCAGGATGGAAATAAAAAACAATGGACTGGTTCGGCAGGCATTGGGCCGCTAACGGGCAAATTTACCCTGCAGGGACCGCTAATAAAAGAGAAAACTTCCGTTATAGTGGGCGTTCGAACCACCTATTCAAACTGGCTACTGAATACGGTACCGTCTGACGCCTATAAAAACAGCAGGGCCAATTTTAATGATGCTAATATCCGCATCAGCCATTACATCAATGAAAAAAATACACTTTTTCTTACCGGTTATATCAGCAATGATAAGTTCAACCTGAACAATGACACCACTTATAAATATGGCAACAAAAACGTTAATCTAAAATGGAAACATAATTTCAACAACAGATCCGGTGTGGTTTTTACCGGGGGCATAGATCATTATGAATATAATATTACCAGTTCAGAAAATAAAGTCAATGCATTTAAACTGGGTTTTGATATTAACCAGGATTATTTCAGGGCAGATTTTACCTACACGCCCAATTACAAGCACGTCATCAGTTATGGTTTCAATACCATCTTTTATAAACTTCATCCCGGTTCTTTTACACCCGGCGATCCGCAATCGCTGGTTGTACCAAATATATTACCGGCAGAACAGGCACTGGAAAGCGCCCTGTACCTGGGCGATCAATACAGCATCAGCTCCAGGTTGTCTGTGAATGCAGGAATACGGTACGCTGTGTTTAATTATCTTGGTCCGCACAATATAAATAATTACGCAGACGGGTTACCAAGAGATACTGCCACCATTGCAGGTACCAGCAGCTATGGTTCGGGTAAGTTTATCAAAACCTACCAGGCCCCGGAAATACGCATTGCGTTGCGGTATGCGCTGTCTGACAGTACTTCCATTAAATTAAGCTTTAACACCCTGCAGCAATACATTCATTCATTGTCCAATACAGTAAATGTATCACCAACGGATATATGGAAGCTGAGTGACCCGCATATAAAACCACAAGAGGGCAAACAGCTTTCACTTGGTTTATACCGGAACTTTAAGAATAATACCATTGAAACCTCCCTGGAAGTATACTACAAGCAAACAAAAAACTTTCTTGATTATAAAAGTGGTGCCCAGTTGCTGCTCAACAGCCATATTGAAACAGATGTTATCAGCACCAGGGGGAAAGCGTATGGCGTTGAGTTATTAATAAAGAAAAACAGCGGAAAAGCAAATGGCTGGCTGAGTTATTCTTTCTCGCGGACATTTTTACAGGCAGACGATCCACTTGCCGGCCAAACAATCAACAGGGGGGCTTATTATCCTGCCAGTTTTGATAAACCGCACAATGTAAACTTTATCGGCAACTACCGTTTTTCTCATCGCTATAGCATATCAATGAATATTATTTACAGCACGGGAAGGCCTATTACACTGCCTATTGGTGTATTCACCCTGGGCGGCTCCAATTCATTGCTTTATTCAGACAGAAACCAATACCGGATCCCTGATTATTTCCGTACTGATTTGTCGGTTAATATAGACGGCAACCATAAAGTAAAACAGCGGTTTCATAACTCATGGTCTTTTGGGGTATACAATATAACGGGTCGTCAAAATCCTTATTCAGTTTATTTTGTTCAGCAGAATGGTAAAATAAATGGCTACCAGTTATCCATATTCGGCACGGCCATTCCATTTGTCACATATAATATTAAATTTTAGCGATTGGCCATGAAATTTGACAGGATACATATTATATGCGTATTGTTGTTTGTAGCTGCGGCGCAATGCAGAAAACCTTATACACCCACGATACTTGTGAAAGGAGATAAATACCTGGTAGTGGATGGTTTTATTAACAGCAGCCCGGGCGGTGTGACAACCATCCTGTTATCACGCACAAAAAAATTAGCAGATACCGTGGTAAACATACCAGAGCAGGGTGCTACAGTGGCCATTCAAAGCGCAACGGGCAACAGGTATGCATTGCATGAAACGGGTGCTAATGGCCGTTATATAAGCGATGTATTAACGCTTGACAATACCGGGCAGTATAAAATTGCGATTACTACTGCCGGCAACAACCAGTACCAGTCAGACTTTGTTTTGGTAAAACAGACGCCACCTATAGACAGCATTGTATGGCGGCAGGATAATAAGGGAATAAATTTGTACGCAAACACCCACGATCCCTTAAATAATACCAGGTATTACCGGTGGCAGTATATACAAACCTGGGAGTATCATTCGCAACTGGAAACCATCTGGGGGGTAGAAAATGGGGTAGCATATGTAAGGACGCCGGAACAGCAAGTGCATATTTGCTATAGTACTACACCCTCATCAAATATTTTAACTGGTACTTCTGCTGCGCTGGCGCAGGACAGGATCAGCGATGCATTGCTGGGAAGCATTGCTCAAAATGATTCAACGCTAAACTACCGGTCCAGTTTCCTGGTACAGCAATATGCACTTACACCGGCGGCCTATTTTTACTGGCAGATCATTAAGAAGAATTCTGAGGATCTGGGTAGCCTGTTTGATTTGCAGCCATCGCAACTGGAAGGAAATATTCACAGTATTACCAATGCAGTTGAGCCCGTGGTTGGTTATATGAGCGTTACCAATCTGCAGGAAAAAAGAATCTTTATAAATAATGCAGATTTGCAAAACTGGCAACTGGCTGCCGGTACGTATAACTGCACAGTGGTGGATGTTCCGCAGAATACAACCAATTTTTTAATAGTCGATTATCCCGATACCAGCTATGCACCCTGGTATTATGTGTCGATGGGTCCGTTGAAACTGGCTAAGAAAGTGTGTGTGGATTGTACACTGAGTGGGGGAGTAAATGTAAAACCTTCTTACTGGTAGCCCGTCTCCTCTTTATAAAGATGGATAGCGCAATAGAATAATTTTAAATTGAACCTACTAATAAACAATTACTGGATTGAACAGGTCTTTTGGTAAATATTGTCTGGTTATGGTAATGCTGTTTTCTGCAATCACGTGCAGAAAGCCTTATCAACCCGCTGTTTTAACAAAGGGTGATAACTATTTGGTAGTAGACGGCTTTATTGATACCAGTCCTGGTGGAATAACAAATATTCTGTTGTCGCGCACAAAGAGTCTTACAGACACGGTCGTAAATATTCCGGAGCGCGGCGCCAAAGTATCCATACAAAACGCGGCGGGTACAAGCTATACGTTGCTGGAAGCGGGCAACAATGGCAGCTATTTGAGCGCACCATTGCAGCTTAATAACACCAGTCAGTATAAAATTATTATTACCACGGCCAGTGGTAAACGTTATACATCTGATCTGGTATCCACCAGGAAAACCCCGGCCATTGATAGTGTAAACTGGGTGCAGGATTCGTTGGGAGTACATGTTTTCGTAAACACCCATGATCCTTTAAACATCACCAGGTATTACCGGTGGCAATACGTTCAGACATGGGAATACCATTCGCAACTGGAAACACCCTGGGGGCTTAATGGCAATACTATCTACGTGCGCGATCCAAACGATCTGGTGCACGTTTGTTATACCACCACACTTTCAACAAAAATATTATTGGGAACTTCTGCGGCATTAAGTCAGGATGTGATTAGCCTGGCTAAACTTTTCAGTGTTTCGCAAAATGATTCTACACTGGCACAGCGCATGAGTATACAGGTAAAACAGTATGCACTAACCCAGCAGGCATATGCTTACTGGCAAATCATTCAAAAAAATTCTGAGGCGCTGGGAACACTGTTTGATTTGCAGCCCTCGCAACTGGAGGGAAATATTCATTGCCTTGACAATAACACTGAACCTGTGGTAGGATTTGTGACTGCTGGTACCGTGGAAGAGAAAAGAATTTTTATCAGTGTGTTTGATTTGAAAGACTGGAGGGCGCCCGCCGGAAGTTATAATTGTTCGGTGAAAGAAACATCCACGGATCCGATTGATTTTTCAAGGTGGAGTTACCCTGACAGCACCTACCTGCCCTGGTATTTTTCAGGTCCTGTTTTAAGAGTGGCAAAAAACGTCTGTATTGATTGCAGGCTAAGCGGTGGAACTACCGTTAAGCCTTCTTTCTGGTAATTGATTCAATTTAAAAATTTTTGAATGAAAATGACCGGCGGCTATAAATGGATACTTAATTGTTGCGTTGCTTTGCTTACGGGGCCCGCGGGTTTTTCACAACCGGCAGGTACAGATATTGTAAAGGAAAAATTCATTCAATACCAGCTTAATGCCTTGCAGGAAAAAATTTTTGTGCACACAGATAAGACCTTTTACCTGGTGGGTGAAATAATCTGGTTTAAGATATACT
>Ga0157376_10003624_pt1 | contig 10659 bp, 4 predicted proteins | sample M45metaG_FD_121801 | JGI IMG/M metagenome (GOLD analysis project Ga0157376, IMG submission 121801) | Miscanthus rhizosphere microbial communities from Kellogg Biological Station, Michigan, USA - M4-5 metaG | ecosystem: Host-associated > Plants > Roots > Rhizosphere > Soil | place: USA: Michigan... | reverse complement strand
TGGTCACCGGCGTGACCGACGAGGGCATCGTCGGCACGGTCGAGTACATGGCGCCGGAGCAGGCCAAGGGCGCCCCGGTCGATCAGCGTGCGGACATCTACTCGTTCGGCTTGATTCTGTACGACCTGCTCGTGGGCCGCGCGCGGCGCGCGCCTGGCGAACGCGCGATTGCCGAGCTGAAATCCCGGATGGAGCGGGCCCCGGCGCCGGCACGCTCCATCGCTCCGGACATCCCGGAAGCGCTCGACACGCTGATCTCGCGCTGCCTCGATCCCGATCCGGACAAGCGGTATCAGTCGACCTCCGAGCTCGAAGCTGATCTCAATCGCCTCGACGATACAGGCACGCCGATCCCCGTCAAACGCGTCGTCGGCGTGAAGCTCCTGGCGGCCGTGATTACGCTGGCCATCGCGCTGATCGGGGGCAGCTGGTGGTATGCGCGTACATTGATCCCGCCGGTCGCGCACGATCCGGTGTCGGTCGTCATCGCCGACCTGAAGAACACGACCGGCGATCCCGCGTTCGATCGCACGCTCGAGCCGATGATGAAGCGCGCGCTCGAAGGCGCCGGCTTCATCAGCGCGTACGATCGCAGCGCCATCGGCCGCACGCTCGGCGTCCGGCCGCCCGAGACGCTGGACGAAACGTCGGCGCGCGAGCTCGCGGTCAAGCAGGGAGTGGGTGTCGTCCTTTCCGGGTCGGTGGAAAAACGCGGCACAGGCTACGCCCTCGCCGTCAAAGCATCCGAGACGGTGTCCGGCAAGGAAATCGCCAACGTCCGCGGACGGGCATCGAGCAAGGACGAGGTCATGGCAGCCGCCACGAAGCTCGTGGCGACGGTGCGCAAGGCATTGGGCGACGACACGTCGGAGTCCAATCAGCTGTTCGCCATGGCCAGCCTGTCGTCGACGTCACTCGACGTCGTGCGGCTGTACTCGGCGGCCCAGGACGCCGCGAGCAACGGCAAGTTCGAGGAGGCCCGCCAGAACGCGCTGAAAGCCGTGGCGCTCGATCCCAAGTTCGGTATCGGCTACCAGGTGGCGGCGGTGGCCTCGCGGAACCTGGGCAACCTGCAGGACGCGCAGAAATACATCGACGAAGCGCTTCGTCACATCACCGGCATGACCGAGCGCGAGCGACTGACGACGCGCGGGTATTTCTATCGCGTCACCGGCGACTACCAGCAGTGCGTGAAGGAATACGGCGATCTCATCTCCCGCTACGCCGCCGACGTCGTCGGCCGCAACCAGCTCGCGTTGTGCTCGTCGCAGCTTCGCGACCTGCGGCGGGCGGTGGACGAGATGCGGCAGGTGGTGAAGCTGCTGCCCAAGCGCGCGGTGTTCCGCGAAAACCTGGCGCTTTACGCCAACTACGCGAGCGACTTTCAACTGGCCGAGCGCGAGGCGCGCGCCGTGGAAGGGCCGGACGCGTACGGGACGCTGGCCCTCGCATTCGCGCAGCTCGGGCAGGGGCAGGTATCGGACGCTGCCGACACGTACAAGACGCTCGACACGCGGGGCACGCTCGGCGCTTCGCTCGCAGCGTCCGGGCTTGGCGACCTCGCCCTGTTCCAGGGGCGCTATGCGGAGGCCATCAAGACTCTCGAGCAGGGCGCTGCGGCCGACATCGCGGCGAAGAGCCCCGACAGGGCGGCAGCGAAGCTCGTTGCCGTGGCGTACGCGCAGTTGACGCGCGGGCAGAAGCGCCAGGCGATTGCGGCGGCCGACTCGGCGCTGGCGGCCAGCAAAGCCGTCAAGATCCAGTTCCTGGCCGGGCGCACGTTCATCGAAGCCGGGGAGATTGCGAGAGCGCGTCCCCTGATCGCGGCCCTCGCCGCCGAGTTGCAGACCGAGCCGCAGGTCTACGCGAAGATGCTCGAGGGCAAGATCGCCCTCGCAGCCGGCGATGCGCGCGAGGCGATCAGGCTCATGGTCGAAGCCAACAAGGCGCTCGACACGTGGATCGGCGACTTTGAGCTTGGCCGCGCGTATCTGGCAGCGGGGGCCCTGCCGCAGGCGGACTCGCAGTTCGACCGCTGCCTCAAGCGGAAAGGCGAGTCGCTCGCGCTGTTCCTGGACGAAGAGCCGACCTTCGGCTATTTCCCGACCGTCTACTACTTCCAGGGCCGCGTCCGCGAGCAGATGAAGATCGACGGCTTCGCCGAGTCGTACGGGCAGTACATCGCCGCCCGCAACGGATCGACTGAAGATCCTCTACTGCGGGAGATCCGCTCGCGCAACACCCGCACCGGACGCGCCGGCCGCTAATCCCCGGCCCTACTTCAGCTGCACAGGCGTCGTCAGCTTCGGCGCCGATTGATCGGACAGGTAGATCAGCAGCGTGTAGCATCCCTTCCCTGTCACGACGGGCTGCGTCGTCGTTGTCGTCGTGTCCCAGTTGAACTGATACCCGCCCGACACCAGGCGAAAGCTGCTGTTCCCCGTCGCGCCGATCGGCAGGTTGTACAACGTTTCTTTCGTCCCTGACGCCGACGCGACACAACCGCCCTGCGGCACCGCGCCGTTGAAGACGCTCTCCAGCTTCGAAAGCGTGGTCAGCGAGAGAACGGAGTTCCCCAGCGCGTCGTTGAGCTTCCAGCTGACAGGCACGGCGCTGCCCTGCTGCGCCGGCGTCTTGAGCGGCGAGATGATCGCGGTGTACTGGGCGCCCCCCTTCACGGTCAGCGTCACCGTCGCCGCGACGTTCGCGGTCGACAGCGGAGTGACGTCCTTCGCGTAGTACGCGAAGCTGTCGGACCCCGCGAAGCCCGCCGCCGGCGCGTAGGTGAACGATCCGTCGGCGTTCAGGACCAGCACGCCGTGAGCGGGCGGCGTGGCGAGCACGGCGGTCAGCGTGTTCACGTCGCTGTCGACGTCGGTGTCGTTCGCGAGCACACCACGCGCGGGAACCGACAGCGTCGCGCCCGAGACGACACTGTAGCCGTCGGCGAGCGCCACCGGCGGATCGTTGACGGCCGTGATCGTTGCGGTGTTGGAGGGACCGCTCACCGTGCCGTCCGCGAACCGGGCCCTGACGAAGTACGTGTACGTCACGCCGTTGGGAAGCTCCTCGGTGTCCACCACGGAATACGCAGAAACGCCCGCGACGGCCGGTACGATGCGCGCCTGAGTGAGCGTCGGACCGCTCGCGGGGCCGATGGATCCGCCCAGCACTCGATAGACGGCGTACTGCGCAACCGCGCCGACGTTCGGTGCGTGCCAGTCGAGCCTCCGCCGGTGAAGCGGCGTGGTCGTTCCGGCGCAATCCTGGCCGATGATGCAGGCCTTCGTCTGGTTCGGCGGTGTGTTGCCAAGGGCTGCCGCGGTTTCGACATCCAGCTCGGTGCCGCCACTGAAGTCAATGCCACCGATGAAGTCGATCCCGCCGCTGAAATCGATGCCGCCGCTGAAGTCGATCCCACCGCTGAAATCGATCCCGCCGCTGTAATCGATGCCGCCGCTGAAGTCGATCCCACCGCTGAAGTCGATGCCACCGCTGAAATCGATCCCGCCACTGAAGTCGATCCCCCCGCTGAAGTCGATGCCGCTCGAGAAACCCGCCATGTTGCGCCGGCTGCCGATCTGATCGAGCCGCAGGCTCGCCCAGTCGTTCGAGCCACGCAGCGGCTGAGTCGCCGGAGACGCGAGCTGACCGCTGAGCGAGCCGTCGAAATCAACGTCCTGCGCCGTCACGCCGCCGAACAGGCCGTCAGTGTTCCAGTCGACGGGATCCGCCGCAGCCGGTCCGTCCACGCGCGCCATGGGCGTCCAGTTGGCCGGGAGCGAGTCAGGGAACAGCTGACCGCTGCAGAACTTCTTCGCCGGCGCGAGGCCGAGCGCACCGCCAAGCGTGCCCGGTCCGACCGGTGCGTACCACGCGGTCCGATAGGGAAGGCTGATCGCGCCGTCCGACAGCAGCGTTTCATCGAGCGGGCTGCCCGTCTGCCCCGAGAAGTCGAGGTGCGGGAGACCGTTGTCGTCCAGCAGCCCGTGCAGCTGGAAGAGGTAACTCATCACGCTCAGGTAATTGGGCTTGCAATTGGGTTCGGCGGGATCGCCGCCGTGGCTCCGCCCCATGTTGTGGCCGAGCTCGTGCATCGTCGTTGACGCCTGGACGAAATCCGAACCGACGAATCGATCCCAGAAGCCCAGCGACACGAGGGCATCGCCGCCGGGCAGGTCGCCGATGCCGGAGCTGCCGCGCGGAACGTGGAAGTCCGGCGATGCGGGGTTCGTCGATTTGGGGATGCCGCGTGCGTGCGCGTACAGGACGTAGTGAAAGAAGTCCTTGCGATTCGAGTCGAAACGCTGCCGGCAGCTGCCGGTCCCGGCGGCTTTCGACGCTTCGCAGGCATCTTCCTCCGCAGGCGTGAGCTCCGCGCCGTCGGCGGCGGCGACCGGCGCGTCGCGATACAGCTGGAATCCGATCTTCCAGCTGACCGTTCCGGGGAAGGCCGGGAACTGGCACGTCTGCGTGGCGCTCGGAACGCACGCCGTCTCCGCGATCGACTCGCCGCCTCGCGCCTGAGTCGAGGGGACGAGATATTCATCGGCGTCCGTGCTCGCGTAAGCCGCGTCAACGGAGTGATACGCCGGCCCCGCGTCGAAGTGCGCGCGAATCCCCTTTATCCCGTCGAGGTTGTCGACGGGCGCGTTCTTGAACGAGTCCCCGACCAGCTTCAGCACCGCCGGCGTGGGCAGGTGATTGTGTCCGGCGCCGTCCACGACCTGCGCCGTGTCTGCATTCAGCGGCGCGTTGATCGAACCGTACGCGGTCCCCGGCTTCGCTTTCATCGCGCCGAGCTCGACGAACAGATCCTTGTGCCTCGAGCTGGCGCCCATCGTATGAAGGTCCGGCAGGGCTTTCCCGTCGGGATCCATGAGGCCGCTGACGTCTTCGAGCTTGTCGGGCAAGCCGTCGCCGTCGTCGTCCTTGACACTCGTGCTGAAGACGATGGCCGCCCACGCGAGACAGTCGTAGGGCGACGTGTTGCCGTGGTCCACCCTGGTCGTTACCTGTTCCCCGTAGCCGGTGTTCTCATCGACGCCGGGCATCAGCGAGCGCACGTCGTAAGTGGGATAGGACCAGCCCCGATCCGACTGCAGCGAGTTGCCGCCGGCAAACGCGTCGGTGGCGATCAACGAATTCTTGAAGAAGACTCGATCGGTGCTGTTTGGCGCGCCGCGGCCTACGATCTGCGTCATCCGGGCGGCCTTCGTCGCAGACGACTGGTAGAACCCGCGAATCGTCTGGTTCATCGTCGCGCCCGGCTCCTGGACGTAAATGCCGTCGTAGAGCGAGATTTTCGTCAGGGGCTCCGACGGATCGCGATACACCACGAGCAGCGTCGCGCCGGCGCCGGACGGCACCTGATTTCCGGAGCCCTCCGGCAGCGTAACCGTGCTCAGGGGAAATCCGTTGCCGAGGAGGTCCGCGTCGTTGACGAGGCGGCGCCCGTTCGGCTGGCCGTCGGCGCCCAGTTGAACCGGCAGCAGGCGCAGAACGTCCGCGCGGTACATCGTCATGGTGTAGCTGGCGCCACCGCCGCCGCCCGAGCTCCAGCACGCAGACGTTGACGGCTTGAGCGGCGTGGACGACGCCTTGACGACCGTGACCGGTGAACCGCGGAATCGCGCGCCGTTCACCTGGGCGACGTTCGTGGAGATCGTTTCCCAGTAGAGATACGCCGCGATGACATCCGCGCCCGCCGGCACGCCGCTCATCGGGACAGTGCCGGTGATGAAGCCGTGATCGATGGCATGCGGGTCGAGATCCACGCCGCCGACGACGTAGTTGCCGGTGACGAGGAAGCCCTTGGAGAACGGCAGTGCGTCGGCACTCTGAGCCTGCCCACGCTGTTGCGAGGACATCAACGTCAGCAAGACAGACAGCGTGGCGACGACGATCCTGAACCAGAGACCCGAGCGCACACGTGTGACGACACCGTTCGACATCGTGACCTCGAAATAAACTGTGAAGGCCGCTTGGATGGAAAATGGGCCCGAGCTGTAGAGTTTACGGCATTGGTCTGCCGATGTGTCGGTAAACCAAACAAATATAAAGGGATCCGAGCGGACCGCATTAATCTTCCGCCAGGATGAACTGCGGGACAAATGTCGGATTCCGGTGCTTACAAACAGGGCGTAGATCGTCAGCGGGGATCGGTCGGGCTGCCGGCGGATCTCCGGAGCTCCTGCGCATCGTGCTGGAGTTGCAGCGCGCGCGCTTCGTTCAAATAACGGTCGACGTCATCGAGCTGACGGCGGGTCTCTGCCGAGGCCTGCTCGCCTCTTGAAGCCGCTCGCTGCGCCAGTTCCTCCCGCAGCGCCAGCAGCCCGCGCACGTCCGGACGCCGGGCCAACTCGTCGGCCCGTCGCGACGGGTTCGCTGCGTCGGGTGCTGCCGGAGACGGCGGCCGAGCGGCAGGCACGCTCGACGGCGACTTCGAGATCGCCAATGGGGTCGCAGGCACAACCGACGGCATTGGTGACGCAACCACAGCTTCGACGATTGGAATCTGCGCGGAGGCGGTGATCGGCGGCGGCCAGATGGGCACCGACAAGAACCCGGCCGCCGTCCCGCCGAGGCCGCCGACAATGGCCGCGGCGGCAGCGTATCTGAGCACCGTGTTCTGGCTGTCCATCCTATTTCGTCAAATCGACCGATATCCGATTCACTCCGGCAGCCGTGATCGCGACGCGCTCCGTTCGCTCGCCGAACTGGGGATGACGGAACGTAATTTCGTGGGAACCGATCGCGATTTCGATGTTCGCCAGCGGTGTCTGCCCGGCCGCGGCGCCGTCGATCAGCACATCGGCCCACGGCTTGGCGTTCACGTTCAGTCTCGTCTTCGGCGCCGTCACGTTCACCGAGACGACGGCACCCGGCGCGACGTCGATTGTCCGCTGCTCCTCGTATCCCAGCGTAACGTTACGCAGCACGAAGCTGTGACGGCCCGCCGCGAGCATCACCTTCTTCGGTCCGCTCGTCGCGATCGTCTCGTCGCGCTCGATCACCTCGACGGGAAACGGCGACGCCACCACGATCCAGCCCGCGACCGGCGCCGTCGATCGGGGCAGTGAAAACATCAATTCTTTCTCGACACCGCTCGCGACAGTAACCGACCGCTGGGCCGAACCCGTGTCGGATGCCACGCTGACCACGTGATCGGCCGGAGCGAGATCCTCGACGAGGAGCGGTGAGACACCGCGCGGCCGGCCGTCGATGGAAACCCGGGCGCCGGGCGGATCGGTCACGATGGACAGCCGTCCGGGCCCCTGGCTGCCCGCGGTGAGGTCGAAATACTGCGACAGTTGCGCCCCCGGCACGGCCGTGAGTTGCACCGTGCGTTCGACGCCGGCGCCACGAATCGCCATCTTGTGCGGACCGGGATCGACGCGGATCGTGAGCGGTGTTTTCCCGCGCGGCGCGTCGTCAATGAGAACGTCGGCGCTCTCCGGCTGCGTCTGCACGGTGAGCGTCGCGGGTACGGTCGTCGCGGCGCTCGCCGGCACGAACCAGGCCCGGACGGCGAGAAACGCCGCGATGGCGCTCAGGACGGCGATCGACACGATGAGGGCGGAGGTTCGTGACGGCATGGCCTCGACAGGAGTCATCAGGCGCCATCCCGTTTTCCCACATCCTCAACGCGGGATCAATTGCTGTTCGACGTATCGATGGGCTACGCGGCGATCGCCTCTACGCAAGAGCTACGCAATCTGAACCGTGCGTTCGAGGATCGAGCCTACCGGCCCGGCGGAGGCGCGGCCGGCGCGGGCGCGGGCGCGCCGCGTCCGGCGCCGAGCCCTCCGGCACCGACCGGGGCGCCGCCGACGCCAAGGCCGTCCTGCACAGGACGCCGCGGCCGGATGATCCCCTTCTTGCGATCTTCCTCGAGGGCGCGATCCTCGGCGCGTTCCCCGCCGAGCGACTGCGTGAGCGCCATGTTCCCCTCGTGGCACGAGTACGGGAGGATGCGCCCGCCGTCGAGCGGCGTCAGCGGCATCGACATCGTCCAGGGACGCTCGTACGTCACCGGATCGTCCACGGTCACCTGGTACTGCACGATGTCCTTCGCCACGCGCTTGAACCGCTCCGTCAGCTTCAGCTTCGTGCTGGTGCGGTTGCCGTTGCCGTTCAGGCCGATCGCCGTGCGGTTGGTGAAGTTCGTTGTCTCGACGACGAGCTCGTCGCCGTCCCAGCGGCCCTTCGCGTCGCCCAGATACTGCTCGATCGCGGGGCCCGGATGCGGCCGGCCGTCGGTCGGGATGATGCGCGTGTCGTGGATCATCTCGTACGTGATCGCGACGACGCCCGGGCCCTGCGAAATCTGGGCTCCGTTGCCGTAGATGACGCGCAGCGTGGATCCGAGGATCCCGCGCGTGATGCACCGCTCGTAGAGGGAGAAATCCGCCGTCCAGTCGAGCGGTCCGTCGCCGTAGGTGCCGCGCGGCATCGGCCGCTGTGTGCCCTCGGGCGTGAAGGCCGGCAGGCGGCCGTCGGGTGGATCGACAATCAGGGACGTCTGGTGGAAGGCGCGTCGCGCGAAGTCGAAACGGAAGGGGCCGACGGCTTCCTGGTCGCCCTGGGTGATGCCGCGCTCGATCTGCTTCGCCCGCTGCGCGAACTCTTCTGCGTTCAGGTAGAGGCGATCGCCGAACTGCGCGGGCCGCGCCATCGGGATGCCGCTCGTATCGTCGGTGGACCAGACGCCCTCGAGATCCGGATCGCCCCACGGCGTCCTGGGGGTCACGTAGCGCGTTTTCGGCGCCTCGCCGCCGAAGGCCGTGACGACCAGCGGCGGCGCGGCCGAAGGCTTCGCCTGCCCCAGCACCGAGACAGCCGTCAGACTCCACACGCCGGCGAGCGCTGCCAGCGTCACCGTCGCGCCGACTGTGGCCTTTCTCATCGTCTTCTCCTCTTCCGTGGCCGCCACGGCACAGCTCGGTCGTTCGCCGATACGTCAATTAATATGACAGTCAAACACAATTTATCTACAGTGAAATACGTGGGGACGGGCTGGGCCGCCTGATCGATGCGCATCTTCGTCACGGGCGCGACGGGTTTCATCGGACGGGCGCTCGTGCCGCGCCTGCAGCGCGACGGCCACACCATCGTCGCGTGGGCGCGTTCGGCGACGCGGGCGCGCGCACTGCTCGGCGCCGACGTCGAGATCGTCACCGGAGCGCTCGGGGGCCCGCCGGCCGTGGAGGCGCTGCGACGCTCCGACGGGATCGTCAATCTCGCGGGAGAACCAATCGTCGGGAAGCGGTGGACTCCGGCCCGGCGCGCGCGGCTCGAGCAGAGCCGCGTGGGGCTGACCGAACAGCTGATCGACGCAATGGCCGCAGCCGGCATGCGGCGCGGCGTGCTCGTGTCGGGCAGCGCGGTCGGCTACTACGGCGACCGCGGCGACGAGAGCCTCACCGAATCGTCAGCGCACGGCGACGATTTTCTCGCGCGGATCTGTATCGGCTGGGAATCGGCCGCGCGGAAGGCGGAGAACCTCGGCGCGCGCGTGGTGCTCCTGCGAACGGGCGTCGTGCTGGGACGGGCGGGCGGCGCGCTCGCGCAGATGCTGCCGCCGTTCCGCGTGGGCGCCGGCGGTCCCATCGGCTCGGGGCGGCAGTACTTCCCGTGGATTCACCTCCACGACCTGGTCGCGATCATCGCCGCCGCGCTGACCGATTCGAGTTATCGCGGTCCCGTCAACGTGGTGGCGCCCGAGCAGGCGACGGCTCGAGACTTCGCGCTGGCTCTGGGGCACGCGCTGAATCGCCCCGCCGTACTGCCCGTCCCGGCGATTGCCCTCAGGCTGATCTTCGGCGAAGCGGCGATCGTGCTGCTGGCCAGCCAGCGGGTTGAACCTCGCGAGCTGACGGCGCGCGGGTTCGGCTGGGAGTTCCCGAGACTCGACGCGGCGCTCGACGACGTCCTGAGCGACCGCGTGGCGACCGTCGTTTACCGTGGAGAGCTGGACGGCCGGTACGAGCTCCGCGCAAAAGCGGTCGTCAACGCGCCGGCCGATCGAACGTTCGCGTTCTTCTCGAAGGCCGAGAACCTCGGGCTGCTGACGCCGGCGTCGATGAAGTTCTCCATCGACGGCATCGCGCCGGCGATGCAGACAGGAAGCGTGATCGACTACCACATCGCGCTCGGGCCCGTACCCGTTCGCTGGCGCACGCGGATCGCCGAATGGGAATCCGGGCGGTCGTTCGTCGATATCCAGGACAAGGGGCCGTACCAGCTCTGGCGCCATCGCCACCGGTTCCGGGAGGAGGGAGGCCGCACCCTCATGGACGATCAGGTGCTCTACACGCCGCCGTTCGGGCCGCTCGGCCGGATCGCGCACTGGCTGTTCATCGCGCCCGCGCTGCGGCGCATCTTCCAGTACCGCAGCGACGTCATCCGCCTGCGCTTTGGCTAGATCGCTCCGCGCCGGCAGGCCTGAAGGTCTGCACTACTACTGCTTAGTAGTCGCTGCGGCGGTTGCCGAGGAAACGCAGCAGGAACAGGAAGAGGTTGATGAAGTCGAGGTAGAGCGCGAGCGCTCCCACGATCGTGGCGGCCGACGTGGAGCCGGCGTTGGTCGCAAACGCCATGGCCTTGAGACGCTGCGCGTCATAGACCGTCAGCCCGGCGAACACGAAGACGCCGATG
>Ga0157376_10003623_pt1 | contig 10659 bp, 7 predicted proteins | sample M45metaG_FD_121801 | JGI IMG/M metagenome (GOLD analysis project Ga0157376, IMG submission 121801) | Miscanthus rhizosphere microbial communities from Kellogg Biological Station, Michigan, USA - M4-5 metaG | ecosystem: Host-associated > Plants > Roots > Rhizosphere > Soil | place: USA: Michigan... | reverse complement strand
GGAAGTTGTCACAAAAATCGGCGATGACGTTTTTCTGCTCGACGCGACCCAGGGTGAGCAGCGAGCGCGCGAAGACGAGGAACAGATCGCCAAACTTTTTCCTAGCAAGCACAAGATCACCGTAGTCGTGACCGATCTGGCCTGGCCGCACGTCTCCGGACTTCGTTACTGGGTCGCGTCGGGAGCCACCGTCGTCGCACATGCAACAGCGCACGATTTTCTGCAAAGCGTGATTGACCGCAGGTGGACACTCGCGCCCGATTTTCTGGAGCAGCACCGGAAGAATGCCAAGTTCAGATTTAGAGGTGTGGATAGCCGCTATGACCTCGCCAACGGCGCTCTTACCCTCCATCCCATCGATGGCATCGGCAGCGAAGGGGCGTTGATGGCTTTCCTTCCATCCGATCGCTTCCTTTGGGCTTCGGATTTCATTCAGACCGTCGACGAGCCCAGCCAATACGCCTCGGAAGTGTGGAAAGCCGCGCAGCGCGACAATCTTCACCCCGAGCGCACCGCTGCTGAGCACCTGAACCTGACGCCCTGGTCGAAAATCGAGGAACTGCAAAAACTGCACCAAAACGTGCGGTAACTTCGCCGTTCCGGCAAGAAGCCGCTTAGCGGACAAAATTGCCCCTTTTTTGCACTTTTAGTACAGGAACGCGTGCCTGTTCGCGCTATGAAGCTAGTGTCCACGCTCTGCCACGCAACGATCTCGGGCAAGCACTTGCTGTAGATCTACGATCGCGTGAAAACAGGTTTGGTGTTTCTTGTCCAGGTCCAGCCCTCCGTCGGAAGTCGATCGCCATCACCATCGACTGTCTAGTTTTGCGGCGACCAATCTTGATGCTAAAGCTCACGCACGTAGCATGGATATCCGCTTTGGGCCTCGGTGACCCGCGTAAGGTCGACGTCGATACTGACCAGAGGCGTCGAAGGCGATGTCTCAGCCAACAACTCCCCGGTCGGCGAGTAGACAAAGCCGCGTCCCCCAAAATCCGAACCAGAACCGTTCATTTGGGGTGCGCGGTTAGAGCTGAGGACGTAGCAGCCGGACACAATGGCCGCCATTGCAGCGGCGATGTCCCATTTGCGCGATGCACCGCTGGCACGCGGCACCACGATCACATGAGCACCCTGCCGACGATAGTGCCGTGCCCATTCGTTGAACATTAGCTCGGTGCAAAGCAACACCCCAATTCTCAAGCCACGGTGCTCCACTACATCGAAGCCGGGCCGTTGCGGGGCGAACCAGGTGTCCTCGAAAAAACCTAACTCCTGAGGGAAAAAGTGCTTGTGGTGAACGGCTTGATAGCCACCATCAGCAATCAGGAAAGCTTCGTTCGAGAGCTTGTGGGGTCCCGGGACAGGTCGAGAGCTGAGCACCGCTGTCGACATCCCATGCAGATCCGGGATCGCGCGTGTGTGGTCCTGCACGTTGGCCGCCGCCAAGTCGGGCTCGAAGGTGTCCTGGCTCGCGACCCATGGGCCAAAAGGCATTTCGTTCAACACGGTAATGTCTGGCCGATCGTTCTCGATCCTCCGAAGGAGGTCAGCCCATGCTGGGTGGTCAAGCGATAGACCGTCGGGGAGTTGGCAGACTGAAAGTTTCAAAAGGAACTCCGTGAATGGGGATGCTTAACGCCGACTGCTACGAGGTGCTGTTACTTTTTCTCGTTCGCTAGAGCCTCCGGCGTCAGTATTGCAAATCAATCGTACTTGCCAAGCCCATTTGGCCGACCTCCCGAGCTTTTCTAGCAGTTCCGATCACCATTGTAGTCTGAGCGCAGTCGTAACTCCTTCGAATGCTTGAAACTATCACTTAAGAAATTTCTGGAGAGTCGGCTTCCGAGACAATAGCAAAATGCAACGGGGTCACCAAATCCGAACGCGATCTTCGGGCTTGAGATATAGCTTGTCGCTGGGCGCGATGTCGAAGGCTTTATACCAAGCATCGATATTGCGGACTGTGTCGCTGCGATATTCTCCGGGTGCGTGAGTGTCGGTAGCGACCTGCTGGCGCAGCGCGGCTTCACTCTGGAGCTTCCGCCATCTCTGAGAGAAGGCGATGAAAAAGCGCTGCTCGCCAGTCAGCCCGCCGATCACGACATCGGGTTTGCCTTTCAGCGACAGGATGTAGGCGTCATGCGCAGTGAGCAAACCCGCAATGTCGGCGATGTTTTCACTCTGAACCTGCTTGCCATTGATACAAAGACCGGAAAACGGGCAGTAGCTGCTGAATTGTACGGCCAACTTTGCCGCCGCTGCGTGGTATTTGTCCGCGTCTTCCGGAATCCACCACATGCCAAGACGGCCTTGATCATCGTAAATATTGCCCAGTTCGTCGAAGCTATGGCTGATCTCGTGGGCCATGCCGGCTCCGGCGGAGCCGTAATTGGACGCGGCGTCGCCTTGATAATCAAAATAGGGTGGCTGCAAGAGGCCCGCGGAGAAGGATTCCGTATTAGGGCTGAACAGGATGACCGCGCCAACGATTTGCGGATCGATGCGCCATTCGCCGATATCGGCTGGCCGTTTCAGCTTGGCCAAATTGTATGAACGACTAAAGGCTTCTGCGCGACGCATGTTGCCGAAGGCGTCGCCGCGAACGACCTCGAACGTCGAATAGTCGATCCAAGTGTCGGGATAACCGATGCCGATTTTTAACGCGGCCAGCTTGGTCAACGCCTTTTGCTTGGTCCCTGGCGACATCCAAGCCAGATTCGCAATGCGGTTGCGATAGGCGGTGATGATGTCGGTGGCCATGGCTTGCGCCCTGGCTTTGGCTTCCGGCGGAAAATAATGCTCCGTGTAGAGTTGGCCGACCGCCTGGCCGAGCGCGGCGTTGGTGGCCGCAACGGCGAGTTTGCTGCGATCAGGAGGCCGCTGCGCGCCGGAAAGAAATGTGCCATAGAAAGCGAAGTCTTCCGCTGCTACGGCCTTGGGCAAGACGCTGGAATAATGTTCGATCAGGCGAAACCGGAGATAGTCCTTCCAGAGATCGACTCTTTCGCTGGCGACGAGCGCGGAAATACCGGTGACTGCGGACGGCTGCCAAACGAGAAAATCCGACTGGTCGGCGACTCCGGCGGAAGTGAAGTAAGAGTTCCAATCCATGCCGGGCGCTTTGGTGTCAAACTCAGTCCGCTTCCACGGATTGTTCTGCTTGAAAACGTCCACGGCATCAGCGTCCGGGGCGAAAGCTTGCGCCATCCGAATTTCAAGCGACAAAATACCCGCAGCCTTGCTTTCGGCATCTGCGGTGCCTACCAGTTTCAGGGTCGCCGAAATGTGCGCCTGATACTGAGCGCGCAACTCGGCCATTTTGGGCGACGGATCGAGATAGGATTCGCGATCGGGCATTCCCAAACCGCCCTGCAATAGGTGGAAAACGTAGTGCTTCGAGTCTGCAAAATTCTGGTTCACCCACACACCGAAAACGTGGTCAGCATTGGCGATGAGCCCATCCACCTCTGTATTCAAAGTCGTGCCGAGATAGGCGGACAGCGACGCCTTGTTGCTGATCGCTGTAATGGTTGCCATTTCGTGGGAGAGTGGCGCCAGCCCTTTGGATTCGATGGCGGCTTCGTCCATGAAACTGCTGTAGTAGTCGCCCACTTTCTGCGGAAGGCTGCCCTTGGCGGACTTGGCTGTGGCCGTGTCCTGTATGAGACTGCGTACCCGCTCGCCAGTTCTCTCCGTCAAGATGGCACGGTTATCGAAGCTCGACTGGCCGGCGGGTATCGCTTCCGCTTTGAGCCACCCGCCATTCGCGTAACGGTAGAAGTCTTCTCCTGGCTTGATGGAACGATCCATGTCCTGCGTGTAGACATTCTGAGCAATGGGTGCGGCCCCCACACTGAGGAAAACCGCGGAAGCGAAGAGTAAAACTGGCGACGCAGTACGAAAAAAAGGCATTAATATCCTTTCAGGCGAACGAAACTGCCACACCAACTCCAGTGACTGGTTCGACGGCTTACGGCCCCTCAAGGTGAGCTTTGCGATTCGTTGATCCCAGCCCAGCAGGAAGACCCATCAGAACACCCCAGGTGTAACCAAACGTCTCCCTCGCCACGCAACGCGGATGGTGATTCTGAGGATTCGTGCGGCATCCGGAACGGGCACGGTTGCGATCGCTGATTCGACTCAGATTCCGGTGCTAATCCTGCCAACCTAGTTTTGGGGCCGATTCCAAGCCGTTATCTAGTCGAGACCGCACTAACCTAGTCTTCTCACGTCACTGCCAGCGGAGTGTATGGGATGCGAAGTTGAGTTCGATCATCGGCGCATGCAGAAGATTCGTTCCCTTGCGAGCTCACATGCCCGGCCAATCTTTCATATGCCTGCATATCGCTCCTAGTACTAACGAATAAGGCAAGTAGAGAGGTTCGAGAGGTACAGACCCTGTACATTTGCTCATGGCGGACCTATGATTCCTCACGTACGATCCCCAAGAGACAGTTCAGGAGACGTCGAATGCGAGCAGCATCAAGGAAAGCTCTGTGTGCCGCCGTTTGTCTTGTGTTCGTTGCAACCGCAATTGGGAGCGCAGCGGAGATAAAGTTCGACAAAGTGGAGTACATGCCCGCGAAGATAGAAGGTCAAAAAAAGAGCGCGGGGCCGGTAAAGGGTCACGTAATTTTCGAAAAAGAGAAAAAGGTGGTGGAGTTTCAGGATACGAAGGGGCAGATCATCGTGACTATCCCTTACGACAAGATCAAGAGCCTCCTTTACGAAAAGACTTCCAGGCCCCGATACGCAGAGGCGATTCTGGTTTCTCCTTTTTTTTTGTTCAGCAAAACTAAGAGGCATTTCTTGTCCATCCAGTACACGGATGCCAACGGAGCAGGCGCGTTCTGCATGCTTCACATGGATAAGGGCAACTCGAACGACATTGTGAACACTGCCGAAGCGGAGACAGGCAAGCACATCGAACGCACTGAGGAAAAGTAGCGCGGCGACTAATTGTGAGCGTCTGGCGCTCCTGTGGTTGCGCGGGAAGTCGAACCGTCCCTTCACCCTCAAACCGCTTACTCGAAATCAGCAACCGCAGTGTAAGGTCGTATTCCGCCCCATCCCCGGTAAACGGAGTGTTGATTTTCTGCTCGTTGGCTGATGCCTTGGACGATTGTGCTTGAGCGATCACAAGTGGGGTGTGGAACCCCAACTACACTCACGAGAACTAGGAGCCGCGTCGCTATTTTCAAGGGAAACGAAGGCGATTTGTCTGCCGGACTATATCGGAGTGAGTTCAACCGAAGTCGTTCGCACTCTGCTCTGTACGTCAACAGCTGTTCCGTTGTCTCCTGGGAAACTTAGGCAGTGGTGATCCATTCCCACTACCTCGTTAATCGGGCTACCCATTAGACAGCCTTTCAGACTAACAGTTAGGTAACGAGATTTCTAACGGCGGCAAGAACTCTAAAGCCTCTTGTGCGGAGTCGCATCTCTGTCGGACGGCCATCACCGCTCCTACGGCGTATTGAGCGGCGGGTGTTACATCTCTTCGACGAGCTGACCAACCAAATAGCAATGCCCCTTCCGCGAGACAGGAGCTAAAACTCTTTACAGGGACCGGCCTTCTCATGGAAGGCACTTGCTGGAACAGGTGGAAACGATGTAGTAGATTCCTTCGCGTTCTTACACTTAACTGCATTAGGGGGCCATTGCAATAATGTCCGATAACCGCTGTTAAAAAGATGGGAAGGACTCATCGCACCGACAGCTGGTGTTCAAGGAGTTTGGCTATTTTGTCAGTCCGAGTGAGCGAGCACAGGCCCAACGTCTGATCAGCCCTCCAGAAATCATCATATCTGCCATGTGGATTGCGTCGGAAGGGTTTCTGGGATCACCATAAAAATTGAAACGCTGTTCCATTTCATTCCAAGTGGAGGTGCCATTGAACTGAAGTATTCCCCAGCTTATTTGCCCGTTGGAATCGGTGCGCGAAATATTTCGGCCCTGAGACTCACACTGAATAAGTCTTTCGAGGGACGAGGAGTTGTAGACCGGAAAAGTAACATCATAGTGCCAATCCTTGCCCGAGACCTCCGCTACAGGAATCGTCTTGCTAGGAACTGCGATAACGCTCATCGGTCGATGGGCCATCAGGGCGATTAGCGAAGCAATCGCAAGGCAAAGCAACGATCTGCGTACATCTATCACTCCCTGTGATATTCGAGAGCATTGCCCCCATTTGGTCACGTGTTTTTCGAGCACCGACTTGTTCTCCGGCTCAAGAATAACTCGGTGAAGGAGAACCGCAAGGCAGCTTTGCGGGACGGTTAACTGGCAATTAGGACAGGCTGAGACATTTCATCCAAATTGACAGACACGTACCGAAAAACTAGAAGGCACTACTCCGATTAGAGCTTGCCAGAAGGACTTGACGCGTTGCTCAATCCTTGAGTATTTGCAAGCGTTGAAAGTGACTCATGAAGGCCATTGTCTATCACAATTATGGTTCGTCCGACGTTCTTCAGTGTGAAGAGATCGAAAAGCCGACCGCTGCGGACAATGAAGTTTTGATAAAAGTTCGCGCGGCTTCCGTCAATCCACTTGACTGCGGCTTACTGAAAGGAGGCGGTCGCATAGTGACCGGGCTGCGCAAACCAAAGGTCACACGACTTGGCGTTGATGTGGCTGGTCAGGTGGAAGCCGTTGGCCGGAACGTCACGCAGATCAAGCCAGGGGACGAGGTGTTTGGTGTGTGCATCCGTGACCCGCAGGATTCGGCCCTCAGAGTCTGGGTTCCCCGGGGGGCCTTTGCCGAGTATGCCTGTGCTCCCGCGTCAGCATTGGCCATGAAGCCGGACAACGTGACGTTTGAGCAAGCGGCTTCGGCACCGATGGCGGCATTCACCGCGTTGCAGGGTCTGCGCGACAAGGGAAAGCTTCAGCCGGGCCAGAAGGTCTTGATTAACGGCGCGGCGGGGGGCGTGGGTACATTCGCTGTGCAGATCGCCAAGTCGTTCGGCGCAGATGTGACCGGTGTGTGCAGCACGAGGAATGTGGACATGGTCCGATCAATCGGCGCGGATCAGGTCATTGATTACACTCAAGAGGATTTCACCAAGAGCGGGCAACATTACCACCTGATTTTCGACTGCGTTGGGAACCGTTCGTTGTTAGCCTGCAGGCGCATCCTAGATCCTAAGGGGACAACCATCATGGTCGGAGACCTGACCGGTCGGGGGATGATCGGTATTTTGGCCCGTCTGATCACAGCGCTCGTGTTGACGCGGTTTACGAGCCAGAAGCTGCTCACGTTTCTGGCGAGACCGAACAAAGAAGACCTGACCATCATGCACAATCTCATGAAGGCCGGAAAGGTAATACCGGTCATCGACAAGTGCTGCAGGTTGAGTGAGGTTCCCGAGGCCATCCGGTATCTGGAAGAACGACACGCTCGCGGAAAAGTTGTAATAACTCTTGAATAGAAAACCAAATCGGATTTTGCACGAATCAGCGTCTATGAATTGCCTCAGATGCCGGCGTACCAGGAAAGGCCTTCTTCCGGATCGATCGCTCCCACCTTCTGCCGATATTTTTCACTGTATCCGTAATCAGGATGTGCGAGATGTATTTCTTGGCTAAAGGCCGCTGGCCACAGAGGTAGTCCCGCCACTTCGACCGCGACACCCAGGTGCGCCTGCGCTGAACGCGCTTATCGGTTGTAACGTTTTTGGATGCGCTCTCACTACTCAATTAAGACGCGCCCTTCTCTCGGAAAAAGGCGACCTGCCGCTGTTGGGCCGATCAGCGCGCGGCGTCTGCCGCGATTGGACAACGAGGCGCGCTAGGCTGGTTGCGATTGTTGCCTTGGTTTTCGGAAAAACCTGGGGGTATTTTCACATATAAAATAATTTGCATAGTATTTACAGCAGGCGTATAAGACAGACAACACACAAGTAATAAATGTCGATTATGATTTGTATGAACGAGATCCTCGCCTATGTTTCAACCTACGCATCCAATCCCGACGAAATTCGACTTTCAATCGAGGAGCCGTCGCCACATGGAACCCAGAACAGAGGACTAGAGAAGAAGGCGGCAAGGCGGAGTCGCTCGGCTCCTTCAAGCCTTAGCAAAGAGAGGTGCGCGATGTTTGGCAATTTCAGAGCGCTTGGAGTGGTTGGATCTCTGCCGGTATTCGTCTTGATATTGGGTTTGTCTCGTGTGAGCGCGCGGGGGCAAGAACAGGCAGGTGCGGCAAGGGTCATAGCGGCCGCCAAACAAGATACCGCCCAACAGCCTCTTCGGGCGATGCAGCCGACCGTGTCACTCGCCGCCGGATTTGTGAAGAAGCCTTATCGTCCCAACCCGAACGTAAAGGTTAGCCTTGCGCCTCCCAAGAGAGATCCATTGTTGCAGGGAGCCGCGCCGAAGCGAGGCGCGGCGGTCACCGGTCCCGGGCCAGTCGCCCTGAAAACTGTACAGGTGACTCTTGGGAAGAGTTTTGATGGCATTGGTGCCGGCTTTCAGGGGCCTGGGGGCACGTTCCAAGTTCGCAGCGCACCGCCAGATACAAACGGGGCGGTTGGGGAGACACAGTTTGTGCAGTGGGTTAACACTGATATCGCTGTCTTCGACAAAAACACAGGTACGGTATTACTTGGCCCGATTCCCGGAAACACGATTTGGCAGGGATTTGGCGGAATCTGTGAACAGAATAACGATGGAGATCCGATTGTTCAGTACGACAAGATGGCAAATCGCTGGGTCATCGCGCAATTTTCTGTAGAGAACGGTTTTTCGCAATGTGTAGCGGTTTCTACCAGCTCTGATGCCACGGGTACATATCACCGATACGAGTTTCAATACGACGATTTTGATGACTATCCTAAGATGGGCGTCTGGCCGGATGGTTACTACACTTCCTTTAACATGTTCCATGGGAAGACTTTTGTAGGTTCGAAGGTCTGTGCTTACGAGCGCGCCGCGATGCTCACGGGCCAGCCAGCCCGACAACAGTGCTTCCAGCTCAGTGACCAGTTTTTCGGCTTGCTCCCCGCGGATCTCGATGGAGCGACTTCTACACTCGCCAATGCAGACGGCTCACCAGGTGCCGCCGCTCCTCCTGCTGGGAGCCCGAATATCTTCCTGGCCTTGGGGGCTGACGGGGCTACGTTAGACCTTTGGAACTTTCACGTAGACTGGGTAAGTACCAACAACACGACCTTCGGGACTGGGTCCAGTCACTCGCCGAACCAGTCTATACCGGTGGCTGCCTTTACGTTAGCTTGTGGAGGCAGCGGTGGCACCTGCATTCCGCAGCCTGGCAATCCGAAACCCGAACAACTCGATACTCTCGGAGAGCGGTTGATGTACAGGCTTGCGTACCGAAGGTTCTCAGATCACGAAGCTCTCTTGACGACTCATTCAGTGGACACGGGAGTTGCTGGATCACAGACCGGCATTCGTTGGTATGAATTGCGAAATCAAGCTGCAGGCGGATTCACGGTTTTTCAGGCTGGTACATACGCGCCCGGGAGTAGCCATAGATGGATGGGAACCATTGCCATGGATAAGGCCGGAAACATAGTTACTGGCTATAACATTTCCGGTGCCGTTTTCCCTGGACTACGATTTGCGGTACGACACGCGAACGACCCCTTGGGGACTTTGACGACGGAAAAGGTGCTGCAAAAAGGAACCGGTGCGCAACACTGCATTCTTGGCGCCGGGAATGCCTGCCCTCCAGGCTGCTTAGAGCCGGACGGAACTTGCAAGCTGACGAGATGGGGAGATTACAGCAGTATGACTCCTGACCCAAGCGACGACTGCACTTTGTGGTTTACCAGCGAATACGAAAAACAGACCGGGGCATTCAATTGGAGGACCCGTATCGCTGCACTGCGAGTGCAATCGTGCCAACCGTAAGGAGCTTCGACGTAAACCATATTTAAAAAAGCGAGGAAAGGGGGTCGGAAAATGTCGCGCAGAGCGAAGCGGCCCAAGCGAAAACAAGTTTCTGGTAAGCGCGCCGCGACAAAGCTCACTCGTCCGCAATGGAAGCTTCCGGCGGGGTTCTGTTCCGATGGCAAGAAGATGGCAACCCTTCGGGAGGTTGTCGACCCCGACACGCCAACCATGAACTTGAGCCAGCTATCGGACAAACAACGATTGGCTCTGGTTGCCAAACGGATCGAAATGCAACCCGACTTTGAGATTGCTATGCTGGGGGCCGGTCTAATCGATCAGAAGCGAGCAATCCAGGAAGTGAAGAATGGCACCCCCATCGGGCGGAATTTGGCGGAAATTGAGGAGCGGTTACTGAATCACGTTATTCAGACAGCAAGAACGAAAGCTAAGTGAGGCAGGAATGGCTCGAAAAAGTCCGAGGAACAAACGCCGCACCGTCACGCTCACTCTTAACGCTTTGGTTATTACCATTGATTCTAATTTTGAGCCCATAACAAAGGCCGGTTGTGACTACCGGCAGAAAAACGTCTACCCATATTTGAAGGGCAAAGGTTTCACCGTGCAACATCTGCAGGGTTCGATGGCCAGGCGAAATTATGTTGCGCCGGCAGTCCGGCAGGCGAACGTGCAATATATTAGCGGTTTGGGCCACGGTTCTTACGAAAGCTTTACGGGAGATTTCTACGATCCGGTATTTAGCGTGGGAAACTACAGCCCGGAAGAATCTACGGGTAAGAT
>Ga0157376_10003622_pt1 | contig 10661 bp, 10 predicted proteins | sample M45metaG_FD_121801 | JGI IMG/M metagenome (GOLD analysis project Ga0157376, IMG submission 121801) | Miscanthus rhizosphere microbial communities from Kellogg Biological Station, Michigan, USA - M4-5 metaG | ecosystem: Host-associated > Plants > Roots > Rhizosphere > Soil | place: USA: Michigan... | reverse complement strand
GATCGAGCTCGTGATCGAGAACGACCACGCCACCTCGGCCGCCACGCTCGCGCCATTCTTCGACACCGCGCAAGCGCAGGGCATGTCGCTGGGCATGACCTTCGACATCGGCAATTGGCACTGGACCGGCGAATGCCCACTGCAAGCCGCCGCCGCCTGCGCTCCGCGGGTGCGCTATGTGCATTGCAAGGGCGTGCAGCGCGAGCGGCGCCAATGGATCGCTGTGCCGTTGGCCGACTCGGCGGCGCCCTGGCGCGCCGTGCTGCGCGCGATGCCCCAAGGCCTGCCCTGGGGGATCGAGTACCCGCTCGCGGGCGACGACCTGCTTGCCGCGACGCGGCGCGAGATTGACCAATTGCGCCGCATCGCGCGGGAAATGGCATGAACCTCGATGTCGTCACCTTCGGCGAGGCGATGCTGATGTTCGTGGCCGAGCAGCCCGGGCCGATCGAGGAGGCCGAAACGTTCGTCAAGCGCACCGCCGGTGCCGAGACCAACGTCGCGATCGGTCTGGCGCGGCTGGGCCTCAAGGTGGGTTGGGCCAGCCGGCTCGGCATCGATTCCATGGCGCGGCACCTGCTTGCCGTCATGGAACGCGAGGGCGTCGATTGCTCGCACGTGGTGTGCGATGCAGCGCAACGCACTGGGTTCATGATCAAGGGCCGCGCGGCCGGCGGCGGTGATCCGGCGATCGAATACCACCGAAGCGGCTCCGCCGCGAGCCTGTTCGAGCCGGCGCAGATCGATGTGGCTTGGCTGACCTCGGCGCGTCATCTGCATGCGACCGGAATCTTCCCGGCGCTCTCGGACAACTGTCTGGCCACGGCCCGGCGCAGCCTGCAACTGATGCGTGCGGCCGGCCGGACAATCTCGTTTGATCCCAACCTGCGACCGACGCTGTGGCCATCGCCCGAGCACATGCGCGAGGTAACCAATGAGTTGGCCGCGCAAGCCGACTGGGTGTTGCCGGGCATCGAGGAAGGTCGCTTCCTGACGGGTGCCGACACGGCCGAGGGCGTCGCCCGCTTCTACCGCGAGCGCGGTGCGAAGCTCGTCGTCGTGAAGCTCGGGCCCGAAGGCGCGTACTACGACTGCGAGGAAGGCAGTGGCCGCGTCCCCGGCTTCCCGGTAAAGCAAGTGATCGACACCGTTGGCGCCGGCGACGGTGTCGCGGTCGGCGTGATCAGCGCGCTGCTCGAGGGTCGCGGCGCAAGCGATGCGGTGCGCCGTGGCGCATGGATCGGTGCGCGCGCCGTGCAGGTTCTCGGTGACACCGAAGGGCTACCCACACGCGCTCAGCTCGAGGAGGCCTCGCTGTGAGGCGCAAGAACGTGCTGGTCTTTCGCGAGCTGCCCGGCGACCAGCTCGCGCGCCTGCAGGCTGCGCACCAAGTGACGGTCGCGAACCCGCGCGTCGCGGCGCAGCGCGACGCCTACTTCGCCGCGCTTCCCGCGGCGCAAGGCCTGATCGGCTCGAGTCTGCGCATCGACGACGCCATGCTCGCGCAGGCGCCCGTGCTCGAGGTGATATCGAGCATTTCGGCGGGTATCGACAACTATGACCTCGCCGCAATGAAGCGGCGAGGCATCCTGCTTTGCAACACGCCCGGCGTGCTGACCGAGACTACCGCGGACACGATCTTCGCGTTGATCATGGCGACGAGCCGGCGCCTCGTGGAATTGGCCCTGCACGTGCGCGAAGGCCGGTGGACGCGCAGCCTCGACGAATCGTTTTTCGGCTGGGACGTGCACGGCAAGACGCTCGGCATTCTCGGCTACGGCCGCATCGGCCAGGCTGTGGCACGTCGCGCGGCATTGGGTTTCGGCATGCCGGTGCTCTATCACAACCCCGCAGCCGTCGAGATTCCGGGCATGGCCGGGCACGCGCGGCACGTCGCGCTCGACACGCTGCTCGCCGAGTCCGACATCGTCGCCTCGACGCTGCCGCTGACCGACGAGACGCGTGGCCTGATGGACGCTCGGCGCTTCGCCGCGATGAGGGCCGGGGCCATCTTTATCAACGGTTCGCGCGGTGCGATCGTTCAGGAGGACGCATTGCTCGCGGCGCTCGACAGCGGTCATGTGCGTGCCGCCGGACTCGACGTGTTCGCGGTCGAACCGTTGCCGCTCGATTCGCCGCTGCGGACCCATCCTCGGGTCACGGCGCTGCCTCACATCGGGTCGGCAACCCATGAGACGCGGTATGTCATGGCGCGACTGGCGGCCAGCAACCTGCTGCAGGCGCTTGCCGGCGAGCGCCCGGCATCGGAGGTCTAGATGGTAGCCAATGCATCCTTTCAGCCACTGCTCACGTCCGGTGTGGTGGCCTCCAGCAATTTCGCCCTGTGTCGGCCGCCGGCGTGGTCGGCGGGGCGAATGGAACGCCGCCAAACGGCGGCATCGGCCCGCTAGTGCGGATCGCATTTTCAATTCACGGAGACACCGCCATGCAACACTTTTCCCGTCGCGCCTTTTCCGCCATCGCGCTCGCCGCGAGCTTGCCGTGGGTTGCCGCGTCCGCGTTCGCGCAGACGCCGACGCCCGATGAACTGCGGTACAACGCCCTGCCGCCGAAGAAGAAGGGCGAAATCAACGTAGGCGTGCTGGTGGACTTCCCGCCCTACGGTACGACCGACGCGCAGTACAAGCCGGACGGGTACGACGCCGATGTCGCGCGCCTACTTGCGAAGGATTGGGGCGTGAAGGTGAATCTGATCCCGATGACCGGGGCGAACCGCATCCCGTTTCTGTTGACCGACAAGGTCGACCTGCTGATCGCGTCGCTCGCGATCACGCCCGAGCGCGCCAAACAGGTGCAATTCTCCAAGCCCTACTCGGCAGCGACCATCGTGCTCTACGGCTCGAAGAAGGCCGCCATCAAGTCAGCCGCCGACCTCAAGTCCTTCCGCATCGGGGTTGCCCGCGCCAGCACGCAGGACGTGGCGTTGACCGCGATGGCGCCGGAGGGCACCGAGTTGCGCCGTTTCGATGACGACGCGTCCGCCATGCAGGCCCTCATCTCCGGCCAGGTCGACGCCATCGGCTGCTCCACCACGGTCGCCGCGCAGATCGCCAAGCGCGTTCCCGCCAACACTTTGGAGCAGAAGTTCGTGGTGCGGCAGCAGGAGATGGCGATTGCCGTGCATCCGGGCCAGGACGCATTGCTGAAAAAGGTCAACGACTTCGTTGCAAAGAACACGGCCAACGGTGAGCTGAACAAGCTGTTCCGCAAATGGCTGGGCACCGACTTGCCGAAGATGTCGTAGGGCTCACGCCGGATATCACCATGGAATTCGAGCGCAAGCTTACGGTCTCGACCTTCCTGCCGGCAGGAAGGTCTGGCACGCATCGCTGGGCAACTTGAAGATCTGCCCGGCCGGGGCGGCACCGCGATTGGCGATCTTTTGAGCGAAGTCTCGCGCCTGAACGAGCGCGTCGCACAGTAGGACAGGCATATCGGCCCCTTTCACTGACTCCGCCTGCGCAGCAGCCGGCCGCCGTGCCGCCGGGTGGCGGCACCGGCATCGAGTCCCAGTTCGCCGTTGACGAACACCAGCTCGACGCCTTCGGATTGCGCCAGCGGATTCTCGTAAGTCGCCGCGTCGCGGATGCGCTGCGGGTCGAACACGACGACGTCGGCGAACCACCCGGCGCGCAATTCGCCGCGCTCGTGCAAACGGAAGTTGCGCGCCGACAGGCCGGTCATCTTGTGCACAGCGCGCTCCAAGGTGAACAGCTGCTGCTCGCGCCAGTAGCGCGCCAGCACCCGCGGAAACGCACCCCACAGCCTCGGATGCGGATGCCGGTCGTGCGGCAAGCCGTCGGAGCCGATCATGCTGAGCGGATGGGCGACCACGCGGCGCACGTCGTCCTCGTGCATCTGGAAATAGCAGGCGCCGCCGGGCTTCAGGCGGATGCACGCTTCCTTTTGCGTCACGCCCCACCCGGCGGCGATGGAGCCGAGCATGCGGCCCGTCATCTCCGGATGCGGCGACGACCAGCTGACCATCACGTCGATGACCTCGTCCACCAGGTCCTCGCGCAGCACGGTGGAACCGGCGACGTAGGGATACACGTCCATCGCGATGGCCTGGCGTTGCGCAAGTTTGTCGATGAGCGGCAAGGTCTCGGCAGTGCGTCCCCAATTCGCGGGCCCGGCGCATTTGTGGTGCGAGATGATCAGCGGCACGCCGGCCTCGAACGCGCAGTCGCTCGCCTCGTGCATCGCTTCCAGGATCTCCGCCATCTCCGAACGCATGTGCGTCGCGTAGACACCGCCGTGACGCGCCACGACGCGAGCGAGCTGCGTCACTTCGCCGGCCGGCGCCGGCATCGCTTCGGCGTAGAAGAGGCCCGACGACATGCCGATCGCGCCTTGCGCCATGCAGCGCTCCAGCAGCTCGCACATCGCCGCGAGCTCATCGCTTGAAGCGGGCCGGGTGAGGTCGCCCATGCACGCGTAGCGCAAGGTCGTGTGGCCGATCAGCGGGGCCACGTTGACGGCAGGTTGCGCTTCTTGCAACGCCTGCGCATAGGCGTCGAGCGAGGGGTATTTGAACGACAGGCCGAGCAGCGTGAGCGCGCCCTGCGGCTCGCCCGTGACGAACGGCACGACCGACAAGCCGCAATTGCCCGTCACCACCGTCGTGATGCCTTGCGAGAGTTTGGGGAACATGCCCGGCGCGTCCAGCACGATGGCATCGTCATGCGTGTGCACGTCGATGAAACCCGGGGCGATGGCAAGGCCCGTGCAGTCGCGCACCTCGACGTCGGCCAGCGCGAGGGCGGCGGGCAGGCGGTCGCGCAGGCCGGCACCGACAGCGGCGATCCGGTCGGCGACCAGCAGCACGTCGCCCGGCTGGCCGGGTGCGCCGGTCCCGTCGACGACGAAGCCGTTTTGCAGCAGGACGGCTTGCGTCATGGCGCGGTTCCCGTCGTGCCGTCGGCGGCCGATTCGTCCCAGTCGATGCGCGCATGGTGCTGCATGTCCACGCCGCGCGTCTCGAGCGTGCGCTGGATGTTCACGAGCCGCTCCACGGCTCTGTCGCCCAGGCGCTGCGCCACCAGCACCGTCAGGATCTCGATCACCGTCAGGTGCGCGAGATACGCTTCCGGCCCGACCGGCATCACCGGGTCCGGCGCGACTTCCACCGACAGCAAGATGTCCGACATCGCGGCCAATTGGCTGCCGGGCTGCGTGAGGCCGATGACGGTCGCGCCTTGCGAACGCGCGACATCCACGGCTTCGAGCAGCGAAGGCATGCCGCCGACGTGGGTGATTGCCATCACTACGCCTTGCGGGCCGATGGTGGCGGCGGAGATCAGTTGCAAGTGGGGATCGAGGTAAGTGTTGGACGCCAGCCCCAGCCGGTACAGGCGCGCCTGCAGGTCCGACGCCATGAAATTGGAGGTGACGCCGACGCCGTAGCAGTCCACGCGTGCCGCCTTCGCGATGACGTCGGCGGCGCGTTCCACCGCGGCCGCATCCAGTTGCGCTTGCACGCTGTTGATGACCGCCACCGCGCCGCGCGTGAGCTTGGCGATGACTTGGCGCGTATCGTCGTCGATGCGAACGCGCCGGTTCAAGGGCGAGCCACCGACGGCGAGTTCCTGCGCCAGGGCCAGCTTGAATTCGCGCAGCCCCGGGTAGCCGAGGTCGCGGCAGGTGCGCATGATCGTCGGCACCGAGCTGTTGGCGCGCTGCGCCAGCGTCTCGAAGGTTTCGTCGAGCACACGCTGCGGGTCCTCCAGGATCAAGGCGAGCACGGTGCGCCGGGCGGCAGGCGCGCGGTCGATGATCTCGGCGATCTTGTCCAGGACGCGGGGGATCATGGGAAGTCTTTTCTGTGATGAACTAGAAGCAGGTGACGACGGCGTCGCTCACCGTGTAGTCGTCGGCCACGATCGGCATCCAGCGCCACTTGTCGAATGTCGTGCAGGGATGCGAGATGCCCAGCGCGACAAGGTCGCCGACCTGCAGCGGTTGATCACCGGTGCCGCTCGCGCGCAGGTACGCGTGCTGGTCGTTGAGCGCGGTCACTTGCCAGCCGCGCGGCGCCGCTGAAGCTGCTATTTGGCCACGGGCGCAGAACGCCACCGGCACGGGCAGATCGAGGTCATACGAGATGTCGCGCTTGCCGACCGCCAGGATCGCGAGCCCCGGTTCGGGGCACGACTGCACCGCGGCCCAGACTTCGATCGCCGCGTGCAGGCCATGGCCGCAACCCATTCGTGTGGCGACGGCGCTCATCATGCGCTGGTACTGGCCGTTGTCGTGCGTGACGTAGCAGCCGGAGCGCAGCAGGCCGCGCACCGGCCGTGACAAGGTCAGCTTCAACTGGTCCGCGACCAGGTCGAAGATCGCCGAGCCCCCGGCCGTGAGCAGGATCTCATCGCCTTCGAACAATTGCTGCGTATCGCAGTCCTGCGCGACGGCGCGCACCCGCTGCAGCAGTGCTTGCGCGTAGTCGGTGTCGGGCCCGGTTTGGCCGGTGGCCCCTAATCCTTCATAGCACTCGATGCCGACGAGGCGTGTCGCCTTGCTGGCACGCACGCGCTGCGCCAGCGCCAAGGCCTCCTCGTGGGTGCGGCAGCCCGTGCGCCCGCCGGCGACGCCGATTTCCAGCAAGACGTCGAAGGGCGATGTGCCGGCGTGCTGGCCGTGCCACGCCTCGATCAAATCCAGTTGTGCCGTCGAGTCGATCAGGAACACGACCTCGAGTCCGGGATTGGCCTGCTTCATTTGCGCGAGGCCTTCGAGATCGACGTCGCGGAACACCTGGTTGGCGATGATGCAGCGCTTCGCACCGGCCAGCACGCCGGCACGCATCTGCGTGACGGTCGCGAAGGTCAGTCCCCACGCGCCCGCATCGAGCTGGCGCCGGAACAGTTGCGGCGACATCGTCGTCTTGCCGTGTGGCGCCAGGCCCACGCCGTGATCGGCGGCGAAACCCTCCATCCATTTCAAGTTGCCGTCGAGCGCGCCGCGCCGGATCACGGCCAAGGGCAGCGGCAGATCGCCGCGCAACACGTTCCAGTTTTGGGCGGCGATTGCCGAGCGGCGCAGCGGCGCAGCTTGATGCGGATAGCCTTTCCAGGAGGCGTCGAGCACGGGGTCGAGCAGGTCTTGCAGTGTCATGGCGCTATGCGGGTTGGAGTTCGGCGATATCGTCGCGGATGCAGGCCTTGAAGCGGCCGCCGCCCATCGCGCGCGGCTCCGGCCTTGTCTGCGCGCAGGCGTCGATGGCATAAGGGCAGCGCGTGCGAAACACGCAGCCCGAAGGCGGATTCACCGGGCTGGGGATGTCCCCCATGAGCGGCACATGCGTGGTTCGCGCGCGTGGATCGGGTGTAGGGGAGGCGGCGAGCAGCGCCTGCGTGTACGGATGCAGCGGCCGCGCGAAGAGGTCGGCGGTCGTCGCCACTTCCATCACGCGGCCGAGGTACAGCACCACCACGCGATCGCAAAGATACTCCACGACGTCCAGGTCGTGCGAGATGAACAACATGGTCAGCTGCAGCCGGTCGCGCAAATCGCACAGCAGGTTCACCACCTGCGCCTGGATCGAAACGTCCAGCGCCGACAGCGGCTCGTCGGCGACGATGAATTCAGGCTGTACCGACAAGGCGCGCGCGACGCCAATGCGCTGGCGCTGGCCGCCGGAAAATTCATGGGGGAAGCGCGCGGCGTGTTCGGGCTGCAGGCCCACCAGTTGCAGCAGCTCGGCGATGCGCTGCGCGGTTGCCTGCTTGCCCTTGACGAGCGAATGCGTGTGCAGCGCCTCCGCCAGGATGTCGCGCACGCGCATCTTCGGGTTCAGGCTGGCGTAGGGGTCCTGGAAGATCATCTGCAACTTGCTGCGCAGGTCGCGCATGCGGCTGCTCGACGCCGCGCCGAGGTTTTCGCCGCGGTACTTCACTTCCCCCGCAGTGCTGTCGATGAGGCGCAGCAGCGCGCGGCCGATGGTGCTCTTGCCCGAGCCGGATTCGCCGACCAGTCCCAGCGTTTCGCCGCTGTGAATCTCGAACGAGACGTCGTCGACCGCGCGCACGGGACGGGCCGGCGAGCCGAAGAATTTCTGCAGATGGCTGACTTCGATCAGGGGCGTCGCGGTAGTCATTCAATCGCCTCCGCGGGCACGATGCAGCGCATGCCGCGCCCGGCTGCATCGACGTTCAACGCCGGCATCGCATCTTTGCACGCAGCAACCGCGCGATCGCAACGCGGCTCGAAGGCGCAGCCCGGCGGCGGCGCGAGTGGACTCGACACCTGGCCGCGGATCGCATACAGCCGGCGCTTGCCTTGCGCATTGCTCGCGCTCTTGCGCCGGTGGCCGGGCAGGCACGCCAGCAAGCCTTGCGTGTACGGATGTTGCGGCCGCGCGAACAGTTCGAGCACGCTCGCCGATTCGACGACGCGGCCCGCGTACATCACCGAGACATCGTCGGCATGCTGCGCCACCACGCCGAGGTTGTGCGTGATGAACAGGATGCTCATGCCGGTCTCGGCCTGCAGCCGGCGCATGAGCGCGAGGATCTGCGCCTGGATCGTGACGTCGAGCGCGGTGGTCGGCTCGTCGGCAATCAGAAGGGCCGGGTCGCACGCCATTGCCAGCGCGATCATGACGCGCTGGCGCATGCCGCCCGAGAGCTGATGCGGGTACTCGTGCAGGCGTTGCGGCGCTGCCGGAATTTCCACCAGTTCCAACAAGCGCAGCGCCTGCGCCAGCGCCGCGGCGTTGTCCATGCCTTTGTGCAAGCGCAACGATTCCGCGATCTGCTCGCCGATGCGCAGCACCGGGTTCAGGCTGGTCATCGGCTCCTGGAAGATCATCGCGACTTGGTTGCCTCGCACGGTTCGCATGCGCGCCTCGGGCAGCTGCAGCAGGTCGAGCGTCTCGCCGTTGCGGTCGACAAAGAGCGCCTGACCGCTCACTTGCGTCGCTGCCGTGCGCGGCAGCAATCGCATCAGCGTCAGGCTGGTCACCGACTTGCCCGAGCCCGATTCGCCGACCAGCGCCGTCGTGCGTCCGGCGCCGATGGTGAAGCTCACGTCGGCCACGGCACGGATCAGGCCTTCCTCAGTATCGAAGGAAGTGCTGAGGTTGCGCACGTCGAGGCGATTCATAGCGATTTGCGCAAGCGCGGGTCGAGCAGGTCGCGGATGCCGTCGCCCACCAGTTGCAGCGACAGCGCGGTGAGGATGATCGCGAGTCCCGGGAACAGCACGATCCACAGCGCCTGGTGCGCGTATTGCTGGCTGCCCGCGACCATCGTGCCCCAGGTCGGGATTTCCGGCGGCACGCCGACGCCGAGGAACGACAGCGCCGCTTCGGCCAGGATTGCGTAGGCGAAGATGAACGAGGCCTGCACCAGGATCGGCGACATCAGGTTCGGCAAGATGTGCCGCCATAGGATGCGCAAGGTCGAGATGCCGACGGCGCGCGCCGCTTCGACGAACAGCAATTCGCGCACGACCAGCGTCGACGCGCGTACCACGCGTGCCACCCGCGGCGTGTACACCAACACCAGCGCCAGCACCACGTTCAGCATCGACGGCCCGAGGATGCCAACCAGCGCGATCGCGAGCAGGATGTCGGGGAAGGACATCATCGCGTCGACCACCCGCATCACGGGCGCATCGAGCGGCCGGAAAAATCCGGCGACCAGGCCGAACAAGGTGCCGGCCATCATCGCACCAAGGGCCGTGAGCAATGCGATCGTCAGCGAATAACGCCCGCCGAATGCGATCCGTGCGAACAGGTCGCGGCCGAGTTCGTCGGTGCCCATCAGATGCGCGGTCGAGGGTTGGGCGAGACGCTGACTCACGGCTGTTTCGTTCGGGTCGAACCCGCTCAGCGTGCCGGCGAACATCGACACCAGCACCACCAGCACGAGCGCGATCGTCGCAGCCATGACGATGCGGCGGCGGAACAATTGGCGCATCACGAGAGGAAGTCTTGGCAATCGCATGGCCGTGCCTTCAGTACTTAACCCGCGGGTCGAGCACCGTGTAGAGCAGGTCGATCGCGAAGTTGATGACGACGTAGATCACGGCCACCACCAGCAAGGCGCCTTGGATCACCGGGTAGTCGCGCCGGATCACCGCGCTCACCACCAGGTTGCCGACGCCCGGCAGGCCGAACACCGTCTCGGTCACCACGGCACCGCCGATCAGCAAGGCGACCGTGAGGCCGATCACGGTGACGATGGGCACCAGCGCATTGCGCAGCGCGTGCTTGAGCACCACGACGTTTTCGCTCAGGCCCTTGGCGCGCGCCGTGCGCACATAGTCCTCGCCCAATACGTCGAGCATCGAAGCACGGGTAAAGCGGATGATCAGCGCCGAATTCAGGAGGCCCAGCACCGTGGCAGGCAGCACCAGGCACCAGATGCGCGCTGCCAGTGAAGCGCCCGGCTCGCCGTATCCCGACACCGGAAACCAGCCGAGCGACACGGCGAAGATCTGCATCACGTTCGCGCTGCTGATGGCGTTCTTCCGCGCCACCTACGTGGACCTGTGGGGCGTGGTGCTATGCGTGGCGATGATGTCGATATCGACGCTGTTCTACATCATCGGCGGGCAGTACATCGCCTCCAAGACCTGGCACCTGGTGCCGATTTCGGGCTCCGCGGGAGGATTCGATGCGATGCGCTTCCTGG
>Ga0157376_10003621_pt1 | contig 10663 bp, 7 predicted proteins | sample M45metaG_FD_121801 | JGI IMG/M metagenome (GOLD analysis project Ga0157376, IMG submission 121801) | Miscanthus rhizosphere microbial communities from Kellogg Biological Station, Michigan, USA - M4-5 metaG | ecosystem: Host-associated > Plants > Roots > Rhizosphere > Soil | place: USA: Michigan... | reverse complement strand
GAAAAGTAGATTCCACCTGTAACCGGCGACTCAGCGACATCATTTGGTTGAATGAATGGAATTCCCTCAAAGCCGGAAGCAAGGACCTTGGTATCTACTGGGCCATCAGCGCCCATCTTCAGGCTAAACAAGTTATGACCAAAAGCCTGTGCTGCGAGGAGCCTGCCGTCACGAGAAAAATATGTTCCGTTAATGCCTTGTGTATGGTCCATCACAACCGTTGTTTTGCCCGGCGCATCCAGTCGGAGGACTTGCTCATTTCCCTTTCCAAACGCACAAAAGAATAGGCGGTTGCCGAGTGGGTCCCAGCTTGGTCCTTCGAAATACCGGTCGTCGGCAAAGACAACTGTTAGTACCGCGCCGGCAGCGACCGTAGATGGAGTAGGTGGCGAGTTTTGGAACCATACTTTGGAATTAGCCACCCCGACAAACAGAGTGATAGCACACCAAATCAACACAACGCATTTGACTAAGCGAATCATTGTTCTCCTGACCAACGTTATTCTGGAATAAGAATGGCGCAGTGATTATGAAGGAACAGCGCCCGGGCCACCAAGCGATCGATCTTTTTTTACCCCATGGATATTACTCAACAGGTTGTTCAGACCTTAATCGGTTGTGCGGAAGATGTAGATGAGTCTGCTGGGCCGGGCTTCCAGTTAAGACAGGAGCTTCAATGCCAACTGTAGCTGACGCGACAAGCCGGAATCGCCGGTCGGAAAGCGAGTGTTGGTGATGCGCCCGAACCCGGCCGTTCCGACAACCCAGCCTGGCTGTCCGAAACCAGGATGATGGTGTATGCGCACTCGGGTAATCAGGAGCAACTCTGGCGTTGCTTTAAGCGGTCGCAGGTTTGCAACGATAATGTCTCTCCCGGTTCGCTGGCAATGCTCTACATCGTTGTGGGCGAGCGGGTAGAAACTTTTGCGGCGCTTGAGACGGCTTACGAAGCTCATGATCTTCAGTTGGAGTATCTTTCCAGTTGCTCCCGAATTTGATCCACTGCGTGCCGACCTGCGTTTTCAGAATCTTCTGCACCGCGTCGGCTTGACGCCATAGAAAAGCTGAACAAGCTCAAAGGGCTATCTAAAACATCTGGATACTTCCGATCAAATTAAACGCCTGATTGATTCACTGCCGTGTGTTGCGCAAAAATCCCGGAGAAGTATTGACGATGGCCGTAAAAGACAATGAACCACAGGATTGTTACGAATATTGCCAAACCTATTCCAGCTGGATTCAAGAAAAGGTGGTACAGCAGAATGTTCACGATTACCGGCCCCAGCAGCACTAACCCCAGCGGCACAAAGCGATTCACCAGCAACAACAAGCCGCCGATGATTTGCACCGCCGCAACTGCCCAGTAGTAATGAGACAGAAACAGCGCACCAATAAACTGTCCTGCTAAACCGGTCGGCATAGGTCCCATGCTGAGAAAATTCAAAAAGCCATTAAGTCCGAACACAACACAGATTAGCCCAAGTAAAAGACGCGCAGTCAGAATTATGATTTTCATTTTGCTTCTCCGTTCAATCTTTCAAGCGTTAAGTTGATAGGCGCAATGTCGATAGCTTTCAACGATCGATTTCACCCATCCGGCCCAGACGATAGTCTTCAAATGCCTGGTGAATCTCTTGTTCGGTATTCATTACAAACGGACCATAACGCGCGATTGGTTCGTTCAACGGCAAACCACCGATGAGCAATACTTCAAGCGTAGCTCCCGTTCCTGCTGGATTTTCAATTGTTACTTCATTGCCATCCTGCGCGAACAAAACCATCTGACCGTCAGTAGCACGTTCACTCTCTGCTCCGAACGATCCTTCTCCTTCGACGATGTAAGCGAACGCGTTGTAATCACTATGAACCTGCTGTTTGGCGACACCGCCAGGCTTGATCCGATAATGCAGGTAAATTATTGGTGTGCGCGTTTCGATGACGGCTCGCTGACCCATTGCTTCGCCGGCAATCACACTCACAGTAACCAGACCATCGTCCGAAGTCCCTTTTGGGATCTGCGCGCCTGAGATTTCCTGGTAACGCGGTTTCATCATCTTGTCGTGCCGCGGCAGGTTTACCCAAAGTTGAAATCCATGCATACGTCCACCAGTACGCATGAACTCGCGACTCGGCATTTCGGAATGGACTACGCCTGCTCCGGCCGTCATCCACTGCACGTCCCCCGCGGTCAGACGTCCCGCGTGTCCTCGAGAATCCTTGTGTTCCATCTCTCCCGAAACCAGGTACGTCACCGTTTCAAATCCGCGATGCGGATGATCGGGTGCACCCTTCGCCTCGCCCGGCGCAACATTCATTGGTCCCATCTCGTCAAGTAACAAGAATGGATCGAACTCTGAAAACGCGGGCTTGGGAAACGGCCGGCGCACTAGAAAGCCCCCACCCTCCAGAGTCTCAATGCTGTTCACGATTCCAGCCACGGTGCGTTCTTTGCTCGTTTGGATATCCTTAAGTCTCACTTCCTTACTCCCTGTCGACATAACATCTCCTCTCTACTAACCCGTACCGCGAGTTGTTGATGACTCACGCGTTGTTCTTTGCTCGCTTTGTACTGATACCCGCCGCTTCGTAGCCGATCTTTTTCAACAGGCGGATTAACGTCTTGCGCTCCTCCCTGGTCAGAGAGACAGACGCGAGACGTTCCATGTCGGCTGCGTGCTCGGCATAGACGCGGGTGATCAACTTGCGGCCTTCCTTTGTTAAGTGAACTATTCTGGCCCTCCGGTCAGTCTCGTGAGCGCGCCGCTCGGCCAGGCCCTTGCTCTCCAGGCGGTCAACTGCCACCGTGATCGAGCCACTCGTCAACAAGACCTTTCTACCGATCTCGTTGACGGGGAGCGCCCCTTTATGAAGCAAGGCTTCGAGCACGGCGAAGTCACTGCCGCACATTTCCAAAGCCGAGATGCTTTTTTCGGCATAGGCCTGAACAGCACTCGCCGCCTTCCACAACACAAGGAAAACGTGGACGCCGCTCCCGCCGGTTAACGATTCCGATTTAAGCTTGTTGATAATTGCCGCCTCCACCCCTGAATATCTCTTGACATCAAGATACTTGAACACGAGGTAGATGTCAAGGTGAAGGAGAGGGACGCAGAACGCGAATTTCAGATCTCAGATGCTTGTGCTAGCGAAGGTAAATGAAAATCAAATTGGAAAGTCTGTATCTTCCCTGCGTGCTTCCCTGGGCAAGCACCGGGACCAGGCTGTGTCGAATATCTTTTCCCACACTGATAACATACTTAAGGAAGCTCTGATTAATTAAAGATCTCGTTCGTGTTTGTTCGGTGGCTTCGTGGATCGTTCTTTTTGCGGCGGAGGCAAACGATCCACGAAGTCACACACAAACGAGGCCCCTTGCACTTATTCAAAGGTTCCTTAAGTTCCCCGACTTCATTTCTGCTAAGGAAACCTTAAGGCTATTGGGATCAATGACGAGCGAAAACATTACACCACCATTGCCCGGCTCAACACCCGACAACATGTTTCCGGTTCTCACGCCAGTTCAGCAACAGCGAGTACTAGCGCATGGACGATTGCGCACCGTTCAGCCGGATGAAACTGTAGTGGAACCTGCGGAAACCGTCTCCAAATTCTTTATTGTCAGAACGGGCCGGCTCGTTCTTCTTCAGCTGTCAGACGGCTTGGAAAAAGTTATCGCCGTATGTGGCCCGGGCATGTTCACCGGAGAGTTGCACGTCCTTTCAGGTCGCCGTGGGTTGCTCCGAATCCGTGCCGCAGAAAGATGCGAACTCATAGAGATTCAACGCGAGACGTTGCTTTCTCTGGTCCAAACAGACAGTGAGCTTAGCGATATTTTTCTTCGAGCTTACATCTCGCGCAGACTGGAACTTATCACTCGAGGTATCGGGGATATCGTCGTAATTGGGTCCAGTCATTCATTGGAAACTTTCCGCATCAAAGAGTTTTTGACACGTAATTATCAGCCCTACTCCTACATTGATCTGGAACGCGATGCCGAAGTTCAGGAGCTGCTGGATCGCTTCAGCGTGGCTATCGGCGACCTTCCGGTAATGATATGTCGTGGCACCGTTGTACTGCGAAATCCAACGAACCAGCAGATTACAGACTGCCTGGGTTTCAATGAATCGATCGACCAAACACACGTTCGCGACATGATTGTTGTCGGTGCAGGACCAGCTGGTTTGGCGGCCGCGGTTTATGGGGCATCGGAAGGATTGGATGTGTTGGTGATCGAGTCAAATTCTCCGGGTGGTCAGGCTGGTGCGAGTTCGAAGATTGAAAATTATCTGGGTTTTCCAATGGGAATTTCTGGCCAGGAACTCGCGGGAAACGCTTATGCGCAGGCGCAGAAGTTTGGCGCTCAGATCCTTATCGCCAAGGATGCCAAAGGGCTCGGCTGTGATCGTCGACCCTACGCGGTGATGATCGATCAAGGTCAGCGAGTTCCGGCACGCACGATTATTATCGCAACGGGAGCACAGTATCGAAAACTACCTTTGGAGAACCTTTCGCGTTTTGAAGGCGCCGGAATTTACTATGGCGCCACTCATCTTGAGTCGCAGTTATGTGGTGGTGAAGAAGTTGTCGTGGTTGGCGGCGGCAATTCTGCCGGTCAGGCTGCAGTCTTTCTCGCGCAAACAGCACGTCGCGTTTACATGCTGGTGCGTGGCCCTGGTTTGGCCCAAACAATGTCGCGCTATCTAATCCGGCGCATTGAAGAGACTCCAACGATTGATTTGCTTACAAATACTGAGGTCATTTCCCTGGATGGCACTGATCATCTTGAACATGTGCAGTGGCTCAACAGCAAAACCGGAAATGTCGAGACACATAATATCAGCGCGCTATTTTCAATGACGGGGGCAACGCCAAATTCAAGTTGGCTGCAAGGGTGCGTAGTCTGTGATGATGCCGGTTTTATCAAGACCGGAGCCGAACTGTCCTCTCAAGATCTAGCGGCTACAAATTGGACACTGCCACGCACGCCTTACTTACTCGAAACTAGTCTACCTGGCGTATTCGCTGTGGGTGATGTTAGGGGCGGCAACGTGAAGCGCGTGGCATCAGCAGTCGGCGAAGGATCGATAGCCGTCTCTTTCGTTCATCGTGTTCTCAGCGAATAAACTTTTTGATGTTTGCTCTGTTGGACTTAGCGACTTCCACGGACTGCAACCGAAACTGCACATAGTTTGGAATTCTTGGTCAGAAAATTGCGGCACTGGAATCTGCGATCAATGCCTCGACTGTTGCTCCGACGTCTGTTTTTCGGAACGTTCTGCCATTCCTTATTCATGATCCTGTAACATGTCTCGCATAAAAGGGGTGAGCTCCAATTCAAACCGACAAGCTCCACGATCGATTCACACATGGCAATCTCCACAAGTAGAGTTAAATCCAAGACCAACGAGAAGGTTTCCTCCAACCGAAGCAAAGCTCGGAATCTTCGACAACAAAAACACTTATTAATTAACCGTGAGCTCAGTTGGATCGAATTCAATCGACGAGTCCTGGAAGAGGCGTTGGACCAGAGACATCCCGTTCTTGAGCGATTGAAATTTCTGGCAATCTTTTCTTCGAACCTGGATGAGTTCTTTATGGTACGAGTCTCCGGTTTGCAAGAAACGGTTGAAGGTGGCTTCGGGGAGCGCTCACCTGACGGTCTAACTGCCGCCGACCAGCTAAAAGCTATCCGCGCGAAGTTAAAGCCGTTACTGGAGCTTCAAATGCGTTGTTTGAAAGAGCAGATCTTTCCAGCGCTCGCCGAGAACGACTTAATTATTCGACGTTATGGAGACCTGTCTAAGCGAGAGCGAAAGTACGCAAACACTTATTTTCTGCACAATGTATTTCCGATCTTAACGCCACAGGCCGTCGATCCAGGTCACCCCTTCCCCTACGTTTCGAATCTCAGTCTTAATCTTGGCCTGATGGTTTCGCCATCGCAGGTTAAGCGAGTGAATCCCGCCGGTGCGCCCAAAGGCCCTCGGTTTGCGCGGATCAAATTACCTCCAATGGTTCCGCGCCTGATACCAGTCGACGATAAAGGAAATACTTTTACTTTTCTTGGCAGTCTGGTTGCAGCAAACATCGAAACGCTCTTTCCCAATATGCGGACCAGTAAGTGTCACCTGTTTCGTGTGACCCGCGATGCGGACTTCGAGATCAAGGATGACGAAGCAAGCGATTTGTTGCGAACGATGCAGCAGCATGTTAGGCGCATGAGATTTGGTGATGCAGTCCGGCTGGAAGTAGCTGCGACAATGCCGAAGGAGATGGTCACGTTTTTGACTGAGTCCCTGGAGCTAACTGCTGACGACGTTTATGTCATAGATGGTCCTTTCAATATTCCGGATCTGATGCAGTTGTATGATCTCGATCGGCCGGAATTGAAGGACCAGCCTTTAAAGCTGACAACTCCCGCAGCGCTCGTACAGGATGAAGAGATTTTTTCATGTCTCAAGCGACAGGATGTTCTCTTGCATCATCCTTATACGGCTTACGCAACAGTGACGAATTTTATTAATGCCGCAGCGGCGGACCCGGACGTAGTTGCAATTAAGATCTGCCTCTACCGGACAGGTCGCAACTCGCCCATTGTGAAAGCCTTGATTGATGCCGCCGAAAGTGGAAAACAAGTTGCCGCGCTGGTTGAACTAAAAGCCCGTTTTGATGAAGAAAGCAACATTGAGTGGGCAAGGCGCCTGGAACAAGCGGGCGTTCATGTCGTCTATGGCATGGTTGGACTCAAAACTCATTGTAAACTCACCCTGGTTGTCCGGCGTGAAGGTACGGAGCTACAGCGCTACGTTCATCTCGGCACCGGCAATTACAATACGACTACATCGCGTATCTATACCGACCTGGCAATCTTCACCGCTGACGAGGAAATTGCAAACGACGCGACTAACCTTTTCAATTCATTGACCGGCTTCTCAGAATACGAAGACTACAACTGTTTGCTTGTCGCCCCCCTAAATCTGAGAAAGCGCACCCTCAAATTAATTCAGCGCGAAACGGCCCACGCCAAAGCGGGCCGCCCCGCGCGAATCATCGCAAAGATAAACAGCCTGACGGACCTTGCATTGATCCGAGCTCTCTATAACGCTTCAGAGGCTGGAGTATCCATCGATCTCATCGTGCGTGGCATTTGCATGTTGAGACCTGGACTACCTGACGTTTCCGCCAACATTCGCGTGCGGAGCATCGTCGGACGTTTCCTGGAACACAGCAGACTGTTTTATTTTGGAAACAACGGAAAGGAAGAAATGTTCATAGGCAGTGCTGATTGGATGTATCGGAATTTGAGCCGCAGGGTTGAAGTACTCGTTCCAATAAAAGACCCACGCCTGAGGCAGTTTTTGCGGGATACGGTTTTGAATGCTTATTTAAAGGACAACGTCAATGCGAGAGAACTCCGCGACGACGGGACTTACGTTCGCGTGAAGCAGCTGGAAGGGGAAAAGAGATTTGATGCCCAACTTGAGTTTGAGAACAAGGCATTCAACGTCGTCACAGAGGCATTGTCATACATCCACTGAGTGCGCTCAGATCTTTACCTGAACTTTCGTTCTTCATTGACTCTTCAAAACGTTCCACAGTGTGAGCGAATCAATTACCGAAAAAGTCCTTCAAAGCTGCAGATGTCTCGGCCGGCTTCTCTTCCATTAGCCAATGGCCTGAAGGGAATTTTATGGCCTTGACGTGATCCGATATCAGCGCAGCCTGAATGGCGAGTGCCCCGTTCATTCCCTTTTCGCCTTCAATTACCAGCAAAGGCATCGGCAGTTTTGTTTTGGCAAAATTACGGTTGTCCTCGGCGTCCGTTGGCTCGAACGCTTTGAAATACTCAAACGCATCACGCATTACTCCAGGCTGACCGTAGCTCTGCGCGTACATCTGTTTTTCTTCCTCTCGAAATTTCGCCAAGTCACCTCCGAATGACTGCCAGACGTGCTCGAGAAAAACGCGCTCGCGTCCGTTCACCAATTCAAGCGCAATCGGACTGTTCACAAAATGAAAATGCCAAAGCGCGGGAGTTGCGTATATCTTTTCCCAAATGTCGCCGATGCCCGGAATCGGTGCGTCCAATAGGGCGAGCTTCTTGACCTCAGTGGGAAACTGCGCGGCATACGCATAGGCCACCATCATTCCAATATCGTGGCCGACAAGATAGATATCCTTGTACCCGAGGCTCTTAACCAACTCATGGATATCAGCGGCTGCGGTTTTCTTGTCATAGCCGGTTTTTTCTCTCGATGATTGGCCCAGGCCACGCAAATCAGGAGCAAGTATTGTGTAGTCTTTGCCAAACTCCGCGAACAGAGGAAGCCACATTCGGGCGTCGTCACCGAACCCGTGAATCAGCACCAGCGGAGTCTTGCCGCTGCCGGACTTGAGGTAATGAATGCGTGCTCCATTTACATTCGCGAAAAGTGAGTCGTAGTTTGCTTTTGCAGCAACGCTTTCAGCGCCGGCCGCAACAGACTCTGTTCCGGTTGGCCCATTGCCGCTGATCTGAAGCACGACCGGTTCGTTACCGGTCTTCGCAAAATGTTCGACACCGGGCGGCTCGGTATAGAAATTAGTGAATCGAATCTTCATTTAATATCCTCCGCCTGCCGTACGTTGTAAATCATTCGCGTGCGGCAATGTGATCGCTCAAACCACTCGTGGGAATTCGTTGCGAGGGTCAGACCAATAAGTTCTCGATCTTCACAGGCAATTCACGCACACGAACTCCCGTCCCGTGGTGGACCGCTGCCGTGATCGCTGCGGCGACACCGGCCAAACCGATCTCGCCGATACCGCGCGCGCCGAGTTCGTTGATCTCTTTGTCCGGATAGTCGAGAAAGTGGACGTCAATCGGAGGTGCATCGGAGTTCACCGTCACGATGTAGTCAGCGAGATTGCTGTTGATTGGTGCACCGTTTTGCGGATCGTAAGTAGTTTCTTCAAACAGCGCCATGCCGATGCCCATCACTACTGCGCCCTTGATCTGATTGCGGGCCGTGAGTGGATTAAGGATATGGCCGGCGTCCATCACTGTAACAACACGGCTGACGCGCAGGCGAGCGATCTCTGGCTGCCATGTGACTTCGACAAAGTGACAGCCAAACGAGTGCATGGAGAACTTCGGGTTCGGAGCAAACGCTGTTTGTTCAGAACTGCCGGCGCCCGTGACGAGTCGTGCATTTGCCTGGCGGAGCACATCGCTAAACGGAACTCCCTTCGCGATTCCTTCTGCTTTTACAAAGACACGACCACCCTCAAGCGCCAGGTCTTCAGGTTTACGACCGAGGAAAGGTGAGCCTGGAGTTGAGATAGCCACAATCATCAGCGACGAGATCGCCTGATCGGCAGCCTTAAATACAGCTGGGATTACAGAACTGGTTGCTAAAGAACCGCCTGAGATTGGACCATTCGGAAGCGCACTGTCGCCGAGTTCAACTTCGATCTTCTCGACTGGCGCTCCGGTCTTCTGGGTCGCGAGCTGGGCCAGGATAGTGTATGTGCCAGTACCAATGTCCTGGGTGCCGCACGCGATGCGTACCGTCCCGTCGTCGCGCAATTGCAAATTCGCATCGGCTGCGAATCTACCGGCAATCCATGCAGCGCCCGCAACGCCCCAGCCCAATGTCAGACCATCTCGCTTCATTGCGCCGATAGCCGGGTTGCGCTTCGACCAGCCAAATTTCTCAGCACCGAGGTTTAAGCATTCTACGTAGTGACGTGATGAAAACGGTAGATTCACTGACTCGTCGATCTTTGGTTCATTGAGGAGGCGGAACTGTACCGGATCGATCTTCAGTCGCTCAGCCATTTCATTCATTGCTGATTCGGTGGCGTAGAGCCCGGGGACTGCACCAGGCCCACGCATATCTGCAGTGGCGCCAATGTTTCGTCGTGCTCGTCCGAATGTCACACGCAGGTTTGGAACGCTGTAATGGAAAGGAGTAGCTTCGCCGCAGTCCTCGTGGTAGTGGTCAATCATCGACAGGTGATAGAGATAATCGTGCTGCAGTGAAACGAGCTTGCCCTCCTGAGTTGCTCCTAATCGCACACGTTGCTGGGTGTGTGCCCGATGTCCGACTGTTTGAAACATCATCTTCCGACTGACAACCAGCTTCACCGGTTTACCTAATTTACGCGCGGCAGCAGCGGCGAGCGAAACGTGTGTCCAGGGGTAGAGCTTGCCACCGAATCCGGAACCAAGGAACTTTGCGATAACGCGTACGTTCTCCTTGGGCAGTCCGAACATTTGCGCCATTACGCTGCGCATGTTGACCACACCTTGTGTCGAGTCGTACAGCGTGAGCATCTGTCCATCCCACATTGCAGTGGTGGAATGCAGTTCGAGCGGATTGTGGGTTTCAGCAGGCGTTACGTAAGTCTCATCCAACTTGACTGTTGCACTGGTGAACGCGGCTTCAGCATCGCCACGGTGACTTTGCAGTCGTGGCACTGGTCCGTAGCCTGTGAAGACGACATCAGGATCACTGCCGGCTTCGAGGCGGGAATCAACGTTAGGCTTTTCTTTCGAGTAGGTCGCGCGAACTGCATCGGCGGCAGCTTTCGCGGCTTCGAAAGTGTCAGCGACGGCGAGAGCGATGTATTGACCGTAGTAACGGATCACGTCGTCTTCGAATGCAGGGCGACGCTCGAG
>Ga0157376_10003619_pt1 | contig 10666 bp, 7 predicted proteins | sample M45metaG_FD_121801 | JGI IMG/M metagenome (GOLD analysis project Ga0157376, IMG submission 121801) | Miscanthus rhizosphere microbial communities from Kellogg Biological Station, Michigan, USA - M4-5 metaG | ecosystem: Host-associated > Plants > Roots > Rhizosphere > Soil | place: USA: Michigan... | reverse complement strand
CTCGAAACTGTTCCTGCGCCGTGAACGTGTTAGAAGAAGGCTGATCCGTGACCGTTTCCACCGCCTGTCCTCCCGAGGTCCTCGCGCAGATTTCCGATCTCGAGCTCGTCGCGCGCATCGTCGTCGAAGGGCTGGTCTCCGGTCTCCATCGAAGTCCGTTTCACGGATACAGCGCGGAGTTCAGCCAGTACCGGCACTACCGGCCCGGCGACGATCTCAAGTACGTCGATTGGAAGCTTGTCGCGCGGACCGATCGCGTGTACACGAAGCAGTTCCGCGAGACGACGAACATGGCGTCGGCGATCGTGCTCGACACGAGCGGGTCGATGGGATTTCCGCAGGCCGGCCCGGCGCCAATGACGAAATTCCGCTACGCGGCGATCGCGGCCGCGGCGCTGGCGCACCTGATCTCGGGTCAGGGGGATGCCGTCGGGCTGCTCGGCGGCGAGCGGTACATGGCCGCTCGAGCTGGACGGCAGCATTTGCGCGGGATACTGGCCGCGCTGTCGTCGCTGACGGCGGGCGGCACCTGGAGCGTCGCCGACAACATCCGTCGCGCGTCGGAGCGGTTGTCGCGCCGCGGGCTGTTGCTCGTCTTGTCGGACTTCTACGATGATGAAGAGCGAACGCACGCGGAGCTGAAGCGGGCCGCCCGCAGAGGCCACGAGATCGTGCTGTTCCAGATTCTCAGCCGCGAGGAGATCGAGCTCCCGTACGGACGCGATCTCGAGTTTGCGGATCTGGAAACGGGCCGCGCGCTGGCCATCAACGCAAGCCTTGCGCGGCGATCGTATACGGACGCCATGGCGTCGTTTCTCGAGCGATGGCACAGCCGCGCCGGCGCCGAGGGCTTTCACTACTCGTTGAACGTCACCGATACGCCGCCCGCGCGGGCCCTTCGCCAATTCCTCCTCGCGCGGGTGACCCGATAGAGCAGGCGTCAACGCCTGCGGTACCCGCGCGATGTTCTGGGTAAACCCACTCGCCCTGTTCGCCCTGGCGGCAACCGCCGCGCCGATCCTGATCCACATCCTCATTCAGCGGCGGGCCGAGCGGTTTCCATTTCCCACGCTGCGCTTCCTGCAGCCGACGCGGCTGGCGTCGATCCGCCGGCATGTGCTCGAGGATCCCGTCCTGCTCGCGGTTCGCGCCGCGATTCTCGCCGCGGCGGCGCTCGCGCTCGCCGGGCCGTTGCTGCTCACGGCGTCACGCCGTCAGGCATGGGATCGCCGGATCGTTCGCGCGATCGTCGTGGATGGCGATTCATCCACCGCGGCGCTCGCTCCTGGCGGGGAGGGCGAGCAGCGCGCCGTCATGATGCAACGGCAGTTCGACGGTCATCCGCTCGCTGACAGTATCCGCCGCGCGGCCCTGTGGCTGGAGACATCGCCACCGGCGCGAAGAGAGATCGTCCTCGTATCGCCAATGCCGATTGGATCGATCACGCACGCGGACATTGCTGCGGTGCCCGGCGAAATCGGGATCCGTTTCCAGAGAAGCGTGACGCTGCCGCCGGCACGGACCGCGGCGGCGGGCCATGTGCTGACGTCTGACGGCGTCCGCGCGCGTGAGGTCACGCTGACGGGCGATCGGACATCTTTCCGCGACGTGGACGTGAATGCTGTCCCGGTGTGGCCGATCGATGTCGTCTCGGGCGCCGGCGATCGACCGGCGATCGACTCGGCGATCGCCGCCGTGCGGTCCCAGCGCGTGTGGAGCGCGCCTTCCGATCGGCGCGCGCGAGTCGTTCTCATTCCGGCATCGACTGCCGTGGCAGACGGCGCCTCCGATGCCGTTCCGATCACAGTCCCGTGGATGGCGGACGCTGTGGTGCGCATTGCGCGCGACGGCGATCTGCATGCCGTATCGCGGAGCGTGCCGGCGGGCCTTGCGGATCCTCGATTTGCTTCGGCGCCATGGCAGACGCTGGCCGTCGCCGCTGACGGCCGGCCGCTGGCCGCCGCGGCTGGGTCCTCGGATCGCCTCCTCGTGGCGAGCTCGGCCGATGCCACGAGCCTTGCGTCGCCTGTCCTGTTGCGATCGATCGCGAACGCCATCGCGCCGGTGCCCGATCTTCAAGCGGCCGAGGTGATGCCAATCGCCGACGAAGTGCTGCGGCAGTGGTCACGTCCGCCTGCGCCTGTGGTGTCGCCGCGGATCGACACCGTCGAGCAGGACGACCGGCGCTGGTTGTGGCTGGCTGTCGTCGGCCTGCTGGCTCTGGAGACCTGGCTGCGGCGCCTGCGGCCAACCGCCGTCGAACGACGTGCAGCAGAGGACGCGCGTGTCGCCTGACTCCGGAGCGCGCGCTATGAACACCGAGTCGGTTGTGACCGGCGCGATGAGCGCGGCCATGCGACGTGCGCGATGGTTCGGGATGATCGAGGCGGCGGGATGGGGCCTTGTCGCCGCTGCCATCTCTCCCGTCGCGGGCCTCGTCTGCGCTGCGGCGATCGGTGTCTGGCGCTGGACCAGCACGCGACGCTCATCGGTCGTCGTCAGGCTCGAGCGCGCGCATCCCGCTGCGCGCAACCTGTTCGTCACCGCGGACGAGCTCTCCAGGGATGTGCTGAAGGCGTCACCGGGTGCGCGGGCGCGCGTGTTCGAGGACGCGGCGCGCTGCGCGGAGCGGCTGGATCTCAGCGCCGCGTTTCCGGCGACGCGGATCGGATGGATCGCCCTTTTTGCCGTTGTGGCCTGGGGCGGCGTGGAGATCGCCCACATGCGGGGCGATCGATTGCCGCGCGGATCCGGCGGTTCCGCGGCCGTCGCGCCGACGGCATCCGGTGCGCTCACGGGATCACGCCTGCGAGTGACCGTCGAGATCCAGCCGCCGGCGTACACGAAGGGCAAGAACACTACGTTCACCGATCCGGAGCAGCTGCAGGCGGTCGAAGGCAGCGTGGCTGTTGTATCGATCGACGCATCCTCCGATCAAATCAGCGTCGAGCATGACGGCCGTGCGCGTTCGTTGACGCGCGGCGCCGGCGGTCGATTCGACGAGCGCCTTCAACTCGCGCGCACCGGGTTTCTCGCCGTGACCACCGGCGACGGTGCGCGCCGCACGATTCCGATCGTCGTCTCGCCGGATGCGCTGCCGTCGGTTCGCATCACCGCACCCGGCCGGGATCTCGTCTACGCCGGCGGGAATCCGCGGATCGCGTTCGACGCGCGCGCGACCGACGACTACGGCCTGCGATCGCTGATCCTCCGGTACACGAAGGTCACCGGCTCCGGCGAGAACTTCGAGTTCCAGGAAGGCGAGATCCCGCTCACCGTGAAATCCGCGAACGCGCGCGAGTGGACAGGGAGCGCGTCACGTTCCCTCGCCGAACTGGGCCTGAAGGAAGGCGACATGATCGTCTACCGCGCGGTCGCCGCCGACGAACGTCCGGGAGACGGGAGCGCCGCGTCCGACGCTTTCATCATCGAGATCTCGAAGCTGGGCGTCGCCGCGGGCGATGCGTTCACCCTGCCCGAGGAAGAATCGAAGTACGCGCTCAGCCAGCAGATGCTGATCGTCAAGACCGAGCGCCTGCACCAGCGACGCGGGTCGCTGGCGCCCGACGCGCTTGCCGAACAGTCGCTGAACCTGGCCGTCGAGCAGCGGATGATTCGCGCCGAGTTCGTCTTCATGCTCGGCGGCGAAATCAACGACGAAGAAGTGGAGGCCGAGCAATCAGTGGAGTTGCAGGCCGGACGCCTGCAGAATCGCGGTCAGCGCGATCTCCGCGCCGCGACGATCGCCATGAGTCAGGCGGAGAAGCTCCTGACGGGCACGAACACGGCGGAAGCGCTCGTGGCGGAGCGGACGGCGGTCGCGGCCTTGCAGCGCGCCTTCTCACGCGACCGCTACATCCTTCGCGCGCTGGCCACGCGCAGCCAGCTCGATCCATCGCGGCGGCTCACGGGAAATCTCACGGACGCCACCGGATGGCGCCGCCTGGTGCCCAATACGCCAGAGAATCGACGAACCGCGCTGCTGCAGGATCTGCTGCGCGAGATCGCGGAGCTGATCAGGGTCCGGCTAAAGCCGGACACTACCGAAACAAAATCCGTCGTAAGGTCCGGCCCGATCGGAGCGCTGTCCGGGGCTTCGGTAGTGTCCGGCTTAAGCCGGACCAACGTGCTCGTGCTTGCCGAAGAAGCGATCCGCATCGATCCGGCCTCTGCGTCGTTGCGACAGGTCGCGACTGAATTGCAGCGCGCGGCCGACGCGGCCGATCCGGCCGTCCGCTCGGCGGCGCTCACGGCCGCGGCGACCGCCGCCGCCGCGGAAGCTCGCCGGGCGCATGCCGACGCGCCGCTTCCGTCGGATTCGGTCGCACCGGGACTCGGCGGCGCCTTCGCGGATGCGATGCGCGCTCGCCTGAAAGCCTCGCGCTCCAGCGAAGCTCCACAAGGCTCGCGTTCCAACGAAGCACCGCAAAGTTCGCGGTCCAACGAGGCGCGTCGATGAACGTCGCCTCGATACGTGCGATGCTGCGCGCGGCTGCCATTGCGATCGCCATCGCCGCCGTCATCGATCCCTCGATAACGGTCTTCGGCGCCTCGCGACCTCGCATCGCGGTCATCGAGCTTGCGCCGGCATCGGCGGTCGGCCGCAGCGTCCGCGATCGTCTGACGCGTGACCTCTCGGCGTCCTACGAGATTGTCCCGGCATTGGCGAGCGATGCTGCGGCGGCGATCGCGATCGGCGATCGCTATCCTGCTGAACTCAATGGCATCAACACGGACGTGCCGGAAGCGTTGCTCGTCGCCACCGTCACGGTTCCAGAGGCGCTCGCACCGGGAGTCCGGATCGTGCGCGTAATCTCGCCGCCAGAAGCACCGCCGGGAACCGTGATTCATCTCGACGTCGAGCTCGAAGGCCGCGGCGCCTCCGGCCGGACGACCGAGATCACCGCGAGCCTGGCGGGTCTCGAGAGCAGTCGGGCATCGCATCGGTGGACCGCGGACATCGAACGATGGCACGCAGCCCTCGACATCGTCCCATTCGGCGAACCGCCGTACGTGGTCCGGCTGAAGCCGGACACTACCGAAACGACTGACGCAGTTCCGGCGTCCGACCGCAGCCGACCCGTCGAAACAACTGACGCAACTCCGGTAGTGTCCGGCTTTAGCCGGACCTTGGAAACGGCGGGCGGCTTTAGCCGGACCGACGCCGACGCCGACGCCGACGCCGACGTCGTCGTCGACGTTCGGCGTGCACCTCTGCGCGTCGAGTTCTACGATCCACGCCCGTCGTGGGCGACGACATTCGTCCGCCGGGCGCTCGAAGCGGACGCGCGATTTCAGGTCGCGACCCTCGCGTTTACGTCTCGCGGCATTTCTTCGCAATCTGGCGGCGCGGTCCCGCTCGACGATCCACGGCTCGACGGCTTCGACGTGATCGTCGTCGGCGGCCTGGATCGGTTGTCGGCCGCGGATGTGCGGTCGCTGGACCGCTACCTCCGCGAGCGCGGCGGCGCTGTTGTCATCCTTCCCGATCAGCGGATCGACGCCGGACCCGCCCGCGATCTCGTCGACGGACAGGAACTCACCGAACGTTTGCTGGAGCAGCCGGCGATGCTCGCGGTGACGCCGCCTGCGCCATCGCTCCGCGCATCCGAACTGCTCGTGTTCCGATCGCTGATGCCGGTGAACGATGTCATCGCGCGCGTTCCGGCCGCCGACGCATCGGCCGGACCGGGTGCGCCGGCGATCGTGTCGATGCCGCGCGGCGACGGCCGCCTGCTGCTGTCCGGAGCCATGGACGCATGGCGATACCGCGCATCGGACAACGGGGCATTCGATCGATTCTGGCAGTCGACGATCGCCGGGCTCGGGTTGGCGGTGCCGCCGCCGATCGCCATCAGCATCGATCCCCCGCTGCCACAGCCGGGCGAGCGGGTCGATCTCACGGTCCGTGTGCGATCGAGTGGTGCCTCGTCCGTCAGCGCATCGCTCGATGGCAATCAGCCGATTCGTCTGTTGCCCGATCCCGAGGCTGGACGGTATCGCGGACGTTTCATCGCGAGAGAGACGCCCGGGCGATCGACGCTCACCGTGGAGGTACAAGGCCCGCAACCGCTCACGGCATCGCGCACGCTGGTGGTTCCATCCGACGTTCGACGTGTCCGCGATGCAGCCGCGCCGGCCCTGAGCATGCTGGCGTCCTCGCACCGAGGCATCGACGTAACGCCTGAGCGCCTGACCGAACTGGAAAGCTTTGTCCGCCGAGCGGTCGAGTCACCCCGCGTGCCGATCGTTCGGCATCCGATGCGCTCCGCATGGTGGATACTGCCGTTCGTTGCGTGTCTCTCTGCCGAGTGGTGGATGCGGCGCCGGCGAGGGCTGCGTTAGATTGAGTAATTGGGGAATCTGGTAATCTGATAATCGATTGGCACCAATTACCAATCAATTACCCAATTACCAGCTTTCTCAATTACCAAGTCCTCCATTGCCATGCATCCCACCCGTCGAAGATTCCTCCAGACCCTGAGCGCCGGCGCGCTCGCCGCGGGCGTGCCGCGCTGGGCGTATGCGCGCACCTTCGAATCGGCCCGCGAGCAAGCGCCGCCGGTACGCGATCCGAAATACCGGGAGTTGTCCGGCGCCGCATTGGCCGAGGCGAAGCGTCTCGGCTGCTCGTACGCGGACATCCGCTTCACGCGCAACCGCGCTCAGAACATCGCGGTCCGCAACGGCCTCATCATGCGCGTCGGCGGCGGTGGCGGCGGATTCGGACCCGGCGGCGACGCGACCGAGACCTACGGCTTCGGCGTCCGCGTGATCCACAGCGGCGTCTGGGGCTTTGCGAGCAGCCCGCTCGTCACGCCCGACGAGATCAAACGAGTGACCGGCGTCGCCACCGATGTGGCGCGCGCCAGCGCGGTGGCCAAGAAGCGTGACGTGCAGCTCGCGCCGGCGCCGGCCTACGACGAGTTCTGGCAGGTGCCGATCCAGAAGGATCCGTGGGAGGTGCCGCTCGAAGAGAAGATCGACATGCTGCGCGGCGTCACAGCGACGATGCAGAAGAATTCGTCCGTGCTGTTCGCGGTGGCGTCCGTCGGCTTCGAGCACGAGTGGAAATACCTGGCGACCAGCGAGGGCTCGTTCATCGAACAGGTCTTTCACTTTACCAACTGCAACCTCGACGCGACGGCGCGCACCGGAAGCCAGGTGAAGACGCGCAGCTACGAGCGCCTCGCCGGGAGCGGATACGAGTTCCTCGCCCAGGTCGATCTGCCCGGGAACGCCGAGCGGGTCGCTGCCGAAGCCGTCGAGCATTCGATGGCCAAGCCGGTCGGCCAGGGGCTGAAGGATCTCGTGCTGATGCCATCGCACCTCGGCCTGACGATCCACGAAATCGTCGCTCATGCCACTGAAGTCGATCGCATCGCGGGCTACGAGGCGAACTACGCCGGGACCAGCTTCGTGAAAATCAGCGACGTCGGAAAGTTGAAGTATGGCTCGAAACATTTCAACGTCACCGCCGATCGCACGTTCCCGACCGGCATGGCCACCGTCGGTTTCGATGACGATGGCGTGAAGGCGCAGAAGTGGCCGCTGGTCAAGGACGGAATCCTGGTGGGACTGCAGACGAACCGGGAGACGGCGCACCTGGTCGGCGAGAAGGAAAGCCGGGGATGCACGTTCGCCAATCACTGGCGCAACTATCCGTTCCTGCGCATGCCGAACGTGCAACTCGAGGCGGGACCGAAGGGATCGCCGACGGTCGATCAGATGATCGCCGACGTCAAGGACGGTGTCCTGGTCGAGGGCACGGGCAGCTTCAGCATCGATCAGCAGCGCTACAACGGTCAGTTCGGCGGCGACGCGTTCTGGGAAATCAAGAACGGGAAGAAGACGCGCATGGTCACCGACTTCACCTACAACGCCATCACCACCGATTTCTGGGCGAACCTCGATGCCGTCGGTCCGCCCGAGACCTGGGAGCATCACGGGCTCACCGGCGACGCGAAGGGGCAGCCGGTCCAGTCGAATCACCCATCGCACGGATCCGCGCCGTGCCTGATCAGAAAGATCATGGTGGGGGCGGCGTATGCATAGAGCAGGGCTGAGGGCTGAGGGTTTAGGGCTGTGAGTTACACACGCGAAGAAGTCAAAGCGATTACCGACAAGATCCTGAACATGGCCAAGGCGGACGGCGTCGAGGTCCGTTTCTCGGGCGGTGAGCGGTCGGCCACTCGCTATGCGAACTCGACGATCACCGCGAACCTCGTCGAGCACGATCAGGAAGCGGCCATCACGGTGTTCTACGGCCAGAAGTCGGCGACGACCTCGACGCACCAGTTCGACGATGCGTCGTTGAAGTCGGCGATCGAGCAGGCACAGGAGCTGGCGAAGCGGCGGCCGGACAACCCGGAGCTGATGCCGCTGGTGAAACCGCCGCAGGACTATCTGCCGATCGAAGGCGCATTGCCCGCGGCCGTCGAATTCGGTCCCGCCGAACGCGCGCGCATGGTGAAGCAGAGTGTGGACGTCTGCGAGAAGAAAGGCGTGCTCGGCTCGGGCTACATTCCCAAACTGCACTGGACAGATGCGCTCGCCAACTCGGAGGGGTTGTTCGCGTACTACCGATACGCCGAGGCGAGCTTCATCCTCACGTGCAGGACTCCCGACGGCACCGGATCGGGGTGGGCGGGTACGACCGGATTGAAGGACATCTCGAAGATCGACGCCGCGGCGCTGACCGAGGTCGCCGCCGACAAGGCGCTGAAGTCGCGCAAGCCGAAAGCGCTGGAGCCCGGGAACTACACGGTGATCCTCGAATCGCGGCCGGCGGCCCGGTTCCTCTCGCTGATGATGTTCGCGCTCAACGCTCGTGCGGCCGAAGAAGGCCGCAGTTTCATGAGCGGCAAAGAGCGCGGCGACACCAGGATCGGCCAGAAGGTGTTCGGCGACAACGTCACGATTCGCAGCGACGTCGCGAACGACGTCTTGAGGCAGACGCCGGTCGGCCCGGAGGGGCTCGCGTCGCGGCCGGTCACCTGGGTCGAAAAAGGCGTCGTGAAGAACCTGTTCTACGACCGCTACTGGGCGAAGAAGCAGAACAAGCCGTTCACGCCGACCAGCCCGAATCAGAGCCTGGTGATGGACGGAGGCGATGCGACCGTCGAGCAGATGATCAAGTCGACGAAACGCGGCCTGCTCGTCAGCTTCTTCTGGTATATCCGGCCGGTCGAGCAGATGACGCTGCTCAACACGGGCATGACGCGCGACGGCCTGTTCCTGATCGAGAACGGCGAGATTGCGGGGCCGGTGCAGAATTTTCGCTGGAACGACGGACCGGCGCGCGGCTTCAACAACATCTCGATGCTGGGCCGCCCCGTGCCCATGCACGTCGGCGAAGCGTACGACTTTCCCGGTACGGCGCTGGTGCCGGCGATGAAGATCGAGGACTTCCGGATGACCTCGATTTCGCCCGCCGTCTAAAGAACAGAGGGGAGCCACCCATGACGGCGAATGAGTTTCGTCGTATCGCGCTCGGGATGGAGGGCGCCTCCGAGGGACAGCACATGGGCCACCCGGATTTCCGCGTCAACGGCCGGATATTCGCGACCCTCACCGCGGATGGCTCGCGCGGCATGGTCCAGTTGATGCCGGAGCAGCAGCAGGAATTCATGAGCGCGAGCCCCGACACGTTCGTGCCGGCCGCCGGCGCCTGGGGTCGCGGCGGATCGACGATGGTGGATCTGGCGAGGGTGGACGCCGACACGCTCGGCGAAGCGATGACGCTCGCATGGCAGAAGGCGGTTGCCATGAAGAAAAGCAAAACGAAGCCCAGGCCGAAGCGTCGTTGAGGCTTGGGTGCGCGTCGGATAGCCACGAAACACACGAAACACACGAAAACGCGACTCCCCTGCAGCCTCTTTCGTGATTTTCGTGGGTTTCGTGGTTTTCGCGGCCGATTCCACAAGGTCACGAGCACGGTGGTCGTAGAAGGCGAGCGCCGTCCACTGGCCTTCGCCGCTTCTCCCGCCGATAACCTCCCCGAGACATGCGCGCGCTCCTGAGACCTTTGCCGCGGTCGGTCACGCGGCCGGTGTCCTTTCTGCTGCTCGTCGCGTGGATCGCCGTCATGGCGGTCCTGATCAATCGCTCCTACCTGCAGGCCTCCACGAGCCTCGCCGCCGATCTGGCACGGTACGGTTCGGCCGCCGTGTGGAGGGGCGTGTACTACCGCGGCGAGAAGATCGGCTTCACCGTCAGTCAGACCGTCGCGGAGGATTCCGGGTTCGTGCTCGAAGAGGACGGCCGCCTGCAGATGGCAATGCTGGGCGCGACCACGAGCGCGACCATCAGGACCACCGCGCACGTGGACAAGACATTCGCGCTGCACGCATTCGAGTTTTCGCTCGATCCCGGAACCGGTCCGATCGAAGTGCGCGGGCGGATCGACGGCCGCCGGTTGTCTCTGGACGTGAAGACCGCGAGCGGCACTCGCAGTGAGGTCCGCGAGCTCGACGAGCCGCCGGCGCTGTCGTTGAACGTCTCCCGGCGTCTCGCCAACGGCGGCCTCGTGGCCGGCGCGAAGTATCAGTGGATGGTGTTCGATCCGGCCACGCTTCGAAACTCCAGGGTGAACATCGAAGTTGGCCGCCGCGAGCTGGTGCGAAGCGCGGGATCGGCGCCGCTGCCGGCGTTTCGCGTGGAGACG
>Ga0157376_10003618_pt1 | contig 10668 bp, 6 predicted proteins | sample M45metaG_FD_121801 | JGI IMG/M metagenome (GOLD analysis project Ga0157376, IMG submission 121801) | Miscanthus rhizosphere microbial communities from Kellogg Biological Station, Michigan, USA - M4-5 metaG | ecosystem: Host-associated > Plants > Roots > Rhizosphere > Soil | place: USA: Michigan... | reverse complement strand
TCACATGAACGAAGGTCATGCCGCGCTGTTGACCGTAGCCCTGCTGGAAGATCAGCTGCAAGGCCGCGCTCTTGCATCGGCAACGAATGAAGATGTAGCAGCGGTACGGCAGCGGTGCGTATTTACTACTCATACTCCGGTACCCGCCGGGCATGATCGCTTTTCGCTGGAACAGTCGCATCGCATCCTGGGCGAAGAGCTTGCCGTCTTTCTTGAGCAGAAGGGCTGCATTCATGACGATCTGCTGAACATGACCTACATCGCACTGTACTTTTCACGGTTTGTGAACGGTGTGGCCATGCAGCACGGCAAGGTATCGCGCTCCATGTTCCCGGACTACAACATCAGTGCAATTACCAACGGAGTCCACGCGGCAACGTGGACGTCGGCTGCCTTCCAGAATATCTTCGACCGTCACATGCCGCGCTGGCGGCAGGACAACGTCACGCTGCGCTACGCCATCGACATCCCCGAAGAAGAGATTGAGAACGCGCATGCAGAGGCCAAGCAATTGCTCATGGCAGCAGTAGCGGAGCGCACCGGCGTCAAGTTGAAGCCGGAGGTCTTCACCATGGGCTTTGCCCGTCGTGCTGCAACTTACAAGCGTGCAGATCTGTTGTTCACTAATCCAGAACGCCTCGTGCAATGCGCCCAGGAACACGGCGGCTTGCAGATTATCTACAGCGGCAAAGCCCATCCAGCAGATGAGCCGGGAAAGGCAAAGGTGCGCCGCGTTATTGAACTGGCTAAACAGCTTAACTCCGATGTGCTCCAGATCGTCTACCTTGAGAATTACGAGTGGGAGCTGGGTGCATTGCTTACCGGCGGAGTGGATGTCTGGTTGAACACGCCCAAGCGTCCCTATGAAGCCTCCGGCACCAGCGGCATGAAGGCCGCGTTGAATGGCGTCCCCAGCCTCAGCATTCTGGATGGCTGGTGGATTGAAGGCTGGATTGAAGGCGTCACCGGATGGGCTATTGAAGACAACGATGACGAAACAGGTGAGGCCAATTCTTTATATAACCACCTGGAAACGGTGCTCTTGCCGCTCTATTATCAGCAACCCCAGCTGTGGCGGCGTATCATGCGCTCCACGATTGCCCTTAACGGCTCTTTCTTCAATACGCAGCGCATGCTGGAACAATATGTTGCCAACGCATATTTTCCGGAAGAGAGGGTTCATCATTCCGCTGCCAGTCTTGAGCCTGCGTTGACAACATAAATCCGCTCTACAAGTGCTCATTCCTTTCCAAGGGATGAAACTGAGAGTTTCAAAGGAAGAACAACTCCGTAACAAAAGCTTTGGGAGAAAGTCTAATCGTCACAGCAGCTGACTCTCAAGACAGAGGGCCCACAATGAACGACAATGACAGGATCGAAAAATTCTCCATGGCTGAACTTACGCGGCTACGCCAGGAATTAATGCAATCGGGCATTGATTCCTGGCAGGCCGCGGAGTTGATTACCTCTTTTCTCAGCGCTCACGGATATGGAGTGAATTCCACCTTGGTGCAGGATGTACTGCTGCGGCTTGAGGGCAGCAATTGCTCTGCAGAATGTATTCAGGCCGAATTGGAACGTGTTGCCCTGGTGATGTAGTTAGAAGAGTTATCAGGAACCGATACCCACCGACTGCGACGATGCCGACAGAAAAAACTTATCCCGGATAAGCCTGCGTAATTTTGTATTGACCACGCACATACCCAGGAAGATAGCCAGCAGCCGCGGAGTTGGCGAACCAACCACAGCAAACTCATAGAAGAGCTGTCGGAAGACGCTGAGGCTGCATCCATCCTGCACGGCTCTGCCCACGCAGGAGCCGACAATGAAACGAGAATAAGCACGACGGCTCATGAGGCTTCGGTTGTCCTTACCCCACTTCAGACGCGCCTCCCATCCAAGATTTCTCGTGATACCCGCACGGACTTCGGGTGCGTAATAAATCGAGAGCGGTTCAGGAACAATGATCAGATTGACCGTTGGATCGGAATTCAGGTGCAGAAACCAATCGATATCCTGAAAAGATTTCAGATCGGATCTGAATGGCCTATCCAGAAACAATTTCCGTTCACAAAAGAATGTCGACGTTTGAAAGTAGCAGAGATAGTCGAACATATAGTCGCTTATCCGCTCGTTCTTTCGCGGAAGACGGCGCGGCCGTATCATGTCGACTTTTCCGGTACGGCGTTCTAAGTACTTCGATGTGACCAGAGTGCGGCGTTTTCCACTCTGCTCGGCCGCAGCCAATTGCGTCGCTATTTTTTCCGGTAGCCACTCGTCATCGTCGTCAAGCAACGCAATCCATTGCCCACGAGCACGACGCCCGCCCAGGTTTCTCGCCTCAGCGCCTCCGACACTTTCTTCAAGCTCCACAATAAGCAGCCGGAGATCCTCGATCTCTGCGAGCAGCTTGCTCGACACAGGATCTGGACCATCGATAACAACAATGACTTCAATATCTGCAAAGCTCTGGTTCAGAGCACTAAGAATGGCCCTGCGCACCAGGTCAGGTCTATTCCTCGTGGGAATGACCACACTAACTTTTGGGTTTTGGAGGAGTCCCATAATACAAAATTGTCCTAGTGAGCATAGATAACCGCGCTGGTTGCAGACGCTGCGATTCCACTTCCTTGCATGGCCACATTCCTTAGATAACTGAAGGGAACATAAATGATGTCTCCAGCCTCTAAAGCCATGTCCGATTTTTTTCCTTTTTGCATAGCGCTCAACGGCAGAGCCGATTCGTCATAACCACCGTCGTCCTTCTTGCGCATCAATCGAGCATGAGAGGGTACTGCCGAATGATTCGTTCCACCCGCCTGCGCTACAGCCTGCAGTACGGTCAACTGCGAACTGTTATTGTCCATGACGTAGCCGCCGGGCATCTTCACATCGCCAAGCACGTAGACAATTCCAGCTTTTGCGACTAATACTTTGTCGCCAGGGTAAACCAACACATTGTCGTTGATCGCCTGACTGGAATCATTGGAGAAAAAGTAATTGACCTTATCTTTTGAATCTCCATGACGCTCAATAGTGATCGTTCTGTCCGCCGCATTCGTCAACCCGCCGGCCATGGCAATCATATCGATTGCAGTCCTTGGGGCCGTGATCGGATATGTACCTGGCGCCTTCACCTGGCCAAGCACCGCAACACTTTGAGTCGCATATTCATCCACATTCACGGTTATCTGTGGGTGCTTCATGAAATGTCCGCTCACCATTTTCTGTTCAATAGCTGCAGCGGCTGCGGCAGGAGTCATTCCAGCCACATGAACACTGCCAACCAGCATCAGTGGTACCTCTCCGGAATCGGAGACGCGAGCGCGCTGATCGAGATCTGGCGTATTGAAGACTTCAACATGCAGCTTATCTCCCGGCCCAATCAGGAGGCTCTCGTTGGGTCCGGTCTGCTTTTGTGTCTGTGCTAGTGCGCTGGCGAACAGGCAGATCGTAACCAGAAGTCCTTTAAGCACTCGCATATTTTTCTCCACCGTAGTATTTATCCATCGAGCGTCCGTAGAAACTATCGAATGCGTATGAGCCGGGATTGACTCCATTCAATACGACGCGAATCCGTGCCTCGGCGACTTGCTCTTCCAACATCTGATAAGCACGCTTCAACGAGGTCCGCGGAGTAAAGCCGCAACGCGCTACTAACACTGTCGTATCTACCATGCTGGCAACGGCAATCGAATCGGTGACAGGCAGAACCGGGGGTCCATCGAGCACAATTAGATCGAATTGTTTCCGCCACACATTCACAAGATCTCTCATGCGAATTGAATCAAGCAGTTCAGCCGGATCAGACGGAGAAGGCCCAGCAGGCAATACAAACAGATTCGGAAATTCGGACGCAGTCACCATCTCAGCGGTTCCGATATCATGAGCATTTTTGTTCGCCAGCACAGTGCTCAGCCCACCATCGCCACCTAGTTGTAGCCGTTCACGCAGCGTAGGGTGCCGCATGTCGACTTCCACGAGAAGCACTCTTTTATCCTGCTGCGACAGCAACGCTGCCAGACTTGCAGAGAGTGTGCTTTTTCCTTCACCCGGAAGCGCGCTGGTAATGAGCACAACCTGAGGCGGCGTACCTGTGCGTCCAAGCATGAGCGAAGTTCTCAAGCCACGCACAGCTTCTGCAAATGCCGATTTTTTCGACATCACAGGCAACAGTTCCTGATCCTGCTTTTCAGACAAGCGGGCAAAGGGCATAATACCCAACAACGACAGGCCTCGCCGCCGCTCGATTTCGTCCACGGTCTGAATTTTGTTGTCGATCGTATCCTGGAACAAGGCGCTGATCGCTCCACCAAGCAGACCCAGAGCGCATGCAATCGCCAATACCAACGGAACATTGGGAGTGCTGGGTTTAAAGGGAGCACGAGCTGGATCGACAATCGTAATATTCGAAGAACGAAGGCCCTCAAGCACTCCAGCTTCTTTCAAATGCCGAAGTAAATCGTCGTAAAGGGAGCGGCTGTTTTCCGCTTCCTGGCGTGCGATTGTAAACTCCACTGCTTTATCATTCAGACCGTTCGCCTGCGTGCGTGCATCTTCGTATAGCTTTCTTGTGTTCTGTTCTGTCTGCTGCGCCACTAGATAATCGTTCTTGGCCCGTTCAGCAACGCGCTGAATTTCTGCCTGGATAGATTGATCTACACCCCTCAATGCGGCGCGCTCTTCCATCAGTGGAGGATAGGCAGAATCGAACTTGGCTTCGTCATGGGAAATCTGTTGCTGTAATGCTGCCTGTTGCGTACGCAACGTCTGCACCAGGGCAAGAGAATTATTCAGTCCCAGAGAAGCTGGGCCAACGCCGGTTCCGCTCAGGCCCGAGATAAGATCCGCGTCTCCGCTCTTCGCTGCCTGGTAAACCGCGCCTTTCAAAATACGATTCGATTCCGCATCCGACAAAGCTGCAGTCGCCTGACGCAGACGATCGAGCGAAGAACTATAGACTTCCTGTTTGCCCTGGGCATCTGTGTTTCCGACACTGATCACGCCCATATCTCGCTGCAGAGAGATCACTTTTGTTTGCAGGTCTTCGCTTTGCTTACGCAGATCACCGAGCTGGCCGGACAACCAGTTCGATACCTGTGTAGTGGCGATCGATCTGGTTTGAAAGTTATAGTTGCGCAGGTCCTCTATCAGATGGTTCACCACTGCGGCAGCTATCTTTGGATCAGAGTTTTTATAACTGATGTCGATAAGTCGCGTGCCTGAGTCAACCTTCACTTTCAGATGGCTGCTGAATACTCTCAGCACATGAGCACGTCTTGCCGGAGAATCTTCCAGGCTTGCACCCTTTGGATCGGGAACACCACCGGGAGAAAATAATCCCAGAACCCAGCCAACGGGATTGAAGTGAGACTGAAAGTCCTTGGTCTTCTCAAGATCGAGATCCTGAATCACCTTCAATGCCAGCGAGTCCGATTGCAGGATGGACGCCTGCGTTTCCAGATCCATGTTGTAGGTCAGAGCATCCGCCGCACCAGCTTGCTCTCCGGTCAAAGCTTCCAAACCTAAACGGTCGGGACTTTGACGTTGGACCTGAACCACCCCTTTGGCATCATAGCGGCGCGTGCTGAAGGAGCAATACAGAATGGCAAGCGCGAGGAAACCGCCAAGCACCATATAAAAGATCCTGCGCCGACGCTGATAAATCGGCCATAGATCCGCAATCGCTAAATCTGCATGCGAAGGGTCAAACGTTGTTAAAGAGGCGGACATCGCTTCTCCTCTCGATCCTGACAATTAAATTTCTTGATCGTCGCAGAGCCCAGACTCACCGAATGTTGATCGGCAATAAGGCTGGCTGATCTATGTGGAACTCAGATAAAAAGTTGTTGCCCTTTATTACGAAGCCTCAGGGCAGAATTAGGGGACAATCATACGGCGTCCCCGAAAACAAGAAAATCTTCGTTGTTCTATTACTGATACGGATGTAAGCATACCGGCGATTGTTCTTTATGGCGTCCCACGACAGAGAACTTTTTGGTAATCGAAAAGTAACTTCTCCTAAGATGCCCATAACTATTACAAAGGGATCTGAATCAATGCCACGCTGCCAGGCGTGACATAAGCCATAGCATCATTGCCTGAAATCTGAAGCCCGTAAGAAGTTCCCGGGGTAAATGAATAATCAGCACCCACCGCTGACCCTTGAATCAGCGCGCCATTCGTCGCTGTAAGCGAGTCGCCCGTCATCATAAGCAAATTTGCAGATGATACGGCCTGTCCGGCGTCCAGAGTTACCTGTAAATTCTGGGTCGCATCCTTATTAATGATCACGACATTGAGCTGGTCCGCCGTGGCCACCCCATAGGCAGTTGCATTCACTCCCCCGGCGCTGATGGTTGTTCTTCGTAGCTGCCCAGTTCCCACGAGCGCAAAAAGCAGCAGTCCATAAAACTGAGGAGAAATACCCGTTACTCTACCTTTGAAGTCGGTAATTGGGGCATACGATGTATCGCCTCCACCGTGAATGTTCGCACCCGCAGCTCCCGCTTCCGCCAACTGAAAGAGATAATCCACAGTCCACAAAGCAGCGCCGTATGCGTTGCTTACTCCTACCGCACCACCGTTATAGAAGGTGTTGCTCTCAGTAAATCGGAATGGGAGATTGTATTGACTTGCTATCTTGCCTAACTGTCCTAGCAGCGTAGTTAGAATGGAATCAGGCGCCAGCAATTCATCCATGGTTGAAGAGGCGCTCAGTCCATTGCCGCGATAGTAATGCTGAGTCAGCTGCTTCAACATCTTCGACTCGTCACTTGCAAATGTAGTGGTCCACGGATCGACCTGCGGACTGGCCAGCTCTGGTCCCATAAACGGTGAACCAGCCGAAGCCTGAGCAAACTCTTGCCACAGATTGACAAACGCCGTGGGATCCCAGCTACCCAGGCTCGGAAACTCCGCGCCATAGGCATCTGGTCCATCTCCTAGATGAAATCCGGCAAGGCTGCTCCCCAGCGTTTTCGTGACGTATGCCATTTCATCAGCGGCCAACGCAGGCGTCGACTGTGCCAGATTGATTCCATAGATAACGCTCCAACCGGTTGCGGCTGCAAAGTCAGCTAGCGCGTTTACATCCGAAGGCGCAATCTGTCCGGCAGTGGAACCAGCGCCGTTCGGAGTCCACTGCATGCCGTCGACACTGATGCCGCCAATGCGCAAAACACTATTACCCAGGAGCTTGAACAGAGCGATCGCATTGCTATTCTGGCCGGTAAAAAACGGAAGTGACATCTGCGATTTTTCGTAGCTTAACCCGCAAAAACCGGCGCCAAGGGAACCGACAACCGTGGAATACACCATGACGTTCGCGGACGTCACGGGTCCGGTCGGCACAGGTTGAGGATTGCTTGGCGGTGTTGGATTCGAAGGAGTCGATGGGCCAGTTGGCGAGGTTGATATCGCAGGGTGTGAAGTAACACCGCAACCTGTAACTATGGAAAATGCTGTGGCCGCTCCTAATCCGTATAGAACATCACGTCTGGTGAACTTAGGCGTCAACAAATTATTTCCCCCGATCCGCAAAAATCTTTGATGTCTTAACGAAGACAGAAAAAGCGGCAACATAGGTATTCCTGTTAAACGAGGATTACGCTAGCAGCTGCTAGACACTTATTTCTGGACAATTAAGAATTTAAGTGGGAAAGGCGATAGAGTCGATCACCCGTAGGGTTTATTCGCCTATCGAAATGGTAATGGTCAAGAAATTCGAAATTATTACCACCAATAGTTACTTATATTTAAGTGGTAGTAATAAAGCCGCTTGCCCGCACCCTCAGGCAATGAAGCGCTTTTCCTGGAAGCTCGATATATCTTTCTGTATCTATGAGACTTGAATAAGTGCCGCGCTGCCGGCATTTACCGTAGTAAAGATACCGCCGTCCGAGATTTTGAGATTCACAGGAGGATGTGGCGAAAAGGAACCATCTTTTCCAACAATAGCGCCCTGAATTCTGATGCCTTCCGTAGATTGCAGAGAAGGCATCGTAAGCAAAGTGGCGCTCGCTTGATGGGCTGCGCGCCCCGCCTGGATCGTAGCTGTCAGGTTTCTGTCGGCATCCTTATTGATGACTACAATATTTAACGTGCCGTTGCGATTCTCCACCGCATAGGCTGTTGCATTTGCTTTCTCAGCAGAAATGTTTACCGCTCGCATCGTTCCAGTACCTGCCAGCGTAAACAACAGCAATCCGTAATACTCCGGCTGCGGTCCATAGATAGTTGCATCCCGATGCGAGATCACGGTGTAGCCTCGCGTGAAATTTCCTCCATCCTGAAAGTTGGCGCCTGCTGCACCGCCGGCTGCTAACTGGAAGAGGAAATCCAAAGCCCAAAGGGCCGAGCCGCATGCGTTGCTCACACCCGGCGCTCCACCGTTATAGAAACTGTTCACTTCGGTAAAACGAAATGGCAATCGATATCGCTGTGAGAGTGACTGTAGTTGCTTCATGGCTACCGCCAGATTTGGATCCGGCTTTAATAGCAGCTCCATGGTAGAGGACGGGCTGTGGCCATCAGCCCTGTAATAGTGTTGCGTCAGTTGCCTTAGTTGCTTTGTCTGAGGGGCCATCGCAGAGGCAAACGAGGCGGTCCAGCTGTTCACGTGATTCAAAATGCCGATCCCCGGCCCGGTTAATGCCACATCTGGGGTCTGCTTTAAAATTGCATCCGCAAACTGTTGCCAGCGGGTAACGTTCGTCGCGGGATCCCACTCTTTATTGAAATATTGTCCGCCGTATCCGTCCGGCTCATTGCCTATCTCAATGCCTGTAAGCTTGTTCCCGAGTGCCTTTGACACATAGCCTATTTCAGCAGAAGCCAGTGCAGGCGTTGATGTCGCCATATTCACACCGTATAGAACACTCCATCCCGTGGCCTTCAAAAAACCGGCCAGAGCATCTACATCCGGAGGCGCCACCTGTCCTTCCGTCAGTCCGCGCCCATTTGCAACCCATTGTGTCCGATCCACACTGTTGCCACCAATCCGCAGATTGCCTGGTCCCAGGCGGTTGAATAACCCGACAGCACGTTCGTTCTGCTTCGAAAAAAAAGGCACAGCCAGTAAAGACTTCTCATAGCTAAGGCCGCAGAATTCAGGTTCAATCGTGCCTATCGAGTCATGACCTACAACAATGCTGGCTTTTACTTCACCATCGGAAGCAGAAGCAAAGCCACGCCTGTTAAAAAACGATGACGCCAAAAGACCTGCCGAGCCACGAAGAATCGTGCGCCTGCTTATCTGTCTGGGAAGGAGCTGCATCACCGCAAAATTACCATACTGACAAGATGCCAACCAGCCGGAGGGCATTCGCACAACGCGGGCAGTATAGAATGCGTGAACCGGTGGAGCGAGCACTTATGCATTCTGTACTGGCCCGTCGGCACTCCAATTCGCCGACGGTCAATATATATGAGGTTCTCTTTAGGTGAGTTGAATCAGAGCAGCGCTGAATGCGTTTACGGAAACGGAGACATTCGTACCCGAAGCTGTTAGTGCAGTAGCAGCCTTGGGGGAAAACGAACCATCTACCCCCACACCGGATCCCTGAATTGTAAGTCCTGTAGTAGAGGTCAATGCCGGCATCGTCAGCAACTGTACTGTAGCTTTGTTAATCTTGCGCCCGGCGTTAATGAGCAGTTGCAGATTTTTGCTACTGTCTTTGTTGATAATCACGACGTTCAGTGTTCCATTACTGTTTTCCACTGCGTATGCCGTCGCATTGGCTGGACCTGCGGAAAAAGTAGTCTCCAGCACAGTTCCCGTACCTGCCAATGTGAATAGCAGCAAACCGTAAAACAGTGGCTGCGGAGGAAAGAGCACAATACCCGACGTATCTGAGATCGGCGAATAGCCTTTCGAATAGCTGCCGCCACCTTCAATATTGGCACCGACGGCGCCACCTTCAGCGAGTTGAAACAAATAATCTATGGCCCACAGCGCAGCCCCACCGGTATTGCTTGCTCCCGGAGCTCCGGCGTTGTAATACGAGTTTGTCTCTGCGATCCGGAAGGGCACATTATATTCAGACGCTACAGCCTTCAGTTGTTCAAGGCCCGCGGTCAAATTGGGGTCAGGAGATAACATCAGCGCCATGGTAGAAGTCGCACTGTGTCCATCTCCCCGGTAATAGTGAGCCGTCGCTACCTTCACTGTCTTTGCTTCCGCCGCGCAGAATGGCTCAACCCAACTGGTTACATGGCTGATCGTTCCAACGGCGGGACCGGTGAAGGTTACATTCGGCGTTTCCTGCATGATCGCGGTTGCAAACTCCTGCCAGCGCGCAATGAATGCCGAGGAGCTCCATCCCGATTTGAAGTAGCTTCCGCCGTATCCATCCGGCTCGTTTCCAATTTCGATACCCACCAGTTTGCTGCCCAGCGCTTTGGCTACATATGCAACCTCCGCTGCGGCCAGCGCCGGAGTCGAGGTCGCCAGATTGATGCCGTACAACACACTCCATCCAGTCGCATTCGCAAAAGAAGCCAGTGCATCCACATCGGATGGAGCCACTTGTCCGGCTGTTTGTCCTCGCCCATTTGCTGCCCACAGAGTAGTGTCTACGCTGTTACCGCCAATTCGCAGATGCTGAACGCCCAGAAGTTTAAAGAGCGCGACTGCATGCAGGTTTTGCGCCTGGAAAAAAGGCAGAG
>Ga0157376_10003617_pt1 | contig 10668 bp, 11 predicted proteins | sample M45metaG_FD_121801 | JGI IMG/M metagenome (GOLD analysis project Ga0157376, IMG submission 121801) | Miscanthus rhizosphere microbial communities from Kellogg Biological Station, Michigan, USA - M4-5 metaG | ecosystem: Host-associated > Plants > Roots > Rhizosphere > Soil | place: USA: Michigan... | reverse complement strand
TTCCCCAAAAAAAAAAAGACAAAACGCAGTGGCCCCCCCCCCCCCCCCTTCCCCCTTTGCTTTTTTCCCTCCTTCTCCCCCCCCCCCCCCCTTGGGGGGGGGGGGGGGGGGGGGGGTCAGAGGCAAAGCAAGGGAGGGTAGCGAAGCAGAGGAAGATTAGGTTACCAGCGGAGGCTACCAGCCCTACGATAATAGGGTTGGCTTGCCTTCCTTACTCTTTCTTACCGGGAGGCTGCTTACAGGCAGCTGGGATCGGGCGTAGGGTAAGGCTTTATATCTCACTACTTTAGTAGGCAAGGTGCAGTGTCCTTATTCCTAAGGGTAATGGGTTGCGTGTGATAAGGTATAGTTTAAAATAAAATAGGTGAAAATAATATAAATAAAATACTAATTAGACCTAAAGTGATATAGAGTGCGTAGGTTGTTATTACACCTGTATCTAGTTTTATTAAATTGCGGCTAGCTGTATAAGATCCCTCTGTTAAACCAAAAGGGCCTATTAATTCAATTATACCTTTGTCTAATATTTTAGAAATATTATATCCTAGTTTTAACCCTCCGGATATGAAGTAGTTATTATATAAAATATCTAATAAGTATTTTCCATTTAAAAAGGCATAAACATTTTTGATGATGATAGCTTGCCCCTGCAAAGTAGGTACGTTGACAAGCGTAGCCGCTCACCCTCCCTTGCCTTGCCTCTGACCCTCCATAGGGGCTGCGTGAGCTAGAGGGGAGGGAGCAGGAGAATGACTTAAAAAAGGTAAAGTCCAATTAGTTAAGATTTGATGACCATTGTGGTATATTCATAGAGCTAAGCCTCCTCCTATCATTGACAATATAGTAGGTAGAAGTTTGATATATAACGGTAAACTGAATTCAGCCTCTACAATATGAATTTGAGTAGGATGATAAAATAAGCTATTCCCAAAAAAATCAGACCCAAGTCCTACAGAATCTGAAGCAACAAATCCTAAAAATATAGCAAAAATTGCTAAGATGGATAAAGGAAAAATGACTATTGAATTTTCAGAATGAATATTTAAGTAAGAAGCTTTATTAGCATTAGGTACTGTTAAATAAACTAAATTAATTAACCTTAGACTATAAAAAGCAGTTAAAAATGCTGTACTAGAACCTAAAATAAATGCAAATATACTTGAAAATTGATAATTACCGTATGCTAGCTCTAAAATTAGATCTTTAGAGTAGAATCCACTTAATCAAGGTAAACCTAATAAAGCGATTGTTCCGATTAACATCACGGTATAAGTAAATGGCATAAATCGTATTAAACCTCCCATTCTTCTGATGTCTTGTTCATCATTTAAAGAATGAATTATAACACCTGCGGATAAAAATAACAAAGCTTTAAAAAAAGCATGCAATACAGTATGAAGAAGCGCAATATTTCATTGACTAAGCCCTATCGCAATCATCATATAACCTAATTGACTGATAGTTGAAAAAGCAATAATTCTTTTTAAATCATTTTGAACTAGCGCTGTAGTTCCGGCTACAAATGCTGTAATGGAGCCGATTAAAGTTATAACTAATAATGCATCAGTGCTATAACTTAAAATAGGACTAGATCTTAATAGTAAAAAGATTCCTGCTGTTACTAGTGTGGCTGCATGAAGTAATGCAGATACTGGAGTAGGAGCCTCCATACTTCCGGGTAATCAAGTACTTAAAGGTACTTGCGCAGATTTAGCCATAGCACCACTGAATAACAATAAAGATATAATAGTAATTGCATTTTCATTAAGATAAGGTGCAACGGAAAAAACAGCGGAATATTCTATAGTTCCTATCAAAGCAAATAAGGCAAAAAACCCTATTGAAAGCCCCATATCTCCTAACCTATTCATTGTTAAGGCTAAAAGAGCAGCTTTAGTTGCTTGAATTCTACTGTAAAAATAACTAATTAATAAATAAGATACTATCCCTATACCTTCTCACCCTACAAATAGAACAAAATAATTTCCCCCTGTAACTAAAACTAGCATGAATCCTGCAAAAGCTGATAAGTAAGAAAAAAATCTTTGAACATGAGGTTGTCCTTCCATATAATAAATTGTATAGACCAATATTAAGAAAGTGATATACGTGATCATAATACAAAATACTACTGATAATTGATCAAATAAGAATTCTCAAGTAACTTGCATTATTTCTGAATCTATTCAACTACCTAAATTTATAGTTACAGAACTATGGCAAAGACAAACTTCATAAAAAACTAATGTAGATAAAAATGCAGATAGAAATAAAGAAGAGCAACTTATAAATTGAGAACCTTTAATTCCTATTTTTCTCCCTAAAAACCCTGAGAGTATCGATCCTAAAAAAGGTAATATTATTATAGAAATGTACATAATATAAAAGAACTAGGTTCTAAGTGAGATACTTCCTTTTAATCTGTAGTAGGCTATTAAAATACTTAAACCTATTACCGACTCTGCACCTGCTATAGCTATGATATAAATTCCAAAAGTTTGCCCAAGGTTGTCATCAAAATTGAAGCTACTTATTAAAAATAATAATGTAATAGCTAATAACATTATTTCTAAGGATATTAATAATAAGATAATATTTTTTCTATTTAAAATAAATCCTAAAATACCTATTAAAAATAAAGATAAAGAGAATGTCATAGTTATTCTACTTTCCTTAAGGTCCTGCAATATCTTTTTATGCTCCTTCTTTGTGCTTTATATATTCTATTATTAAATTTAGCTAAGCCTACTTGCCTTAACAAACTTAAAGTCTAACCCTGCACCCCTAGCGCGGAGCTCGCTCCTACCCTCACCCCCTCGGGGGCTGCGTACGCTGAAGGGTTAGATAAGTAGGGCTGCATCCCTAGCCAAAGGTAGCCTTGCCTACTGAAATAGGCAGAAGCTAGCACCCCGGCTTTAGCTGCCCCTCTCACAGGCTTGCGGAGCTAGGGCGGCGGGGTTAGGGTTAGATCTTACTTCCTTTACCTCTAAGGAAGGCAGCCTTTGTTTTACATCATAAAAAAAGAATAAAGCAAGGGCTCTGTACACCTTTACTTAAGTTGCTGCCTCTGCGCAGCACCCCCTTAGGGGCTGCGTGAGCTAGAAGGAAGACAGGGGAGAAAGGCCCCCCTCTTTTTTATATTAAGAGCAGCGTGCGCTGGCGATAAAACATAAAGCAGCATAAAGCAGGGCTGCCTCCCCATCCTCCAGGTTTAGCAGCTCTTTCAGCGGATGCTGCCCTTTTAGGGGGATATAGGGGTTGCGTTCTTCCCTTACCCCCCTAAGGGGGGGGTTAGGGGAGAGGGTCAGTAAAAAGGTAGGGAGGGTGACCTAAGGCCGGACCAGGGGTTTAAGGTATTTAGATTTTACCTTACCTGCCGACAGGCAGCAGATAGGCAGCCTAACTTAGTAAGCGCAGCTATCCCTTGCTTGCGGAGCAAGGAGCGAGAAGTAGGCCCGCTTCTCCTAGCTTCCACTACCCCCCCCCTCTCCCTTTGTTTGCTTACTCCGCTATAGATAGGGGAAGCTCTCCTAAAGCAGGGGAGGATAGCAGCCAGGGTAGCAAGTACTAAATTTTAATTACCACCTCAGTAGTAAACAGATAGGAATAAAAATAACCATACTACATCTACAAAGTGCCAATATAGTATAGCAGCTTCAAACCCTACGTGGTGAGCATCTGTTAAATGGTAGTAAACCATTCTGATTAAGCAAAATAATATGAATGTTGTCCCTATTATCACATGTGCCCCGTGTAACCCTGTACTTGCAAAAAATGCACTACCATATACAGAATCTGCGATTGTAAACCCTGCTTCTTTATATTCAAAGTATTGTAGCCCTGTAAATAATATTGCAAATATTATTGTAATGATAGTTCCATAAATAGCTGCTTTTCTATTACCTTGAATTAAACCATGGTGCGCTCAAGTGATAAACGCTCCACTACTTAGTAATAATACAGTATTCAGTAAAGGCACTGCAAAAGGATCTAATGCTACTATCCCTATAGGGGGTCAAGTAGTCCCTATTGCAATATCAGGTGCTAAACTAGAATGGAAAAATGCCCAGAATATACTTAAAAAGGCGAATACTTCACTAACAACGAAAAGCACAAATCCTATTGTGAGACCTCTTCTCACTTGTGTAGTATGATCTCCTAAATAAGTTCCCTCTGTTATTACATCTTTAAACCATAGAGTCATAACACTTGCTGTTAATATAAACCCTAATAATAGAAGTTTACCTCCATTTTCAAAGCCGTGAAAACACATCACAGCACTAACAGCCATAACAAATGCTGAAAAGCTCGTAAGAATAGGTCAAGGAGACATATCTACCAAATGGAAAGGAAAAAATTGAAATTGTTTTCTATTTGTCATATTTTTTTTTAATTTTTATTATATATCTAATTACTAAACTAGCCTTTGCCTTATTCAGCCTACCTCGCCATTCTAAAGGTAGGTGATCTTAACCTTGTAAATTTTTATTGCTCCCTAGCCGAAGGCTGTAAATTTTTATTTTTAATAAAAATTTACAAGAGAAATAAAAATAACACCCTAGCTTGACCAGCAGCTAAGCTTGTGGCTTATGCAAGATCTTTCAAGTTTAGCTGCCCTTGCTATCCTCCCTCCCTCCCCTTATCCGAAGACAGCCTCCCTCCGGTATAAAGGCTTGCCTACTTAAGTAGGGGCTAAGGCACAGGCAGTCGCGTACGCTAGGGCTTTCCCTGTCGGCTGCGGAGCAAATATCAGGAAAGAGGGCTTGCTCCGCTCCCTAACAAGTGGGAGGATGGTGGGGTAGATAGCGAAAGGAAGCTTAAACATAAGACCTCATTTATTAAGCGCGTTGCATGATAAGTATAGAAGCTACTTTAGTAAGGTAATACTAATTTACTACCTATTATAAGATGACTTGAAATGCGATTTACCTTTATTTTGTTTAAGGATGCCGCTAACCCTAGCAAAGCAGTAGATCCCTGCTGCCTTCGGTAAGGAAGGAGCCCTGTTGATTTATCTTTTACCCCTAAGTGAGCTAAGGGCAGTGAGGCTGCTAGCGGGGGGGGGGCTGCTAAAGCTGAAGATTAAAAAAAAAAGACCGCTATTTGATTTGCATTTGTTGCCCTACCTTGCCGTAGGCTGCCTTGCTAAGCAGTCCCTGCCTTATTAAGAAGGCTGAGTCGCTGCCCCTACTGCCAACTTAGATAGGCAAGAGTGCCTATCTGGGTTTGGACTGGGAGGGCTTGTTTTGTTTATAATATATTATAAAAAAAAAGAAGCAGGGAAGGCGCTGCTCTCTCTTGTATCCCTTGCCTACCGGCAGGGAGGGCTTTTTAATAAATAAAAATAACAGCCTTGCCTCTAACTTCTTAAGCAAGGGCTGCGTTAGTCTCTCCCAATAGGTAAGGGTGAGGGAGTAAGCCTTCGGCACGGCAGGGTAGAAGCCTGACCCTCTTTTCCTAGCGTACACAGCCCCCATGGGGAGAGGTTAGGCTGCGTACGCTGGAGCAAGGGACAGCGCCCCTACTTAAGTAAGACTACTATCCTTACCCTTAGGATGGCAGTTTATTGACTGCTCCGCACACCTTTAGGTGACCTTACTTAACCTTAAAATGATACATGAGACTGTTTGCTCTCCATCTTATTTTTTTTTAAGATTAGGTATATTATAAAAAATTTTCTCCCTTTGCCGCTAGGCGACTGCCTCCTATAGGAAAAAGTTGTTATAAGAGCTGGGTTCTTATAAAATATGAACTTATGCTCTTGGATGCGCAAAACGATTACTTTACCAAAATTTTTGTTATATTCAGCTATGAAATCTTCTTTAAAAGTACTAGCTTTATATTTTAGATCCGCAAAATTTCTCTGCCGGAGGCGCCTCCGGCAGCGCTAGCGCCTTCATTTTCTGCCGGAGGCGCCTCCGGCAGCGCTAGCGAAAAGTTTAAAATTTGAAAATATTATTTTGCGTAGCAAGAAGCAGTAAAAAGGCTACTAATTTTAAAGGCTAAGCAACCTAATACAAGGAAGCAGGTCGTATTGAAAGACTTTGGTTTGAAACTTTCAAATTACCTGCTAATATTTCAATTACATAACCAATAGTTAAAATAATAAAGAAAATTAAAGCGATTACTAGCCCAAATGAACCTATTTTTGACAAAGAAACACTGATAGGGAAGAATAATAATATTTCTAAATCTAAAATCAAAAAAGCTAAAGCAATTAAAAAAAAAGAGATGTGAAAAGTATTTCTAGTTTGCCCTAAGATTGGACTAAATCCGCATTCATAAGTTAAAACTTTTTCAGAATCAGGTCTATTAGGCGATAATAGTAAATTCAAAAATAATAGAATTAAAGCTAAGATAGGTATAAAAATAAAAAGGATTAATAAAGAATTCATTATAAATTAAATATAGTTAAAGTAATTAACTGTGTACCGTTTAATATGATTGAAGGGTCAAGAAAAAAAAAGAGTATCATTAAAGTTAATGTGGAGATTATATAACTGTGCACCTGCGACGCTACCCCTTGCCCTAGGAAAAAGGGCGGGTTGCTGCGTACTTCCCCTCTAGCTAACGCAGCCCCTTCTAGGGCTGCGTACGCTGAAGGGCTGCGTTCTTCCCCCATGGGGAGGGTGTTGCTAACTTTTAATTGGAGATTATTGCCTAGCATGTTCGTTGGCAAGCTCCGCTCCCTTTCGGTTAACTGCAGGCCGGAGGCAAGTGTCGGGGTGTTTATCTGGTAGCTCTCTTTACCCGTGAAGCTGGCTGCGTACGCTCCCTTGCCTACTAAAGTTGGCAAGCCTTCCCCTTTCGGGATAGGCAGCAGGGAAGAGGGAGAGTCAAAAAAAGTTAATTTTATAACTCTTAAATAATAAGAAGCACTAATTACACTAACTAAAATTGCAATTATAGATAAAAAGTAATTTCCATTTTCAATGGATGAAAATAATACAAACTGTTTTGAAAAGAAACCTATTAAAGGGGGTATTCCTGCCATAGAAAATAAGCATATTGCTAAACTCACACTTAAAACGGGATTTTTATATAATTGGCCTTTTAATTCTATAAGGTAATTGATATCTTGCTCTAAGCTTCGCAACCCAACTAAAGTAGGGGATAACGCAAGCCCGGAAGGGGAAGCAACCGCCAGTTCTTGCCTACTTAAGTTGGCTAAGGGTCTATTTTCCAGGGGCGCAGAATGGTCCGTAGGAGCCGTAGGTATGATAGGAGCAACGTACGTTCCCGATAGGGAAGGCAAGTACAATAAATATCCAAAAGCTAAAATTATTAAAAATATATTAAGACTCGTAATAGAATATTGAACTAAATAAAAAATAAAAGAATCTATTGAATTTTGGGTGAATATACCTAGAGCTAATAATAAAAATCCTACATGTGAGATAGAACTAAAGGCTAGTAATCTTTTTACTTTTATTTGGGACAGGCCTGCGATAGTTCCTATTAATAAGGACAATAATGAACAAATAAATAATAAGTTTTTAATTTGAACATCTGCCTTTACTTTTCCAAAGAAATCTAGCGCAGTATACCCTTTATAAGGCGTAGCAAGTGGAGTGGATGTCAGCTGACTAAAGGGAGAAAGCGATGTGAGCCAGTCGCTTAAAGTCCCTTCATTCGTAGGATGGTAATGAAGAGGGTATGCTGTGCCTCCGGCAGAAGTCTGATCACTCAGGTCAAAAAGTCCAAGTAAAAATATTAAAATAGTTAATTTTACTACTATAGTAAGTCAAACTGTCACTATTGTGGGCGTACCATCATAAACATCAGGAGCCCATTGATAGAAAGGTGCTGCAGATATTTTGAATAAAAACCCTACTACTATTAATATTAAACCTATAGTAAAGGCTTTCTTAATACCTTCTGCTCCTACTCCAAATGACCATCACCAAACGGTAGTTGATGTTTCTTGCCCCTGCACCCTCCCGATAGGGAAAAGCCCGGCTGCTAAATCTGTCCCTACCGTAGAGGCCTTCGGCACAGGTAGAGAAAGATAAGGTATAGACATTAAAGAATTTATAGCTTCAAATTGAGTTAAACCTGTGTAACTGTATATTATTCCTGATCCTAATAATATAAAACAAGAGGATAAACTACCTAATAAAAAATATTTTAAACCTGCACTTGTTGCGCTTAGTCTCTCTTTGTTTAAAGTAGCTAAAATATATAAAGCAAAAGATTGAAGTTCTATACTTAAGTACATAGATAGTAAATCTAGACTAGACATCAATAAAGAACCCCCTAATATACTAAAGATCGCGATTAAAGAATAATTTTGATAAAAGGGCTGCGTCCTATCCCTGCCGGAGGCAGGGGTAAGTAAACTATTAGGTACCGGTCACCCTAATAAAATAAAAATACCTACTATTAACAATAAGATTTCTACTAAATGGGATTGAATAGTTGTTTGAAATAATCCACTGTATAAGCTGATTCCTTTTCCAATTGACTGAAAGTAAAGGGAATTAATTGTAAAGAGTATAGAAATTATTAACGTTATGATAGTAATTCTATTAATGTATGTTGAATGTATGTTCTTTTTTATTTGATTTATTGAATTAGTAAACATTAGAATAAAGATATATAAAACTAACATAGCTTATCCCAGTCCCAGCTAGGGACTTAAATTTTAAACTGAATGCCTCTTTTTTTATAGAATAAAAAGCCCTCCCTTTATTTATATTATTAAAAGCCCTGTCGAAGCCCTGTAGAAGCCCTGTCGGTAGTGGTGCTTGCTCCGCCCCTTTGCCTTCACTGACCTTACCTTACTTTCCCTTGCCAAAGGCAGCAGGGACCCCTTACCCAAGGCAGAGGAGGGGTAAGGGTTGCGTACTTTACCTGCCGCCAGTTGCGAAGCAAGAGGGGAGGGAGCAGGAGCTAGGGTGACTGTCAAGCTGGGGAAGCTTGTTTTTTTATAATATATTATAAAAAAAAGAAGCTGGGGGTGGGGGTTTAGATAAGTCCTACCTCCCTTCTTGCCAGGGTGATACTCAGGCAGTACCGCTACCGCTAGGGAACCTCGCGAACAAAGAGGGCTAGACAGTAGTAGCATACCTGTTTAAAGAGAGGCCGAGCTAAACTCCTAAACCAAAACGCACTAGCTAAACCTTAAAACCTTTGTACAACTCCTTCTATCTAAGTTAAGAGTTATGATTACGCTTAGCGCTTAGCGGCAGGCCGGGGAGAGGTGTGGGGGTCGCTAAAGCTAGGAGAAGCAGCCAGCTTAAGCAAGGGAAATTAGCTAACCTTGTATGAATTGAGAGTATTAAGCTAACAAATTCTCCTGCAAAGCTAACCAGTTTAAGCAGCCTCTGCCTCCCTAACTGGTTTGCTGCTCTGCTCCCTTGCCTCCCCTTGCCTTGCCAAAGGCAGCCTTCCCTTCCCTGACCTTGCCTTGCCAAAGGCAGCCTTCCCTTCACTGACCTTACCTGACCTTCCCTTGCCAAAGGCAGCCTTCCCTGACCTTGCCTCTAACCCCCATAGGGGGCTGCTATCCTGGCCGAAAGGCAGAGGGCGCTGAGGAAGGCAAAAGGCAGTAGGCAGTACGCAGAAGGCTTAAGGCAAAAGGCAGCAAGCAAAAGGCAAAAGGCAAAAGGCAGAAGGCAGCAGGCTGAAAGCAGAAGGCAGAAGGCAGAAGGCAGGAGGCAGTAGGCAGCAGTGATTTACTCACCTTCCACTTGCCTCTAAGAAAGGCAGCAGGGACCCCTTGCCCAAGGCAGAGGAGGGGTAGGGGTTGCGTACTTTACCTGCCGCCAGTTGAGAAGCAAGAGGTGAGGGAGCAGGAGCTTGGGAGGTCTTTATTTAAAACTTGAGTTTAGGCTTGACCGTGAGGCACGGGGAGTTTATTAAGATTGTGCCGGCACTTCTTCATAAGAATGGAAAGGGATTGGAGAATCTACTGTCCATTCTAATGTTTCAGAAGGTTGATGTAAGCTTTCGTTTCGAAGGCTTGTTATTTCAGTGCTTGTAAAGAAAACTGGTACTAGTCAAGGGTTCTTCCCTACTTCTTTCCCATTTACGAACAAGTCATATATAATAAATACAAACAAGATAGTAGCTACTACTGAAACGATAGACCCAAAACTAGAAATAGCATTTCAACCTTCAAAAGCATCAGGATAATCAGGTATTCTTCTAGGTAAACCTTGTAAACCTAGGAAGTGTTGAGGGAAGAAAGTTAAATTCACCCCAATGAACATGATTCAAAAATGAGTTTGTCCTAAGACTTCATTGTATTGTTTACCTACTATTTTACCTGCTCAATAATAGAATCCCGCAAATAGAGCGAATACTGCCCCCATTGATAGCACATAATGAAAATGAGCAACAACGTAGTAGGTATCGTGTAAAGCAACATCTAAACTTGCATTTGCTAATACTACTCCTGTTACTAAAATAAAAAAAATAAAATAATAAATCAGTCTTATAGGAGAAACACGTTTAAGGGTCAATACGAAAGCCGGGTAAATATATACTATCTTTTATCTCCCTAGCCTTAGCGTACGTAGCCAAAGGGTTAGGCAGCCTTCCGGGAGCCTTCCGGTTGCCTTCAGGGAGGCAGAGGGGGGGGGGGGGGGGGAGCGCCAACCCAAAAAGGGCGGGGGTGTATTTTTTTTTTTTTTGCCCCTTTTTCTTCCCCCCGGGGACGGGGGG
>Ga0157376_10003616_pt1 | contig 10669 bp, 8 predicted proteins | sample M45metaG_FD_121801 | JGI IMG/M metagenome (GOLD analysis project Ga0157376, IMG submission 121801) | Miscanthus rhizosphere microbial communities from Kellogg Biological Station, Michigan, USA - M4-5 metaG | ecosystem: Host-associated > Plants > Roots > Rhizosphere > Soil | place: USA: Michigan... | reverse complement strand
GGCCGCCTTATGCGGCCTTCTTTCCCAGACTCTGTTCGAAATCGCGGATCTCGCGCTCGGCCTGGTCCTTTTGCCAGCCATAGCGCTCCTGAAGTTTACCGACGAGATACTGGTGATTGCCGTCCATGCGGTTCAGGTCGTCGTCGGTGAGTTTGCCCCATTTGGCCTTGAGGGACCCTTTGATCTGGGTCCATTTGCCCTGGATGATATCGGGATTCATGTCTGTGCTCCTGTGGAGTCGAGAGTGGAGTGTCCGACCCGGCCCGGGTGACGGGTGAACGTCCCTACCATACTCAGTCGCGGTGAAATGCCGCTTAGCATGCGGTTAATCGGATGTTATGACGCGTTCATGTTGAAGAAGCTGCTATGCGTCATTTGAGACATAGTATACATAGGATATAAGTATATAAGTACCGTGAGACAGGCGGACCACCACCAGGTAGAAAGTTTTCCGCCGCAGATCGGGCCGGGCTGCGTGCTGCTGGTCCTCGGCACGGTGCCGAGCGTGCGCTCGCTCGAGCTGCGTCAGTCCTACGGTCACCGGCACAATCTGTTCTGGCCGTTCATGGGCGAATTGTTCGATGCCGGCCCGGAACTGGTGTATGCGGAACGCATCAAGCGGCTGCAGCGCCGCGGCATCGGCATCTGGGACGTGCTCGAGCGCTGCGAGCGCCGCGGCAGCCTCGACAGTGCGATCGTACGCGGCAGCGAAGTTGCGAACGACATTCCGGCTCTGCTCGCCACCCATCCGGACATCCGGGCGATCGCATTGAACGGCGGCAAGGCCCAGCAATCGTTCCGCCGCCACATCGTGCCGCGGCTCGATGCCGTGCTGCGCGCGCGCATCACGCTACTCGATCTGCCATCGACGAGCCCGGCGAATGCGTCGGTTCCGCGCGCGATGAAGTTGGAGCGCTGGCGCCAGTTGCAGGACTGGGCCAGACCGCATTGACCCCGGTTCCCGGCACCGCGCTTGCGCCGGCCGCGATACCGTCAGGCCCGATCGAACAGGTACGGGCGAATAGGCGCCGTTAAGGTTGTGCGTGCGAAATTCGGCGCATTCGTTGAGTGAGTGTCGATTGTGTTGTCGCGACGTTACAACCTGGAGAGCCCTGATCATGCGAACGGTGGACTATCGCGGTTGCATCGCAGCGCTGGCTGGCGCGTGCCTCGCCCTGGGCGCGGCGTCCGCTCGCGCCGAGGGTGGCCCGCCGATGCTGACCGACGATCCGGGCACGCCCGGCGACGGCCACTGGGAAATCAACATCGCGATGCAGACCGAGCACGGCGGCGATACGACGACTTACAAGCTGCCGCTCGCGGACATCAACTACGGCATCGGCGAGCGCGTGCAGCTGAAGTTCGAGATGCCGTGGGAGATCGAGCACGTCAACGGCATGGGCAACCAGTCCGGCGCCGGCAACAGCGTCGCCGGTGTCAAATGGCGTTTTTTCGACGCCGGCGACGACGGCTGGAAGATGTCGATGTATCCGCAGGTGCAATCGCGCTTCCCCGTGTCCGGGTCCGCGCTGGCCGACGGGGGCGTGAGCTACCTGATGCCGTTCGAGTTCGAGCACAAATTCGGCGACTGGGGCATCAACTTCGATTTCGGACGCTGGTTCCGGCCGCCCGATCAGGGTGATACCTGGATCGGCGGCATCGCGATCGGGCGCGAACTCGTCGAAGGGCTCGAGATCATGGGCGAGTTGCACGGCGAGCGCGATGTGCATTCCTCGCGCAACGAACTTACGCTCAACTTCGGCACACGCTGGGAATTGTCGAAGCGCTTCACGCTGCTGGTGTCGGCGGGTACGGATATCCACAACGGCCTCGACCAGAAGGCGTCATCGATCAGCTACATCGGTCTGCAGACGAACCTGTAGATTCCGCCGATTCGGCCGAATTGCCGCTGGCGGGCTTGACGGATTGCGCGCGTGCGGCGAAGGTTGCGCCTGAGCCGCATTCAGCGAGCCGTATCAAATCGGGGAGCGCAACGATGAAAGTTCTGGCCATACTGGCATTGGTCCTGTTGAGCCTGTGCGCCGCGGCGATTGCCGCGCCGGCCACCGCTCCGACCGCACGCGACCTGCCGCCGGGTCTGCAGATTCCGGACGCCGCACGGCCCGGGCCGAATTTCGATGTCGACCGCGCGACCGACGCATACCTGAATCTGTTGTCGCCGGAACAGCGCGCTCAGTCCGACGCGTACTTCGAAGGTGGCTACTGGCTGCAACTGTGGGCGCTGCTCTACGGCTTCGTCGTCGCCGCAGTGCTGTTGTGGGGCGGGATTTCGCGGCGGCTGCGCGATCTGGCGCGCAGGCTCAGTCCGCGGCCCTGGCTGTACACCTGGATCTACGTGCTGGCGTTCCTCGTCGCCAGCTTCGTGCTGAACCTGCCGTGGTCGATCTACGCGGACTACGTGCGCGAGCACCAGTACGCGCTGGCCACGCAGGACTTCGCCGGCTGGTTCGGCGACCAGCTGAAATCGCTGATGGTCAGCGTGATCGTGCTGCCGCTCGTGCTGGTCGCGGTCTACGCGGCCGTGCGCCGCGCCGGCGACCGCTGGTGGATCTGGGCGAGCGCCATCGGTTTCGTGTTTTCGCTGTTCGCGATGATGCTCGCGCCGGTTTACGTCGCGCCGCTGTACAACGACTACAAGCCGCTGCGCGAAGGCAGCGTTCGCGAGGCCGTGCTCTCGCTCGCGCGCGCCAACCAGATTCCGACCGACCACGTCGTCGAATTCGATGCATCACGCCAGACCACGCGTGTCAGCGCCAACGTCTCGGGTTTCGCCGGCACGACACGCGTGTCGATGAACGACAATCTGCTCGACAAGACTTCCGAGCCAGAGATCAAGGCCGTGCTCGGCCACGAGATGGGCCACTACGTGCTCAATCACGGATTGCGCGGCACGATCTACGTCACGCTCGTGCTGACCTTCGGTTTCTGGTTCACGCATCGCTTGTTCGATCGCGCGTTACGGCGTTGGGGTTCCGGACTCGGGCTCGAAGGCCGCGGCGATCCGGCGGCCCTGCCGCTCGCGTCGGCGATACTCGCGCTGTTCTTCTTCCTGGCCACGCCGCTGGTCAATTCGATCATCCGGCAGATGGAAGCCGAGGCCGACGCCTATGGCCTCAACGCCGCGCGCGAGCCGAATGGATTCGCGATGGCGGCGATGCGCCTGTCGACGTATCGCAAGATTCACCCCGGCGCACTCGAGGAGATCGTGTTCTACGATCACCCGAGCGGTTATGCGCGCGTGCACGGCTCGATGATCTGGCTCAAGGAAAACCAGAACAATCCGACGGCCAACGCCGAAGTGCCCGGGGCGCCGAAGTGAAGTCCGTTGAGGCGTAGCGGGCTTTAGCCCCTCTCCCTCCGGGAGAGGGCTTGGGGTGAGGGTCGGGATACTTCATGCGGCAAAACGTGCCCCGACCCTCATCTGACCGCCAGGGACGGCGGCGTCTCTCGGCCATCCGTGGCCTCCGACGCACTTGGGCTCCTGTCCGGCGGAATGCCGAAATGCAGGAGCAATTTTCGGCCGCCCCTTCGGGGCACCTTCTCCCGGTGGGAGAGGGAAGATTGGCGCGGGAAGAGGCTGGGTGAGGGGACGACGCGTCGCGGCTCCACAGCGCATAGATCCGTCTGCGCAGCCCCCTCGCCCAGCCTCTCCCCGGCGCTGGCCGGCAAGACAATTCCTACTGCAGCGTCACGTGCATACGGTTGTCGTCCGACACGCGATCGACCAGCTTGTTATACGGATCGATGCCGGCTTCATACGGTTCGCCCTCGACGGTGACCGTCACGCTGCTGTCGCCGTCGGCGACCATGCGCTTTTCCAGGAACAGGACTTTTTCGTTCTGCTCCTGGCCGTCGGGTGACTTGGCGAACACGCCGATGTCGACCGGCACATCGAACGTCGCCTTGGTTTCCTTGCCGATGCCATCGACGTAGGTTTTGCCCGCGTGCAATGACAGCGTGACGTCGTATTTGCCGTCGTCGCGCTTCTTCGCGGTGACCGCCGCGACGCGGTCGTCGAAGATCGTGATCTTCTCGAACAGGTCGGTGATCAGTGACGCGCGCTCCGGGCCGGCGTCTTCGCGCAGGTAGGCGAGGAATTCCTTCGTCGTCGTGTACGGCGCCTGCTGGAACGCCTTGTCGTGGTCATAGCGCGCGAGCGTCTTGTCGACCTGCGCCTGGCCGAGGTAGTCCTTCAGCGAATACATCACGATGGAGCCTTTGCGGTAGTGGATGTAGGGCTGGTTCTCGACCAGCGCGAGCGGCATCTCCTCGACGACTTCGCTCGAACGGTCGTGCAGGTAGCGATCGAGTTCGTACTTGAGGAACTTGCGCATCTTCGGCGCGCCGTATTCCTGTTCCTGCACCATCAGCGCGGAATATTGCGCGAACGTTTCGTCGAGCATCGTCACGCCCTGCGTCATTGCGCCGATGACCTGGTGCGCCCACCACTGGTGGCCGACTTCGTGCGCGGTCACGTAGTACGCGTAGTCGATCGACTCCGGATCGCGCAGGTCGGCCGTGAAGCCGATCGTCTCGGAGAACGGCACGGTGTTGGCAAAACTCTGCGCGAAGCGCTCGTAACCCGGGAACTCGAGCACGCGCATCTGGCGGAACTGGAACGGCGCGAATGCCGTGCCGAAATACGCCAGCGACTTCTTCATCGAGTCCATGATGCGATCGACGTTGTACCCGTGTTCGGGATGGTAATAGACCTCGAGCGAGATGCCGTCGATGCTGTCCTTCTTGACCGCGTACTGCGCCGACTGGAACGAGAAGAAATCCAGAATCGGCTTGTCCATCTTGTAGTGGAAGTAGCGGCGGCCGTTGTCGGTCCACTCCTTCTCCAGATAGCCCGGCGCCAGCGCGATCTGATCCGGCACGGTCGATATGGTCGTCTCGAATGTCACCCAGTCGGCGTCGCGGCCGAGCAGGCTGAACTGGCGTGCCGACTCGTCGTCGATCTTCGGCATGCGCGGGGCCGGACCCAGGGCGTATTCGCGCCGGTCGTTGCGGTCCTGGAGCTGGCCGTTTTCGTCGTAGCCGAAGTGAGGGAACATGCGGCTGTCGAGCATCGTGCCATTGGCGACGACTTTGTAATCGTCCGGGGTGTTGCGGAAGCCGCGGCTCCACAGCTGAAGCGTGTAGCCGAAGTCCATCGTTGCGCCTGCGGCGAGCGGCGTCTTGAGTTTGTAGATCGTGTAGCCGTGCGTGCGATCTTCGCTGACGATGTCGTGTGGCGCGAAGTCGAGTGCGATCACGTTCATCTCGTACGGTATCAGTACATGCAGGTCGCTGATCGGCTTGTCGGTCTTGTTCTCGAGCACGTAGTGCCCACGAACGTCGACACGGCGGTCGTGCGGATACATGTCGACATCGACCTTGACGTCGGTGATCTTCGGCTGCGGCAGGTCGCGGTACTGGCGATACAGTTTCTCGTAGTCGGCACTCATCTGCTTGGCCAGGTCGCCCGGCACATAGCGGTTGATCACGTTCGTGTTGTAGTAGATCCAGGCGCCGACGCCGGCGAAGGCGAGCAGCGATCCGGCCAGCAGCACGCGCGACGGCATGGTGAAACGCTGGCGCGCGATGCGTGTGCGCTCCTTCCAGCCTTGCGCCGTTCCGCGCGACCAGAACAGCGCTGCGACGACGAGCAGGGCGACCGACAACGCGAGCCAGTAGGCGCGGAACCACAGGTGCGCGGCGAGGAAATGGCCGTAGCCATTCATGTCGGAGTACGGCAGGTCCGGCGCGCTGCCGAAGTTGTACAAGTGGTGATCGAAGTGCAGCTGCGCCAGCGTGATGCGGCTGACGAAATACAGCACGATCAGCAGGTAGCCGACGAATTTGTTGTTGGCGATGACCTGCAGGAACAACGCGAGCGCGCCGACCAAGCCGAAACGCAGCGTGTTCAACGCGATGTCGGACAGGTACAGACCCGGCTCGATGTGCGTGTAGCCGCGGATCAGCTGATAGGCGATGCTCAACAGCGCGCCGGCCACGAGGAAGGAGAAGATCACCGCAGTCATCGCGGTCAGCTTCGACAGCAGGGGAATCCAGTCCGGCAGCGAAAACGCATCGGTAACTTCGCTGATGCGTGCGCTGCGTTCACGCCAGACCAGCTCGCCGGCGTAAAACGCGATGATGATGACGAGCAGGAAGTTGTAGCTGCCGTCCATGACCTCGGTCATCAGGTGCGTGACCGGGTAAAGCTTGGTGCCGAACAGCTCGTTGCCCAGGCCCAAGGCGCCGCCGAGGTTGAACAGTCCGCAGATCAGCATGACCAGGAACGCGATGCCGGTCAGCACACCGCGCGTGTCGAATGCCGCGAGCTTGCGGAACTGCGCGAACCGCGCGCCGAATCCGGTGTGCAGCTCAACCGACGGCAGCGCAGCCGATGTGAGCGATGCATGCGTGGCCATGGCGGGCGTGGCTTCCGCGGCGCTTTTCTTTCGCCGCCACAAGCGCAGACCTTCGCGATCGGGACGGAACCACGCGACCGCTGCAGTGATCATCGCGATGCTGATGCCAATCCACAGCGCGCGATTGATCAGGAACAGGCCGGTGATTTCCGGCAGTTTCGTATTGCGGTCCTCGGCCGACCAGTAGCGCGTGACGACGTCGAATGCACCGAGTCCGAACGGGTCGAGGATCGCGCCGAGCGTCTGGTGGTCCGGGTTGTCGGTGGCGATGCCGGCGATCGTCCACAAGACGAAGAACGCGATCACGCCGATGTACGTGCCGAGCATCGAACGCGTCAGCGTGGCCAGCAAGAACAGCATTGCCGACACGAACAGGAAATCGGGAACCAGGACGACGCCGAACGCATAGCCGTACGCGGCGAAGCTCGTCGGCCCGAGCCGCTGCGGATCGACCCAGGGCATCATGACGCCGAGCAGCATGCCGAGTGCGACAAACAGCATGACCGCCAGCGCGATCGCATAGCCGGCGGCGAAACGACCGCCGAGATACGCACGCTTGGAGATCGGCGTCGCGAAGAACAGTTCGCTGGTCCCGGCTTCGAAATCGCGCAGGGCGGCGCCGGCGACGAAGATCGGCCCCAGGAACAGCGACAGGATCGCGCCCATCAGCGCCAACTGGTTGACTACCACATATGGCGCGTTGCGCAGCGTGTTGCCGATGCCGCCGCCGATGCGCACATGATCCGAACTGATGACGGCGGTCGCGAGCGCGAGGAAGGCGAGCGCAATCATCCAGAACAGCGGACTTTTGAGCTGCTGGCGCAGCTCGAAACGGAAAATCTCACGGAACATGATCTTCTCCGGTCAGGCAGCGCGCGCGGCGGCTTGAAGCCGCAGCTGGCCGAAGTAGACATCCTCGAGATCCGGCGAGACCGCGTCGAAGCCGCCTTCGGGCAGGCTGTCGGCGAGCACGTGCAGGATCGTCTTGCCGCCGGCAAGGCGCGTCGACAGAACGGTCATGCGATTGCGATAGTCGTCGATCGCGGCGTTCGCGATCGTCTTGCGCCAGACGCGCCCATCGAGCGAGCGAATCGCTTCGGCCGGCTCGCCGGTCAGGCGCACCTGCCCCTGGGCGATGATCGCCATGCGCGGGCACAGGTCAGTGACGTCTTCGACGATGTGGGTCGACAGGATCACGACGACGTTCTCGCCGATCGCCGCGAGCAGGTTGAGGAAGCGGTTGCGTTCCTCGGGATCCAGGCCCGCGGTCGGCTCATCGACGATGATCAACTGCGGATTGCCGATCAGTGCCTGGGCGATGCCGAAGCGCTGGCGCATGCCGCCGGAGAACGTGCCGAGCTTGCGCTTGCGCACGTCCCACAGGTTGACCTGTTTCAGCAGCGCTTCGACCAGCGCCTTGCGCTCGCCACCCGAGGTCACGCCCTTGAGCACGGCGAAATGATCGAGCATCGCCTCGGCCGAAACTTTCGGGTAGACGCCGAATTCCTGTGGCAGGTAGCCCAGCACGCGCCGCGCCTCGGACTTGTTGGCGAGCACATCCAGGTCGTTGAGGCGGATGCTGCCGGTGTCCGCGTCCTGCAGGGTCGCGATCGTGCGCATCAAGGTCGACTTGCCGGCGCCGTTGGGCCCCAGCAGGCCGAACATGCCCTTCGGAATATCGAGAGTTACGCCCTTCAGGGCCTGCACGCCATTGGCGTAAGTCTTGGACAGATCGCGGATCGTCAGCATTGCAGGTTCCCCTGGATAAGAAAGTGTGGGCAAGAGGTAAGTGTGTTACCTATATATAACACCAACACGCACCATGACAGAATGGGCCGGAAGTCACGGGAGCCTTAAACCCTCGAGCCTCGCCCGGCATCCCACATCCTTGGTGCCGCGCGAACCGCGGCACAAAAGCAGCAATTGCCGTCGCAAGCTACGCGTCGCCAAGGTCGCAACGCAGTCGCGGCCATCACGACTTGCGCATGACGAGTGTCAGTCCGGAACGCCGGCTTGCCGAGCCGTCCGCGTAGCCGCGACTGGCGAGGCAACGCCCTGATCGAGCCATCGCGCCGGGCCGCGGCGTTGCGCTATCCTCCCGGTTCCTTACGCGAAGCAGTCGCGGCGGCGGACACGAGGACACCATGGCGCAGGTCAGCGAGGTAAAGGTTCCGGACATCGGCAACTACACGAACGTGCCGGTGATCGAGGTACTGGTGAAGCCCGGCGACACGGTGGCCAAGGATCAAGGTCTGGTGACACTCGAGTCCGACAAGGCGACGATGGAGGTTCCTTCGCCGATCGCCGGAGTCGTCAAGGAACTCAAGGTCAAGCTCAATGACGAGGTTTCGGAAGGAACGGTCGTTGCGTTGATCGAGGCCGGCGGCGAGGCGGCAGCAGCGCCAGCGAAGGCCGAAGCTCCGAAACCCGCGCCGGCTGGCGCAGCGCCAGCAGCTCCCGCTGCCGAGGCGAAGCCTGCTGCGCCCGCGCCAGCTCCAGCCGCGGATGCAGCGAAGAGCGATGCTGGCCCGCCCCGTTCGCCGCCCGTGGCATTCGGCGCGGATACCGTCATGCCGGATAAAGTGCCGTACGCAAGCCCGGCGATCCGTGTGTTCGCACGCGAGCTCGGCGTGGACCTGAGCCGGGTCAGCGGCAGCGGCCGCAAGAACCGCATCACCAAGGAAGACGTGCAGAACTTCGTCAAGCAGGCGATGGCCGGCGGCGCCACGCCGCGCGCAGCGGCGGGTGGCGGCGGCGCGGGCCTGAACCTGCTGCCTTGGCCACAAGTGGATTTTGCCAAATTTGGAGAAGTGGAAACCAAGCCGCTGTCGAAGATCAAGAAGATCTCCGGCGCAAACCTCGCGCGCAACTGGGTCATGATTCCGCACGTCACCCAGCACGACGACGCCGACATCACCGACCTCGAGGCGCTGCGCGTCGCGTTGAACAAGGAACACGAGAAGGCCGGCATCAAGTTCACGATGCTCGGCTTCATCATCAAGGCCGTGGTCGCCGGGCTGAAGAAATATCCGGACTTCAACGCCTCGCTCGATGCGAGCGGCGAAAACCTCGTGCTGAAGAAATATTTCAATGTCGGCTTTGCCGCGGACACGCCGAACGGCCTGGTTGTGCCGGTGCTCAAGGATGCCGACAAGAAAGGCATCGTCCAGATTGCGCAGGAAACCAGCGCGCTCGCCGCCAAGGCGCGTGACGGCAAGCTCGGCCCGGCCGACATGTCTGGCGGCTGCTTCTCGATCTCCTCGCTCGGCGGCATCGGCGGCACGGCGTTCACGCCGATCGTCAATGCGCCCGAGGTCGCGATCCTCGGCGTGTCGAAGTCGTCGATGAAGCCGGTCTGGGATGGCAAGGGGTTCGCGCCGCGCCTGATCGTGCCGCTGTCGCTGTCGTACGACCATCGCGTGATCGACGGCGCTTCGGCGGCGCGCTTCACCGCGTATCTCGCGCAACTGCTCGGCGACATGCGGCGAGCGCTATTGTGAGTGCGAGCCATGTCGGCGGACTTCACTGACATTGGAATTGTCGATCTCGACCTGAAGAAGACCACGTGGTCGCGCGTGCACTCGTCGATGCGCACGCTCTATCTGGGCCTCAGCCGCGAACCCGATCTGGCCTGGATCCGTTTCTTCCACGAGGAACGCGAATCGCGCATCGTGATCAAGCGGCATGGGTTGTGGATCGAGGACGGCTACATCGTGTTCGACTGCCTGCTGCCCGACGTCGAAACGCATCACCTGCCGGACTTCCGCGCGTCGATCGATTACGCCAATCGCAAGTCGCGCGAGCTCGTCGCCACCCGCCGCGAACGCAGCGAGCAGGAGCGCCGCAGTACGCGTGCCGAACAACGCCGGCTGGCCGAACTGCGCGCGCGCATTCGCGGCGCCCGCCCGTCGAGCGACGTGACAGCACACGCCGCGGCGCCCGAAGCAGCCATTGAAACGATGCCAGCCGAATTGCCCGCCGCAGCGGACGTGGCGGACGGCGACGCCGATTTCCACAGCAAACGCAATGAATGGCGCGCGCGTTTCCGCGCCGCGCTGACGACCCGAGCGAAGGAGCCCGACCGTGGCAACGACTGAAGTCAAAGTTCCGGACATCGGAAACTATACAAATGTACCCGTGATCGAAGTGCTGGTGAAAGCCGGCGACACGGTCGCCAAGGATCAGGGTCTGGTCACGCTCGAATCGGACAAGGCGACGATGGAGGTGCC
>Ga0157376_10003612_pt1 | contig 10675 bp, 9 predicted proteins | sample M45metaG_FD_121801 | JGI IMG/M metagenome (GOLD analysis project Ga0157376, IMG submission 121801) | Miscanthus rhizosphere microbial communities from Kellogg Biological Station, Michigan, USA - M4-5 metaG | ecosystem: Host-associated > Plants > Roots > Rhizosphere > Soil | place: USA: Michigan... | reverse complement strand
TACAACATCGACGAGAACCGCGTTGTGGTATCGGGCGTTTCGGATGGCGGCACGGGCGCGTACTACCTGGCGATGCGCGAGACGACGGCGTTTGCGAGCTTCCTGCCGCTGAACGGCTTCATCATGGTACTGGCGAACATCGACGCGGGCATTCGCGACCAGCTCTACCCGAACAACCTCCGCAACAAGCCGTTCTTCGTCGTGAACGGGGGCCGCGATCGCCTGTATCCCACGGCGGCCGTCGAGCCGTACGTCCTGCACCTGAAGAAGGCGGGCGTGAGCGTGGACTACCACCCGCAGCCGCTCGGCGAGCACAACACCGCCTGGTGGCCCGACGTCAAAGAGTCGTTCGAGCGGTTCGCGGCCGATCACCCGCGGGATCCGTCGCCGGCGAAGCTGACCTGGGAGACGTCGAACCTGAAACACAACCGCGCGCACTGGCTCGTCATCGACAGGCTCGGCCTGCAGACGGGCGATCCGAGAAACCTGCCGGACGTGAACGATTTCAGCCCGAACGAATTGATGGCGAGCCCGCTCTTCGAACGCCGTGCGGTCTCGGGGCGTGTCGACCTGGTTCGTACCGGCAACACCGTCGAGGCGACCACGCGCGGCGTCGCCGCTTTCACGCTGCTCGTGTCATCGGATGCGTTCGACCTCAGTCAGCCCATCAAGGTCACGTCGAACGGCAAGGTGGTCTTCGAGGGGAAAGTCCAGCCGAGCGCCGCGACACTGCTCAAGTGGGCCGCGCGCGACAACGACCGGACGATGCTCTACGCGGCTGAAATACCGATCAAGCTGGCCCGATAGCGCTAGTCGGTCGCAGCCTTGGGCGCTGCCCGAATCGTCTTGACCATCTCGCGGTAGCTCTGAATGCTGCCGTGGATGGGGAGCTGCTTGTCGACGCGAAGCTTCCGGTTCTTCTCGATGTTCGTGATGACGTTCTCGCCCCAGTGGTGGAACTGCCAGGTCGAATCGTACAAGTCGGCCTGGACCAGAATCCGGTCGCGCGGGACGTACGCGAACAGGTTCGTGCCCTCCCGGGGGTTGTCGAGGAGGTGATAGAGCTGCACCTCCATCGCCGCGTCTTTCATCGTCATCTGATCGTCCACGGTGACGAGCTTCAACGGCTGCGGGGCCTTCGCGAGCTCGTCGGGCACGATCGTGTGCGGGCGCGCGATCAGGTCTTTGAAGAATTCCTCGTTGCCCTTGTAGGTGATGATCGTCAGGCCTTCGGCGACCGCTACGCGGATCCCGCCGGAATGATCGAAATGATGATGGGACACGACCACCTGTGTGAGGGGCTTGGGCGAGAGCGTCCTGGCCTTGTCGATCACGGCCTTCGATCGCGCCTCGTTCAGCGGCACCTCGAACAGCGTGAGGTGGTTCTCGAACTCGAAGACCACGCTCCGGTGGTTGCCGGAACCGGCCAGCCACCAGATGCCCTTCCCTGCCGGCTCGGCCGTGACCACGATGGCGGGGGGCGGCGGGACCGGCGCGGCCGCCGCGGCGGCCGGCGCCCCCAGATCCGGCGCGCCCGCCTCATCGACGCTGTTCTTCGTGACAGCCAGCTCGAACTGCAGGTACTTGTCCATCTTCGTGGTGTAGTGCTTCGGCAGCTTCACCCCGCCGACGTCTTCGTAGTCCGTGAAGGCCGTGTCGATCGCCACGTCGCCCATGTTGGCGTTGTCGGCCATCGAGGTGACGCGCGTCGGCAGCTTCGTGGCGGCGTCGATCGCCAGCGTCAGCTTTTCGCCTTTCGACGTGGTGATCTCCACGATCTGCTGATTCTGCGCCGTGCGCAGGCCGCTCACCGTCGTGCCCGGCTGATCGAGCGCAGCACGCACGATCGCGATCGGGTTGTGCAGCATCTCGATGTGGCGGTCGCGCGCCGCTTCTGCGCCGGCCCGTACCGCCGTGCCGTCCATGCCGACGTTGTAGGCCACGTCGCCATCGAGTCCCATGTCCTGACGCTGTATGGGCGAATTGGCGAAGAGGAACTGCGCCGTGCGAAGCTGCTGCACGCGCATCCGCCCCTTCCCCGGGTCGATGACTCGCTTGAATTCCGTCACCTTCCAGACCGGCAGATCGCTGTCCGGCATCGTGTTCTGACCGGCGTTGGGCGCCGACCCTTCGCCCTCGATCGTCAGCGTCTTGATGGCGAGAATCTTCTCGCGTCCGCCCAGCGCATTCGCGGCATCGACGACGGCCTGAAGGTCCGGCGGCGTCCGGTTGCACGAACTGACAGCCAGGGCGACCAGCAGAACGGACGGTCTGAGTTTCATGGCGCAGAGCTTAACGCAAGGACGCACAAAAGGTAAGATGCGCGGCTATGAGAACCGTGAAAGCCCTGCTGTCGATCGTCCTCATGACGGGCGTCGCCGCCGCCGGCGCGCAGCGCCGCACGCCGCTTCCGGCGTCGCCGCGTCTCTACGTGTTCGACTGCGGCCGGCTCGAGGGCGGTGACGTCAGCCGCTTCCGCCTCACGCGACAGGAAATGGCGACGACCGACATGTCGGTCGCCTGCTACCTCGTCGCGCATCCGCGAGGAACGCTCGTCTGGGACGCCGGCGCGGTACCTGACGGCGACATCGAGGCCGCGGGAGGCGGGGCCGAGTCCAGGCGATACCGGCTCGTGCTGCCGAACAAGGCCGAGCGCTTCGTGACGGCCACGCGGACGCTGAAGTCGCAGCTGACCGCAGCCGGCTTCGCGCCGGCCGACATCACCTACCTCGCACTTTCGCATTACCACTACGACCACACCGCCAACGCCAACCTCTTCGGCGCGTCGACGTGGCTCGTGCGCCCGGTGGAACGCGACGCCATGTTCGCCGGGAAGCCTCCCGACCTGCTGCAGCCCTCGACGTACTCGGCGCTCCGGAACAGCAAGACGGTCGCAATCAGGACGGAAGACCACGACGTCTTCGGCGACGGCACCGTCGTGCTGAAATCCGCTCCCGGCCACACACCCGGGCATCAGGTGCTGTTTGTGAAGCTGGCGAAAACCGGACCGGTGGTTGTATGCGGCGACCTGTATCACTACCCGGAGGAGCGCACGCTCAACCGGATCCCGACCTTTGACGCGGACGAGAAACAGACGGCTGCGTCGCGGGCGGCGCTGGACGGGTTCCTGAAGCAGTCGGGCGCCCAACTCTGGATCCAGCACGACTTCATCGCGAACGCGAAGCTGAAGAAGGCCCCGGGCTATTACGAGTAGCCCGGGCGTCGAGCTCGTCCCAGCGCGCGTAGACGGCCGTCAACTCCGACGTTATGGCCTCCATCCGCGCCAGCGACGCGCGGATCTCGTCGGCCGGTTTCGTGTAGAACCGCGGATCCTGCACCGCATCGTTCAACTCCCGCTGCTCGCCTTCGAGGGCCTCGATCCGCGCGGGCAGCTGGTCGAACTCCCTCTGCTCGCGGTGCGAGAGCTTCTTCGAAGCCGCCGCTTGGCGGCTCGTCTGCGGCGCCGGCCCGAGCTTGCCCGCCGGTTCGGCGTTCTGTTTTTCAGCGACAGCTTTTTCGCCGGCGGGCGCCGGCCGTTGGCGCAGCCAGTCCTCGTAGCCGCCGACGTACTCGCGCACCTGGCCGTCGCTGTCGAAGACGATGGTGCTGGTCACGACGTTGTCGAGAAACGCCCGATCGTGACTCACCAGGAGTAGAGTGCCCGGCCAGTCGACGAGCTCGGCCTCGAGCAGTTCCAGCGTTTCGAGATCGAGATCGTTCGTCGGCTCGTCCATCACCAGGACGTTGGCGGGCCGCGTGAACAGCCGGGCGAGGAGCAGGCGATTGCGCTCGCCGCCCGACAGCGCCCTCACCGGAGACGACGCCCGCTCGGGCGGGAAGAGGAAATCGGCGAGGTACGCGTTCACGTGGCGCGGGTTGCCGTCGATGGTCACCCAGTCGTTGCCGTCGCCGATCGTCTCGAACACGGTCCGCTCGGGGTCGAGCTGCTCCCGCTGCTGGTCGTAGTACGCGACCTGCACGTTGGCGCCGCGCCGCACCTCTCCCTCGTCCGGCTCGATCTCCCCGAGCAGCAGCCGCAGCAGCGTCGTCTTGCCGGCGCCGTTCGGCCCGATGAGGCCGATGCGATCGCCGCGCATGATGCGCGTCGAGAACCCGCGCAGGATGGTCTTCTCGCCATACGCCTTGGCGACGCCCTTCGCCTCGAACACCAGCCGCCCCGACACGTCGGCCTGCTCCACCTGCAGGCGGACTGAGGACATCTGTTCGCGGCGCGCCGCGCGTTCGTTGCGCATCGCCATGAGCGCGCGCACGCGGCCTTCGTTCCGCGTCCGGCGGGCCTTGATGCCCTGCCGCAGCCAGACCTCCTCGACAGCCAGACGTTTGTCGAACTTCTCCTGCTGCACGGCCTCGTTGGCCAGCCACTCGTCCTTGCGGCGCAGAAACGTCTCGTAGTCGCCGGGCCACGACGCGAGCTTCCCGCGATCGATCTCGACGATGCGCGTCGCGAGCCGCTGGAGGAACGCGCGATCGTGGGTGACGAACACGACGGCGCCCGCGTATTCGGCCAGGAACGTTTCGAGCCACGTGATCGCGTCGATGTCGAGGTGGTTGGTCGGTTCGTCGAGCACGAGCAGGTCCGGCTCGGCTACCAGCGCGCGCGCGAGGAGCGTCCGGCGCCGCCAGCCGCCCGACAGCGTGTTCACGATGGCCTCTGCAGGCAGGTTGAGCTTCGCCAGCACCAGCTCAACGCGCTGTTCGATGCTCCACCCGTCCTGCTCGTCGAGCTCGTGCTGCAGCCGGCCGAGCGTCTCGAGCAGCGCCGGCGTCGCATCGGCGGACACGAGCACCGCGGTGTGGTGATACGCGGCCACCAGCTCGCTGAGCTCTCCCAGCCCTTCCGAGACGACATCGAAGACGGGCCGGTCGGCGGACAAGGGCACGTCCTGCTCGAGCCGCGCCCGGCGTACGCCGGGCTGCAGCCAGACGGATCCGGCGTCCGGCGGCAGCTCCCCGCTCAGGATGCGGAGGAGCGTCGACTTGCCGGTGCCGTTCCGGCCGATGATGCACACGCGCTCGCCCGCCTCGATCTGGAACGACACATCGTCCAGAAGCGGCAGGTGGCCGAAGGCAACTGCAATATGATCGAGGGAGACCAGCGGCACCGTAGGTCTTTGAAGCGTATCATGCCGACCATTCCAGACTTTCCGCCCCGCTTCCCGATCGACGAGCGCGAGATCGAGGAGCACTTCGTTCGCGCCTCAGGCCCCGGTGGCCAGAACGTCAACAAGGTGGCCACCGCGGTCGAGTTGCGCTTCAACGTGCACGCGTCCTCGCTGCCCCCGGACGTGAAGCAGCGGCTGCTGGCGCTGGCCGGAAATCGCGTGACGAGCGAGGGCGTGCTGCTGATCGACAGCCGCGAGTATCGAACACAGGCGCAGAACCGGGAGGCGGCGCGCGAGCGTCTTGCGGCGCTGGTTCAACGCGCGGCACATCGCCCCAAGGCTCGCAGGGCCACCAAACCGAAGCGGGCCGCGAAGGAGAAGCGGCTGGATTCGAAGAAACGCCGCGGCCAGATCAAGGCGCTGCGCGGTCGGCAGCGCGACGACTAATCAGGCAGGCCTGAAGGCCTGCACTACTTCTGTCTCAGTTCACCACGATATCCACCGATCCGGTGGCTCCCAGGTAAGTGGCGGTGATCGTGGCCGTGCCCGCCGTGGACAGCGTCGTGACGAGACCACTGGCCGAGACTGTGGCGATGTCGGTGTTCAGCGACGCCCACGCCCCGACGTTCGTCACGATCCGCCTCGAGCCGTCGCCGAGCACGGCCGTCGCCGTCAACTGCGTAGTCCCGCCGCGCGTGACCGTCGTGGTGCCGTACAGCGTGACTGCCGACACCGTCACGTTGGCGACCGTGACCGTCAGGCTTCCGGTCACGCCCTGATAGCTGGCCGTGATGGTGACCGTGCCCGGAGCGATCGCGGTGAGGATTCCCGCGTCGGATACGCTCGCCACGCCGGGATTCGACGACTGCCACGTGACGCCGCTCGTGACAACCTGCTTCCCGCTGCTCGTCGACGCCGACGCCGTCAGCTCGCCCGTCTGCCCCGTCGGGACCATCGTCGGCCCGACGACGAGCAGCGAGCTCACGGTCCTGGGAACGACGGAAACAACCAGGGTGCCGACGGCCGCCTGGTCGGTGGCCGTAATGATCGTGGATCCCAGCGCCATTGCCGTGATGAGGCCCGCACTTGAAACCGTCGCCACGCTCGGATTCGACGACTGCCACGACGCCGTCATCGTGACGTCCTGAGACGTCGTCGCCGTCTGCCGCTCGACGGCGGCGAGCTGGCCGGCCTGCCCGACGGTGAACGTGTCGCCGCCCGCAAAGGAGATGGAAGGCGTGAACGTGGTCGTGGACGCGGTCGTCGGCGAGCTGGAACAGGCAACGGTAGAAATACAAACAAGGACGGCGGCAGGGATCGAGCGTGAAGGTGAAGGCATCGCAGCGGCACGAGCACGAACGCTGCCACCTGCGACGTGCGAGGCGAGCCCGGGATCAACGACTTGCGGCGAAAGACTTCCGCGATCTTTATGGGCCGTCCTCCCGCGTTGACACTACGTGCACTCAGCGGGGGTCACCCCGCGATGCTATGATCGCGCGATGAAAGCAGCCGAGAGCATCCTGTTCAGCGGCGGCGCGCCGGGCGCCGAGGCCGCCTTCGGGGCCAACGCCGAGCGCCGCGGGGTCGAGGAGGTCAACTTCACCTTCGACGGCCACAAAATCGAACGGCACCGTGGCGTTCGCGTCCTGAACCACGAGGAGCTCCTCGGCGGCGATGTCAGCCTCGAGTATGTCGCGCGGCTGCTGCACCGCCGGTACACCGACAGCCCCACGATTCGCCGAGTCCTGCAGACGCTCTGGTACCAGGTCAACCACGGCCAGGAAATCTACGTCATCGGCGCGATCCTCGACGACGGGACCGTGAGGGGCGGAACGGGCTGGGGCGCGGAGTTCGCGAAGCTGTGCAACAAACCGCTCTGCGTCTTCGATCAGGATAAAGATACGTGGCTTCGCTGGGGCGGCGAGAAATGGGATCCGCTCTGGAAGCACGACGCGCCTGTCATCACGCACCCGCACTTCACCGGCACGGGAACACGCGAGCTTCGGGACAACGGCCGGAAGGCCATCGAGGAACTGTTCAGGCGATCTTTCGACTGAAAAGGGCTGGGCTCGCGGGTTACGCGTTCAGAAAGGCCTTCAGCTTCTCGAAAGCTTTTTGCCGTTTCCTGATTCCAAACAGGCCGAAAATCGACGATCGCGGTGGGCAACGGCTTTGCAGCCGCTGCCGGCATGTCACTACGATACGCTCTCGTTCTCGTCGCGGGACTCACCTTCGCTGCCTGCGGCAGCGATTCGACTCCCACAACTCCCACACCACCCACCACGCCTGCTCCAACGCCGCCTACGGGCGCCACGCAGAGTATCAGCATGGTCAACGGTGCCTTTGGCCGCACCAACAACGCGTTTTCGCCGAGCCCCGTCACCGTGGCGGTTGGCACGGTGGTGACGTTCAAAAACGACGACGTCGCCCCGCACGATGCGAAGGCCGACAACGGGAATTTCACGACGCCCGTCCTTCAACCCGGCGGATCCGCCAACGTGACGCTCTCCACGGCCGGCAGCTTCGTGTACCACTGCACGATTCACCCGGGCATGGTCGGCACGATCACCGTCCAGTAAGCCGGCGGTACGCGGATCGCCCAGGCGATTCGTTAAAGGTTGGTAGCCCGACTTTGCCGAGTAGCAGACGGCCGACCACGTCTTCCCCTTCGAAGCGATACGAGCGTCCGTCTGGGGTCAACGTCATCGGTCCGGCGAGGATCTCTCGCAATACTTGGCGCGAACGGACCGAGTGCGCCGTCAGTGACTGCCGCCAGTCGCTGACGGCGTGCTGCACCTTCCGTTCAATCGTGGCACGGTCGTACCGGACCCCAGCCGTCGCATCCTGCTGAGCGAGCGTGGCGCGGAGATCCTCGCGCTGCGCTTGCCGTTGCTGCAAAGCGTCCAGCAGCGGCGGTAGATGGCCGCCTTCCGCGATGGCGTCCGTCAGGTGAGCGATCTGCGCGTCCAGTCGGCTCAGGTCGGCGCGGGACCGCGACACCGTCTTGACGCGATTCGGCGCGGCGAGGCGCACGAACACGCCGTCGATGATGGCCTTCACTGCCGCCGGCCGGAGTACGTCTTCCCGCAAGGTCTTCAGGACCGCCTCGTCGAGCGTGGCAATCGGCAGGCGGAGGCCGTTGGCGCACACCGAGCTGCCGCGCTTGTGATAGCTGATACAGCCGTAACTGCGGCCCGCCAAGGCACTGATGCCGCCTCCGCACATGGCGCACCGGACAAAGCCGCTCAATAGAAATCGGGATTTGATGTCCCGTCGGTGGCGGCGAGCACCGCCATCTACCACTGAAGCGACCTGCCTGCGAGCGCCGTCGATCCGCGCATGGGCGGCGCTCCACGCCGCGGCGGTGACAACGCGCAGGTCCGGCCGCTCGACGCGGATCCATTCGGATTCCGGGCGTAGGACCATGGTCGTCCCGCCCTCGTTATCGCGGCGTTGTCGCCGGTTGTAGATGATCTGCCCGCGATACGCTTCGCGGCGCAACACTTCGGAGACGCTGCTCGGACTCCACCCGGGGACCCGCCCAGGCGCCTGCCTCGGCGTCACCGCCCGTTCCGCACTCAGTTGTTTCGCGATGGCCGTGTAGCCATAGCCCGATCCGCACAACGAAAAGATGCGTCGGACGACCTTGGCCTCCGCCTCATTGATGCGGCGCTCCGTGTGACCGTTGATTTGGATGTTGGTGTAGCCGAAGGTTGAGCCGCCGGTGCTGTGACCTTGTTTGGCCTTTCTCATCATCGCTTCGCTGGTCCACTTGGCGATCTGACGGCGATACTCCGCATTCATCTCGGCCCGAACGAACCCGACGACGTTGTCGCCAAAGTTGCCGAAAGCGAACCGGGAGCCGCCGTCCTGGTAGAACCAAATCTCGATGCCGCGTTGCGCGATTCGTTTCAGTTCGCCAAAGGCCTCGTCCCCGTCGCGCCGGGAAAAGCGTGAGGCGTCTCGCATGATGAGCACCTGAAACGGCGGGGGCGTCGCATCGAGGGCGCCGAGCAGCCGTTGCCGGTTCACGAGCTTCTTCGTCTCCGCCCCGCTGATGGCGTCGTCGCTGTAGGCGTGGCGGTCGGGGACGCGCCAGCCTTTCGCGAGCGCGAAGGCCCGTGCGTTCTCAAGCTGGCGGGCAACGGACTTGGCATCGGCGTCGGCGCCGTCTTGTTCGGTGGACTTGCGAGCGTAAATGGCGGCGATCATCGGAACCCTCTCTCGTGGTCTGAGGGTTCCCGTAAAATGGTGGGAGCCGCTCGACCGACTTAACCTCGGTTGACGGTTAGGCGCTCGTTCGGTGCTGATAACACCGGACGGCGCCGCTCTGCGAAGCTCTATTATACTTCGCGCCGCTCGCCGTCCGAATCGCTCGAAAACGCGCCGCGGTGATATCGCTCGCGTGATACACGCCGCTCGATGCTGCGTCGCGGGCAACGCCGCCCGCTTTTACTCCGGCTCGTCCTCCTCGCGCTGCCGCATCGCTTGCGTCATCGCCCGCCGCACCACCTCGGGCACGCTGAAGTCGCTGATCGGCATTTCGTCGTCGGCGCCGCGGTCGCGGCCGTCTTGCCGGGGTTGCAGGTTCTCTTCGAGAGCGAACGTCCGCTGGCCGTCCACCTCGATGCACACCCGACGTGGCGTGACGCGCAAGACGACGGCCGGGACCGGAGGCAACCGCCGCCCCCCGTGATGCGCTTTGCGAAACCAGACGCGATCCCCGGCTCTCATGGTCACCATCGCGATCCTCCGATCCACCACGTCCAAAGAAACGCGCCCGGCCCTCGCCGAGCGCGTCCCCACTCCGATCTACGGCACGGTTGGACCCAGCCCGGTCACCTTGCCGATGGCCGCGGCCCGATACACCGCGAGTGCCGCCCGCTCTTCCCCGCGGATCGCCACGAGGTTCTTTACGAAGAAATCGGCGTGGGAATTCGTGGCGTCCACGCGAATGCCGCCGTGCCGGAACAACTGCGTGGCGATGCGAAACGCGCCCACGAGCGCGGTCCCGACCGGAATCGCCACCGTCAGCGCCGCCGGCAGCCCCCACAGACTGGCGGGCCCCGGCGCTGCAAACGGCCCGGAGCCGAGATACTCGCCACTGCCGCTGGTCTTCGCCAACTGAATCCCGAGGTAGTCGCTCGGATGCATGATGACGCCATCCGGCGCGAGGTTGCTCGTGGTCGCAATCGCCGCGATCTGTTTGGCAATCGCGTCCGCGGCGCTGTCCGTGCCCCGCGGCACATCCGGCGCGAGCCCGACCTGATTCAGCAGGCCGAGCAGATTGGGCGCCACGCCGTCGCCATTCAGCAGTTGATCATCTTCAGCGAGCTGCACGCCGAGCCGCAACCGCTGGTCGATGTACGACCGCATCTGTCCCACGTCTTCCAGAATCTCCTCGGTCGCGGGCACCCAATGCGCGATCTTGCGGACCGGCGCGGACTTCAGCTCGAAGATCAACGTGCTCTCCGGCTTGACGCCGGCCTCGAGCGTCGGGGCCGCCGCATTGGTGAACGTCTTCTCGGCCATGAACTGCACGTTGTTGGATG
>Ga0157376_10003611_pt1 | contig 10675 bp, 9 predicted proteins | sample M45metaG_FD_121801 | JGI IMG/M metagenome (GOLD analysis project Ga0157376, IMG submission 121801) | Miscanthus rhizosphere microbial communities from Kellogg Biological Station, Michigan, USA - M4-5 metaG | ecosystem: Host-associated > Plants > Roots > Rhizosphere > Soil | place: USA: Michigan... | reverse complement strand
GCGGCGCTGGTCGCACTCGGTGCGCTCGCTCCTCTCGCAGCCAACGCGCAGGTGGCGCCGACGAGCCTGCCGACGCCGGGCACCGCGGGCTGGCAGTACTCGGCGACGCTCTATCTCTGGGTGCCCTCGGTGGGGGGCTCGTCGAGGTTCCCGGCCGATTCCGGCGGGACCAACCTCAATGTCAGCGCCGAAGAGATCCTCGATCGCCTCAAGTTCGCCGCCATGGGAACCTTCGGCGCGCACAACGGCACGTGGGGCGTCTTCACCGACATGGTCTATCTCCATTTCGGCGGCGGCAAGGGCGGGAGCCGCGACTTCACCATCGGCAATATCGGCTTGCCTGCCGACGCGAGCGCCAATTTCAACTGGACCCTGAAGGGATTCGTCTGGACCACGGCAGGCGAGTACCGCGTCGTCTCCGATCCCTCATGGACCCTCGACGTGCTCGGCGGCGTTCGCTGGCTCGACATTCACGAGACGCTTTCGTGGGACATCTCGGGATCGATCGGCTCGCTCGATCCGCTCGCGCGCTCGGGTAGCGCCAAGGTCACCCAGAGCGTGCTCGACGCCGTCGTCGGCTTCAAGGGCCGCTTCGGCTTCGGCCCGAACCGCGAGTGGTTCGTGCCGTACTACTTCGACATCGGTGCCGGACAGTCGAAGAGCACGGTGCAGGCCGCCGCCGGTCTCGGCTACGCCTTCAAGTGGGGCGAGATCTCTGCGATGTACCGCTACCTCGGCTACCGCACCAAGGACGACAAGGTCCTGGACGACATCAATTTCTCCGGTCCGCTGATCGCTGCGACCTGGCGCTGGTAGGCGCCGGTGGCGCCGGCATCAGCCGGCGCGGATGGACTGAATGAGCTAAGTCGAGCTCGACGAGGGCGTTTGAGGCGATCACCGCGTTTGCCGCGAACGCACGCGACGCGCACCTTCTCCCCAGCCTTGAGGAGGTAATCGCGCGCACGGCCAGTCCTACGCCCTCTTGGGGATAGGCGGTCTGTCGGCATGCGAGTTCACTCGCGACCTTCCCTCAGGAGGTCGACATGGCTGAACGAATTTCCGATACCAAGCCCGATGGCAACGAGCGCAGCGGGTACAAGCTGGAACTGGTCGGGCTCGCCGCGGACGAGCGGCCGAGCATGGCGGTGCAAGTGCTCGACGCGGCCAACACCGTGCTGCATTCGCAGCGGATCCAGGCCGACGGCAGCTTCGAGATTGCACCTGCGGTCCTGAAGCGCGCGAGCCGCGTCACGATCGGCGCCGCCGACGACAAGGGCGGTGTCGAGGCCAACGCCTCGGTGAGCTATCGCGCCAGTGAATTTGCGGCGCAAGTGAAGGACGGCACACTCGCCCTTGCCGAGGGCACGTGGTCGCGCTTGCGCTTCCAGTGGGCATGCGTCAGCGGCAAGGTGCAGGCGTGCCGGCGCCGGCCCTGGTGGTACGACAGCATCATCACCGCCGCGACCACGCTCAAGGGCGCGGCGCGGACGCAAGCACGCGGCCTGTCCGCGGTGTCGCGCGCGACGCGGACGATGCGGGCGACAGAGGCGACGCTGCAACGAGCCGTCTCGCCGTCGCTGAGCGATCTGATTGCCTGGCCGGTTCGCTGCGCGACGGTGTGCCTCGGCAGCGTCGAGGTCTATCGCCGCACCTGCTGCTGCTGGCCGATCGTCTACGCCGATCCGCGCATCGACGACCTGATCCGCGATCTCGACCGCTACGTCGAACGACTCCCGAAGTTCCCGCCGCCCAAGCGCGTCTTCCCGCCTCCTCCTCCTCCCGGTGATCCGCTCGAGACGCCGTTCTTCAAGGGTGGTGCCCTCAACGAGCTGGCGCTCAACGCGACTCAGGATCTGCACGCGCTGCGCGCGATGCCCCGGGAGCAGGCGGCGCAGTACATCAACTCGCGCGCCTATCTGTTCCATCGCCTGTGCAGCTGCGGCACCGTGAGCAAGGTCGCGAGCGGCACGATCCAGCCCGACGGCGGCTTCAATATCTGCTGGCGCGAGCCGCTGCACCTGTTGCTGCCGAACTGCTACGAGCAGTACGCCTATGTCGTCAAGCAGACGATCGGCGGCAGCACGACGACGATTTACGACGGCCTGGCAGCAGGCGCGTGGTACGCCGCCGGCGACCATCCGACGCTCAGCTCGTACAACGGCCGTGCGTTCACCTGCAACGAAACCGGCAGCGGCGACGGCAACGCCGAAGTCTTCCTCGACCTGATCGGCGACACCGAAAGCCACGAGCTGACGACGCCTGCGTCGACCGGCTGGGACCGCGTCGCCGCGCCCGATCCGACCTCCGGCCTGCTCTTTCCTGGCGTGGGTCCGAACGACAGTCACCTGCGCAACCTCGGCGGTGGCATCGAGCTGACGTTCATCTTCACCCTCGGCATGCGTGATCCCTCGATCGGCGCGCACTACTACCGAGTCAGCGTCAGCCGCGCCGACGCCGGCGGCAACCCGACCGGCGACCGCTACTACTACGGCGACGGCCTGGCATGGGAGAAGATCGTCGGCGCCGACATCGTTCCCGAGTCGCTCGGTCCGGTGACGGTCGGCGGCGAGGCCAATCTCTATCGCATCCCGTACAGCGACGAGCCGTGGGTCGGCTCGGTACGTCATCATGCGCTGATCAACACCTTCATCGCGGCGCTCAACGTGCCGGCAGACACGCCCGCGAACCTGGCGCTCCCGGCGGTCCATCACCTGGTCACGCTCGAGGTCTTCGACGCGGCCGGTGCGCGCCTCAGGCCGCTCGGCACGCCGGCGTCCGGGCAGCCGGGAGTCGAGCAGGCCAAGGCGTTTAAGTACCGGCGGTGGTTCCAGCCCGCCGGCAGTCCCGGCGACGACACGGTCGAAGTCCCGTTTGCCGCGCTGACGCACCTCTTCTGCTGGGACAACCGGGCGCCGGTCGCGGAGATCGAGCGGCTGGTGATGAACAGCAGCGCGTCGAACGAGGAGTGCCAGTTCCTGCAGGGTCCGGGCGACTCGACCTTCGCGATCGAATACCGCGCCTACGTCCCCGACGACCGGTTCCAGTACAGCCACGGCATCGGCTGGATCCGTGGCCTGAACCACTCGGCCACCAACGGCGGCGAAGGAACGCTGGCGACGCCGGCGAGCCCAACCAATGTCGGCGAGCCGCCGGCCCCGCCGATCAACAGCGGCAGCAACGCGTTCTCGCTCATGCTTGCGCGGCCCGACCTCGAGCCGCCGCAGGTGCTCGAGCGTTGCTCGTTCGCGGTGACGCTGACGACCTACGCCAAGACCACCAACGGCTCGAACCTGGGCTACTCGGCGTACGACCAGGAGACCGCCGCGTTCGCGCTCGAGATCGAGCCGACGACATGAGCCGGGCAGCGAGCAGGCGGTCGTGAGCGTGGCCGACGCCGACCTCTGGCCGCGCCTGGTCCTGGCGATCCTGGCGACCTGGCGCCTCACCCACCTGATCGTGCGTGAGGACGGCCCCGGGGCGCTGTTCGCGCGCGCCCGAGCGGTGCTCGACGGCCTCGGCGCCGGGATGCTCGACTGCTTCTATTGCACGAGCCTCTGGGTTGCGGCACCGCTCGCGCTCTGGGTCGCGAGCCGGCCGCTCGACGTCGCGATCACGTGGCTCGCGCTGTCGGGCGCCGCGTGCCTGTGCGAGCGCATCGGTCAGCCGAATGTCGTCGTGCAGCCGCTACCTGAACCGATCAAGGGAGAAGACGATGGGATGTTGCGGACTCAGGAGCCAGATCCCGGCCACCGCGACGGCGCCGCTGCGACCGGTCGCTGAGGCCTTCACACAGCGACCGCGCGGCGCGCCGCCGGGTTCGCGCGGCGTGCTGCTGACCTATCGCGAGCGGGCGCGGATCCTCGTGCGCGGCCCGGTCACGGGCCGGGCCTACGAGTTTTCGCCGCAGTTGCCGCCACCATCGGTCGAGCCGCGCGACGCCGACGTGCTGCTGCGCAGCGGGCGTTTCCGGAGAGCCTGACCGGTAAGTTCTCGTTTCCGGCGCGCCAACGCGATCGCCTCGTGCGACCTCGCACGAATGACGCCGCCATGGTTACGAGCGGATGCACGCTGGTCGCCGTGCGCCGCTAGAGTGACTCGACCATGTTGTCTCGCTCCGTCGCCTGCGCCTTGTTTCTGTCTGTCGCCTGCCTCGCCGCGCATGCGTCGCCGGGCGATCCGTTCGTTCCTGCGCATCGCACCAAGGACGGTCAGTACGTGCCGCCCAACGTGCCGCCGATGTCGGCGGGAACCCGCTACGCGAGTCACCCGGGAACAGTCCCGACAGCGCGCAAGCCGGCGCGGCAACCGCGCGCCACCACCGTCGCGCCGGTGAGCGCGGACACTCGCGCCGTTCCGAAGTAGCCGGGCCGCGGCGGCGGCGCACGTCGTCGCAGCGGCATCAGCCGTCGAGGTGCGGAATCACGATCCAGCGTCGCTCGAAGCGCTCGACCCGGATCGCGCCGCCGAAGACCTTGATCAGGACGCGGTGCAGCTCGCCGTCCTGGCTCGAGCCGGTGGCGCAGAGGCGGCCGCGATCGATGATGACGAGGTGATCGGCGAGCAGCGCCAGCGAGAGATCGTGCAGGACGCTCACCACCGTCACGCCCGACGCGACCTGGCGCCGCAGCAGCTGCGCGAGCGCGATCTGATGCGGCGGATCGAGGTGCGTGGTCGGCTCGTCGAGGAGCAGGAGCGGCGCGCCCACCGCGATCGCGCGTGCCAGGTAGACGCGCTGGCGCTCGCCGCCCGAAAGCTCGTGCAGGCGGCGCTCCTGCCAGGCGAGGCACTCGGCGTCGGCCATGACCTGGTCGACGCGCGCCTCGTCTTCGGCACTCGGTGCCTCGAAGAGGCCCTGGCGCGCGAGCCGGCCGAGGCGAACGACTTCGCGCACCGTCAGCTCGCCGGTCGATTCGCCTTGCTGCGCCAGCCACGCCAGCCGCGTTGCGCGCTCGCGGCCCGACAACGTCGCGAGCGGCGTGCCGTCGAGGAGGACCCGGCCATGGTCGGGCTGCAGCAGCCCGGCCATGACGCGAAGCAGCGTCGACTTGCCTGCGCCGTTCGGTCCGACGATCGCGGTCCAGCCGGCGGGGACATCGAGCGTGATCGCGCGCAAGGCGTGAGTGCTGCCGAGCATGACGTCGGCGCCTTCGACGCGTAGCGCCGTCATGGCGTTCGGCCGCGTCGCAGCAACCAGATCAGGTAGCTGCCGCCGAGCAGCGCGGTGAGCACGCCGACCGGCACTTCGTCGGGGGCGATCAGGACGCGTGCCAGCACATCGGCCAGCAGCAGCAGCACGCCGCCGGCGGCGGCGCTGGCGACGACGCTGAAGCCGTGCGCGGCGGGCGCGAAGCGGCGCACGAGGTGCGGCGCGGCGAGACCGACGAAGGCGATCAGGCCGGCCTGCGAGACGGCGACGCCGGTCGCGAGTGCGATCGCGCCGACGAGCGCGACGCGAACCTGCGGCAAGGGGAGGCCGAGGCTGGTCGCGGTGTCGTCGCCGAGGGTCAGCGCATCGAGCGCGCGCGCCAGTCGCCACGACGGCGCCAGCGCGACCGCCAGCCCGCCGGCCAGGATGGCGCAGCTGGTCCAGCCGAGAAAGCCGGTGCTGCCGAGCATGAATGCCTGCTTGCCGCGCAGGGCATCGGGCGCGGCGCTCGTGACCAAATCGCTGAGCGCGGCGAGGACGACGCCGACGACGACGCCGGCGAGCAGCAGCCGCGTCGTCTGCTGCGCGCCGCGCGCCAGCGTCAGCGTCAGCAGCACGCCGAGCAGCGCGCCGACGAACGCCGCGCCGACGAGGCCGAACCGGGCCAGCGCGTCGGCGGCCGCGATGCTGATCGCATGGCCGCCGAGCGCGCTCGCCGCGAGCACGAGAACGACCGCGAGCGACGCGCCTGATGCCGAGCCGAGCAGGTAGGGATCGGCGAGCGGATTGCGGAACAGCCCTTGCGCGACTGCGCCGGAGAGACCGAGCAGGGCGCCCGTGAGCCAGGCGCCGAGCGTTCGCGGCGCGCGGATCGCGCCGACGATCAGCAGGCCGTCGGAGTCGCTCCAGGTTCGCCAGAGCGCCGTCGGCGACCAGCCGTCGCTGCCGGCGGCGAGGCCGGCAGCGAGCAGCAGCGCAGTCATGCAGGCGAGGCCGATGGCGAGGATGCGGCGCCGGCGCGCGTCGGCGGGCGTCATCGCCGGGATCGGTCGAGTCCGGCGAGGCAATCGGCGATGCGACTCGCCGCCTCGCCCATGCGCGGCCCCGGTCGGACGAGCAGCTCGAAGCGTCCGTTCGCGAAGCTGCAGCTGCGTCCGTCGTGCAGCGCGCGCAACGCCGACCAGCCCGGCCGCTTGGCCATGTCGGCCAGGTTGTGCTCGCTGGCGATGACGATGTCGGGCTGCAGGCGCACGACGTATTCCGGGTTGGGTTTGGGGAACGGCCCGAGCTCGGCCGGCAGCGCGTTGTTCATGCCGAGCTCGGCCAGCGTCTCGCCGATGAACGATCCCGGTCCGGCAGCATAGGGCGTCGGGTCGACCTCGAAGTAGACGCGCAGGCCGCGCACCGACGGCGGCACGCGTGCCGCCGCGATGCGTGTTTCGCCCTCGATCGCCGCCCAGGCCCTGTCGCCAGCCGCGGCATCGCCGATCAACCGCGCCAGAAGCGTCAGCGTCCGCCTCACGTCGGCGCGACTGCGCGACTCGAGCACGATCACCTTCAGCCCGAGCTGCTCGAGCCGATCGATCACCCGCGCCGACGGCGACACGAGCACGACGTCGGGCCTGAGCGCGACCACGGCCTCGATCCGCACGTCGTCGAATCCGCCGAGCTTGGGCAGCGCCGCGACGCTCGCCGGCCAATTGGAGAAGCGGTCGGTGCCGACCAGGCGGGCGCAGGCGCCGATCGCGCAGACGCTCTCGGTCAGCGACGGCAGGAGGCTCACGATCCGCTGCGGCGCAGCGGCCAGGACGATGATCGCGCCGCGATCGTCGCGCAGCGCGTCGTCAGCGCTCGCGTCGTGCGCGAGCACCAGAGCGACTCCGAGCAGGCAGGCCGCGAAAAGGCGGGTCATGTCCGATCTTGGCATCGCCGGCGAGCGCCGGTCAGAAGCCGCCCGCGTCGTAGCGGATGCCGAGCCACGCCTGGCGGCCGAGGCCCTGGTAGTCGCGCACGGACTCGACCCGATGATCGAGGGCATTGAGCAGCTTGGCCTCGAGACGCCATTGCGGCCGGAAGCGCCAGGTCCCGCGCAGGTCGACCAGGCCGTAGCCGCCGAGCATGAACGTCGTTCCTTCGGGCCCGTCGGGACGCGCCCCGACATCGACGACCGATCCGCCCACGGTCCAGGCGCCGATGTCGTAGTCGGCGATCAGCGACTCCTGGTGTCGAGCGCGCCGGTTGAGCCGGGCGCCGCTGTCGGCGTTGGTGGCATCGAGGTGATCGATCGTCACGCGCAGGTTGAGGTTGCCCCAGCGTTGCGCCACGTTGACGTCCAAGCCTTGCAGTCGCGCCCGGCCGACGTTGGTGCCGCAGAAGCAGCTCGAGTCCGAGACGATCAGGTTGGTGACGCGGTTGCGGTAGACGGTCGCGCTCGCGGTCGTCGTCGCCGATTGCCAGGTCACGCCGACCTCGACGCTCGCGCCGCGCTCGGGCTGCAGGTTCGGATTGCTGAAGCCGGGAAAGAACAGGTCGTTGAACGTCGGCGCGCGAAAGCTCGTTCCGGCGCGGGCGCGCAGACGCAGCCCGGGCGAGACCTCGTAGCTCGCACCGAGGTTGCCGGTGGTGTTGCTGCCGTAGACCGAGTTGTCGTCGTAGCGGAGGCTGGCCTCCAGCTGGGTCGGGCCGAAGCCGCCCGTGTAGACGCCGAGGACGGCGTTGTTGCTGCGCTTGGGCTGGTCGCTGAAGACGTCGCCGGAGACCCTTTCGCGCAGATGCTCGTAGGCGAGCACCAGCTGCTGGTCGCTCGCGAGCTGCAGCGCGTTCTGCCAGGTCGCCTGCTGGCGCTCGGTCCGGAACCGGCTCGTCGTCATCCCACCGCTGGTCGAGTCGTCGACGTTCTTCGATGTCTGCAGCGTCGTCGTCCAGAGGGCCGAGACCTGGCCCCGGTAGCCGATCGCGATAACGCTCGTGTTCAGCCGGTTGCGAAAGTCGGGTGACGGGTCGGCAATGAAATCGGGCGGATTGAACTCGGCGCTGTCGTACTGCGCGTTCAGGCGCGAGCCGATGATGTCGATGCCGATGCGATGCCCGGGCGCCAGCGTGTAGCCGAGCCGGGCATTGCCGAAGGTGCGCGAGAAGCCGTCGGCGTCGGGGTTGAAGTTGCCGAACTGATCGTTCGGGCGGATCGCCGAGACGCCACGCGTGCGGTCGCGGCCGATCGTCGCCGCGTAGTCGAAGCCGCCTTGGGCGCCGCTGACACCGACGTCGGCCTGGAGCGAGTCGTAGCCGCCGATCGCCGCGTTGCCGACGATGCGCGGGCCGGCTTCGCCGCGGCGGGTGAAGATCTGGATCACGCCGCCGACGGCATCGGCGCCGTAGAGGCTCGACGCCGGCCCGCGCAGGACCTCGATGTGGTCGATCTGCGCCAGGCTGAGCGATTCGAACTCGACCTGGCCGGCGGTCGCCGCGCCGATCTTGACGCCGTCGATCAGGACGACCGTGCCGCTCGTTCCCGCGCCGCGCAGGAAGTACCCCGAGCTCTGTCCCGGGCCGCCGCTGCGCGTGAGCTGCAAGCCGGCGACGCGGCGCAGCAGGTCCTCGACCGAATCGGCGCTGCTGTCGCGGATCGTCTCGTAGTCGATGCGGACGATGTCGGCGGTGCTGCGGTCGAGTCGCTGCGGCTCGCGCGTGCCGGTGACGACTATCGGATCGAGCGGGCTCTGTGCGAACACGGCGGACGGCAGCAGGATCAAGAGACCGAGACGCCGAAACAGCTTGAGCGCGCGCAAGCCGATCTGGAAGTTGGACATGACGAAGACCCGACAGCTGCATGTGCCGCTTCCCCGCGGCCGCATGCGGACTGGCCACAGCACGGCTGTGGCCGCTTGTCGGCCGGTATCCGGGCTGGTGGACCAACCCCGGCGACCTTCCCGAAGGCCGGGGCCTTCAGTGGCGTGTGCGCCGGGATCGACACGCTCCGCGAGGAAGCGATGTCGCCCACCTGACCGTTGCGGGGGCAGCGCAGGCTGGATCGACGTCGGCAACGCCGATCTTCTGCTTCCCGTTTAACTGTGACGGCAGAGCTGCCTTCACGAGCACCAACGGCGCCATTCTATGCAGTGGCGCGCGGACCGCCTCCGTCGGCGATGGCGCGGCGGGTGCGGGTGCGCTAGCGATAGGCGAAGAAGACGATCGCCCGATAGAGGAGCAGCAGCGACGCCGCGGCGACGACCAGGATCGTCAGGCCGGCGCCGGCCTGGCGTGGCGTCGTCGGGCCGAGCGAATGGCTCAGGCCCCAGGCATTGATCGCTCGCCCCGCCAGCAAGGCGATGCCGAACCCGTGAACGAACAGCGTCGCTGCGCTGGTCGTCTCGACCAGCACGATCAGAAGCAGCGCCAGCGGTACTTGTTCGGCGAAATTGGCGTGGGCGCGGATCGCCTGGGCGAGCGAGGCATCGCCGCCATCGCCGGCCTGGATGCCGGTCCTGACCCGACCGAGGATCACGCGCACCGTGAGCCAGGCGGCGAGCAGGCCGAAGACCGCGGCATAGAGCGAAGAGACGAGGGGCGGCACGGGAGTCATGGCGTTCCTTTCGATGCAGGTATCAGGATGACGTCGCGCGGCTCTGCCGATCGACAGCCCGGGGACTCTTTTTGCGCGGCACGCCGATCGCCGTCTAGGATGCTGCCGATGAATGATCGACTGGTGATCACCTGCGAGCACGCGGGCAACGTCGTGCCGCCGAAGTACGCACCACTATTTGCCGGCCACGAGGCGTTGCTGCCGACGCATCGCGGCTGGGATCCGGGCGCGCTGCTGCTGGCGCGCGAGATGGCCGAGCGCTTCGCCGCGCCGCTCTACTACGACGAGACGACGCGCCTGCTCGCCGATCTCAATCGCTCGATCGGCAACCCGGAGCTGCATTCGGAGGCGACACGGCACCTGACGCTGCGCGAACGGCGCGAGCTGCTCGATGCCCACTACCACCCGCATCGCCGTCGCGTCGACGCAGCGATGGCGGAGGCCGTCGCGACCGGCGACCACGTGGTCCATATCGCCTCGCACAGCTTCACGCCCGAACTCAACGGCCACGTGCGCACGGCCGACATCGGCATGCTCTACGACCCGGGTCGGCCCGGCGAGGTCGCATTCGCCACCGCGTGGCTCGATGCCCTCCGCAGCGCCGATCCGACGCTGCGGCTGCGTCGCAACTATCCCTACATTGGCAAGAGCGACGGCGTGACTCAAATCATGCGCCGCAGATACCCGCCCGAGCGCTACGTCGGCATCGAGCTCGAGGTCAATCAGCGCTACGTCGAGGCCGGCGGCCCGGAGTGGCCGAAGCTGCGCAGGACGCTCGTCGACACGCTCGCGACGGCGCTTCAGCTCCGCGGCGGCACCGGTCCTGACGAGGGATAGACCGGCTGCACCGGCGCATCCGGATAGTCGGCCGGGACCGGATAGCTACCCGGCGCGGGATAGCTTGCCGGCGCGGGATAGCTTGCCGGCGCGGGATAGCTTGCCGGCGC
>Ga0157376_10003609_pt1 | contig 10677 bp, 10 predicted proteins | sample M45metaG_FD_121801 | JGI IMG/M metagenome (GOLD analysis project Ga0157376, IMG submission 121801) | Miscanthus rhizosphere microbial communities from Kellogg Biological Station, Michigan, USA - M4-5 metaG | ecosystem: Host-associated > Plants > Roots > Rhizosphere > Soil | place: USA: Michigan... | reverse complement strand
TCCCAGGCGAATGCAGTGCTTTTATTAGCGAACAGCCCATGACGGAAGGCTAGGTCGACCGCCATCCCCGCAACCACGGAAGACATCGTAGGCGTACTGGGTACATGGACGTTTTCATCCACCCAGCGGCACCCAAGCGTAGACGATTGCGAGAAGGCGAGGATCTCTCCACGTCTGCTCTCTTGCAACTGGCAGAAATAACATGCGGCATTCAAATGAGCCGGAAACCAGCTTGCGCGTCCCCGCCAATACGCCGCGCCCAGAAGGCCGACATCTACCATGGGAATATGAAGACGACGTGCAACATACGCCGTTTCTACGCGTGCGAGCGTGCTGTCTGTCGCGCTGAAGATGAGAGAGCAATTCTCCAGATCGCCGAAGCCGATATCGGCAATTTCGTTGATAAGTGGTATCCACTGTGTTTGTGGAAAATAACTGAACCCTTTGTCTGCTATAACTTTCGCTTTTGGCTGAAAAAGGCTGCCTGGCTCTCGGAAAAAGATATTTTGCAGAATATTAACAGGCTCGATCTGATCGGAATCGATTAATCTGACAACGCCAAATCCAAGGAGTCCGAGAAAGCGCGCAAGCTCGGAACCCAGTGTTCCCAAACCCACCAGTGCGATGGAGATAGAAGCAACATTATCAGGTTTATAACTCGTCTGATTCAACTTAGCTAAATGCATAAAACCCGAAAAACAGCACAAAATTGAACATTCTTTCGCCGCTTTGTGTTACAAATTTATCTTTGTCGAAATAACTTTAAGTTACCGGGCCCCAAAGCTATTTCACTTTACACCCAATTCATCCTGTCATCGATTCTTAACAAATCGATGCGTTATAGTCGGGCATTCAGTTATGGGTTTGTTACGCCTCCTATATTTCTCCGCTCTTTCTGGTGCTCTGGCGGGCCTGGTTGCGTGGGGCGCGAATTCGTTAATCAGCGCTGCCGTTGTCGGGTCATCCGGTGACTGGATAGCGGACGCTCTTGTCGTGCTGCTGTTCGCACTTTTCCTTGCTCCTTTTCTGTTTGCGCAGATGGATCGCTTCTCTGGAAGGCCGTTCCGCTGGGCCGCTATCGGACTGGGAATTCTGGCCGCGCTTGTTTCTGGTGCCATCGTAGTTTTCCTGCTGTGGTTTCTGCGCAGCAATGTCTCTGCCGATGCCCCGGTGGTATATCGCATCGCGGGCTGGGCTCTGGCTGGCTCCATTCTCGGAGCAGGTATTGGAATGCGCTGGATACGCGCCAACCGCATGCGCATTCTGCATACCTATACAGGCGGTTTAGGTGGGGGATTGCTCGGCGGGCTTCTGTTTACGGGGCTGGGTGCTCATCAGCCCGAGTTATGCCAAGCAGCCGGGCTGATGCTGACCGGAGCGGGTATTGGATTTGGTGCAGGGCTTGCACCCCTGCTCATTCAGGATGGTGCTCTGCAATTCATCAGCAGCGCTGATGCGCGAGCCCAAAGCAAGTATGGTCGTGCGCATAAATTCTGGGAGCTGCAACACGAAGAGACGTATGTGCTGGGCAGCCTGGCAACGTCTCAATCGGATACGCGCTTTCAGCCAGGCGCGGAGATATTCATTCCCGACGCCTCGATTGCGCCACGTCACAGCGTTATCTATTCCAAAGAAGGCCGCTTCTACATAGCGCGGCATCCGGATGCGGGCGGCGCAGAAGGTATAGCCAAGCACGTGCTTCGTGTTCGCGGAAAGACAGTCACAGCGTCGCAGGAGTTATCCGAAGCCGACGATATCTTGATTGGGCGCACGGCATTGCGGTTTACCGCGAAGAGGCAGGGCGAATGAGGCTACGTTTTGTAAATGCGGGAATTGTAGCCAGCGTTTTCTCCGCTGTGGTTGCTTTTGCGGCTTCTGCTCCTCCTGCGGCCTTGCGCGTGACGGAGCCGTTGGCGCTGCGGGATTGTTCTCCCATCACCGTGTCGCCATGTTTTACTGTCGGCATTACTCCGGTAGACGACAAAGGCGCACCGCTTGGTGTTCTGCTTCCTCCGCAAGATCGATTGGCCAAGGCTATTTCCATCGAGACTGCAAGCGGAACGCTGACTCCCTTTTATGTAAAGGCAAGCGCGGGTGCGAGCGCGATTGCTCATCCGAATGTGGTGCTGATTGAGATGGATATCAGCGGCAGTATGAATCAGGAAGTATCGCCTGGTATCAGCCGGTTCGCCGCTGCGCGCCGTGCCATTGAGGATTACCTGGCGTCGATGCGGGATGGCGTGGACGAAGTGGCGATTGTTCCCTTTGAGAGTCATCAAGTAGTGCCCACACTGCAGGCCGTTGTCTTCGCCTCCAAACGTGAACAAGCTATCGCGCAATTAAAGGCGTTGCCTGAACCGGGTGCGAAGAACAATACGGCTTTATATCAGGCAGTCTTCACGGGCGTGGATGTTCTAGATGGTGAGTTGGCCAGGTTGGAGAAGGGTGGCGCGTCGCGCAGCAATATCACGCCGCAACTCATCGTTATGACTGATGGTAAGAACGAGGTTGTGCGCGGCGATGATCCAGCGTTGCTGGATGGGCCGCTGGGACTCGAGCAGTCTTCAGCCAAGGTGCATGCCGCTGGTTTTGATGTAATTGGGATTGGGTTCGGAAATCCGTCAGAAATTGATTCGGATGCATTACGGAAGTCATCTACGCGCTTCTTTTTAGCCTCCGATCCCTTGCAACTAGCGCAGGCATTCCGTTCATCTACCCCACTGCATCCGAGTGCTTTGGATGTGGCTTTTCTGTCGCCGGGCAATGATCGGCAAGCGCTGGCAGCGCGCAATTCGCAGTTTGTGATCTCGCTTCATTTGTTGGATGGGCGAACACTGGTGAGTCCGCAGGTGGAGTATCTGCCTCCTGCTATGTCGATGCCGCTTTACAGTGGCCACATTTCGTATGAAGCATTACAGGCGTTGGCTATCTTTGAGCCACCCCCGATCTCAGGATGGAGTACGGTGCTTCGAGGGCTCTTGGTATTTACCGGACTTGGTGTTCTGTTGCTGCTGCTGTGGTTCTGGGTACCCAGAATCGTATGGCGCGGCGAGCTCGGGGGTTTAACTGCGAAGTCCACGCAGCGACGGTGGAGCAAGGAGCCTGTGGTACAGGCTTCAGGAGTGCAGGTGCGTTCTGCCCCTGATGGATTTGGGCGAGACGCAGGTGTAGAGGCGCCGCAGAGAACTGCGGCACAGATCACTCAGGTTCGACTGAGAACCGATCTGAGCAGTACTACACCTGGCGAGCGCAGATAAGAAATAAGAGACGTGAGGCATAAAGGAGAGATCAGATGCCGCTGATTAAAGTAGTTCGCAAGGGTGTTACACCACATGTTCGCAAGGTGCCTACCTCGACGTGCACCGTTATGCTGCCGGTGACGATGGAGCGTATTGGCGCAGAAGCGGCTGCCGAGAATGAAGAGCCGGTAAAAGTGGAAGACATGAATGACACCTTCCGCAAGTTTCAGCCGAAGCTGAACTTTACCGGGCGCGCCGGAGAAGACGAAGCTGAGTTTAAGGCGGAGTTCCGCTTCCGGAACATCAAGGATTTCGATCCGGAAAACCTGCAGAAAAAACAGGAAATTCGCAAGGAAGATGGCGAGGTTGAATATCTGCGAAACGATATCGCGGATTTGAAGACCAATATCGATCTGCTCTACCGCCTTAAGGACAGATGGAAGCTGCCGACTGTGCGCCGGGCATGGGCCAATGAGGCCCAGAGAAAAGAGATTATTGCGGCCCTGGGCAAATTACGCAGCGAGCTGGAGCGTGTGGCAAACGGAGGTAAGGCGTAATGGCAGATACTCAGACAGCAACCCGGACAAAGACCACGGAAGAGTTGATTGCAGATTCTCCTGCACGCGAGCTGTTGGCCGACATTTTTGCCGATCTTCATCCCGCGCTGATCGATGAGAAGCGCGAGCTTGCCAGCATCTTTACGCCGCAATCGGCGAAGGAGTTTTTGTCGCAGCTCACGAACTTCGATCGGCTTCTGGAAGAAGAGGACAACTACGACACTGCCGTAAAGAAACTGCAGGGACAGATCGAAAGGGCAGAGAGTGTGCGCGATCAGCTTCTGTCGCAGGTCTTCGAGCGTATCCGTCCCATTGAGCGTAGCTATCGCCAGTTGCAGCTGTTCTTTGAGAACAGCAAGGTCATGGACGGCAAGGTGCGCAAGCCGGTCGAGGTTTTTGTGCTGAATGCAGATCCGACAGCGATGAAGGACATCTTCAGCATGAGCGTTGCCGCTGTGGAGAACTTCGTCCGCTCGCGGAATGATAACTTCAACTTCCGCGATGACATCTGCAATCTTGTCGTTCCTGGCTTTTACCCGCAGAGTGTCCGAGAGAAGTTTGAGGCGATTGCAAACCAGTGGGGCATGTTGCTCATTGGCGATCTCGATGACGAGAAATCCTTCAAGAATGTGGAACGCAACTTTCTTCCTGGCGGCAAATATGAGTTCTTAAAGCGCCCTGAAGACCAGGCCGCGGCGGATGTTTGCCTGATGGGGTATTTACAGCTTCGGGCTGCGCACTGGTTTGAAGACGATGGGGCGAAGGACGGTTTGTACGGGCCGCCCTCGGTGGCTTTTGCCGGTGCTGTTGCCCGTGCAGACGATGCGCAGGGACTTGCTCAGGGTCCGGTCGGTTCCCGTTTCGGACGAGTGCATGGGGCGGAGAAGGCGCGCATCGAACCATTGATTGGCGAGATGGAGCACCTGAGCATGGAGCGCCAGCTGATTCCTGTTATTCGCGATGCGGACAACCATCTGTGTTTCTTCGGTTGCCGCACACAGGCAGACGATCCTTACGGTGTGCTGAAGTTCTTTACTTCTTACCGCATTCTGCGCTATCTCGAACGCTGCTGCCGCCACTATCTGTTGCAGGTTGCAGGCCAGGTGCTGACACGCGACTTTATGGATCAGCAGATTGAAACGCCGCTGAAGCGGCTGCTGGATGAGCAGGTAGAACAAGGAACGATTTTGAGCTACGACTTGTTTGTGGACAAGGATTCAAACAAGCGTATGCAGGGCATTTGCGACATCACTCTAAATGTCATGCCCACGGGCCCGGCTGAAACATTTGTCTTGAAGATTGATGTGCCTGAATTCAACAAGCCTGCAAACACTGAGGCGAAGCAGGCGAACGCTTAAATCTAAAAGTCAGAAAAAGAGATGTCTTCCGAGCCGCATAAGCAGAGTATCGAACCCGGAACTGGCGCACGCAGGGCAGAACAGGAAACTCGTCCTGCGCAGGTGCCTCGAATTGAAGGCGGAACGTCCGCGCGAGAAGCGGAGCGCGGCCGCGAGACTTCGATTGGACGCAGTGTGCACGGGTTTACCTTGTCAGCGCGAGTGGGGAAGCCATTTCGTTTTGAGAATGGAGTACCGCAGGCAGCTGGTGAGGCACGGCCTGAAGAGCAACAGGTTGCGCCTGCTGAAGTCAAAATCAAAAAAACAAATCAACTCAATGACGAAAAGATCGTTCATGGTGCCGCTGTTCAGAGTGAGCAGGCTCCCGACGATTCTGCCAGTACAAGTTTTCGAGCATCTCCTGGTTCTTTGTGGAGAGCGCTATTTCGGCGCCGGACTCATCCGGTGTCGCAGGGCAACGACGAAACATAGACATATTCGTGAGATAGGAGAATTACATGGCATCCTCGCCATATCGCACTACCGTTACCATTGACGGCACGAAGTTCGATGCCGTTTCCAGCAGCGTCCGGTTCAGCACGGAGAAAGACCGGTCGGGAACTCCGCAGATGGGAAGTCTGTCCACCTCGATTCGAGTCTGGGCCGATTTCCATGATGATCAGAATGTGCCTTTTAGCACGGTTCAGAAATTCTTTAACCTGGCTAATGTCGTTACCCGCGACAAGATCAAGTCCATCAAGATCGAATACTGGAAGGACGACTCTAAGCAGGATGCGCTCGTTAGCTACAGCTTTAATGGATGGATCAGCCGCTTTGAGACCAGCAACCCGCTCGATTTCGTGAAGAATTCGGGAACGAACACCGACGAGGACAACCTTGTGAGCGGCATCAGCAATGATGTCAATCACCTGCTCGTTCTCGACATTGAGCCCGCGCTGAATCAGCAGAACTTCCAGAATGTGCAACTAAGCAACTAGCAAAGGAGACAGAAAAATATGGCAACCTCACCGAATCGCAGCACGATTACGATCGACGGGAATAAGTTTGACTGTGTTTCCGCCTCCGTAGCCTTTCAGACTGAAAAAGACCGCGCCGGCATGCCGCAGATGGGCAGCCTCAGCACCACCATCAAGGCGTATGTCGATTTTCACGATGACCAGAACATGCCTTTCAGCACATTGAAGCAGTTGTTCGATCTTTCTAACGTGGTGACGCGTGACAAAGTTCGCGATGTCAAAGTTGAGTTCTGGAAAGACGACTCCAAACAGGATGCTCTTGTGAGCTACAGCTTTAAGGGATGGATATCGAGCTTTCACACGTTGAATCCTTATCAGAATGATCAGGCTACCTCGGCAGATCACATTGGTGTGAATCACATGCTTGTGCTTGAGATGGAACCATCTCTGAATCAGCAGAACTTCAAAGACGTCACCCTCAGTAACTAAGTCTTGTTACTGCTGGCGAAGCAAGGATGCAGCATTGTTCCTGTCTTTTCCATTGAGAGTTGAGGAGGGAGGATTCCTGCGGCGCAGTGACCGCTCGACCGCTATTCTCTTTCTCATGCAGTTAATGGCCAGAACGCCGGGAGGCTCATGGAGGGCCTGTCCAAACTTCGGCTTGCAAGATCTGCTGGAAAGCGCGAGGCGTAGCGCGGATGCGCCGCGTCTCGCACTGGAACGTGCCAATGCTGCTTTGCAGGACCTTGGATTTAGTGATTTCACCGTAGAAGAGATCGTACGCGAAATATCTGAACGCAGAGACTACGACGTATATGCGGTGACGCTTGTTTCCGGTGCGGAACGCTACACCACAACTGTGCAGTTTGAAATTTTTGAGCCATGAGCTTCCAGACCCCCAGCATTCTCGAGATCGATCACAAGCTCCGTGAGGACTTTCGCCGCAGACTGAAAGATTTTGGCATTACCGTGGATGTTCTCGATCCGGTGATGGCCGTCATCTTTCGCACCTTCGCGCAGCAGATCGAATCGGTATATGCAAACACGGGCCGCATCCGTGAAATGCTGCTGGATGAACTGATCGCCGGTATCAAGCTGTCTAACCATCATGCACATCCGGCGCAAACGGTGGTGCGATTTGTCTCCGGAGGTACGCACGGCAAAGTGCTGCGTGCAGGTACGGAACTGAACGCAAAGGCTTCGAGCGGAGAGCGGCTTAGCTTTGCCACGGATACTTCCATCGAGTTGTCTCCGGCGCGAATTGCGTTGGCGCTCGTGTATCAGGAGCAGCAGCTGCAATTGCTGTCAGGCGTGGATATCTCGGAATCTCTCGCCGCTTACCGTCCATCCTATGATTCTGTCAGGGTGAATCTGGGAACGCAGCCTGCGATCTTCCTCGCGATTGAAAATCTGCTGTCCTCGCACATCAGCCGACACGGTCTCTTTTTCGATTTAAGCGCAGGCGCATATTCCATTCAACGAGGGTTAGCGACCGAACCGTGGTGGCTCTTTGGTGGAAATGGGGAGCTAGGCAACGAGGGACTGATGCGCCCCCGTCGTACGAACCGTGGTGTCCGTCAGCTTGAGTGGCAGACCTCCGCGCCGGCTCGCGCGCAGCGAGAAGAGAAGTTTCCGGATCTGCCGGATGGTTTTTATGGTGGGCGCGTATTTGTTTTTCCGGAAATTGCCGAATCGCGGCGGTTGCTTTGCGGCGTGCCGCGGTTGCTGGACGCACCTCTTGCCCGGATAGCCGGGCGCGACATGCGCTCCTGGTTCGATACGCCGCGCGCATGGATCAAGATTCCATTGCCAGCGAATGTTCCCGCACTGCATACGGCAATCCACGGTATTCTCCTGCACGCTACAACGGCATCGAATCTCTTCTGCCAGAACCAGACTGTGCATTTCCATAAAGATGGTTATTCTCTGCCGATCACACGCGACCGGCATGGACTTCATCAGATGCTGGTTGCGCCTTTAGCTGTCTCCGGGTTGGATAACGAGATCTATCACTCCAATCCGGCGAATGCCGGGAATCCGGCGGACGGCTGGTTTGAAATTACAGATGAGCGGATATCACTGCATCCGGGGTTGAGGCCGGATGGGTCACGGCAAACGGGCGCGAATATTCGTCTCTGGCTGACGAATGGCGAGTTAGGCAACCTCGTCGCTCCTGGTGATATTACCGGCTTTGCCAGCAGCGCGACCTTCGACGAGATTCATGTGCATCATCTGACTGCGGCTGCCGGTGGCACTAACGATGAAGACTACGTTGATACGCGCCGCCGCTTTTCCAATGCGCTTCTGACACGTGGCCGCATCGTCACCCGAGCCGATCTGGAATCCACAGCATTAAGTTTTGACCGGCGCATTCTCTCCGTGGATGTCAACAGCGAAATCGAGCGCGGCGAGCATGGCTTACATCGTGTTGAACGCCTGTGGGTCACGCTCGACCCTGGCGGCTTTACTCAGCCTGACTTGGAGCTACCCATTCTCCAACAGGATTTGAAACTTCTACTGACGAGCCGCATGATGCATGGTACGCATCTCGATGTGCAGTTTGAATGGGAACAGGGGGCCAGCGCATGAGCAGTCTGCCTGTTTCAGATGTACCTGTGATGCCAGACTTCGTTTCAGGTACACATGCGTTTCGCCACAACCTGCACACGGCGCTGGCCTGCCTCGCGCGTTTGCGGGTGCCTGCATCGCGTATCCATATCAAGCCGGTTGGAAAGCAGGGTGTCCCTGCGGGTGTGATCGTGAAGCAATCGCCGGAAGCTGGCGCGTTGCTCGATGGCGGTATTCAGCTTGACGTTGCGGGCATGGGTTTTTATCACGACCTGCCTGTTGCCATGTGGGATAGCGGTGGAGAAGCTGAGCCAGGCACGCGTGAGCTGCTGGAGTCGCTCGACGACCCGTTGCAGAAGTTGACGCACTGGATCTATGAAGGTGCGTCTCTGTTGCGCCTTGCGCCTGGCAATCTGGCTGCGGCTGCAAAATGGATCAGCTTGTTTGGTTTGGTTCCGGAGGAGTGGCCGCGCAAGCACTGGTACAACCTGGCTCTGCTCTTGCTGGAACTGCCGGAGATCGCAGGAAGTGAGGAAGCGGTGCGCTTTGCTCTGGACCGGGTGTTTGGCTTGCCTGTATCCTCATCGGCCTTCCGCAGTTCGCTTGCGGTTTTGAAGAAGTCTTCGAGAACGCAGTTGGGTGAAGGGGCATCTCGCCTAGGGATAGATCTTATCGTCGGAGACGCTTTTTACGATCTGGCTCATCTCCGCATTGATATTGGGCCTGTCTCTTTAGAGAGATATGAAGAATATGTCGATGGTTCGGGCAGGCAGCTATTAAACCGTGTGCTTGCACTGGTACTGCCGTTCCACATGGATTATGAGTTGCACTGGATCGTGCTCGATCCAAAACAGCCTCCGCGGCTTGGTATAGCGGAGCAGAACTGCCGCTTGCAGGTGAATAGCTATTTGGGCGCTGGCCAAAGGCTGGCAGAGCACACGTTATAAGAATCGGGGAAGAGATGGATTCGATTCGTTTGAGATCGGTCAATTGGGAACATGGAATGCTTCTGACGCCGGAACACTTTCTCCGGTCGGAGCAATATTTTGAGTCGCTGTTTTATTGGGGATTGCGCTACATGGCAACAGGTCACGGGCTGATTGGCGGCGGTGTACGGCTGCCGCTTCCCGATCTTGGTGCGGTGCGTCTGGACCCTATTCTTTATCTGGATGAGAACAGCGAGTCGTTGAATATTTCGGTGAGTCAATGCAGAGGGCTTACTCCCTCCGGGGGGCTGGTCGATATCGATGAGAGTGGAACTGTCTCCGAACGTTTCGATAAGGATACGCTGGCGGGTGTTGCAGAGGCAGAGGTCTACGTTGTGCTGGAATTATCGAAGCGCATCAAGGTGGATGGCCCCATCGATGAATTCAATCCGCAGATGAGGAGCGAACGCGCCAACAGCTATCGTGTTGCTTTGCAGGTCACTGCTGCAGAACGGGAGCGCGCTCTGGTGGTTGCCCGCATCCGCAGGCCGGCAACGGGAACGCACTTTGAAAAGGATGCGGCCTTTGTTCCGCCATGTATGACGCTGGCCGCGCACAGCGAGCTGATGACAGGCTGGCGCAGGATTGTTGAAACAATCGGCAGGTTGGCGCAGGGATATGCGGAGCTACACCGGGCCATGCGGGAGTTTATGGTGCTCTTTACCGAGCGCGGCATCGAGACGGAACTGGATCGGGATGCCACACAGTTTGCGGAGCGCATGGTGCTTGCATTCGAAGAGATTGCTTACAGTATTCTCGACCGCACACAGTCGCCACAGAATTTCTTCATGCAGGTGCGCAAACTACTGCATCAGGCGGCTACGTTCTTTGCGCTGGCGCCGAATATGCAGCAATACTATGAGACTCTGCGTGAAACAGGCGAGACAGAGCTGGTTTCACTGATTGAAGGTCAGCGTCGGCATCTGGATGTTACCAGGACGCTTAAGCTTGCGGACGATCTTGGTCTCGAAGTGCGATCGGCACTGCAATCTTTTGCCGGATTAGAAAAGCTG
>Ga0157376_10003603_pt1 | contig 10688 bp, 10 predicted proteins | sample M45metaG_FD_121801 | JGI IMG/M metagenome (GOLD analysis project Ga0157376, IMG submission 121801) | Miscanthus rhizosphere microbial communities from Kellogg Biological Station, Michigan, USA - M4-5 metaG | ecosystem: Host-associated > Plants > Roots > Rhizosphere > Soil | place: USA: Michigan... | reverse complement strand
TGGGGTGTGTTTCTTTCGGTTACCTTTCTTTGCACAAGCAAAGAAAGGTGACCCGCTCGCCCGCAGGGCGAGTGGAAGCCTTGCACTGCAAGAAGCAAGATCAAAATGGATTCCCGCTTTCGCGGGAATGACGTCAAAAGAAAGGAGCTAGATTCCGGCTTGACCAGCTCCGCTGTTGAGAGCCGCCGGAATGACGGCAAGATAGGAAAGAGAAGGACTGCGTCGCTGTGCGCAGGCTAGACGCTCTTGCCCGCCGCCGCGAGATATTCATTCTTTAGCCGCACGTAGTGCTTGGCCGAGTAGTACAACTGCTCGATCTGCGCATCGGTCAGCTTGCGCACGCAGCGCGCCGGGTTGCCGACCCACAATTCGCCTTCGCCGACGGTTTTTCCGGGCGTCACGACGGCGCCGGCGCCGATCATGGCGTGCTTGCGCACGACGACGCCGTCGAGCACGGTTGCGTGCATGCCGATCAGGCACGCATCCTCGATCCTGCAGGCATGCAGTATCGCGCCGTGGCCGACCGTGACGTCGGCGCCGATCAGCAACGGAAAGCCGCCGGGCGTGTAGGGGCCATCGTGGGTCACGTGCAGCACGGTGCCGTCCTGGATGTTCGTGCGCGCGCCGATGCGGATGTAGTTGACGTCGCCGCGCGCGACCGTGAACGGCCACAGCGACGCGTCTTCGCCGAGTTCGACGTCGCCGATCACGACCGCGGCCGGGTCGATGTATACATTGGCGCCGAGGCGCGGAAACTGGTTGCGGTAGGGTCGGATGTTCATGCCATTGGCGCCGGTTGAGCCGCGCGATCGTATCATTGCCGCCGCCTCGACCTTCGGGTTGTGCGTTCCGTGCCGTTTCGCCGGAGGCTGCGGCGCTACACTAGCGGCTATTCACCTCTATGGCTCAACGATGGACACGCCCGCCCCTACCGCCGCCGATCTGAACACAACGCTTGCGCGCCTGCGCGCCGCGCAGCAGCGCCACCTGCCCGACTACGCCCAGCGCATCGACGACCTGAAACGGCTGCGTTCCGCCTACAAGGGGAAGCTCGACGAGTTCGCGGCGGCGATGAGCGCTGACTTCGGCCGACGCTCGCGCCACGAAACGCTGCTGTCCGACGGCATGACCGTGTTCAACGAGATCGATCATGTTTGCCGCCATCTGCGCGGCTGGATGCGGCCGCGGCGCGCGGCAGCCGACTGGCTGTTTGCGCCAGCGCGCACCGAAGTGCGTTGCCAGCCGCTCGGTGTCATCGGCGTGATCGCGCCGTGGAACTATCCGGTCAACCTCGCGCTGAATCCGCTCGCCGTCGCGATCGCCGCCGGCAATCACGTCATGCTCAAGCCGTCCGAGCACACGCCGCGCACGTCGGCGCTGCTGCAGCAATTGCTGGGCGAGGTGTTTCCCGACGACCGCGTGGCGACCGTGCTCGGCGGAGCCGAAGCAGCGGGCGCATTCGCCGCGCTGCCTTTCGATCATTTGTTCTTCACGGGCTCGACCGCGGTCGGGCGCAAGGTCATGACGGCGGCGGCAAAAAACCTCGTACCAGTCACGCTCGAACTCGGCGGCAAGTCGCCGGCGATCATCGCGCCGGGGTACCCGCTCGCCACTGCAGTCGGCCGCATTGCCGCCGGCAAGTTCCTCAATGCCGGCCAGACCTGCATCGCTCCGGACTACGTGTTGCTGGGCCGCGACCAGATCGCGTCGTTCGTCGCAGAAATGCAAAAGTATGTTTCGCGCCGTTACGCCGACTTGGCGACGAACCCCGATTACAGCAGCATCGTCAACGCAGGCCAGTACGCGCGCCTGAAGAGCTATCTCGACCAGGCCCAGGCCGCTGGCGCGAAGGTCATCGAACTGGCCACTGGCGATGCTGGCCTGCGCGTGCTGCCGCCGACACTCGTGCTCGATGCGCGCGACGACCTCGCGCTGATGCAGGATGAGATCTTCGGTCCGATTCTGCCGCTCGTGGCGGTCGACTCGGTCGATGCGGCGATCGACTACGTCAACGCGCGGCCGCGGCCGCTGGCGCTGTATCATTTCGACAACGACGCCACGCGCACCGAGCGCGTGCTCGAGCGCACGATCGCCGGCGGGGTCACGATCAATGACACGTTGATGCACTTCGCCCAGAGCGAATTGCCGTTCGGCGGCGTCGGTCCATCCGGCATGGGCCACTACCACGGCCGCGAAGGCTTTCTCGCTTTCAGCAAGCAGAAGCCGGTGTTCTACCAGGCGCGCTTCAGCGGCATGGCCGTCGCCCGGCCGCCGTATGGCAAGATCGCGGATTTTCTCGTCAAGTTTTTGACGCGCTGATAACCTCCATAGCACTTTCCACGGCCAACAAGGGGCAAGACATGAATCGAATCGCACGCGCGACTTGCGTCGCCGCGGCAATGCTGGTGTCGTCGTTGGCCAGCGCCGCCGAAAAAGTCGCCGAAGTGGACACGTTCGCCCGCTACGCCGGCACCTGGAAGATGCAGCTGAACTACGTCGAATCGGCGCACAGCAAGGCACGCGTGGAATCGATGACTGTCGCGAACGACTGCTGGCACAGTGACTTCTTCTACGTTTGCAACCAGATCATCGACGGCAAGTCGCGCGCGCTGATCGTGTTCTTCTATGACCCGGTCGCCAAGCGCTACGGCTCGTATCCGATCGCTGTCGGCGCCGACACGGTCCATCCGGCCACGGTCCTGGTCGACGAAAAATCGATCACGTTCCCTTACGACATGCAGGACAACGGCAAGACCGTCCACATGCGCATCGTCAATACGTTCACGACCCCCGACACGCTCGATTTCAAGCAGGAATATTCCGAAGACGGGCAGAAGTGGATCACGATGGCGACCGGCATCGAGCACCGGGTTTCGCCGAAGGCGAAATAGACGGCCGGTGAGGGGCTAGGGGCTAGGGGCTAGGGGCTAGGAAGAGCATAAGACTCCAGCTCCCTCTCTCCGACGAATGTCGGGGAGAGGGTTGGGGTGAGGGGCCAGCGCGCAGGTTTGCGGCAGCGTTTCCCCGTGCTGATGCGCCGGCCCTCACCCTGCCCTCTCCCCATCAAAGAGCCGATGGGGAGAAGGGAAAGCCAGGCGCCCTGCCGAAGGCCTTCATAACTCACCAGAGCAGACAAGAGTAAGGCTCGCGCTGCAGAGGCCTCGTTCGTATGTAGACCGGCCGAGGAGCTCAGGCTGTAGCAATCTCCATCGCGACCAGCAATTCCAGCGCCTGCGTGCGCGACGTGCCGCACATCAGCGGTTCGGCGCGCAGGCGACGGCAGATTTCCGGCCGCTCCGGCAGTCCGAACAGCCGGCAGCGATTGAACGGGTCCAATTGTATACAACGCACGCCGGCCGGTTTCCCGTCCGGCATGCCGGGGATTGGCGTCGAGATCGACGGCGCGATGCAGCAGGCGCCACAATCGGCACGGCAGTCCACGAGCGCCTAGTCCGTCGCGCGCAAGGGAAGTTCGGCGCGCAGTTCGTTGTAGACCGCGTCGGTATCGGGACGCGAACCATGCCAGATCGCGAACGATTCGGCGGCCTGCTCGACCAGCATGCCGAGACCGTCGAGCGCCGGTCCTGCGCCGGCGGCGCGCGCCCAGGCCAGAAACGCGAATGCCGCGGCGCCGTAGGAAAGGTCGTAGCACAGCGTGCGCCGCGCGACGAGTCCGAACGGCAGCGCCAGCTGCGCGGCGCCGAGCCCGGCCGATGTCGCGTTGACGATCAGGTCGAAGTTGCCGGCCGCGCCGAGGTCGTCCCAGTAGCGCGTGTACACGTGTTCGGGATCGCCGATCGCATCGGCGAGCGCATCGGCGCGCTCGGCCGTGCGATTGACGATGATCAGTTCGCCGACGCCGGCGTCGAGCAGCGCGAACGCGGTCGCGCGCGCCGCACCGCCGGCGCCGAGCAGCAGGCTGCGCCTTCCGCGCAGGTCGAGTGCGTGGCGTTCGGTAAGGTCGCGCACGAAACCGGGACCATCAGTGTTGTCGCCGAGCCAGCGGCCATCGGGCAGGCGCGTGAGCGTGTTGACCGCGCCGGCGCGGCGCGCGAAATCCGACAGCGCGGCGCTGAGCGCGCAGGCGTCCTGCTTCAGCGGCAGCGTGACGTTGGCGCCGCGCCCACCAGCGGCGGCGAAATCCTCAAGCTGTGTCGCAAACGAAGCGGCCGGCGCATCGATCGCGGTGTAGTGCAGGCGGATGCCGGTGAACGCGGCGAAGCGCGCGTGGATGCGCGGCGACAACGAGTGCGCGATCGGGTGGCCGAATACGGCGAAGTGTTCTGCTTCCACGGTCGCGTTCATCGCACTCTCCGCCAATCTGGGCAAAATTTAACTAGCGCGGATTATGTCACCGCGCGTGCGGCCGCGAACAATTCGCTTGCAGTCTGAAATGCTTGTTCTTTGGCGCGGATGAACGCGGATGGCCGCGGATGGCCGCGGATAGAGCAATTTCATTGTTCTTGCTTTATCCGCGGAACTCCGCGTTCATCCGCGGCATTCCGCGTTCAAAATATGGCGTTCAATGGGTGTGTGTTTCACTCAGCCAGCCCGCGGCCTGCAACGCAAAGTACGTCAGGATCGCATCGGCGCCAGCGCGCTTGATGCAGGTAAGCGTCTCGAGCACGATCGCGCGCTCGTCGAGCCAGCCGTTTGCGAATGCGGCTTTCTGCATCGCGTACTCGCCGCTGACCTGATAGACCAGCGTCGGTGCGCCGAAACGATCCTTCACGCGACGCACGATGTCGAGGTACGGCAGGCCCGGCTTGACCATGACCATGTCGGCGCCCTCGGCCAGGTCGAGTTCGACTTCGCGCAACGCCTCGTCGCCGTTGGCCGGGTCCATCTGATAAGTATACTTGTTGCCTTTGCCCAGGCTTCCGGCCGAGCCGACCGCATCGCGGAACGGGCCGTAGAATGCCGAGGCGTACTTGGCCGAATAGGCCAGGATGCGCGTGTTGACGTGGCCGGCCCGCTCGAGCGCGGCGCGAATCGCACCGATGCGGCCGTCCATCATGTCCGACGGCGCGACGACGTCGGCGCCGGCCGCGGCATGCGACAACGCCTGCTTGACCAGTGCATCGACGGTCGCATCGTTGACGACATAGCCGGGGTCGTCGATCAGGCCGTCCTGTCCGTGGGTCGTGAACGGATCGAGCGCAACGTCGGTGATCACGCCGAGGTCGGGCTGGGCCTGCTTCAATGCGCGAACGGCGCGCTGCGCCAGGCCGTCCGGGTTCCAGGCCTCGCGCGCGTCCAGGCTCTTGGCTTCCGGCGGCGTGACCGGAAACAGCGCGAGCGCCGGGATGCCGAGGGCGTGCGCCTGCGCGGCCAGTCCCAGCAGAAGGTCGATCGACACGCGTTCCACGCCCGGCATCGACGCCACCGCCTCGCGCTGGCCCTGCCCTTCGCGCACGAATACCGGCAGGATCAGATCTGCCGACGTCAGCACGGTTTCGCGCATGAGCGCGCGCGAGAATCCGTCGCGGCGCATGCGGCGCAGACGGGTCAGGGGGAAGGGCATTCTTGGTCTCCGCGGTCCGGCTATCGGCAACACTGTAGCGCAAACTCCGCCGGGCTTCGCGTCCGGCGCGTGACTTGCATTGCGGCGTTGTTGCTGCTCTGATTGCGCCCGGCATCCGGGGGGATGCGGCAGTCCGCATGGTGCAAGGTCGGCGTGGCGAGTCCGGGGGTATCCCGTCAAGCGGAGGGATCCTGCGGACGATGCGCGCTGGAGGGGTTACCGCCAAAAAAGAAGACGCACCTTGCCCGGAATTCTCGTCGTCGAACGTTCGACCACGCTCAGCCATCTGCTGAGGCGTACGCTGACCGCGTCCGGAATCAGTCCGCGCTGTGAACTGGCCAGCTACTTCGAGGCGATCGACCACCTGCGCCGTTCGGCCGAACTTGATCAGCCGTACGGTCTGCTTCTGGTCGGCGCACCGGCGCGGCTGACGCGCGAATTCGGCGCGTTGCTCGAATTCCTGCGCGGTCCGGACGGCAGCATGCTGCCGGTCGTCCTGATGACCCATGAACTGCTGCCCGAGCTCGAGGAGTTCGCGCGCGGACGCGGAAACCTCAGCCTCGTGCTATGGACGAATTTCAGCCGCATCCCGGGCGTGTTGCGCGCACTGATGCCGGACAACGAAGACGATCCGGTGGCTTTTCCGATCGCCGCGAGCGCCGCCCCGGTCACCGGCATCCATATCCTGTTTGTCGACGATTCGCCGAGCGTGCGGCTGGCTTACCAGCACCTGCTCGAGCGCAACGGTTTCCAGGTCTCGACCGCCGGCTCGATCGGCGAAGCCGACGCGATGGCCGCGCAGGCAAAGTACGACCTCGTCATCGTCGACTACTACCTGCCGGACGGCAACGGCGACGAACTGTGCCGGCGGTTGTCGAGCAAACCCGGAGCGCCGGGGTTGGCGATCATCACCGGTACCTATCGCGAGGACGTGATCAAGCGCTGCCTCGAAGCCGGCGCCACCGAGTGCATGTTCAAGAACGAGGCGAAGGAGCTGTTCCTGGCGCGCGTGCGCACGCTGAGCCGGCAGATCCAGATGCAGAAATCCGTCGAAGCCGACCGGCGCCGGCTCGACGGCATCCTCGGCTCGGTCGGCGACGGCGTCTACGGCGTCGACGGCAACGGCGTGATCACGTTCATCAATCCGACCGCGCTGCGCCTGCTCGGCTATGCCGACGATGCCGCCGTCGTCGGCAAGAACGCGCACGCCACGATCCACTATGCGGCCGCGGACGGACAGCGGCTGAGCGAGGAAGATTCCGCGCTGGGCCGCGCCTACGCGCGTGGCGAGCCGCTCAAAGGTCATGAGGCCGTGTTCTGGAAACACGATGGGGACGGCATGCCGGTCGAATGCACGGTGCTGCCGCTGGCGATCGAGCAGCGCCGGGAAGGTTCGGTGGTCGTGTTCCGCGACATCTCCGAACGCAAGAGCGCCGAGCGCCTGCGCTGGGAAGTCAGCCACGATCGCCTGACCAGCCTGTTCAACGCCAAGAGCCTTAACCAGCTGCTGACCCTGGAATTGCACCGGCGCCGCGAACACGGCGGTTACGCCGCGGTGCTGTACATCGACATCGACCGTTACAACTACATCGTCGATATCGCCGGCACGCAGAATGCGGAACAAGTGCTCGTCGACGTCGCCGGCATCATCGGCAAGCGCCTGCGCGACGGCGATGTGCTCGGCCGCATCGAGGGCGACCGCTTCGCCTTGATGCTGACCGGCGTGCAACTCGAAAATCTGTTCCCGGTCGCCGACGGCTATCGCGAACTGGTGCACCAGTGCCGCTACCAGGCGCACGCACAGACTCGCCAGGTCAGCGCGTCGGTCGGCGTCGCCGTGATCAGCAAGGACACGCCATCGGGCGAATATGCACTCGAACATGCGCGTCTGGCCTGCAAGACGGCCAAGCAGCGCGGACGGGATCAGACCGAAATCTACGTGGGCGAGTTCGATGCGCGCATCGCGCGCGAAATCGAAGCCGGCTGGACCGATCGCCTGCGCAACGCGCTGGAGCAGGAACGCTTCGTGTTCCTGACCCAACCGATCGTGCCGATCGCCGCGCTCGGCCTGACCGAAGATGCGATCGTGCAGCGCCAGGGCTGGCGCATCAACGGCGCCGGCACCCCGGGCCTGGAATACCTGTTCGAGGTACTGATCCGGATGGTCGGCAAGGACGGCCAGCTGATTTCGCCGAGCGTGTTTGTGCCGCTGGCCGAACGCGTCGGCATGATGCCGAAGATCGATTTGTGGATCATCAACCGGTTGCTGCGGCACCTGGAGGGACTCAAGGGCCTGCGCGCGCCGATTGCCTTCAACGTCAATCTGTCGAACATGACCCTGGCCGACCCGGAATCGCTCGGCCTGATCGAGGCGGCGGTCAAGGCGTCCGACGTACCGGCTCACCAGCTAATTTTCGAGATCACCGAGACCAGCGAATTGACCAGCTTGCATGTCGCGCGCCGCTTCATTTCGGCGCTGAAGAAGCTCGGTTGCCGTTTCGCGCTCGACGATTTCGGCACCGGCTTTTCCTCGTTCACCCACCTGCGCCATCTCCCGGTCGACTTCGTCAAAATCGAAGGCAGTTTCGTGGAGGGCATGGCCGGCAGCGAGCTCGACAACAAGATGGTCAGCTCGATCACGCAGCTTGGCCAATCGCTCAAATTGCGGGTGATCGGCGAACATGTCGACAGTTTCGCGACGTTAGCTGCACTTAGGGCCTGTGGTGCGGACTATGCGCAGGGCAACTACCTCGGAGAGCCGCGACCCTTGCGTGGCCTCGACTTCGAGGCACTATTCGGCTCAAGCCAAGGCGTTCCAGAGCCCATAACGTGACGTAGCTCGCAGGCAAACTGCGAAATCATTCAGCGACTGTTCTTCGGGGAAAGTTCAGGCTATGTCAAATGGCAGTCGTTTCATCATGCTGTAGCTTTTTACTAGAAAAAGGTTTATAAGCTTCCTATAAACCCCTGATGTAAAGGGAATTAGAAATGTCCCCGATGTTCGTTTTGACGTTGATTGGCGCCGCCGCCGCCGCCGGGCTCGCTTGCGTACGCCGCATTCCCGAAGGTCATGCCTATACCCTGCGCCGCCTCGGCGGCCACATGCGCACGATCGGCGCGGGCACGCACATTGTCGTGCCGGTCGTCGAACGCGTCGCGCACAAGATCCGTCTGCTAGGCAATATCGTCGAGCTCGGCAAGGTGGAGTCGGCGCTGTCCGACGGCGCCTACGGCGGTCAGGTGTTCTACCAGGTGATCGATGCCGAACGGGCCGACGCAGTAATCGACGATGTCGGTGAGCTCGTGCGCGGCTGCCTGCCGAGCCTGCTCGCCGGATCTGCCAACGAAGACGCCAGCGCACGCAACAAACGCCTAAAGGCCGACCTGAACCAACAGTTGCGCGATCGCGGGCTGCTGATCACGCGCGTGCAGATCGCCCACCTCTGACGGCCACGTTTCCGTAGTCAGGGCGCACGCTGTTCGCCCTGAATCTTTGCGCTGGATTTTGCCGGCCGGGCCAAGGATACTTGCCGGCTCGCCGCGACATCGCGGCCTCGAGAAAGCGTCATGAATCCGGTCACCGATCGCGCCGCGATGTTCGCCCAACTGCGGGCGGGCATGGCTGAACTTGGCCTGGCGGCTGAAGCTGCCGCGATCGACGCGTTGCTCGATTACCTGGAACTGCTGACGCGCTGGAACAGCGCCTACAACCTCACCTCGATCCGAGTGCCGGAGCAGATGGTCACGCATCACCTGCTCGATTCGCTTGCCGCAGCGCCGTTCCTGCAAGGCGACCGCCTCGCCGACATCGGCACCGGCGCCGGCCTGCCCGGAATCCCGCTCGCGATCCTCAATCCGGAGCGCCAGGTAACCTTGATCGACGCCAACGGCAAGAAGACGCGTTTTCTGCGCGAAGCGGTGCGCACGCTCAAGCTCGGCAACGTCCGCATCGAAGCCTGCCGTGTCGAGGATGCGCGCGGCGAATACGATACCGTTACCGCGCGCGCGTTCGCCTCGCTTGGCGCCATGTTGCATTCGGCCGGCCACCTGCTCGCGCCGGACGGCATCCTGCTCGCGCTCAAGGGGCAGCTGCAGCGTGAGGAAATAACCGCGCTGCCGGAGGGATTCGCCATTGGCGACGTGCATGCCTTGCGCATCCCGGGTTTGGCGGCAGCGCGCCACGCGGTGATAATCAGGCGCACGCAGGCCGTGCAGCACGGACATGCGGCCTGAGGAACCTTGAGCAAATGACTCGCATCATCGCAATCGCCAATCAGAAGGGCGGCGTCGGCAAGACGACGACCGCGGTCAACCTGGCCGCGGCGCTGGCCGAGACGCGCCGCAATATCCTGCTCGTCGATCTGGATCCGCAAGGCAATGCGACGATGGCCTCGGGCCTGGACAAGCGCACGGTCAAGCTGACCGGCTGCGAAGTGCTGCTCGAGGAAGCGACGATTCAAAGCGCCATCGTGCCGACGAAGGCCGGTTTCGATTTGCTTCCGGGCAGCCGCGACCTGACCGCGGCGGAGTTGAAGCTGATCGACGTGCTGGCGCGCGAGTCGCGCCTGAAAGAGCAACTCGCAAAACTCGGCAATCACTACCAGACGATCCTGATCGATTGTCCGCCGTCGCTGCACCTGCTGACGATCAACGCGCTGACCGCCGCGCACGGCGTGCTGATTCCGGTGCAGTGCGAATACTTCGCGCTCGAGGGACTGTCGAGCCTGCTCGACACGATCAAGGCCGTGCGCACGCGCCTGAATCCGCAACTCGAAATCGAAGGCCTGCTGCGCACGATGTACGACGTGCGCAACAATCTCGGCAACGATGTGTCGGCGCAGCTGGTCAAGCACTTCGGCGACAAGCTGCTGCGCTCGATCATCCCGCGCAACGTGCGCCTGGCCGAAGCGCCAAGCCACGGACTGCCGATCAACCTGTACGACCGCGAGTCGCGTGGCGCGATCGCTTATCTTGGCCTTGCCGGCGAAATGCTGCGGCGCGAACGCTTGCCGGCCCAGCCGACCCCGGCTCACGTGAATTAGGAGATTGATGCGCATGGCGGCCAAACGACGCGGAGGACTCGGCGCGCGCGATCTCGACGTGCTGCTGGGAACGCCCGAAGACGATAGCGCCGCTCCGGACGGTGAACTGCAGCAATTGAAGC
>Ga0157376_10003602_pt1 | contig 10688 bp, 8 predicted proteins | sample M45metaG_FD_121801 | JGI IMG/M metagenome (GOLD analysis project Ga0157376, IMG submission 121801) | Miscanthus rhizosphere microbial communities from Kellogg Biological Station, Michigan, USA - M4-5 metaG | ecosystem: Host-associated > Plants > Roots > Rhizosphere > Soil | place: USA: Michigan... | reverse complement strand
ATCTACGCTGGAGGGCGTGACCGGTCTGCGGGTACTGTTCATCGGCGGCAGCGGCGTGATCAGCTCGGCGTGCTCGCGGCTCGCCGTCGAGCGCGGAATCGAGCTGTACGTGCTGAACCGCGGCCGCACGCAGCTCCGGCCGCTGCCCCGCGAGGCCACGGTCCTGCACGGCGACATCCGCGATCCGGCGTCGGCGGCTGCGGCGCTGGGCGCGCGTGAGTTCGACGCGGTCGTCGACTGGGTCGCCTTCACGCCCGGGCACGTCCAGTCCGACATCGGCCTGTTCCGCGGGCGGGCCGGCCAGTACGTCTTCATCAGCTCGGCCTCGGCGTACCAGACCCCGCCGGCCCGGCAGCCGATCGTGGAGTCCACGCCGCTGCGCAACCCGTTCCTGCAGTATTCCCGCGACAAGATCGCCTGCGAGGACCTGCTGGTGGCGGCCTACCGCGACGAGGGCTTCCCGGCCACGATCGTGCGGCCGTCGCATACCTACGACAAGACGCTGATCCCGCTGGACGGCGGCTGGACGGTGATCAGCCGGATGCGGCAGGGCCGGCCGGTCGTGGTGCACGGGGACGGCACGTCGCTGTGGACGCTCACCCACCACGCGGACTTCGCCCGGGGGTTCGTGCCGCTGCTGGGCCATCCCCGGACGATCGGCGAGGCCTTCCACATCACCTCTGACGACGTGCTGACCTGGAACCAGATCGCGCACGCGCTGGCCGCCGCGGCGGGGGCGGAGGCCGATATCGTCCACGTCCCCTCGGACGCGATCGCCGCGGCCGATCCCGCCTGGGGGGCCAGCCTGCTCGGCGACAAGGCGCACTCGCTGATCTTCGACAACGCCAAGCTGCGCAGCGTCGTGCCGGACTTCCGGCCCGCGATCCCGTTCGAGCAGGGCGCCCGCGAGATCGTCTCCTGGTACGACGGCGACCCGGCCCGCCAGGCCGTTGACCCCCGCCTCGACACGGTCATGGACAAGCTGGTCAGCGCCTACCGGCCCTGAGCCAGGCGGCCCTCGAGGACCTCGAGGGCTTCGGGCATGTTGGCCCGGCCGAAGCCGATGCGGACGTGGCCCGGCTGGTCGTAGACCGCGCCCGGCAGGAGCAGGGCGCCGGTCTCCGCGAGCTGCTCACAGAACCGGGTGAGGTCACCGAGCCCGGTAACGCGCGGGAAGCCGATCGGGCTTGCCGTCGGGCGGATCCACTCGAAGCTGCCGGCGTGCCGCTCGAAGAAGCCGTCAAGCAGCGGCAGGTTGCGCCGCACGATCCCGAGGTTCCGGTCCAGGAGCACCTGGCGGTGGCGCAGCGCCAGCGCCGTCAGGAACTCACTCGGCGCGCTCGTGCAGATCGTCGTGTAGTCCTTCAGCGTGGCGACGGCGTCCCGCAGGCCGGCCTCGCGGGTGGCGAGCCAGCCGGTCCGCAGTCCCGGCAGGCCGTAGCTCTTGGAGATGCTGCCGAGCGAGACGGCCCGCTCGTAGGCGTCGCACGCGGCGGGCAGCCGGCTGGCCGGGTCGTGCTCGAGTTCCCGGTAGACCTCGTCGCTGAACACCACCAGCCCGTGCGCGCGGGCGAGCGCGATGACCTGCTCGAACACCGGCCGCGCCATCAGGGTGCCGGTGGGATTGTGCGGCTGGTTGAGGTAGAGCAGGCGCGTTTCCTGCCGGATCAGGCCCGCCAGCGCATCAAGATCGTGCGCCCAGCCGTCGCCGTACCGGCGCTGCCACTGACTCACCTCAGCGCCGGTGCTGCGCGCGACCTGGAGCGCCGACTCGTAGCAGGGTGTCTCGACGATCACGTGATCGCCGGGCTTCAGCAGGGCGTGGTAGAGCAGGAAGATGCCCTCCTCGGCGCACGAGGTGACAACCACCTCATCGGCGCCGGCCCGCTCGTAGAGCGTGGCGATCGCCTGGCGGAGCCCGGGATCGCCCAGCGGCTCCGTGTACCCGCACCAGGTTTCCAGCAGCCGCTCGTGCGCGCCGGGCTCGAGTTCCAGCAGGTCACCCACCGTGCGCGACTCGCAGTCGCTGCTCGACAGCATGTACCGCGTGCTGTGCTCATACCGTGCGTAGAAGCGCTCGATCCGGAACGGGCTCAGTTCCACGGAGCCCAGTATCGCGCGGCCGGCCCGGCCGCAGGACTGCGGCCGGGCCGGGATTGGCGCTGGTTATCTGCTGGTTACCGGCTTGTCAGCTCCGGCTCCGCCGAGCCGGACAGCTCGGCGGCGGTGGCGGCCACCGGGCCGCCGGCCGCCGTCTGGCCGGAAGTCCCGCGCAGGGCGAAGTAGCTGGCCACCGCGCCGGCTGCGAGCAGGGCAACCGTGACCATCAGGCCGGCGTGGTAGCCGTCGAGGTAAGCAGTGGCCGGGTGCGCGCCGTGCTGGAGGGCCGAGCCCTGCCGGGAGCGCAGGACGGCGCCGATGATCGTGATGCCCAGGAGCCCGGCCACCTCGCGCGAGGCGTTCAGCAGGGCCGAGGCGATACCGGACCGCTCGGGCGGCATCGAGAGCAGCACCGCGTTGGTGAGCGGGACGTTCATCAGGCCGGCTCCGGCGCCGAAGAGCAGGAAGCCGGGCATCAGGCTGGCGAAGGTGGCGTCTGCGCCGAGCCGGGAGAACAGGTACAGCCCCACGGCCATAACCGCCATGCCGAGGGCCACCGTCTGGTTGGCCCGCAGCACCCGGCCAATCGGCTCGGCGAGCGTTGCGAACAGAGCCAGGCACAATGCCATCGGGACGAACGCCAGCCCGGCCTTGGTCGGCGAGAAGCCGAGGATGTTCTGCAGGTAGATCGAGGTGAAGAAGTAGATCCCGAAGATCCCGAAGGCCCACAGCATCATGGTGGTCGTGCCGCCGGCGAAAACGCGGGACCGGAACAGGCGCATCTCGACCATCGGGTGAGCGGTACGCGACTCGATCAGGGCGAAGGCCGTGCCCGCGGCTGCCGCGAGAGCGAAGGCACCGAGGATCAGCGCAGAGGTCCAGCCCTTGTCGTGGCCCTCGATCAGCGCGTAGGTCAGCGAGAACAGCGCGATCGCCGAGGTGATCAGGCCGGGGACGTCGAGGCGCCGCACCACTGAGGGGTCACGGGACTCCTGCGTGGCCACGAACGCGATGGCGAAGGCAGCGACGCCGACCGGGACGTTGATGAAGAAGATCCAGCCCCAGTGCAGGTGCTGGCTGATGAACCCGCCGATCAGCGGGCCGAACGCGAGCGCCATCGCGCCGATCGCGGTCCAGATGCTGATGGCCGCCGTGCGTTCCCTGGGGTTCGTGAAGGCCGCCAGGATGATCGCCAGCGTGGTCGGGATGAGCAGTGCTGCCCCCAGGCCCTGGACCAGCCGCGCCGCGATCAGGATGCTGCCGCTGCCGGCCAGGCCCGCGCCGAGGGAAGCCAGCGTGAAAATCGACAGCCCAATCAGGAACAGCCGGCGGCGGCCGAACACGTCGGCCAGGCGCCCGCCGGCCAGCATCAGCCCGGCGAACACCAGGATGTAGCTGCTGACCACCCATTCCAGGCTCGCCACCGACAGGTGCAGGTTGCGCTGGATGGTCGGTATCGCGACGTTGGTCACGTTGTTATCGAGGTAGGTCATGAACGTGGCGAGTGACACCGCCACCAGGGACCACCAGCGTGTGCGCATGGCCGGGCTCCTCAGCAAGTTTCACGTACGGTGTGCATGTACGTTGCTCATGTACAACGCTCTTATACGTTGTATATGGCTATCTTGAGCTGTACGGCGTATAGTTGTCAAGTGATGGCGAACACACGGGCACGAGAAGCGGAGCGGGGCCGGCTGACCAAGCAGGCCGTGGTCCAGCGTGCGCTCGCCCTGGCGGACGCCGACGGCCTGGACGCGCTGACGATCCGGCGGCTCGCGACCGAGCTCGGCGTCACCCCGATGGCGCTGTACTGGCACTTCAGGAACAAGGAAGAGCTGCTCGCCGGCCTCGCCGACCGGGTCTGGGATGAGCTCGACACCGACGTCGACGCCGCGGAGCCGTGGCACCAGCAGCTTCGCGGGCTGCTTGAATCCCTGCTACGGGTATTGCGCAGCCATCCCTGTGCCTCCCAGCTGATCATGGAGGGCGAGAAGCAGAGCAGCTCCATGCAGGTCGCCTCGGAGGCCGCGCTGGCCGCGCTGCACCGGGGCGGGTTCGACCCCGAGCACGCAGCCGAGATCACCCGCAACGCCCTGTGGACCGGCCTGCAGCTGGTCATGAGCGAGCCGGGTTTCCACCCCGAGCTGACCGCGGCCGAGATCGCCGAGAAGCAGCGCACGAACCGGGTGCGGATGGCCTTGCTGCCGCCCGATCAGTTCCCGCGCCTGGTGGAAGCGGCCGAGCCGATGTCCAGCTGCGACCCGGATTTCCACTACCGCTTCGGCGTCGACCTGTTCATCGCCGGGGTCCGGGCCCTGGCGCCCCAGCCGTAGTCCCGCCGGACCGCGAGGTCAGCGACCCGGGGTTCCGGTGAACAGGTCGCGGACCGAGACGCGCAGGATCCGCGCGGCCTCGCCGGGGTCGATCGTGCCCGCCCGGACGCTGTCGGAGCAGGCGTGGATCAGCGCGACGACGGCCGTGGCGAGCCAGGCCGCGGGCACGTCGGTGCGGAAGGAGCCGTCGGCCCGGCCGCGTTCCAGCAGCGCGGCGAGGGCCTGGTGGGCGGCCTGATGGGTGCGGGTGACCGCCTCCGGGCTGAGAAGCTCGGATACGGCCTGGGCCATCGCCTGGTAGCGGGCCAGGTGCTGCCAGGCCGCGGCGAGCATCCGGTCCAGTGCCTCCAGCGGCGGGCCCTGGTCCAGCTGCGCTGACTCCAGCGCGGTCATGACCCGGGTCACCGCGCGCTGCACCGCCGCTTCCAGCAGGGCCTCCCAGGTCGGGAAGTGCGCGTAGACGGTGACCCGGGAGACCCCCGCCAGCGCGGCGACGGCCGAGATGCTGATGTGCCCTTCGAGGCGGAGCAGTTCCTCAGCCGCGTCCAGGATGGCCTGGGCGTTGCGGTCGGCGATCTGCCGGTGGTAGCTGGCCGGGGTCGCGCGTACGGTGCCGCGGCCCGTGCCGTGCGGGGCGGGCACGTCAGTGCACCGCCATCGGCGCGCCGGGAGCGGGCCGCACCGCGGGGGACAGGACCGCGCCGGTGACCGCCAGCCCGGCGGCAACGGCGGCCGCGACGGCGAAGCCGTGCCGGTAACCGGCCGCAACGCCGCCCGTCACCGCGACTCCGGCGGCGGAGAACACCGCCACGCCCACGGCCGCGCCGATCTCATGAGCGGCGGTCATCAGGCCCGAGGCGGCTCCGGCCTCGCTGGCGGCGATGCCGCTCAGCGCGGTGACCGAGGCGCCTGGGAGGACCAGCCCGGTGCCCGCGCCGATGACCAGCAGGCCGGGCAGCACGCCGGTGAGATAGCCCGAGCCGGGCGCAACCCGGGTCAGCAGCAGGGCCCCGCCACCCATCAGCAGCAGCCCGGCGACGATCACCGCGCGGGTTCCGGCGGCGTGGAGCAGGCGCGACCCGAGGTGCGCGCTGGCGCCGATCACCAGCGCGAGCGGCAGGAACTCCAGGCCCGTGCGCAGGGCCGAGGCATGCTGCACGCCCTGAAGGTACAGCGAGTTCAGGAAGAACGTGCCGACCAGGAGCCCGGTTGCGCCGAATATCACCAGCACCCCGGCGACCAGCGACCGGGAGCGCCAGAGCCGCGGCGGCAGCAGCGGGCGCGCGGCCTGCCGCTCGGTGGCCGCGAAGGCCGCCAGCAGGGCGGCAGCGAGCGCGAAGACCAGCAGGGTCTGGGCGGATGCCCAGCCGCGGGACGGCACCCCGGCGATCGCGTACGCGGCCGACACCAGACCGCCGATGCCCAGTGCAGCGCCGGCCAGGTCGAACTGCCGCCAGGCCGGGCCCGGCGCGCTGTGCCGGGGCACCATGCGCAGGCTCAGCAGCCCGGCCACGACCCCGATGGGGACGTTGACCAGGAACACCGAGCGCCAGCCGAGCCAGGTGGTCAGCACGCCGCCCGCCAGCACCCCGGCGGCCGCGCCGGCCCCGCCGAGCGCGCCCCAGGTGGCCAGTGCGGTCGTGCGCTGGGCGCCCGCGTAGGTCGTGGTGATGATCGACAGGGCGGCCGGGGTGAGCAGGGCCGCGCCCAGGCCCTGGCCGGCTCGTGCCGCGATCAGGGCGGCCGGGCTCAGCGCCAGGCCGCTGGCCAGCGAGGCCGCGGTGAATACGGTCAGCCCGGACAGGAATATCCGGCGCCGCCCGGCCAGGTCGGCGGCTCGCCCCCCGGCCAGCACCAGCCCGCCGCTGGCCAGGACGTAAGCGGTCACGGCCCACTGCAGCCCGCCGGGGGAAAAGTGCAGCGACCGGCTGATCGACGGCAGTGCGACGTTCACCACGGTGGCGTCCAGGATGACCATGAACTGCGCCACGCTGAGCAGGACCAGCAGCGACCAGGAACGCCGGGATCCGTGGCCTTCCTGCGACGCCCCGCCCGCGGCCGGCCCGCCCGCCGCGGGCAAGGAGGCCGCGGGCAAGGGGGCCGCGGCCCGCCGGTGAGCACGAAGTCCGTGCATGTGACCCTCCAGGCATACGGTTTACATATGTGTCAACCGTCAGCCTGCGCGCGGCCCTTTATGGTTGTCAACGGTGTAAACCATCCGCGCCCGCGGGGCCGCTCACGGCCGGGAGGGAAGCTCGACGTCCACGATCAGGCCGCCCTCGCTGCGCGGCCGGGCCCGGATCGTGCCGCCGTGGGCGGCGGTGATCGAGCGGGCGATCGACATGCCCAGGCCCGCGCCGCCGTTGTGGTTCGTCCGGTCGGCACTCAGCCGCCGGAAGGGCTCGAACAGGGCGTAGACCGACTCCGCCGGGACGTTCTGGCCCGTGTTGCGCACTGACAGCGCGGGCCCGGCGTCCGTTTCCGCGGCCACCTCGACCTCGACCCAGCCGCCGGGCTGGTTGTAGAGGATCGCGTTCGTCACGAGGTTGCCGATCAGCCGCTCCAGCAGCAGCGGATCGCCGGAGATCTCCCGTTCGGTGAGGCTGCGGTGCAGGCTGACGTCGTGCTTGCCGGCCAGGTCCGCATGGGCGTCCAGCACCGATCCGGCGACCTTGTCCAGCCGCACCGGCACCTTGCCCGGCACCCCGCGGTCGCTCTCCGCCAGCACCAGCAGCCCCTCGATCAGCCGCTCGTTCCGCTCGTTGACGCGGATCAGCTGCGCGCCCAGCCGGTGCAGGTCCTCGCCCGCCTGCGGGTCATCCATGGCGACCTCGGTCAGCAGCCGCTGCACCGCCAGCGGGGTGCGCAGCTCGTGCGAGGCGTTCGCGGCGAACCGGCGCTGGCCCTCGTAACCGGCGGACAGCCGGTCCAGCGCGTCGTCGAGTGCGTCGGCGAGCTCCTTCAGCACGTCGGCAGAACCCGTCATCCGGATCCGCTGGCGCAGGTTCTCCGGGCCGAGCTGGCGCACCGTCTGCACGGTCTGCGAGAGCGGCCGGAGCGTGCGGCCTGCCACCAGCCACCAGATCAGGGCGGCCAGCAGCACGGCACCCGCCACGCCCACCAGGTACCAGAGGTGGGTGGTGGACGAGAGCGGCCGGTGGCAGATGGGCCTGCTCTGGTGCCAGAAGCACTCGGTGCCACGGGTGTAGGAGCCCCACAGGCGGAAGATGAGCTCGTCGCCGAAGGCGATGATGACCGCCGCGGCCAGGAAGCCGGCCGCGAACATCGCCGCCAGGGCCAGGGCAACCCGCTGGCGCAGCGACGGGCGGAAGATGTTCACGGCCCGGGCCGGGCCGCCGCCGTCAGCTTGCGCATCAGACCTCCCTTTCGCGCCCGGGTGTCCCATTATCGTCCGGCGGGATAAGCGCGGCATAAAGACCGCCACGCCCGGCCAGGCCTTGCCACCCTGGCTATACACACGTATAGTCGGCAGTACTCAGATAGCAATAAGCTGTCGGCAGGTATAGCCAGGGAGACCGAGGTGGCAACGTCACTGGGCGAGCGGGCCGCCGGTGATCTCACGGCCCGGGCCCGGATCCGGGACGCGGCACTGCGCCTCTTCGCCGAGCGAGGCGTCGAGGGAACGACGATCCGGGACATCGCGAAGGCCGCCGGGGTATCGGGCGGGCTGGTGCGGCACCACTTCGGTTCCAAGGACGACCTCCGTGCCGCGTGCGATGCCTTCGCGCTCGACCAGATCGTGCGCATCAAGGAGCAGGCGGTGCTCAACGGCCGGATCGCCGACACCGGGTTCCTGGCCGCTGCGCACCCCACGATCCTGCTGACCTACCGCTACTTCGCCCGGTCGCTGGTGGACGGCTCCCCGTCCGCCGCGGCGATGTTCGACGCGATGGTCGACCTCAGCGAGGCCTGGCTGGCCCAGAACCACCCCGGTGAGCTCGCGGACCCGCGGGGCTACGCCGCGCTTTTCGTGGCCATGGAAACCGGCCTGCTCGCGATGCACGCCCAGCTGTCGCGGGCCCTGGGCGCCGGCATCTTCACCCCGGAAGGGCACCTGCGGATGAGCCGGATCAAGCTCGACTTCTACTCCAAGCCGCTGCTCAGCCCCGAGCTCGCCGCCCAGGCCCAGGCGGCGATCGACCAGCTGCAAGCGGCCCAGCCGGAAAGGCCAGCCCAATGACGGCCAGCCCGGCGAACGCCAGCCCGACGGCAGCCAGCACCACGGCGGCCATCAGCGCCGAGGGCCTGACCAAGCGCTACGGCCAGACGCTGGCCCTGGATGATCTCGACCTGACCGTCGAGGCCGGCGAGGTGTACGGCTACCTCGGCCCGAACGGGGCGGGCAAGACCACGACGATCCGCCTGCTGCTGGGCATCCACAAGCCCACGGCTGGGCGGGCCGAGCTGCTCGGCACCGATGCGTGGCGCGACCCGGTCAGGGCACATCGCCGGGTGGCGTACGTCGCCGGCGAGCCGTACCTGTGGCCGGCCATGACCGGCGCGGAGACCCTGGAGTTCCTCGCCCGGGTGCACGGCGGCGTGGACACCGCCTACCGGGACGAGCTGGTGCAGCGTTTCGGGCTCGACACGAAAAAGAAGGTGCGCACCCTGTCCAAGGGCAACCGGCAGAAGGTGCAGCTCATCGCCGCGCTGGCGACCCGCGCGGACCTGCTGATCATGGACGAGCCGACCAGCGGGCTCGACCCGCTGATGGAGATGGCCTTCCGGGAGTGCGTGACCGAGGCGAAGGACCGCGGGCAGACGGTCTTCCTGTCCTCGCACATCCTCAGCGAGGTCGAGGCCGTCTGCGACCGGGTCGGGATCCTCCGCGCGGGGAAGCTGGTCGACCAGGGCACGCTGGCCGAGCTGCGGCACCTGAGCACGCACACGATCGAGGTCACGTTCGACGGCCCGGCGCCCGAGCTCCCGCCGCTGCCCGGCGTGCAGGTGGCGGAAACCGGCCCCAGCGTGCTCCGCTTCGAGATCGCGGGCCGCGACGGGCCGGTGATCACCGCCCTGGCCGGGCACCAGGTCACGTCCCTGGTGAGCCGTGAGCCCTCGCTGGAGGAGATCTTCCTGCGGCACTACGACGGCCATGTCAGCCGTTAGCCAGGACGCCCGGCCGCTAAGCCGCCAGAGCCCCAGGGCGGCCCGCGGCCCGGCCAGCGCCGTCGCGGCCCGGGTGCTGCGCGGCGGCCGCGTGCTGACCGCGACGTTCGGCTACCTGTTCGCGGTGTACTCCTTCATCCAGCCGGTTGGCTACCGCGGCACCTACCCGGCCGCGGCGGACCGCCTGGCGTTCGCCCGCGACTTCGGCGGCAACACCGGGCTGCGCCTGTTCTACGGCGAGCCGCACGGCCTGCTGACGGTGGCCGGCTACAGCGCCTGGCGGGTCGGCGGGACTCTGGCCATCGCCGCCGCGGCCTTCGGCCTGGTGGCCACCGCGCAGGCGCTGCGCGGCGAGGAGGACGCGGGCCGGACCGAGATCGTGCTCGCCGGGATCATCAGCCGCCGCACGGCCTACTGGTCCGCGATGGCCGCGCTCTGCGTAGCCGCACTGGTCCTGTGGGCGGCGGAGTTCGCCGGGTTCGTGGCCGGCCGCCTTCCCGCCGCCGGCTCGGCCTACCTTGCCCTGGCCACGGTCTCGGTGATACCGGTGTTCGCGGGGCTGGGTGCGGTGGCGAGCCAGCTCGCCCCGTCCCGCCGGGTCGCCCTGGAGCTGGGCGGCGGCGCGGTCGCGCTGTTCCTGCTGCTGCGGGCGGTCGCCGACACCGCCAGCGGGGCCGGCTGGCTGCGCTGGGCCACCCCGCTGGGCTGGGCGGAGGAGCTGCGTCCGTTCACCGGCGCCCGGCCCGCCGTGCTCCTGCTCCCGGCGGTGGCGAGCGTGCTGCTGCTCGGCACCGCGGCGCGGCTCGCCGCCCGCCGCGACCTCGGCAGCGGCCTGCTCCCCGCCCGCGGCAGCGCCGAGCCGCGGCTGGCCCTGCTGTCCTCCCCGGCCGCTCAGTCCCTGCGCAGCCAGCGCGGCAGCCTGCTCGCCTGGACCGGCTGCTTCGCGGTCTTCATGTTCATCCTCGGCCTCGTGTCCGGTGGCGTGTCACCCGCCGACATCCCGAAGAACGCGGCCCGCCAGCTCGGCAAGCTCGGGACCGGCTCGATCGCGACCCCGGCCGGCTACCTGTCGTTCATCTTCTTCTTCGTCATGCTGGCCGTTAGCCTGTTCGCCTGCGCGCAGGT
>Ga0157376_10003598_pt1 | contig 10690 bp, 10 predicted proteins | sample M45metaG_FD_121801 | JGI IMG/M metagenome (GOLD analysis project Ga0157376, IMG submission 121801) | Miscanthus rhizosphere microbial communities from Kellogg Biological Station, Michigan, USA - M4-5 metaG | ecosystem: Host-associated > Plants > Roots > Rhizosphere > Soil | place: USA: Michigan... | reverse complement strand
GAAGCCGTGCGTCATCTCGTGGCCGATCACGCCGCCGATGCCGCCGTAGTTGAGCGCATCGTCGGCGTTCGCGTCGAAGTAAGGCGGCAACAACTGCGCGGCGGGGAACACGATCTCGTTGCCCATCGGGTTGTAGTAGGCGTTTACCGTTTGCGGCGTCATGTCCCACTCGCTGCGATCGACCGGATGATCGAACTTGGCGATCGTGCGCTGTGCGTTGAATGCCGCCGCGGCGCGCATGTTGCCGAGATACGAGTCGCGTGCGATGTCGAGTTTGGAGTAGTCGCGCCACTTGTCCGGATAGCCGACCTTGGCCACCAGCGTATCGAGCTTGGCGTAGGCTGCCTTCTTCGTGTCCGCGCTCATCCAGCCGAGCCGCTCGATCCTCGCGCGTAGCGCGACTTTGAGATTGTCGACCAGCGCCAGCGCGCGTTGCTTGGCTTCCGGCGGAAATACCTTCGCCACATACGCCTGGCCGAGCAGTTCGCCGATCGCGCCGTCCGCGCTCTGGATCGAGCGCTTCCAGCGCGGCTTGATTTCCTTCGCCCCGCGTAACGTTTTGCCGTAGAAATCGAAATCCGCGTCGACGAATGCCTTGCCCAGGTACGGCGCGGCCGCGTCGATCAGGCGCCAGCGCAGCCAGGCCTGCCATTGCGCCAGCGGCACTTCGGTCAGCGCCTGGTCGGCGGCGGCGAAGAATTCCGGATGTGCCAGCGAGAACTGCTTGATGTCGTCGCGTGCGGCATTGTGGAAAAATACACTCCAGGCGAAATGCGGCGTCTTCGCGTCGGCGTCCTTGAGCGTGTAGATGTGATAGGAGTTGGCCGGGTCGCGCAGTGCGACGCGATCGAGCGAGGCCTTGGCGAAGCGGGTTTCCAGCGCAACCACGGACTTGGCCTCGTCGGCGCCATTCGCATCGCCGAGCAGGCCGAGCATGCGCGCCACGTGCGCCTGGTATGACGCCAGCAATTCCTTCGATTTCGCGTCGCTGCGCAGGTAGTAGTCGCGGTCGGGCAGGCCGAGGCCGCCTTGGCCGGCATAGGCAATGTCGATGTCACTGTTCTTCAAATCCGGCTGCGCCGCGAGTTCGAACAGCACGGATGCGCCGCGCCGCTGCCAGGTGCTGATCAAAGCCGAAACATCCGCGGGTGACTTGAGCGCCGCGATCGCATCCAGATCCGCGCGCAGTGGCGTAAGTCCCGCTTTCTCGATGCCTGCCTCATCCATCGCCGCGGCATAGAAATCTCCGACCTTCTGCCGCGTGCTGCCGGCGTCGGCATGCGCGGCCGAGGCTTGCTCGAGGATCGACTTGAGCAGCGCTTCGTTGCGCTCGGTGATCTCATCGTCGAGGCTCCAGCGGCTGTAGGCCGCGGGAATCGGATTGGCTTTCAGCCAGCCGCCGTTGGCGTACTGGAAAAAATCTCGGCAGGCGCCGGTCTTGACGTCAAGATTCCGCGCATCCAGGCCGTGATCGTTGCCCAACTTGTGATCGGTACTCTGGGCCGGTGCCGCGGTGGTGGCGGCCGCAAGGGCCAGGACGAGCAGGCGCATGGAATGGGTCCGGGGCAAAAGCTCCTGACCCTAGGGCGACGCGGTGCGCGCCGACAGTGTCGAAGGTCATTGCTGCGCGCGGCAAACGCGGCTGTATCCAGCCGCCGCACCGCGCGATAGTTCACGGAGTGGGCAGTTTGCGGTCGTCCGGGTGCGCGCCGGCCGGCAGCGAATCCGGACCGACCGCGCCGCCGGACAGCAGGAACGCCATTGCCTGATCCATGCTCCAGTCGGTGGCGATGAGTCTCTCGACCGGCACGATTTCCAGATAGCCGCCGGTGGGATTCGGCGTGGTCGGCACATATACCGCGGCGACTTCGCGGCCGGCGCTGTCGACGAACACCCGCGTGACGAAACCAACCGACTTGAGTTCGGGTGACGGAAAATCGATCAGCACCACGCGCTGCGTGCCGCCCGGCTTGGTCGACAGCATGGTCATCAGCTTCTTGGTGCCGCCGTAGATGGTCTGCACCAGCGGAATGCGCGTGATCAGGCCTTCGAACGCCTCGAGCAGGCGTTGCCCGAACACGCGGTTCGAAGCGACGCCAAGCAGGTACAACGCGGCGATCGTGCAGATGAAGGCGATGATCAGCTGGAACCATTCCTGGCTGAGCCACTCCGCGGTGCCGGGGAATACCGTGCTGAGCGCGCTGAACAGGCCGGCGACGATCGGTGCGCCGATGTGCGAGATGAAGGTGAAGATGAACTTGAACACCACCCAGGTCAGCCACAGCGGCAGGAAGGTCAGCAGTCCGGTGATCAGATAGCGTTGCAGATGCAGGGGGCGCATGGAATCCGTCGAGGCTGTGGCGAGAGTGTCGCGTGCGATGTACGGTTCGTGTTCAGAACATCGTTAGTCATGCCATGATAGCGTGCAGGGGAGGCGGCGGTCAGCCGTCGTGTGATTTGATGCAAATGCATATCGAAACGCCAGCACCGCTTCCGCTTCCCGCAACCATGCCAGCCGAACCGGTGGCAGCTGCGCTCAAGCCGGTCGTCGTTGCGCTGATCGGCCTGCCCGGTGCCGGCAAAAGCGTGGTGGCGCGCGCGCTCGAGGATCAACTCGGTCTGCGCCGGGTCGATCGCGATGCGATCCGCCATGCGATGTTCCCGAAATGCTCGTACAGCTTCGCCGAGAAGCGCGCCGCGTTCCGCAGCATGCTGCTGGCGCTGGAGATCAACTGCATGCTCGGCGAATCGAGCGTGATCGACGGCGTGACTTTTTCACGGCGCCGCGACCTGGCGCGCGTCGACAGCGTCATCGGCCGCTACGCGTTCACGCCGATTTCGATCTATCTGGACTGCCCGCCGGATATAGCGCGCGCGCGCATCGCCATCGACGTCGAGAACAACCGGCATCTGGCCCGCGACCGCTCGCCTGAGCTGGTCAACGACGTGCTGGCGCGTTTCGATGCGCCACCGCCGAGCGCGCTGGTGCTCGATGCCCGGCAGTCCGCCACGGAGATGTGCCGGCTTGCTATTGCCGCCGTGGCGGCGTTGCGCGGCGAGGGCGCCGCGAATCCCTGAAGCGGCCGGTGTTCGGTTTGTGCTCGTTGATGCATTCCATTGTAGGGGCGCGATAGTCGATTCGTGGTCGAGAACCGGTGTCGCGATTTGCATGGCATAACGGTGCGTCCGCGACGCACCCTACGGAGGCACTCATGAAAACCACGCGCAATTTGGTCGGTATGGTCGCCTTGTGCGCCTGCGTCGCGGCGAACGCCGCAGGTTCCGGCGAGTTCACGCGCAAGGGTGAGTCGACCAAGCTGCCCAATGCGTTCGCCGTGCGTCAGCCGGATCATTTCGACGAGAGCAAGATGCTGACCACAGTGCTGTTCAGCAGCAAGCCGCTCGATGCCGCCAAGGTCAACGCGGCGGCCAAGCCGATCGACGAGGCCGAGTCGCAGTTGCGCCAGTCGGAAGCTTCCTGGGCCGAACTCGACATCGCAGCGGACGGAAGCGTCGAGTCGATTGGCTTTCACGCGCCCGGCGTCAGCGTTTCCGGCGGCACATCGGAAAAACCCGTGCTGGTGAAGAACGACGACAAGCGCATCGAAGGTTCGTTCAAGACCAAGGACGAAAAAGAGAAGGCCCGCGATTTCGGTGGCTATTACGACCTGAAATTCGCGCTCGACATCGCAGCCAGGCACTGACGGTGCGCTGGCAAACGCGCTATCCGGCCGGCAGCACGGCCTTGTACTGACTGACCGCGCTGCCGTCGTCGCGACGCAGCTTGCCGAACACCGCCACCGACACGATCGTCATTGCGCCAAGCACGATGAAGGCGAGGTGGATGCCGTGGATCAGCTGCGCCGGTGCGGTGCTGAAGCGGTCCGGGATGAATAGCGCCGTGACCAGCGAAGCCGAGGCGACGCCGAAGCTGATCGACAGCTGCTGCGCAGTGCTGGCGATCGTGCTGGCGCTGCTGCTCTGTGCCGCGCTGACGTCGGCGTAAACCAGAGTGTTCATGCTGGTGTACTGCATCGACGTGAACAGACCGAAGCAGAACACCTGCGCGACGATCAGCCACGCCGGTGTGGCCAGGCCAATCGTCGCGAACAGCAGGATCATCATGCCGAGCAGCACGGTATTGGCGATCAGCACATTGCGATATCCGAAGCGTGTCAGGATGCGCGGCGTGAGCGGCTTGAGGCCGATGGCCGCGATCGCCTGCGGCATCATCAACAGGCCTGATTGCACCGGAGTGAAGCCGAGCCCGACCTGGTACAGCAGTGGAAACAGGAACGGTATGCCGCCCACGCCCAGGCGCGTAACGAAGCTGCCAACCACGGAGGTCGCAAAAGTGCGCGTGCGGAACAGGGAAAGACGCAGCAGCGGATTGCGCGTGCGCAGCGAATTGAATCCATAGGCCGCCAGCAGCAGCAGCGAGAGCGCCAGCAGCGCGCCGATTTCGCGCGTGCTCAGGAAGTGCTCGCCGAACACCTCCAGCACGTACGACAACAGCGCGATGCCGGCGCCGAACAGCACCAGGCCGACGAAGTCGAGGCGCAGCCGGATCGATTCGCGGAAGTCGGGCAAATGCCGATACACCAGATACAGCCCGGCCAGGCCCACCGGAATGTTCAGCAGGAAAATCATGCTCCAGTGGAAGTACTTGATGATCAGGCCGCCGGCGACGGGACCCAGCATCGGGCCGACCAGACCGGGAATCGCCACGAAACTCATTGCGCGCACCAGTTCGGACTTGGCAAACGCGCGCACCATGGTCAGCCGCCCGACCGGCAGCATCATCGCGCCGCCAAAGCCTTGCACGACGCGGAACGCCACCAGCCAATGGATGTTGGTGGCGAGCGCGCAGAGCAGCGAGCCGAGCGTGAAAAATCCTATCGCCGCCGCGAACACGTTGCGCGTGCCGAAGCGATCGGCCATCCAGCCGCTGATCGGTATGAACACGGCCAGCGCCAGCGTGTAGCTCGATGCGACCGCCTTCATGCTCAATGGCGCAACGTCGAGCGCCTGCGCAATCGCCGGCACCGCCGTATTCAGGATGGTGGTGTCGAGCGCCTGCATGAAGAACGCCACCGCCACCAGCCAGGGCAGCAGGCGTTTTCCGTAGGCGCCGGCAATGTCATCCGTCATGGTCGATCCTCGCACAAGGGTAGGTTACGCTTCGGCGACGTACGAAAGTCCAAATTGCAGGAAGACGCAACGCATGAAGGTGCGAATCCATGACGCCACGTAGCCTGCGCCGCTTCGTCAACTGGTGGCCGCCTTTCCTGTTTTCCGGCATCCGCCTGCTGGAGATTGCCGACGACTGGCGCTATGCGCGCGTGCGGCTGAAGCTCGGCCGGTTCAATCGCAACTACGTCGGCACGCACTTCGGCGGCAGCTTGTTCTCGATGACCGATCCGTTCTGGATGATCCTGATCATGGAGTGCCTCGGCCGCGACTACGTCGTCTGGGACAAGGCCGGCGAGATCAGTTTCGTGCGGCCAGGCCGCGAGGACGTATTCGCGGAATTCCGCGTCGAGGAAGCCGTGCTCGAAGAACTGCGCGCGGCAACCGCCAACGGCGACAAGCATCTGCGCTGGTTCGCGACAGATGTAAAGACGGCCAAAGGCGAAATCGTCGCGCAAGTGCGCAAACAGCTTTACATCCGGCGCAAGCCGCGCGAGGCGGCTGCGCCGGTCTGAGTGGTGGCGCGGCTCAGGTTTTCTTCAGCCGCGCGCCGCGGAAATAGCGCAGGCGCAAATCCAGGTTGCGGCCGCTCTTGCCGGCATAGAAGAAACCCGTGCTCGGCCAGGTCGGCGAGCGCAGCGTTTCACCGAAACGGTTGTTCTCCAGCTCCAGCACCATGCCGATGCACGGAAAGTCGTTTGCACGCGCGTAGTCCTGCAGCACTTCGAACGCGCGCACCAGCAGGCGGAACACCAGCCGGCTGTTGCGCCACTGCTTGCCGATGAAGCAGCGGTAGTAGTACATCGGCTGCGCCAGTCGCGGCAGCGTCATCGGCACTACCGTGCAGACGCCGGCCAGGCGGCCGTCGGCGTCGCGCGCGTCGAGCACGACTTCCTTCAAGCGCTCCTGCGCCTTGATGTCGTTCGCCAGCGCGCCTTCGCGCTCCCAGAATTGCAGCACGGCATCGTCGTTGTCGCGCGAGTCGATCTTCCAGTGCGTGACGAAACGAAAAGATGACGAGGAAACTGCGGACCCTTCGCTCATGATGCCTCTGCGCTATCTGGTTGGGGCGGCGTGCCCGGCGAGTAGCCGGTCGGCGCGGTGTCGGGCGCCTCCGGCGGCGGCGGCGAAAATCCGACTTCCTTGAGCGCCTTGTCTGGCAGCGCGTAGGAATTGCCGAGCAGTTCGCCTTCGTGCACGATCTCCGGGAACAGCACGCCATGCACGGCCTGCACGGCGAAGATTTCCTGCACGCCGCCGGTGAATTTCAGGAAGGCGAGCGTCTTGCCGGTGCCGATGTGCACGGCCCACACGCCGGACTGGCGCTCGGCGTTGTCGTCGGTGATCGGTATGTCGGTGAATGGTGTTGTGCCGCGCAGCTGCGACAGGCCGATGAAGGCAACCGGCCCGATGAAATCGATGCCGCGGCAGAAGCCGGGCACGCGCGCCACGTCGGTGCGCGCGCCGGTCTTCAGGTCCACCGTGCACAGCGCGCCGCGTCCGGACTCGAGCACCCACAGGCGGTTGTCGTACCAGCGCGGCGAGTGCGGCATCGACAGGCCACGCGTGACGACGCGGTTGGTGGTCACGTCGACGATCAGGCCGCCATCGCGCTTGTTCTTGCGCCAGCCTTCGCGGTCGTTGGTCTCGCCGAGCGCGGTGACGTAGCGCGGAATGCCGTTGCGCATGGCAAGGCCGTTGAGATGGCAGCGGTCTTCCGGCGCGTAGTGGCTGACGAACTTCGGCCGCCAGCGCGGCACGAAGCTGGATTTCGTGTCGAGCGTGCACAGGCAGGAAAACAGCGTGTTGACGAACCAGATCGCGCCGTCGGCATCCCAGGCCATTTCGTGGATGTCGATGTGGCCGGTGATGTGGCCACGGCGCGCCATGTATACCGCGTCGTGCACCGGCGGATCGTGCAGGCGCTTGGCGACGTCCGGCATGTTGCGGAATTCGGCGATTTCCATCATCGCGCCGAGCATCAGCCGCTGGCGGTCGGCGGCCATGCCCATCGGCCGGTTGAACGTGCGAAAGTGCGTGTTGATGGAATTGCCGTCGGGCCGCAGGATGACGAGCTTGCCGGCCTGGTAGGTGCTGACCAGCAGACAGCCGCCGAGTTCGCGCAACAGGTCCGGAAAATTCGAGGTGTGCACGCTGCCGAGCACCTGCTCGACGGTTTGCTCCGGCGCGGCCGCCTCCGCCGCGGCTTCGCCGGCAGGCGCAACGATGGCTTCGGCCGGCTTGCTTTCGATGTCTTCGCTCATGCCATCATCTTGCCACGCCGGCGCGGTCCAGTGGAATTCGCCGACGCCGAGACTTCGCATCCGAGCTGGAGAATCCGATGACACCCGGGCACCTGGACATGATCCTCAAACGTTTCGACGCGCCTGACGAAACACGCGTGATGACCAAGGGCCGCTTCGACATCGTGCACGTCGGCGGCATGACCATCGGCCGCGCCAGCTATGAGCCAGGCTGGAAGTGGAGCGAGCACGTGGGACCCGGCGTCGGTACGACGCGTTGTCATGTCGAGCACATCGGCATGGTCATCGCCGGCTGCGCTACAGCGGCTTTCGAGGATGGCCGCGTGATCGAGATGCGCGCAGGAGACGTGTTTTACATTCCGCCGCTGCCGCACGACAGTTGGGTGGTGGGCGACGCAGCGTACGTGTCGCTGCATTTCCTCGGTGCGGATCACTACGCGAAGAGGTAGTCCGGCTTTCGTGGCGACCGCTCGATGCGGTCGCTTCCCCGGCATCGCGCCGCTGCGCGACAATCGTCACGCAGCGGCGATGGCGACGCAGGCGGCCTATGGACAGCCTTCAAACGAAGAATCGTAGATTTCTCCTTGATCGACTTCGAATGCGCCGATATCGGCTGCCGCTCCGGAAACTCTCGGGAAGTTGACGGTGCCGTTGACCGAGGCCGCGCCACGCTGGTCGTAGCTGCCAGAGTCGGTGTTGTTGCCGGCGTCGATCGCCGGACTGTGCGAGAACAGCGAATGTGTCGCCGTCAAGCCGCCGTTGCTCTTCAGTGGCTTGAGCAGCGGACACTTGCCGACGATGGTATCGCCCGGCAGGCTGCTGCTCGGCGCGCGCACCAGGTTGTTGTGGCCGGTCGTCGTAACGGTTCCGATGATCGTCAGGTCGTTTTGTGTATTGGATGCGCCATAGCCATTGTTGGCGATCAGGTTGCTTTCGAGCATCAAAGTGGCCGAGGCGCCCGAGGCGATGATGGTGACGCCCGGACTCAGGTTGATGGCTGCCGTCTTCGACGTGTTGTAGGCGATGGTCGTGTTGTAGAACGCTAGATCGTTGCCTAGCAGATACTCGCCGCCGACCAGGCCGTTCGGTGCGGTGTTGCCGGAGATCGTGCTGTTGATCAGCGTAGCCGACAGGGACGAGTTGTTGGACGCCAGGCCGCCGATATTGCCGTCGGACCGATTGCCTGAAATCGTGCTGTTGCGGACCAAACTCAACGTGCCGAGGGAATGGATGGCGCCGGATACACCGTTCGTGTTTGCCGTATTGGTGGCCAGATTCGCAGTGAACGAGCTGTATTTGGCGATGAAACTTCCGCCGGCATAGACCGCACCGCCATCGCCGAAGCTGGTGCCGCCGTCAGCAGTGCTGAAGCCGATGTTGGTCTTGAATGTGTAGGTCTGGCCCTTTGAATAGACCGCCCCGCCTTTCGATCTGCCGGTGGCGCTCTTCGCGGTACAGAACGACATGTTGACGTTGCTCAGCGAGATGCCGGCCGCCGAGTAGACGCAGCCGCCTGCCGCGACAGTGGTGCCGGTCGTGACCAGGTAACCCTTGTTGACGGTCATGTCCTGCAAGCGCAGCGTGCCGGTGCCGGTGTGCGTGAAGACACGCGTCTGGTACTGATGCTGCGTGCCCATGCCGTTGTTGTACTTGGCGGTGACGATCAGGTTTTGCGGACCCGGTCCCTTGATCGTCAGGTCGTTGCGCGTTACCGCGATGGCGCCGGTCTTGACCGTGATCTTGCTAAGGCCGCAGCCAGGACTGGCTGCAGTCAATCCACTGGCATCGACGGTATCACCCTCGGCCGCTAGGGCCACAGCCGCGCGCAGGCTGCCAGCGCCCGTATCGTTGCAGTTGGTGACGAATGTGGTTGCGTACGCCGCGGGTGCCGAGAGCGCGAACAGCGCAGCCACGGCGGAAGCAAGCGGCGTAAGCCGCGAACGATCTAGTGCGAATGATGTAGTCGACATCAGAATCCCCTCCGATGAGTGAAATATCCCCTGCAAATCAGCCATGTCAGCCTGACAGCCAACAAGCCTAGCAAGGCCGCCTCAAGGAAATGTGAAGAAAGCAGCAGGAGATACAAACGCCGGAGGGCGCGAAATCGAACAAGCACTTGCGACCAGCCGGGCCGGCTGGCGCCGGCGCGTCCTAGAACAGCAGCGATGCCATGCGGCGGCGATAGGTGCCGACCAGGTCTTCATCGTCGAGGATGTTGAACGCGGCAATCAGCCTTTTCTTGGCTTGTCATTCATTCCAGTCGCGCTGCTGCTTGAGGATGTGCAGGAATTCATCGAGCGCGATCGCTGATTCGCCATCGATGAGCAGGCGCACGCCGAGCAGGTCGCGCGCGGCGTGGTCGGCGGCATTCTGCGCGAGGCGCGCGCGCAGCGTGGCCACATCGGGCGCATCCTTCAGTGCATGCGCAAACTCGAGCTGGCTGCGCAGGCGCTTGGCCTTTGCGTCGGCAGCAAGATTGGCGGGCAATGCATCCAGTTCGGCGGCGGCTTCGTCCACGCGCCCGGCCTGCACGTAGGCATGCGCCAGATCCAGTTTCAGTTCCGCCTTGTCCGGCGCAGCGGCGATTTCCTGTTGCAGGCGCGCGATGCTTTGCTCGGGTGTTTCCACGACGGCAGGAATGGCGGCCTGCTCCGGTGCCTGCGGAGCGCCCGCGTTCGCCGCGATGTGCCGGCCGAGGAATTCCCGGATCGCCGACTCGGGCAGCGCGCCCATGAAGCCGTCCACCACCTGCCCATCCTTGACCAGCACCACGGTCGGCAGGCTGCGGATGCCGAACGCGGCGGCAAGCTGCATCTGCTTGTCGGTGTCGACCTTGGCCAGTTTCAGCGCGCCGTCGTAGCTTGCCACGACGTTCTCGAGAATCGGTCCGAGCGTCTTGCATGGCGCGCACCACGTCGCCCAGAAGTCGACCAGCACGGGCGTGGTCAGCGACGCCTGCAGCACGTCGGCTTCGAAATTGGCTTCGGTGGCGTCGAAAACGTGCGTGGCGTCGGTCATGATCTGTTCGTGAGCTGCGAGAAGGATCGCTAGATTGCGTTTGCGCCGGCCAATTGCAAGCCCACGCAAACGCCCGGTCGAAGCCGGCGCGGCCTAGAAGCCTATCAATTCGTCGCCCTGCGCGGCGGGAGCATCATCCGGCATGCGCAAGGCAAGCGGCGTCTGTTCGTTGCCGTCCTGCTTGTAGACCTTGCCTTCCTTCATGACAAAGTCGACTT